>ERZ857745.267-NODE-267-length-82717-cov-5.545257_pt1 | contig 82717 bp, 84 predicted proteins | sample MGYA00519699_ERZ857745 | MGnify/ENA primary metagenome ERZ857745 (study PRJEB31778, sample SAMEA3449357) | human gut metagenome | biome: human gut; feature: human-associated habitat; material: faeces | place: United Kingdom | collected 2010/2012 ... | reverse complement strand
CGCATAGCGTTCACGGAACCCCGCGTCAAACGCGGGGTTTTCCTTTTACAAAAAATGCTCTATCCCAGGGAAATCTTACCCGGGGATAGAGCAAAAGAATATGGTTCTGCACAGACAACTGCAGTATTATCATGCAGTGACTAATACTTTTTAACGACCTCGTCATAAGCGTCCGGTACTCTGTCCTTGAAGAAGGTGTAGTACTGAACACGTTTTTTTTCTGTCAGGGACAGGTCGATCTCAGCGGAAAGAATGCCTTCTTCCCGTGTATCGAGAGCTGCGATCTCACGTCCTGTCGGTCCGATGACCTTGCTTCTGCCGAAGAAGCTGAGAGTTTTACCGTCGTCACCGACACGATTGGCAGCTACAAGGTGGAGTGTATTATCGTAAGCTCTTGCCTTAGTGATCAGATCCCAGTCCTCTTCGTGGGAGTTGATTTCAGAAGGATCCCATTCTTCTTCGTATGGATCCTCCCAGTTGGTGCTTACGATCAGCAGATCTGCACCTTTGAGACCGTAGATGCGAGCTACTTCCGGGAAAGCGGTATCCCAGCAGATCATGATGCCCAGACGACCCAGATCGGTATCGAATACCGGAAACTCACAGCCTGCACGACACCAAGTCTTTTCACTGGCGAACGGATGCACCTTGCGATAGGTGCCCATGGGCTTGCCGTCTTTGTCAATGAGAACGGCAGAGTTGTAGAGGATATCAGTATGGATCATATCTCTTTCCGGGAAACCGTAGACGATGTAGATCCCGTACTTTGCAGCTAAAGTACCAATGCGGCAGATGCTTTCGCCATCCTCTGTTGTTTCTGCCAGCGCCTGGAACTGCTCTACCGTACCCTCGTAGCCAGAGGTTGCCAGCTCGGGGAATACGATCAGCTGTGTGTCAGGATATTCTGTCATAGTCTGCTGGATATACTGCTCCATCTTCTGGAGATTGTACTCCTTATCTCCGAGCCGGGGCCAAATTTGTGCACATGAAACTCTGATTGTCATAATTCTTCACCTCGTCATTTATTTTTTCTTTGAGAACATGGAGACAAGCTCCTTGATAGCAGGCACTGCGATCAGTAAGAATCCTACGCAGAACCAGACGTATGCGCCACCGTAAAAAACGGTCAACATTGTTTTACTTAACATATCGAGTCCTCCTTATCTATTTACATTGTGATCCGGTTCATATTTTTCCAGCTTTTTGAAGTCGAAGGAATGTCTGCTGAACAGTGAACCAATGATAACGATAACGGCTGGAACTAGAAGCGCCAGAATGTTTCCAACGAACCAGTTGATATCCTCGTTTGGAATCAGGAAGTAAGCTGCAAGGCCGGATCCCAGACCGCAGATGATGGATGTGATAGCGATTGTCGGCGTCGTCTTCTTGAAGTAGACGCCTGCCACAAAAGAACTAGCTGGTGCGGCAAACAGGATGCCGCTGAAGATGTCTAGCATCAACAGAGAATGACCCTTTAACAGAAGTGCGATCACGATAACGAGAGCACCAGCTGCAAACGTAATCTTTTTACCAAAGCTCATCATTTGTTTTTCAGAAGCATCTTTCTTGATGTATTTTTTATAGAAATCTGCTGTGAATAAAGCCTGCAGACCGGACAGACAGCCACCGCCGGTAGTCATACCTGCCATAAATACCATCAGTACGAAGACAATAGCACCCAGACCACCACCATACACCAGTTTCATAATGAATGGAGCAGCTTCAGAATTGAGGGCTAATTTTTCGCCTAAAGATAATGTTGCGCCGCCGAATACGCTGCCGCAGATGATCGGAATCGGCATCCATGCCACTACTGTTCCGATGATGTAGGCGCGGAACAGGGACTTTGAGCTTGCAGTTGCGATAGCTTTTGAGTAATATCCTTGATCCAGTAGAACTTGCCCCATAGCTACAACGACAGCTGTCAGTCCATAACGGAATCCTGCGGAAGATCCCAGGGAAAGGGCACCTGGATTGTAGTTTGGATTGTTCGGATTGTTGACAACATCCACCAGTCCATTGTAGATCCCATCAATGCCCAGTGTTTTTAAAATAACTGGAACGGAAATGATCAGGATGATGGAGATGATGAAGAACTGAATCACATCGTTAAAGATGGATCCGCGCAGTCCTGCTTTTGAAATGTATACTGTCACGATAGCGATTGGAACAGCAGCTCCGATTTCATAAGGAATACCAAACATGGAATTGAATACGATGCCGATACCAACTGCTTGTGCGACTAGTACGTAGATGATGACGCCTACGCCGAACAGGAAGAATACTTTAGATGTTGTTCTATTGTATCGCTGTTCGATAAATTCTGTAAAGGTTGTGCACTTTGGCATTTTCTTTCGTAAATGCATAACCATCGGGATCAGAATAAAGAATGGTACGGCATTGCCCCATGCGTAATTGAGTCCGCCGGAGATACCAAAGTTCATTCCTGCTTCTGCAGATCCCATCAGCGTTGTAGTCCATACCCAGGACACCATGACGCTGGCTGCGATGAGAGCGGATGGAATTCCTCTTCCTGCTGCCACGAAATCGTCTACACCCTCTGCCGGGAATTTTTTTGAGACGATAACGGATATACCGATGAAAATAAAGGCAAAAATACCCAAAATAAGATAACCGTAATAATCACCCATTTGTTATTACCCTCCTTAAAATGTGTTTTGTAATGTTTTGTAGATCAGTGTTCTGGCTGCGCATGCCTTTTACGAAAAAAGTATAAAGCAAGAGCCATGCCAAAGTTATGATGAAATAAAACACTGGAATTTCAACGGTTTGTGTAAACACTCAACACAAAAGTGTAAGGAAAACTGTACACAATAGAAGAGTATATTCGTCGCAAAATGTAGAAATGTGTGAAAAATCAACTAATGCAGAAAATGAATCAAAAGTGTAAGGAAATCCAAACAGTGTCAGGAAACCTTTACAACAAATGATGCTTTCGCAGCTTATCATACAGAGAAGTTCGTGAAATTTTTAGCATTTCTGCTGTTTTACTTCGGTTTCCCCCTGTCAATTCCAGAGCTTTACGAATAGCATTTGCTTCTGCACGCATACGGATCTTTTCCAGCGGAGCTTCTTCATTCAGGAGTAGTTCCACCTGGCTGTCCAGGACTTTTGATACAAAACTGCCTAAATGTTCTGGTTTCAGTGTTTCTTCCTGACAAAGGATCACGCTTCGTTCTAGCAAGTTATTAAGCTCACGAACGTTACCAGGCCAGTCGTAGCGAAGAAATAATTCCATGACTTCGTTGGAAATGTTTTTTACATTGGTAGCAGTTTCTTGATTGATTTTCTGAAACTGATGCTCCACCAGAAGGGGAATGTCTTCTTTTCGTTCTGCCAAAGGTGGGATATGTATTTCCATGACATTGAGCCGGTAATATAGATCTTCCCGGAATTTATCATCAAGAACCATTTGCCACAGATCTTTGTTAGTGGCAGCGATAACGCGAACGTCTACCGGTGTTGGTGTACCGCCGATACGGGTAACTTCTTTTTCTTGAAGAACCCGTAGAAGTTTTGGCTGAATATGGTAAGGCAGCTGATCCACTTCATCTAAAAACAGAGTCCCGTGATTTGCTAATTCGAAGAGTCCGGTTTTACCACCTTTTTGTGCCCCGGTAAAACTACCTTCTTCATAGCCGAAAAATTCCGATTCTACTAAGGAGTCTGGAATGGCGGCACAGTTCACAGCAATCAGAGGATTTTTGCAACGGCGTGATGTGTTGTGGATGGAATGAGCGACGACTTCCTTCCCACAGCCAGTCTTGCCACAAATCATGACGGTGGAACTTGATTCGCTCAGATTGGCGATTTGCTGCCGGATTTGACGGGCAGCAGCACTCTGTCCAATAAAATCGGTGATGCTGTATTTAATTTGGGCGTTCTTTTTACTGGAGTCGTACATGGAGTGGAAGGTGTCTTTGAAGTTTAAAAGCCCTTTGCCCGAGTATTCATTTAGCTTTTCTAGAAAATCACTGAGATCTTGTCCGTTGGTAAAAATATCGTAGTCGATAGCACCAACTAGCTCATCACCTTCGTAGAGGGGTTCGATTCGTGCGATATTAGTGACGTCAGAGGAAAAATAGAAGCAGGTCTTGATGGGCTTTCCACTTTTCAGAGCATTGGTGATTTTTGAAACATGATGGATCTCATTGACGTGTTTGCCTACGACGGTTTTCGGGACGGGTCTTTTGTTATAGGCTTCAATCATAAAGTACATATTGGGAGAAAGGTATTTGATGTTCCCGTCGGCATCTACGATGACCAGATTTTCGATGGCATCGAAGACTCGGCGGCATTCCTCCAGCGTCATGTCAAAATTATTGTATTCTTCCGGATTCCATTTTTTATTCATAGCGCACCTCATGTAGTGGGTATATTGTACAAAATAATTGGTTTTTGTATAAAAAAAAGATGGGAGACACTGGCCATCTTTTTCTTAGTGGAACGATTTTAAATTCGTTTCTCATTTCTGTGCATTTAACTTATGCACGGGTGGGGACGGGTGAGAATTAAGCGTTCGCTTTGTTGAATCTCTTTGCTAATCTGGAGACTTTTCTGGATGCAGCGTTCTTGTGGATCGTATGTTTAGCAGCAGCCTGCATCAGCTTCTTTTCTGCTAAAGTCAGCTTTTCCTTAGCTGTTTCCATATCACCAGCTTCGAGTGCAGCGTCATAAGCCTTTAAGATTGCTTTCAGGTGACCCTTAACACGTCTGTTTCTAGCTGTCTTCTTGTCGATTACACGGATTCTTTTTTTTGCGGATTTAATGTTTGCCATTTAAATTACCCCACTTTCTTTATTCTATAGCATAAAACCACAAACTAAGTATAAATGAATAAAAGGCTTTTGGCAAGGGAAAAATCAGGAGCAGGAAAGGATGTGAGACAGGAATGAATCAGTATCGGACGGATCTGGCCATCGAGTGTCAGGAAATTCTGGATGAAAGTGCCGGGATCCAGATGGAAAAAATCGAATACAACGGAGGGATCCGCGTTACCAGGATCAAGATCATTTCGCAGGAAGCTGCAAAGAAAATGGGAAAGCCGGTCGGAAACTATATTACTCTGGAAGCAGATGGTGTTCTGGAAGAAGAGGACGGTATCAAAGAAAAAACCGCAAAGGCAGTGGCGGGAGAACTGGGACAGCTCCTGCGTGTGGATTATACATTGAAAGTCCTTGTGGCAGGACTTGGAAACAGCCTGGTGACACCGGATCGTCTGGGGCCTGAGACGGCTGCAAAAGTACGGGTGACACGACATCTCTTCGTGATATTCGATGCGGACGGCGACGAGGAAATGTCCAATGTCAGCTGCATCATCCCCGGAGTTACGGGTTCCACTGGTATGGAGACGGCAGAAGTGATCAAAAAAGCGGCGGAGATCGTAAAGCCGGATGTAGTCATCGTCATCGATTCTCTGGCAGCGCGGGATATCGACAGAGTCAGCACGACGATCCAGCTGACGGACACGGGGATCCAGCCGGGAAGCGGCATGGGCAACCACCGAGCCGGCATCAATGAAGAGAACATTGGAGTCCCTGTGCTTGCGATCGGCGTTCCCACGGTCATAGATATCAAGACGATCCTGCGGGATGCGCTGGAAGAAAATCTGGACAGTGCGGAAGCAGTAGAGAAGTATTTAAGCGATTATGACAGACAGATGATCGTTACTTCGACGGATATCGATATCCTTGTAAAAGATTTTTCTGATATTATTGCGGACGGCATCAATAAAACCCTTCATCCCGGCATATATTCCTAGAAGAAACGTATGGAGGACAACTATGAAGAACAGAAACCGTGTCTTTGCAGCTGGTGCGCTGCTTGTATTTTTACTTTCCACGTTGTTTTTCTGGAAAATCAATCCGGCGTCGGCGCTGACGGAGGCCTGGATAGATGAAGCGGAGCTGGGGCAGATGTGCATCCGGCAGGTGATCCCTTCGGCGGGCAAGCTGGAGACTGCAGAAAATACGGAGACGAACGATGGGCAGGACAATAAGGTAGATGCGGATAAAGCCGACTCTGATGCTGCAAAGGAGGACAAATCGGATCAAGAAGAGGAAAAGACGGAGGATGTCAAGGTGTCCGGCGATCCGCAGGTGATCATCTACCATACGCACAGTACAGAATCCTATATGCCGTATAAGGAAAGCAATTATCATCGGGAAGCAGAAGAGGGGACGGTGCGCGACGTAGGTAATGTTCTTGAGACGGAGCTGAAAAAAAGAGGAATCAACGTGATCCACGATAAGACCATCCACGACCGACCGTCCTACACGGCATCATATGGGCGTTCCAGGGAGACTATCAAGGCTCTGATGCAGAAGTATCCTACTGCAAAGTATGTTATCGATCTTCATCGGGATGCAGCGGCAGCGTCCAGTACGGAAGGGAAAAAAATGAAGATCGGAAATACTGATGTCGCTAAATTCAGCCTGGTGGTAGGTCGCGGCAATCAGAATTATACGGAACTTTATGCCTTTGCGAAAAAAGTCAGCCAGACAGCGGAAAGCCTTCATAAGGGATTTGGCGGACCTATCATCGAAAAGGAATACCGGTTCAACGAATTCGTCAGCAATCAGGCTATCCTGCTGGAAGTGGGGAACAATAAAAATACCATAGAAGAAGCGAGAGCCTGTGCTAAAAACTTTGCAGAAGTCCTGGCAAAGATCATCCTGGGCAAGTAGAGAGCGCGGCTCTGGAAAGGAATCGCAATGAGAAGCAACAGGTATCAGCAGCAGAAAAAGGAACAAAAAATAAGATGTGTGAGAGCCGTTTTTGCATGGATCGTGGTGTTTCTTATCTTTTTTGCAGGAACGGGAGGAGTCCTTTTTGTGGATAATGTCTGTCTTGAAACTACCAGACAGGGCGGAAATTTAACGATGTATATGGAAAAATAATTGAAAAACACCGAGGTTTCCAGTAAAATATTCTTATGACACAATCAAAAAAGTCATGCAGAATCAGTGCACGGCTTTTTTGTGTAGCAATAAATAAGAAGAAATCACACGAGAGGCAGACATGAAAGATTATCAGAAATACATTAGAAACTTCAGTATCATCGCACATATCGATCACGGGAAATCGACTCTGGCAGACCGGATCATTGAAAAGACAGGCCTGGTTTCCAAGAGGGAAATGCGTGAGCAGTTCCTGGACAATATGGAGCTGGAACGGGAGCGTGGAATCACCATCAAGCTGCAGACGACGCGGCTTATCTTCCATTCAAAAGATGGAAACGAATATATTTTTAACCTGATCGACACGCCGGGACATGTGGATTTTACTTATGAAGTTTCCCGAAGCCTGGCTGCTTGTGAGGGCGCTGTTCTCGTGGTGGATGCGACTCAGGGCGTGGAAGCGCAGACGCTGGCAAACGTGTATCTGGCTATGGATGAAGATCTGGAGATCATGCCGGTCCTCAACAAGATCGATTTACCATCGGCCAGACCGGAGGAAATCAAACAGGAAATAGAGGATGTGATAGGCGTTGACGCAGAGGATGCGCCGCTGGTTTCTGCAAAAGAGGGGATCGGCGTAGAAGAATTGCTGGAACGGATCGTGACAGATATTCCGGCTCCGCAGGGAGATGAACACGGGAAACTGAAAGCGTTGATTTTTGACTCCTATTACGACAACTATAAAGGCGTCGTCATTTATACAAGAGTGTTTGACGGTACGGTCAAAGAGGGCGATATCATCCGCCTGATGAATACGGATAAAAAATACGAGGTCACCGAGGTTGGAGTGTATTCTCCAGGTCCTGTGGAATGCAAGTCCCTGAGAGCCGGCGAGGTAGGATATATCTGTGCCAGCATCAAGAAAGTTTCTGATGCAAGGGTCGGTGATACCATCACTATCGACAGTGACCCTACAGAAGAGGCGCTGCCGGGTTACAAAAAAGTACAGCCGATGGTATACTGCGGGATCTATCCGGCGGAGGGCGAGAAGTACGAAAATGTCAAGGATGCGCTGGAAAAGCTGCAGGTCAATGATGCGGCATTCCATTTTGAACCGGAAACTTCTACAGCGCTGGGCTTCGGATTCCGGTGCGGATTCCTGGGGCTGCTTCATATGGAAATCATCGTGGAACGTCTGGAGCGGGAATTTGATCTGGCAGTGGTCACTACATCGCCGAGCGTTATCTATAAGGTTGTCATGAACGACGGCAGCATTGAGATGGTGCAGAATCCGTCCAACCTGCCGGATCTGACTCTGATCGACCACATTGAAGAACCGATGGTAAAGGCCGATATCATGGTGCCGAAGGAATATGTGGGCAATATTATGGAAATCTGTCAGGAACGTCGCGGCAAGATGCTTCATATGGAATATATCACGGAAAACAGAGTCAATCTCCATTATGAAATGCCTTTGAACGAGGTTATTTATGATTTCTTCGATGCATTGAAATCCAAGACTCGCGGCTATGGTTCGCTGGATTACGAGTTCGTTCGGTATGAACCGTCTAAAGTAGTAAAGCTGGATATTCTTCTCAACAAGGATCTGGTAGATGCTTTCTCTATGATCGTCCATGAATCCAAAGCGTATTCCAGAGGAAGATTCGTATGTTCCAAGCTGAAGGAGATCATCCCGATGCATCAGTTCGAGGTGCCGATTCAGGCTTCCATCGGACAGAAGGTCATTGCCCGCGAGACGGTGCGCGCATACAGAAAAGATGTTATTGCAAAGTGTTACGGAGGAGATATTTCGAGAAAGAAAAAGCTGCTGGAAAAGCAGAAGGAAGGGAAAAAGCGAATGCGTCAGTTCGGCAAGGTAGAGGTGCCGCAGGAGGCATTTACTGCGGTATTGAAATATGATGACAACAAATAAACTTGGGTTGTATCTTCATGTCCCGTTTTGTGCGAGAAAATGCAGGTACTGTGATTTTCTGTCCTTTGGATGCAGCGACAGCAAGGTGCTTTCAGAGTACTCACAGGCATTGATCCGGGAAATCCGGATCCGTTCCAAGGACTGGTGTTTCCGCGATGTGGATACGGTGTACATAGGAGGAGGGACGCCTTCTTTGATGTCCGCATGGGATATGGGAAAAATCATGGATGCTCTGCGTGAGAACTTTAATATTGTAAAGGACGCGGAGATCACCATAGAAGGCAACCCGGCAACTCTTTCTGATGAGAAGATGGAACGCTATCTGCGTAAGGGGATCAACCGGCTCAGTCTGGGTGTGCAGTCCTTTGAGAACGATGTGCTCCAGTACCTGGGCAGGATCCATAACAAAAATGATGCTTTTACGTCGTTTCAGCGTGCCAAGAAAGCGGGATTTTCCAATATCAATATGGATATCATGTTCGCTATCCCGGGGCAGTCGATGAAAATGTGGAAGGATACCGTTCGGCAGTGCATTTTCTTAAAGCCTGCTCACATTTCGCTGTATAGTCTTCAGATCGAAGAAGGCACGGAGTTTTATGAACTGTACAAGGACGGCAAGATGGAAGCTGTTCCAGAGATCCAGGATAGAGAGATGTATCATCAGGCGCTAGCCATGATGAAGGAAGCAGGATATAAGCATTATGAGATTTCCAACGCAGCGCTTCCGGGGTTTGAGAGCAGGCATAATCTGAAATACTGGTCCTATGCAGAATACCTGGGCCTGGGACTGGGAGCCAGCTCCTTTGTTGGCGGAAGCCGGTTTAAAAACACAAGCAGAATGCATGAGTATCTGACTGCGATCCGGGAACATGTGCCGCCGGTGGATCAGGAGAGCATCGAAAATTATTCACAGCGTGAAGAAATGGGGATCTTCGTATTCACAGGTCTTCGCAAGGCGGAAGGATTCAGTCTGGATCATTTTCATCATGTGTTCCGAAAGGATTTCTTCGATGTATACGATGAAGATATCCTGAAAAAGTATAAAGGCCTTTTGATCTGTGCAGATGGAAGACTGTATTTGTCAGAACACGGAATGGATGTTTCGAATCGGATCATGGCAGAGTTTGTATAGTAAAAAGCAGGGAGCGAAGGATATGAAGGATAGATATATTATGGCCCTCGATCAGGGAACGACAAGCGCAAGATGTATTCTATATGATCGTCAGGGAAAGCAGGTGAGCATCGCGCAAAAGGAATTTCGGCAGATCTATCCGCAGGCAGGCTGGGTAGAGCATGATCCGATGGATATCTGGTCAACTCAGATCGGAGTGGCGCAGGAAGCGCTTTTAAAGATCGATGCTACATATAAAAATATCGATGCCATCGGTATCACCAATCAGAGAGAAACAACAGTCGTCTGGGACCGGTATACGGGAGAGCCGATTTACAATGCGATCGTATGGCAGTGCCGGCGGACTGCGGAGTACTGTGACAGTTTGAAAGCAAAAGGGCTGGAAGCATCGTTTCGCCGTAAGACAGGACTTTTGATCGATCCTTATTTTTCGGGAACGAAGCTGCGGTGGATCTTAGGACATGTGGATGGTGCCTGGGAGCGGGCAAAGAACGGTGATCTGTTGTTCGGAACTATTGAAACGTGGCTGATCTGGAAGCTGACGGATGGCAAAGTCCATGTCACAGACTATTCCAACGCTTCGCGGACGATGATGTTCAATATCCATGATCTCAAGTGGGACGAAGATATCCTGAAAGAACTGGGAATACCGACCTGTATGCTGCCGGAGGTCCGGCCGTCCAGTGAAGTGTACGGTGAAAGCAGCCCGTTATTATTTGGTGGGCCTATCACGATTTCCGGAGCGGCAGGAGATCAGCAGGCGGCTCTGTTTGGTCAAACATGTTTCGAAAAGGGAGAAGCTAAGAATACATACGGAACCGGCGGATTTATGCTGGTCAACACAGGAGATGAACCAGTGGACTCCCGCAATGGACTGATCACGACCATCGCATGGGGCGTGGGAAATAAGGTGCAGTATGCACTGGAAGGATCCGTATTTATTTCCGGAGCCACGATACAATGGCTGCGTGATGAACTGAAGATTTTAGATAATGCGGCAGAATCAGAGAAGCATGCGCGAATGGTGGAGGACACAGCAGGTGCTTATGTAGTGCCGGCTTTCACAGGACTTGGAGCACCGTACTGGGATTCTTATGCGAGAGGTGCGATCATGGGACTGACGCGAGGCGTCAATAAGAATCATATAATAAGAGCCGCGCTGGAATCCATGGCGTACCAGACCAATGATCTGATGGCTGCCATGGAAGAAGATATGGGTCATCCTCTGCAGAAATTCAAGGTGGACGGCGGCGCCAGCGCGAATGATTTTCTGCTGGAGTTTCAGGCTGGTATCATGAATATGCCAGTGTACCGGCCGCAGTGTATCGAGACGACGTCACTTGGTGCCGCTTATCTGGCAGGACTGGCGACAGGTTACTGGAAAAATCGAGATGATATTTTATCGAACTGGCAGATCGACAGGATCTTCAAGCCGGATATGGATCAAAGAAAGAGAGCGGAACTGCTGGACGGCTGGCACAAAGCTGTGCGCTGCACGTTTGGATGGGCCAGATAGCAGCAGGCGGTCACGCTTTTGCGAGAACGATAAGCAGGGAGCCTTTTTCCAACGAGAGAAAGGCTTCTTTTTGTTTGAATTCATTGCTCACCCCAAGAGGGAACGTGCGTGTGAGCGTATGGTTTTGAAGCGGGTATTTAACGCCTTTTGCAGTGAGCCCCTGGACGGTTTCAGAAAGAGAAAAAAGTGACAGATAGCAGTCTTTTTCCTGGGGGATCGTGATGCTTTTCTGAGTGCCCTTTGCATTGAGAACGAAACAACGGTTCTGACCGTCATGCATCGAAAGAGAGCGGAACTGTTCGGCATAACAGGAGAGCAGCTGCAGATTGGCAACCGTATGATCCAGCCTGCCCCCTATGCCACCCCAGATCTCCACATAAGAAGCTTTTTTCTCAATGGCTGTATGAATCGCAAGTTCCAGATCGGTATAGTCTTTTTCCGGAGGAAACGTTTTTAGCGGGAGCTCTTTCGGGATCCGGGACTGAATGGAGTCGAGGTCTCCAAGAAGCAGGTGAGGAGTGATCCCGGCCTGTTTTGCCAGATCGAATCCGCCATCGGTACAGATGATATATGGATCTTCCATCTGTGCAAGAGCCTGTTTCATATCGAACGGGGCATCGACATAAGAAGTTATGATTATGATATTTTCTGTAGAATGAGCCATGGAGATACCTGCCTTGTAAAATCACTGGAAAAGCTTGTTAAATCAACGGTAGTACCGTTATTGTACCTCTTGAAAAAGCAGTTAGCAAGCGATATAATAAATCTGACCGAAAAAGTGTCTTTAATGTGTTTCAAATAGTATGATAGATAGGAGCAGAGCATGAAAACATTCAGAGTAGTACCGCAGATCAGTTGTTGTGATACTTTCCGTGAATTTGCAGATCATTTCCAGGTGGGAAATGGTGATATTCTGGTGACAAACCGGAGAAGATATGAGAAGTACGTGAAGCCGGCCGGAGTTGTGATCCCGGTATTGTTTCGTGAAGACTACGGCAAGGGTGAGCCGACCGATGAGATGATCGATGCCATGGGAAGGGATATGGAGCAGTATGATGCCAAACGGATCATTGCCTTTGGCGGCGGCACAATCGTGGATATGTGCAAAGTGCTCGCACTGGATCTGCCGGAGCGCTCGCAGATGTTGTTTACAGGAGATGCGGCTCCAAAGAAAATACGAGAACTGATCATTATTCCGACTACGTGCGGTACGGGATCTGAAGTTACTAACGTGACTATTTCCGAGCTGAAATCTCTGCACGTAAAAAAAGGACTGGCTGCGGAGGAAACTTATGCGGATCATGCAGTATTGATCCCGGAATCTTTGCAGGATCTGCCGGATTACGTATTTGCGACAAGTTCTATCGATGCGCTGATCCATTCTCTGGAAAGTTTTCTTTCTCCGAAAGCGTCGTCCTTTAGTGAGATGTATTCCTTAAAGGCGATGGAGATCATTATGGGCGGATATAAAACGATCCTGGAACGAGGCGGAAACAGTGCTGAAAGCCGGGAAGATCTGCTGCAGGAGTTCGGTCTGGCTGCAACATATGCAGGGATCGCTTTTGGTAATGCAGGATGTGGTGCAGTACACGCACTGTCCTATTCCATCGGAGCGGCGTTCCATGTTCCTCACGGAGAAGCTAATTATCAGTTTTTCACGGAAGTATTCAAGACGTACATGAAGAGAGAACCAGAAGGAAGGATCGATCGGATCAATAGGGTGATGGCTGATATTTTGGGCTGTGAAAAAGAGAACATTTATGAGGAGATCGAGAAGGTCCTGGATCAGCTGATCCCTCGTAAACCGCTGCGGGAATACGGCATGACGGAGGAGCAGATCGACACGTTTACGGATTCTACACTGGAAAATCAGCAGCGTTTGCTGGCTAATAATTATGTTTCGCTGGATCGGAGCGAGATCCATGAAATATTTGCGAAGCTGCGATAAATATGTTAAAATCATAGAATATTGAAAACTAAGTTTGAAAGAGGTATATTATGCAGCAAAATTTTTACGGGAACAATATTATTATTACCGACCCGAGCAGTAATCTGAGGGCTCTGGGACGGAATGCGCTCGCCGGGAAATGGCAAAGTGCTATTATTGCGGTGATCGTATATACATTGTGTGTGCAGCTTCCGCCTGCGATCCTAAATACTTTGTTTGGGGTCGATATGGGAGAACTGTACAGCATGAATATGGGTTATTCGTATAATGTAGGCGTGGATGGTTACAGCACTGTTTATAACTCTATGCCGGCATATTCACCGCTGAGCGGGATCTATTCTTTGCTGGTGACGGGTGCTATGGATCTGGGGCTCACGTTGTTTTTCCTGGCAATGTTCCGCAGACAGATCGTTGGGATCGGAGATGTATTCCTGGGATTTGAAAGATACGGCAAGGCGCTGGGGCTGTTCTTGTTCCAGGGACTGTTTATCGTACTGTGGTCGCTGCTGTTCATCGTTCCGGGAATCATTGCAGCTATTCGATACAGCCAGGCGTTCTTTATCCTGGCTGATGATCCGAACAAGGGCATTCGTCAGTGCATGGATGAAAGTAAGATGATGATGCGTGGAAACAAGGCTAAGTATTTTTGTATGAGCCTGTCCTTTATTGGATGGGCAATCCTGGCATCGATTCCGGCAGGGGTACTGAGCGGGATTTCGGAGGCTCTGTATCTGTCTGGCTTTATGACCGTGCTGTTTGACATCGTCGGAGCTCTTTGTATGGCTCCGGTCATCGCATATATTTATTCGACGCAGGCCGGGTTTTATGAGATCCTGGCAGGTCATCTGATCAAGGAGACGCAGCCGGCTCCGATCGATCCGGAAGCCATTCCGGCAGCAATGCGTCAGCCGGTAAATCCGGTACCGCCGCAGCCGCAGGCACCAGTAAATCCGGTACCTCCGCAGCCGCAGGCACCAGTAAATCCGGTACCGCCGCAGCCACAGGCACCGGTAAATCCGGTACCGCCGCAGCCACAGGCACCAGTAAATCCGGTTCCGCCACAGCCACAGGCACCAGTAAATCCGGTACCGCCACAGCCGCAGGCACCGGTAGATCCGATTCCGCCGCAGCCACAGGCACCGGTAAATCCGATTCCGCAGGAAGTGCCGCCACAGCCTCCGGTACAGCCTCAAGATCCTGAGGATAAGCAGTAGAGTAGCAGGCCCTGGCAGACAATTTAAAGACCGTAAAGATATGTTAAAATTCGCGCCGTTTGCAATCAGGCAGACGGCGCGTTTGTGGTTTATCTAAAAAAAGAGAGGGACATGAAAGAAAAACTAATGCGAAAACTGCCACTAGATCATATAATGGGCAGTTGTGAGAAAAACAGCGGGTTAAAGAGAAGCCTTGGAGCTTTTGAATTGACCATGCTGGGAGTAGGAGTCATTATAGGCTCCGGATTATTCGTTATTACTGGAGTGGCAGCTGCTGACCGTGCAGGTCCCGGACTGATCCTTTCCTTTATCCTGGCAGGTCTGGCATGTGCCTGTGCAGCGCTCTGCTATGCAGAACTGGCCTCAGCCATTCCAGTATCAGGAAGCTCCTATACATTTGCTTATGTAGGGCTTGGAGAAATTTTCGGCTGGTTTATCGGCTGGGGTATCACCTTGGAATACGTAGTCGCCATGTCAGCTATTGCAGTAGGCTGGTCCGCTTACGCCGTGAATATTCTGGAACTGATGGAGATCCATTTACCGGAGAAGCTGATCACAGACTTTTCCAGCGGCGGTATCATGAATCTGCCGGCCATCATCATTATTTCGATCATGGCAATGCTGCAGCTTTGGGGAACGAAAGAAAGTGCGAGGCTGAACAATATCCTGGTATTTGTAAAACTGGGAGTGATCCTGCTGTTCATAATCCTTGTAGCGAAGCACGTGGATCCATCGAATTACACACCATTTCTGCCATATGGCTGGAGCGGTGTATTTTCAGGAGCAGCGATCGTTTTCTTCGCATATCTGGGGTTTGACGCGATCGCAAATTCTGCAGAAGAGGTCAGAGATCCGCAAAAAAATATGCCAAAGGGTATCATCGGTTCTCTTGTCGTTGCTACGACCCTGTATATCATCGTAACACTGATGCTGACCGGTGTTGCCAAGTATTCGGTGTATTCCGGAGTAGCAGCCCCGGTAGCCCATGCGCTCAATGAAGTCGGGATCCGATGGGGATCTGCACTGGTATCAGTAGGTGCGATCGCAGGTCTGACTACTGGAGTCCTGGTGCTTTTAGGCAGTGAATCACGGCTGATCTACTCTATGTCGCGAGATGGTCTTCTGCCAAGATCCTTCTCAAAAGTCAGCAGACGTGGTGTTCCAAATCAGGCGGTCGTCTGTGTCTGGATCATAGGAGTTATCCTGGCAGGAGTCCTTCCGATCGGGACGATCGCCGAACTTTGTAATATCGGTACGCTGTGGGCATTTTTCTTTGTATCGGTAACTGTTATCGTGCTGCGTAAAATGCACCCGGAAATGCCAAGAGCCTTTAAAGTCCCGGCTGTTCCGGCGATACCTTTGATTTCCATGGCACTCTGCATCTTCCTTGTGATCCAGCTGGATACCATGACATGGATCGCATTCGTCCTGTGGACTATCGCAGGGATGGCGATCTACTTCGCATATGGCGTCAAGCACAGCAAAGCATCGGAACATATAGCAAAGCAATAAACAGAACACTGCTTACTGACAAGCAAAGCCAATCGAAAAGGGAACGAATCACGATACAGTGAAACGTTCCCTTTTTTTCTTATGTTATTTGAATATCCTCCAGATCTCCCGTGAGAGAATCCAGTACCTTGTATTTTTTTTCATCCAGCTCAGTATTGTAAAATTCGAACAAATACAGCGGCTTGTACATTCGTTCTGTCACGTATTCTTCTAAAACAGGTGGTGCGTTGAGGTTGCGGAATTTGCGGAATATACCTGTTTTATTGTATTCCCAGGATTTCTGCAGAGCTTCTTCCTCAGTCAGTTTATCCTGCAAAATGCACGCCTCAGCGACGTCCTGCGGTTCACAGGAAGGAAGCATTGCCAGCTTGCCGGGTGTCATGGCGATCTCATCAAATCCTGCGTAATACCCTGCGTACCGGGTTGTTTTACGTGTAGCCTGCAGTGCGATGCGAAGCTGAAAGATCCAGCACAGGCTGTAGAGAGTGGTCACATATCGCACTGTGATCGTATCTTTTAATTTCTTTGATTTTGCCATGCGTTTCAGAAACATATCCGGTGTATAGCGAAGTCCCTTTAGTACCTTGATCTCAGCCATTTACGCATTCTCCAAAACTGCCCGGAACTGATCCGCACTCATCTGGATCCCAGCAGAAACCGTAGAAGGTTTAGTACCATCAGAGCTTTCAGCAACAGCCTTTGCAGGAGATACAGCTTCGGAACCAGCATCTGCCGGATCAAAGCTCTTTGCATAATAAAAGAGATCCAGAACTTCCTGAGGAGGCTTTTTCGTCAGCTTGCTGACGATGATATAGGCTGCGGTAGCCAGAACCAGAGCTGCGAAAAATGTGTGGATATTTGTGATCTCCTGCAGCAGGTAGTACCAGCCGAACCCCGTAACAGATCCAACGAGCATGGCCGCGATGGCTCCGCCTTTCGTAGCGTTTTTCCAGTAAAGACCGCCGATGATACATGGAATAAAGGCCGGCGAAAGAACAGACCATGCGATCCATGTCAGCTGATATACGCCGACAGAAAACAGCGGAACGAAGCACATGGCGCATGAAACCAGTCCAAGTAAATAGGTCGACCATCTTGTGATTTTCATTTTATGTTCCTCGCTTGCTTCTGGATGGATCATGGTCAGAAGATCGTTTCCTACGGAAGATCCGATGACAAGAAGCAGTGCGCTTGCCGTAGACATGATCGCTGCAGTCGCGCCTGCCAGGATCAGTCCGGAAAGAACCGGTGGCAGATTGGAGAGTGCCATCATCGGCATTATATACTCTGCGCTCCCGCCGGGCAGCATGGAAATATCCGGATAAGCCACACGTCCAACCATACCCAGGATATAGACTCCGAAGGATAAAACAAAACCGAAGGCTGCTCCGATCATGGGAACCAGCTTGATCGATTTTTCATCCTTAATAGCTACCGTTTTGATGATCAGATGAGGCTGACCCATATAGCCGATAAAGTAGACCAGTGCGATGCCGGCGATCATAAGCGGTGCGCCTTTCAGATAGTAATCTTCGCCCCATAGGGTAGCAAGACCTTCATTGATGTTGATGAGACCTGCGTTCATGCCGGAAAGGCCGCCCACATTGTGAATGCAGACAGGGATCAGGATGAAGAGTCCTATGATCATCAGGATGGACTGCACGAAGTCGGTATAGGCAACGGAGAGGTAGCCCCCGGCTCCGGTATAGATCAGTATGGCGATAGCTCCCAGGATCAGGGAAACTGTATAATTGAGTCCTGTTATGCAGGCAACGAGAACTCCCATGGCCATAAATTCCACCAGAAGTGAAATTATCATAGCGATGATGAGAATGATGACGGCCAGGTAGCGCACGCCCGTGCTGTTGTACCGGTGTCCGAAAAATTCAGGAATAGTCAGTGCTCTGGCTTTTTCTGTATATTTTCTCATTCTCCTGGCGATGATACCGAAATTCAAGATGGGTCCGAACACATCTCCGGGAGCTGCCCAGAGAGAAGAGGCTCCTGCCTCCCAGCCGTACTGCGGTCCGGCGATATACATACCGCCACCCAGAGAACTGGATCCGTGTGCCAGAGCTGTGATCCATGGTCCCATGGATCTGCCGCCGACGAACCAGTCTTCAGAATTTTTTACTTTTTTTGCAGCCCAAAGCCCTACGACCATGATCACTGCAATGTACAGAATGAGCATGATGGGAACGATGAGAGGAATGTCAAAACCCAGTGCTTGTTCCAGTGTGCTTCTTGTCATATGTCTGTTCCTCCTTGTATGCGATCCCCTGTGTTACAGTCTCCAAAGGCCCTTGGCGAATGTCACGGTAGCGATAACTGCAACGGAAATCGTTCCAATGATCAGAACGCCGGTACTTACCGGAAAATCGAAAAACCAAGATAATGTATTCATTTATTTAATATCCTCCATTTGAAATAAGATTTTACATGCTTTTTTATCCTTGCTGCAAAGTGCTGCAAAGGCTTCCCGGCAGTCGGCCAGGTCATAGGTGTCCGTCACCAGCGGGGACGCATCGATGATGCCGTCAGCCAGAAGCTTCGTGGATTCCTGGATATGCCTTGTCTCATAGACGTTGCATCCGATGATGGAAAGCTGTTTGGCGACGATGGTATTGATGTCGAAGATGAAGTCGTCTTCGAAAATGCTGACTACACAGATCTTTCCGCCCGGCAGGGCATGGGCGACTGCGGTACTCAGTGCCGTTTCATTTCCGGCAGCTTCGATGATCAGATCAAAGTATGAATCATCTCCAAGCTGTGTCGTCGTTTTCATCCCAAGAGCCTTCGCGATAGAAAGCCGTGCCGGGGATCTTCCCAGGATCGTCGGATTTTCCAAGCCGCAGACGTTTTTTAACACCAGTGCGGTGAGAAGACCGATAGGACCGGGACCGACGATGAGCACTTTATCTGTTGGTGCGGGCTTTGCCTGCCGGCAGATATTGAGAGCTACTGCAAGGGGTTCTGCCAGTGCCAGTTTCTTTAGATCGATGTCAGGAGGAGCCTTGATCACGTCCTCCTGTGGCAGTGCGATGTATTCTGCAAAGCATCCGGGTCTTACTTCTCCGATGAAGCCCAGGGTTTCGCAGCTTCCGCGGTGTCCTGTCCGGCAGGCGATGCAGTTTCCGCATGTCACCATGGGATTGGCTGTGACTCGGTCGCCCGCCTGGAGCGAATGGACCTTGCTTCCCGTCTTTATGACCGTACCGGAGAATTCATGCCCCATGGTTTCCGGGATGTTCTGGATAAACATGCCTTTTTTATAAATATGTAGATCGGAACCGCAGATCCCCGCGTAGGCGACCTTGATGAGGACGTCTTTTTCTCCGCAGTTGGGAACGGGCAATTCCTCATACCGGATGTCTTCGATCCCGTAATAACGTGCTGTTTTCATTCTTTATCTTTTTCCTTCTGTAGTGATTTATCGTGATAAAGCGTTAATGCCATTAGTATAATATCATATTCAGTCCAAAATGGGTAGAGATAAATGAAAAAAATTTGACGGATTTTGTATTTTTTATGTATAATAAATCTTGTGTGATTTGCAGAGGAATGACTCTCTGCACACGGCAATAAAATTTTGGAGGCAGACGACCTATGTATGATGTAATTGTAGTGGGAGCCGGTGTAGTAGGCTGCAGTACTGCAAGAGAACTCTCAAGATATAAACTGGATGTGCTGGTCCTGGAGAAGGGGCACGACATCTGTGCCGGAGCCAGCAAGGCGAACTCCGGTATGATCCATGCGGGCTACGACCCGATCCCGGGCACAAACGAAGCGAAATTCAATGCGCCGGGAAGCAAAATGATGTACGAGATCTGCGATGAACTGGACGTACCTTACGAAAAGAGCGGGACGACGGTTTTCGCCACCGATGAAAGCGGCATGAAAGAGCTTCAGAAGCTGGAAGGCTTTGCCCGGGAAAACCACGTGGAAGCCCGGATCGTAGAACCGCCGGAACTTTATGAGCTGCAGCCCAACATCGGCGAAGATGTGAAAGCTGTGCTGTGGGTCCCCGAAGGCGGCATCACGACACCGTTTTCTGTGACCTTTGCATTAGCGGAAAACGCATACCATAACGGCGTGGAGTTTGAGAAGGAAGCAGAAGTGGCCGCCATCGAAAAGCATCTTGGCGAGGACGGTACGAACTGGTTTGAAGTAAAAGCCGGCGGCAAGACGTACCAGAGCCGGATCATCATCAACTGTGCCGGCGGATGCTCCGATAAGATCAACAACATGGTTTCGGATGATCATTATCATATCATTCCGCGTTTTGGCGCTCACGTAGTGCTGGATCGCAAGATTTCTGACAAGCTGACGACGACTCTGATGGAAACACCCCATGACCTGCCGGGCGGCGGTCACACTAAAGGCATGGCCATCATCCCGACTACAGGAGGAACGATGATTTTAGGCTGTGATGCCACAGAGGTAGGTGATCCTGACTTTACGGCTACCAGAAGAGCGTCCATTGATCAGATCGTGGACTACTTTAAGGAGGCGTGGAAGTATCTGCCGCTGGACGGTGACGAGTTTCCGACGGAGTCGGTCATCGGCATTTTCGGCGGGTGCAGACCTCATGCTGATACCAACGATTTCGTTATCGGAGAAGCAGAGGATGCCCCGGGCTTTATCAATGCAGGCGGAACTGAGTCGCCGGGCTTCACGTCGGCGGTGGCCATCGCAAGACATGTGGTGCAGATCGCTGCAGAGAAGCTGGGGGCTGCAAAGAATGAGGCTTTTGATCCGTATCGCAAAGTGAACAAGCCGTTCCGCACTATGACAAACGAAGAGAGAACGCAGGCTATTGCAGAAAATCCGGACTATGCCAAGGTGGTATGCCGCTGCGAAATGGTGACGGAAGCAGAGATCCGGGACGCTATCCGCAGACCTTTGGGCGCACGGTCGGTATCGGAGGTCAAGCTGCGTACCCGTGCCGGTATGGGTAGATGCCAGGGCGGTTTCTGCGGCCCGCGTGTAGTGGAAATATTATGTGAAGAACTGGGACTTTCGCCACTGGAAGTGACGCAGTGCGGAGGCGATTCTCAGATCCTGGTAAGACAGGCATGCAGTGGGGAGGGACTGGAATGAGAAAAGTCGATTTAGTAGTAATAGGCGGTGGCGCAGCCGGTATGGCAGCTGCCGTAAGTGCATATAGATCCGGGGTCAAAGACGTCCTGATACTGGAGAGAAACGATTATCTGGGAGGCGTGCTCCAGCAGTGCATCCACAATGGATTCGGTCTGCATCGGTTCGAGGAGGATCTCACCGGCGTGGAGTTCGCCAGAAAATACCGTGATATGGTGGAGGAATGGAAGATCCCGTATCTTCTCCGTACTTTCGTTATCGAAATGAATGAAAATCGCCAGATCACAGCTATCAATCCGGAGGAAGGACTGATCCAGATCGAGGCGAAAGCCATCGTGCTGGCTATGGGCTGCCGGGAGCGGACGAGAAATAACCTGCTGATCCCGGGAACGCGAGGAGCCGGGATACTGACGGCTGGCGCAGCGCAGCGGTATCTCAATATCAACGGCTATCTGCCGGGCAAAAAAGTCGTGATTTTAGGCTCTGGCGATATCGGTCTCATCATGGCTCGTCAGTTTGTGCTGGAAGGCGCAGAGGTGGAAGCAGTAGTGGAGGTCATGCCGTATTCTGGAGGTCTGCCTCGTAACATGAAGCAGTGCATCGAGGACTTTGATATCCCAGTATACTACAATTCCACCGTATCCGAGATCCGCGGCAAGGAGCGTGTGTCATCTGTCATGGTGAGCCGGGTGGATGAAAACAGAAAGCCGATCCCGGGGACGGAATTCGAAATAGAATGTGATACGCTGATGATCTCGGCTGGTCTGATCCCGGAAAACGAGCTGACGGAGCAGGCTGGCATCGAAATCTCTAAAGATACCCACGGTGCTGTAGTAACGGAAGATCTGCAGACTTCTGCAAAAGGGTTCTTTGCATGTGGAAACGTGCTTCATGTTCACGATCTAGTGGATTTTGTGGCGACTGAGGCTGAAGAGGCCGGCGTCCATGCTGCAAAGTATATTCAGGCGGATACCGGCGATGCAGGCGAAACGATTATCGTAGAAAATGGCGATGGTGCAGGTGCGGTCTGCCCGCAGATGATCCATAGAATGCCGAAGCAGGATAAAGTCGCTCTTATGTTCCGCCCGCGCAATAAATTCCGGGATGTGACGGTGAGCGCAGAAAGCGATGGGAAAGTCATCGCGGAGAAAAAGCTGATCGCTGTAACGCCAGGTGAGATGATCCGTCTGGAAATCCCGGCGGACAAACTGGCGCAGGCCGGTGGAGCGATCACGGTTTCTCTGAAAGGAGGTGCGCTCTAATGGCTAATAAAAATACAGAACTGATCTGCATAAACTGTCCGAGAGGATGCCTTTTGCAGGTAGAACAGCAGGGCGAGGAGATCACCGTAACGGGAAACTTTTGCAGCAAGGGGATCCCTTATGCGAAACAGGAGATCACGGATCCTCAGAGAGTACTGACGATCCTTATGCGTCCGGAGGGAGCAGACAGGCCTCTCAGCGTGAAGACGGACCGGCCGGTGCCAAAAGCTCTGCTGAAAGAATGTGCGAAAGCAGTCTACAGTACTCCTCCGAAGCTTCCGGTGAAGTACGGTGATGTGCTGATCGAAAACTTGTGTGGGACTGGTGCGAAGGTCATCGCGACTGCGGACATGAAAGCATAGCCGGAGGCTTTGCAGAAAATAGAATAGACAGGTGAGACAAATTCCCGAAGTGGCAGATGCATTTTGGGAATTTTGTTGTTTTGAGACAAATGTAAACTGCACAGAAAAAGGGCGAGATGATAGAATAACAGAAATGAATCGTATTCCTGGCTGAGATGACAGGGGGAGTGAATGTATGCAATATGAAGAATTTGTCTTGAGACAGTTGAAACGAAATGAGAAAATTTACAGTGTCGGTATGAAGGTGTTCCTGGTCTTTATGATCGTGTTTGTCCTGGCGCTGATCGGGATCCTGATCGGAGGTCTGGGGATAGAGATGACGATTTTTGATGTGATCCTGATGCTGATTATCGCGGTGGAATATCCGACCTTTAAGAAGCTGAAAGACCAGGCAAATTTCGCCAGTGCAGAGATAGAGGCAGCGCTGGTCACGACGGGATTCCGGATCCCGGAAGATTATACGGACAGGACGAAGAAGATCCGAAGCAAGATCGAACAGGAACCGAAGAAACTGATGATATCGGCTGTTTCGATCGGTATTCTGGCTTTGACCTGCTTTGGAGGAATGGGGATGATTTTATGGGCCTGTTCATTTTCCGGATTTGAGGATTTTAATGCGTGGTACGCCACCAGCGTCGGTGTGTTTGGTATGATCGGGATCATTCTGGTAGTGCTGATGATCCTGTATTTGAAGGATTACGGTGCGGCGAAAAAGCTGCAGCAGTATAAATAGAGGAGGAAGATGATGAAAAAAATAGTAAGCATAGTGGCGGTCTTGATGTTGCTGGCGGTATCGCTGACGCTGGCCGGATGCGGCACGAAACAGAATCAGAAGACCGATTCGGATTACGAAGCTTATGACGGCTACGCCTATTATCAGGCGAATGGAGATCTGAAGTATTCTCTGGATACGAAAGCTGGATTGAAGATGCATTGCTTCTTCCAGGAGGGCTCGCCGGAATATATAGAAGAAATCTATACCATTGATCTGATGACTGCTGACAAACAGGATAACGTGCTGACGGTCCACAACGTGACAGATGGAAGCGGCAATGATATTTCCAGTCAGTTCAAAAGTCTGACATACACTTTTGAAGAGGATCAGGTGATCATGAACGTGCAGCGCGATGAATCTACGCTGGCCGGCGGTGAGAGCAGCAGCGTGATGAGCGGAGAATATGTTTTTAAAGAAGCATCTGCAAAGAGTGGGGCATCGGCTTCTTCTGGAAGTTCGGCTGCGGCAGGTTCCAGTTACAACACGGATGAGCTGGCGCGGGTAGCGCAGGATTACTACCGGGCACAGAACGGCTACTGTCCGCCGGAATATAATGTGACGGATAACGGCAACGGAACTTACACGATACAGTTATATGAAACAGTAGATAATGGTGATGGCACTTATCATACGGCGACGTCGGCATGGTATACGGTAAACGCCAGCGGTGTTGGAACCAATGACACGACGGGAGAGTCGGTGAATCTGATGCAGTAAAAACACAATTTGAAAGGAAGACGAGAGCATGGGTTGTTCTCGTCTTTTTTTGCATGAAATCTTGCTGGATCCGGCAGACACGTCATGCTGTTTTAGGGAATATGCTACATTAGGGGTTTTGTAACCCTTGTAAAATCTTTTGAGAAAAGAGGAAAATGGCATGACGAATATTCCGAATATCGGTAAAGATACCATTGCCCGAACTGTTGCGGCAGCTCTGGCACTGTTGAATTCTGCATTAGTGATGGCGGGGAAAGCTCCGTTAAATCTGGATGAGAGCGGACTGTATGAAGCCGTCTCGATCCTGGCCGCGGCATCGACTACCGTTTGGGCCTGGTGGAAGGATAACGATATCCGTAAGACTACGCGGCTTGCGAAACTGCAGGTAGAGGCTTTGCAGGAGGAAGAACTGAGGAAGCTGGAAGCGGAACGCGGCGGTCTGGATCCGGATGCGGATCCTGGTGCAGAAGAAGCTGCGGACTTGAGCTAGGAGGTGATCGGTATGGCACAGATCAGCAGATACCCGGCGAAGGTCATGAACATCACTCAGAGCTATAAGGGCAGTTACAGTCACAGTAAAAATTACAATGGCTCGCCGCGGGATTATCCGATCGATGAGGCATGCGCAGATGCCGGGAGAAGTTATTTTTATGCGCCGTTTGACTGTGTTGTGAAGCGGATCTATGGTGTGGGAAGCAAAGGTGTCAATACCATCTGGATCCAGTCTACAGCTCCTGTGCAGACACCGGCTTTTACGGATCATGTAACGGTGATGGTGATCCATCCTAACGATGATACGCTCAGAAGGCTGCGGGTCGGACAGCTGTTTCGCAAGGGGACGGCTATGTTTCTGGAAGGAACGGATGGCAGGGCTACAGGCAATCATTTTCACATCAGCTGCGGCAGAGGGAGGCTTCGCGGTAACGGCTGGCGGAAAAATTCTCTGGGGAAATTCGTGATCGACGTCTCAGGGGGAGCTGTCCCGCCGGAGAAGGCTTTTTATGTGGATACGTCGTTTACGTCGGTAAGGCAGACGAAAGGGCTGGGGTTTCGGCGGATCACGGGAGGAACTGCGGGTTCTTCAGGGTCTTCGGGAGCTTCTGGCGGAGGCTCGGCGAGCAGCTCTGGCATTGGGAGAGTCTATAAAGTGGGGCGGACGGTTACGCTGCAGGTTAATTTGAATGTCAGGAGCGGACCGGGGACGAATTACACCCGTAAGAGGCGATCACAGCTGACGGCGAATGGTAAAAAACACGCTCTGAACGGAGTCTATGCCGTGTATCGCAAAGGTACCCGTGTAACGATCATGGCGGTGCGCAGTATAGGTGCAGACGTATGGATCAAGACGCCGAGCGGCTGGATCTGCGGGAAAAAAGGAAGGCGCATTTATGTGAAATAGGAGGTGGATCATGACGTCTGAAATCATCGTAGCTGTCATCGCGGCTCTGGGCGGTCTTTCCGGCTCCGTCATAGGTATGGTCAGGTCGTCCCGCCTGGTGAATTACCGGATCGATCAGCTGGAAAAGAAGGTAGATGCTTACGAAAAAGCCAAGGATCACCTCTGCGGACTGGAAGAAAAAGTGGAAGCACTGCAGGAACAGGTACGCGTGCTGAATGCCGGGATCGAGAGGATAGAGAAGTAGGAGGAAGAAGAAGCGGAAACAACGAAAACCGTCAAGTCGGGGACTTGGCGGTTTTCTAAAACCTTCACTTTTCGAAATGCTTTGAGCAGAAAAACAATTCGTTATTTCCAATTCCAGAGTTACAATTTAAAAATGAATCGAAATAAATCATATGTGCAATCCAAAATTGCATCAAACGTGTGATTTTTGGATACAATTAAGGGACTCTTGTTAGACTAAAGGGGGTATTGTTAAAATATCTGTTAGTAGATAGATGATTAAATACGAAAAAATCCAAACTCACAACCTGTTGATATTGCTTGCTCCTGAAGATCAAGAGAAAAAATATTCTGAATATATAGAATGTAAAGGCATGTATTTTGCTTTTTTTAGTAGTGGAATCGTTATTAATATGTTAAAGTATATCGAAAGAAAGGAGTCAAATAATGGAACAAGGATTTCGAACTGAAAGGATTCCAATGAAAACAAAGTTTGGGTATAGTATGGGTACCATGGGAGACGTCATCGCATTCAACTTCTTCTATGCGTACTTTATTTACTACCTGACAGACTTCGCAGGATTGCCGCCAGTAATGGCAGGCATCATTTCTATGATTACGGTCTGGTTTGATGCAATCACGGACCCAATCATCGGTGGATTGTCCGACAGAAGCAAAAATCCGAAGGGACGTCGTGGACCGTTCCTCATTTATGGCGCGATTCTGGAATACATCACACTAATCTTGATGTACACGGTCATGCCAATCGACAGTGTTGCATTCAAGTTTGTATGGTATCTGATCATCGGCTGTAGTTTCTGGCTTGGTTATACGCTTTTCGTCATTCCGTTCCTTGCGCTGGGTGCTGAGTTGACACAGGATTACGAGGAAAGAAATGCACTGAGTACGTTCCGCGGGATTTTCATCTATGTCGCTTCGTGGTTCGGTACTGCAGGTCCTATGGTTGTCATCGCTTTTGTAGAGAGAGCAGGGATCGGCGAGAAGTGGGCATGGACCATTGGCGCCGTCGTTTTCGGAGCGATCGCATTGATCGGAGCGATCATATGCCGAGTCACGATCAACGGCAAGGAACTGATCGCAGGGGAATCGAATATGAAACGGGAATCGATCGGACGGATTCTGATAAGTTATTTCGGAATGCTCAGGTATAGAGCTTATCGATTCTATATCTACATGGTCTTTGTTTTCTGCATCGCATATACGATGGAGCAGGGATCGCTGGTTTATCTGATGGGCAATAAATTGGGGTTGAGCGCAGGATTGCAATCTTCGTACTGGACCTTCTTCGCGGTCTTTAGTATTGTGCTCCTGCCATTGATCAACAGAGTGTGCAATAAGTATGGCAAGCTAAAAGGGTCAGCTTTCTTCTATCTGGTTGCAACCTTGGGGATGTTTATTTGTTACTTTACGCAGATCCCGAATTATACGATCCTGATCGTCCACTGTTTCTGCTTCTGCATCGCGAATTCGGTATACTGGACCATCGGATACTCAATGATGTTCGATACTGCTGAAGTCATGGAGTTCAAGAATGGAACCCGTGATGAGGGTAAGGTTACAGGAATGGGGTCTTTCGCACAGAAGCTCGCATCCTCATTCGGAGCATGGGGACTTGGTATGCTTCTCGCATTCTTTCACTATGATGCGAACGCTGCTGTGCAGGCACCGGAGACTATGTCCGGATTCGTGAAGATTGCAGCACTCTTCCCGGGAATCCTGCTGATTCTGACTGCAGTCATTTGCATTTTCAATCCACTTTCCAGAGAGAAATTTAATCTGCTTATGGAAAAACTGGCCAAGAAGAGGGCCGGAGAAGAAGTCACGGATGAAGGAATCGAGAATCTGTTCTGATCAAGCAGCACTTAGATAAAAAGAGGAGGTAACAGAATGAGCAACAAAGCATATCCATACATTCCGAATTCTGCACCACAGATCAAGAAGGAAATGATGGAATTTGTAAATGTGAAAGACGAAATGGAACTATATGAAGAGATCCCGGAGCATCTGAGATATCAGGGACTTTTAGATTTACCGCCGACTCTTGGCGATGAACAATCGGTACGCCGACACGTGAACCGGATCTTAGCGAAGAACAAAACAGCGGAGGAGTACAGCATGTTTCTTGGCGGAGGATGTGCCTATCACTATACTCCTGCCGTCTGCGATGAGATTGCCGGAAGAGGAGAACTCATATCTTGCTATGGTCAAGGAGCATACAGTGACCATGGCAAGAACCAGATCTTTTTCGAAGCACAGACTATGATTTGCATGCTTCTGGGAATGGAGTTCACAGCTCAGACTTGTCATGATGGTGCACAGGCAGCGGCAACAGCAGTCAGCATGGCGAATAGGATCACAGGCAGGAAGAAGATCCTTCTTCCTGCAAACATGAATCCGCAGATTCTCTCAACAGTGAAGAACTATTGCTACTCCGTACAGGAAGAGCAGAGACTGGATCTGGTGATGGTCAACTATGACAGCAAGACAGGAATGGTAGATCTTGAAGATCTGAAGAGTAAGCTGGACGACACTGTTGCAGGTGTTTACTTAGAGAATCCGAATTACCTAGGTCAGTTGGAAGCAGATGCCCCACAGATTGGACAGCTTGCAAAGGCTGCAGGTGCGGAGTTCATCGTGAACGCAAATCCACTCTCTTTGGGCGTGATTGAGGCTCCGGCTAACTATGGGGCAACGATTGCAATCTGTGATCTGCATGATTTAGGTTGTCATCTTAGCTCGGGTGGTTCTCAGTCGGGGATCATCGCCACACCGGACGACATGAAACACATGTCCGAAACGAAGGATCTGGCCTTCGGTATGGTGGACACCATCAAAGAAGGCGAGTATGGATTCACGTTGAATCTGTACGAGCGCACCCATTATGCGATTCGTGAGAAAGGAAAAGAATTCACGGGAACCCAGAGCAATTACTGGTTCAACTACGCGGCAACGTATTTGACACTTCTGGGACCGGAAGGGACGAAGGAAGTTGCAGACACGATCATGACGAATGCACTGTATGGAGCACAGAAGATCGGCGAGCTCCCGGGTGTGAGCATTCGGTTCGAGGGGTCGTTCTTTGAGGAATTCGTCGTAGATTTCTCAGAGAGCGGCAAGACCGTTCGTGAGATTAACAGTGCATTGCTGGACAGGCAGATTTTCGGCGGACTGGATTTGTCAGAATGCTTCCCTGAACTGGGGCAGAGTGCTCTGTACTGTATTACGGAAGTCATCACGAAAGATGAAATCGATGGACTGGTAGATGCACTTCGCGAGATCTTGCAGTAAAGGAAAGGAGGAAGATCATGCATAGAGACTATGAGAAACAGCTGAGAAACTATCATCAGGCAAAATGGAACGAAGAACTGATCTTCGATCTGAGTGTGCCGGGAGAACGTGGTGTCCTGGTAACTCCTGCAGATGCGTCTGTTATACAGGAAGTGGGATCCGGGCTTGACACCATCCCAGCATCTCTTAAAAGAAAAAAAGTGCCAAACCTTCCTGAAGTCAATCAGGTTCGAGCGAATCGGCATTTCATGAGGCTGTCCCAGGAAACCCTGAGTGTCGATACGACCCCGGATTTCGAGGGAACATGCACTATGAAGTACTCCCCGAAGGTTCAGGAGCATATGGTAGCCAGAAACCCGAAGTTTACAGAGGTCCATCCTCTCCAGCCAGATGAGACAAAACAGGGTTTGCTGGAGATTTACTATGAGACAGAGCAAATGTTGAAGGCAATCTCCGGCATGGATGCATTCAGCCTTCAACCAGGTGGCGGAGCGACGGCAGTATTTGCAGTTGCCTGCGTCATCCGAGCATATCATGAAAGTAGAGGCGAAGGCTACAGAGATGAGATTGTAACGACCATTTTCTCGCATCCATGCGATGCAGCGGGACCTGCAACAGCTGGATACAAAGTGATCACGCTAATGATTGATCCAGAAAAGGGCTACCCATCCCTGGAGGATATGAAGGCGGCGCTTTCCGAACGGACCGCAGCAATTTTCATCACCAATCCGGAGGATACCGGGATCTATAACCCGGACATCAAAGAGTACGTGGAAGCCGCGCACGAGGTGGGCGCAATCTGCTATTATGATCAGGCAAATGCTAATGGCATGCTGGGCATCGCCCGCGCAAAGGAAGTTGGGTTTGATGCGATTCATTATAATCTTCACAAAACTTTCTCAGCACCGCATGGTGGTTTGGGTCCGGGCTGTGGAGCATTAGGTGTGATCAAAGATCTCGAGCCGTTTCTTCCGAGTCCACGGATTTTGAAAGAAGGAGAAAAGTTCGTCCTGCAGGTGAACAATCCACAGAGCATCGGACACACACGTCAGTTCTTCGGAAACTCTGCCGCAGTGCTGCGGGCATACATGTGGATTCGCACTCTTGGTGCAGAAGGTGTCAGAGAGGCTGCGATCTGTTCGGTTCTGAACAATCAGTACCTGATGAAGAAGATGGAGCAGATTCATGGCGTAGATATCTGGTATGCGAAGGGTAAGCGGAGACTGGAACAATGTCGCTACAGCTTCGAGACATTAAAAAAGGAGACTGGATTCGGTACGGATGATTTGAACCATCGGGTCATGGATTTCGGACTAGAAGAGGCATTCCTCTCACACCATCCATATATTGTGCCGGAACCATTGACGCTAGAGCCATGTGAGTCCTGTAGCCGGGATGATATCGATGAGTATGTAGGCGTCTATACAGAAATGTGCAGGGAGGCCTATGAAGAACCAGAGCTTCTTCGCAATGCTCCACACAATTGTGCGATCCACAGGATGAAAGTCGAGAATACGGAGAAATGGGAAGAACTTGGAACGACACTGATGCAATATGAGAAACGCAGAAAGGAATAACACATGAAGCGAATCGGACTGATCGTTAATCCTTATGCTGGGCTCGGTGGTCGTGCAGGCTTCAAGGGAAGCGATGATGTCTCGATCCAGGAGCGTGCTCTTGAAATGGGTGTGGTGCCTGAGGCACCGTACCGGGCACTCCTTTGCCTCAGAGAATTGGAAAGGGATGCAGACGATATTGAGATCCTGTGCGGAGCCGGAGAAATGGGTGAGGATACGGTTCGACAGACGGTGCTGCGATACCGGGTGGAAGCAAAGGCTGTTGAAGGTCGAACGACTGCGGCGGACACAAAGGAGGCTGCACGAGAACTACTCGAAAAAGGAGCGGATCTTTTACTCTTCGCCGGTGGCGATGGCACGGCCAGAGATATCATGGATGCAGTCGAAACAAAGATTCCGGTGATTGGGATTCCTGCAGGGGTTAAGATCCACTCTGCCGTTTATGCGATGAATCCCCAGAGCGCAGGCAAAGCCGCGCACAGCTTTGTGAGAGAGACCGGGGTCACCGTTGCTGAGGCTGAGGTGATGGATATCGATGAAGACCTGTTCCGCCAGGGTCAGGTGGAGGCGCGGCTCTATGGGTATTTGATGGTTCCACAGATCAAGGCGTATATGCAGGGTATGAAAGCTGGCGGGTATTCGGAGGCGGCAGGTCTCGCAGGAATCGCGATGGAAATCGTTTCCACTATGGAGAATGATGTGTGCTATGTGATCGGCCCAGGGACGACAACAAGAGGCATCATGGAGGCCATGGGACTGGAGAATACATTGCTTGGAGTAGATGTGGTATGCAACAAGGAGCAGATTGGGAAGGATCTGAATGAGCAACAGCTCGTTGAACTCCTTAATGGCAGGCTATTTCGTATCATCGTGACCATCATCGGCGGACAGGGACATGTCTTCGGACGGGGAAATCAGCAGCTTTCGCCGAGAATCCTGCAGATGGCAGGTCGGGATGGTATCACGATCGTCGCAACGCGTACTAAACTGATTGGTCTCGGAGGCAGACCGATGACAGTGGATACAGGGGATCCCGAAACGGATCAGATGCTGAGCGGTTATTATCGTGTGGTCACAGGCTATCAGGATTACATACCGTACAAAATCGTGTTATAATATTCAGCATGAGCTGATGCAGTAGTTAGCGATGGAAGGAGCAGGAGGATATGAGAGCTTTGGAATTGAGAGGAGATAAGGGCATCGACAGCATCGTGTACACGACGGAGCGTCCGATCCCCGTGCCGGAGAACGATGAGATTCTGGTGCAGGTCAAGGCTGTGGGACTTAATCCCGTTGATTATCAGATCGCAGAGGGCTTCGGTGATGTCAGTCTTGATGAACCAGTTGTATTAGGGCTCGATGTTGCCGGTATCGTGAAAGACATCGGCGCTTCCGTTAAAGAATTTAAACCGGGTGATCGGGTATTTTATCATGGAAATCTTGAGAAGGCAAACGGAGGGTTTGCAGAGTACGCTTGCACGACATCGCGCACAGCGTCAAAACTGCCTGAAAGCATCAATTTCGTGCAGGCTGCTGCGATTCCGTGTTCGGGTTTTACAGCCTACCAGGCCGTGATCCGAAAATTGAAGCCGGAGGTTGGTGATACGATCCTGATCCACGGTGGTGCCGGTGGTGTCGGTGGGTATGCAGTCCAGCTTGCGAAGCTACGTGGCATGTATGTGTATACTAGCTGTTCGGAATACAATTTCGAGTATGTGCGGAGTTTGGGTGCTGATGAGGCGATTGATTACAACAAGGTTGATGTTCATGAGGAGATCATGCGTAGGACTAATGGACGTGGTGTCGACTGTGTCGTTAACACGCTGAATACGTGGACGGCGACGAGAGATCTTGGGATTCTAGCCTTCGGAGGACAACTCGTTGCAATCGAAGGACTGCCGCGGTTCGAAGAATTTACGTTCTTTGAGAAAGCAATCTCCATTCATGAAGTTGCGCTGGGTGCAGCACATATCAATGGTGATCTGAAATCTCAGAAGTTTCTTGCACAAATGGGCGATGCCTACATCTTGATGCTGCAGCAGGGAGAGATACAGCTGCCGCAGATCCAGACGGTAAGGTTGGAGGAGATTCCTTCATTTCTGAGAAGAATGAAGACTAGGCACGGGACTGGTAAGACCGTCGCAGTGCCATAAGCACTGGAATGTTCAGTGATAAGAAAGATTACCAAAAAAACAGCGGATCCCCTTCTGAAGTGATCCACAAAAGTTAGATTTTTTTTCGAGACGGTTTCGACCGTCTCGTTTTCTTTATAGAGAAATTAGGTGCCAACAAATATCCGCTACTCGATTTCTTCACTTCTCGAAATGCTTTGATTAGACAATTTCTTTTATTTATGTTTGGGAAATGATTCCCCAGCTTGGTCAGATTAGTTAGAATTTAGTTGCAATATACTGAAATGAATAGTAAGATTAGCTTACAGAAATAAAAAACTCGCAGTAGAGCGAGTCTGTTCCACAACACGTGGAGCCCATACGGGCGATTAGAAAAATTCTTTATTTGAACCTGTAGTGTAATCTCATATGGTAGTTAATTGAGATCATCTTTATCATAATGGGGTTGCGAGTATTTGTCAATTGTTTTTTTGATTATTCTGGAGGTGTGTTATGGAAAAATATTATTTAGGATTAGATATTGGAACCAATTCAGTAGGCTGGGCAGTAACAGATCCTTCTTATCGTTTGGAACGTTTTCATAAAAAAGATATGTGGGGAATCCGTCTTTTTGAACAGGCGGATACAGCAGCAGACAGACGCGCCAAAAGAACCAACAGGCGGAGATTGCAGAGAAGGCATCAGCGTATCCAGCTTTTGCAGGAACTCTTTGCAGAAGAAATGGCTAAGGTTGATGATACGTTTTTTCTCCGTCTGAACGAAAGTAAGCTTCATTTGGAAGATAAATCAGTGCAGGAAAAATACCCATTATTTATTGAAAAGGGCTATACAGACATTGATTTTTATCAGGAGTATCCGACCATCTATCATCTTCGAAAAGATCTGATGGAAAGTGATCAGCCGCACGATACCCGTTTGGTGTACCTTGCGATCCACCACCTTTTAAAGTATAGAGGACATTTTTTGATCGATGGAAGTTTGAACAGTGCAAAGAGTTTTTCGACTGTTTTTGAGCAGATGATGAGATCGGTTCAAGATGGATTGAAAATTGATTTTACCGTATCACATCCGGAACGAGTGGAGGAAATCCTTCGTAACAGGACAATGGCTCGTTCCAGTAAGTCAAAATTGCTGGAAAAGGAATTTGTCGTTGATCCGGGAGAAGATGATCCGAAGATTTTAAAAACTGTTGTCAAGCAAATTTGTGCTTTTATTGCCGGAAATAAGGGCGATTTGAAAAAGGTTTTTAGGGAAGATCTGGACGAGCTTGAGAAAACTGAATTTAAATTTTCTGATCCTGGTTTTGATGAAGAAATTTTGCCTGATTTAGAAAACAAGATCCCGGATTTATTAAATGTTATACAGGCAATGAAAGCAGTTTATGACTGGAGCGTTCTTGTGGATATTCTGGACGGGGAAGAATATCTGTCTTTTGCAAAGGTAAAGCAGTTTGATGAGCACAAACATAATCTTCATCAGTTACGTCAGGTCATGAAAAAATACTGCGAAAAGAAAACCTGGGTGGATTTTTTTGATGATCCAACAGGAAAAAATAATTACGCTGCTTATATCGGACATGTAAAGAAAAACGGAAAAAAATATAGTGTGAAGAGATGTTCGGAAGAAGATTTTTATAAAAATTTGAAAGGGATCCTGGGCAATCCTTCTCCGAATGAAGAGGATGCTATTCTTATCAATGAATTGAAAGAAAAGGCAGATGCACAGATTCTGCTTCCTTTGCAGCGCAGTAAGGACAATGGCGTTGTTCCCCATCAAGTGCATCAGATAGAGCTGCAGGTGATACTGGAACATGCTGAGACCTATCTTCCATTTTTAAAACAGCGGGATGACAGGGGTATTTCTGTCTCAGAAAAAATCTTGAAAATCTTTGAGTTCCGTATTCCGTACTATGTAGGTCCGCTCAGTGATAGACACATGGAGAATGGTGCCAATGCCTGGATCGTGAGAAAAGAGGCAGGCAGGATCTATCCTTGGAATTATGAGGAAAAGATCGATCTGGAAAAGTCAAATGAAGCGTTTATTCGTCGTATGACAAACAAGTGTACGTATTTGCTGGGCGAAGACGTTTTACCGAAAAATTCGCTTTTGTATCAGAAGTTTATGGTGTTAAATGAGTTGAATAATTTAAAGATCCGTGGAAAGGGTATCAGTGTTGCGTTAAAGCAACAGATCTACGAGGATCTGTTTTGTTCCCATACTAAGGTTACTGGAAAGAAGCTGCTGACATATTTGCGAGCACATGAGGACAGTGAGTTGTCGTCCGAAGACCTTAGTGGCTTTGATCAGAATTTTAAAGCGTCTTTATCGGCACAGCTTGACTTTGAAAAGCAGATTTTTAAAGAGGATTTCAAGAAGGATTCGGTTAAAAAGATAGCAGAAGATATTATTCGCTGGAAAACTATATATGGGGACGATAATCGTATGGTTCAGAATATGGTAAGGCAGCAGTATCCGGAAGTTTTCTCAGAAGAGCAGTTGAAAAAACTGAACCGTCTTCATTACAGTGGATGGGGAAATTTCTGTGCTAAATTCCTGACAGGGATCGAAGGTGTCCATGAGGATACCGGACAGCAGTTTACGATCCTGCAGGCTCTTTGGGAAACAAACTGCAATTTGATGCAGCTGCTAAGTAAGCAGTATACTTTCCAGAATGCTATTGAGGAATGTAATGCCCTGAATGCTGGAGAAATCAAATCCGTAGATTATGACAGCCTTGTGCGTGATCTGTACACTTCTCCGGCTAACAAGCGTGCCATTTGGCAGACGATTCAGATTACAGAAGAAATCAAAAAGGTAATGAAGGGTGCGCCGGATAAAATTTTTATTGAAATGGCTCGTGGAGAAGAAAAAGAGAAAAAGAGAACTCAATCCAGAAAAGACAGGTTGATGGAACTATATGCTGCATGTGAATCTGATGTGCGGGAATGGACGAAAGAACTGGATCGATGGAATGAGCGTGATTTTAACAGTATGAAGTTATATCTGTATTATACACAGATGGGCAGATGTATGTATACGGGAGAACCTATCGATCTGGATGCGTTGATGTCAGGTAATTCGAAGTGGGATCGAGATCATATTTATCCGCAGTCTAAGATCAAGGATGACAGCATCGATAATTTAGTACTGGTCAATAAAACGGAAAATGCCAAGAAGAGTAATGGACTGCTTTCGCTGGAAGTACAGAAAAAGCAGCGGGAGTTTTGGAAAGAATTGCTGGAAGGTGGATTTATCAGTAAGAAAAAATATGACAGACTTACAAGGAACAGCGATTTTTCGGAAGAAGAATTAGCAGGCTTTATCAGTCGGCAGCTGGTTGAAACAAGGCAGTCATCAAAGGCGGTAGCAGAATTATTGAAGCGGATCTATCCGGACTCACAGATCGTTTACGTGAAAGCTTCGCTGGCTTCTCAGTTTCGGAAAAACAATCTTCATATGCTGAAATCCAGAAGGGTGAACGACTATCATCATGCGAAAGATGCCTATCTGAATATCGTTGTCGGAGATGTTTATGATGCGAAGTTCACCTCGAATCCGATCGCATGGATGAAGAAAAATTATAAGAGCAATTACAGTATCAACCGTGTTTTTGATTATGATGTGTATCGAGGAACAGAACTGGTCTGGAAAGCCATTGATAAAGATGCAAAGAAACAAGGCTCTATAGAGATCGTGCGGAAGACCATGTTGCAAAATAATATCCTCTACACAGAATATACCTATTGTGGCAAGGGACAGCTTTTCAATGAAACAATTGCAAAGAAAGGAGCGGGAGCTTCTATTGCGCTGAAGAAAGGTTTAGATCCGGAGAAATATGGCGGTTATACAAGTCCCAATACAGCTTATTTTGCTTTTGTTGAATTTGATGGTAAGAAGGGACAGCGTGTAAAACAGATTCTGGAGATCCCAGTTTACGTTGCTAATAGGATCCCTGAGGATAAAAACATTTTGATAGAGTATTTTGAGAATGTAAAAGGCTTAAAGAATGTTAAAATTTTAAGAGAAAAAATCAAGAAAAACGCATTGATCTCGGTGGATGGATTCCCGATGCGGATACGGGGAGCGAATGATATAACATTACAATTTAAGGGTAATATACAATTGCTATTAGAATATGAGGAAGAAGAAATCATTCGCAAAATAGAGAAATTTCTTGAAAAAGATTTTAATTCAGAGGCAATTGAAAATTTTGATGGATTTACAGATAAAGAGTGCATACATATATATGAGTTATTAGCGGACAAATTGATTTTAACTATATATCGAAAACGACCTGCAAATCAAGGAATTAAATTGAAAGAGAATCAGGAAGTATTTAAGAGGTTGAGTCTGGCCTATAAGGCGAAACTTATAAATGAAATAATTACAATGCTTCGATGTGATATTGCAACAACATCTGACTTAAAATTGATCAACGGTAGTAAAAATGCAGGAAATATGGCGATAAGTAAAAATACTATAGGCAAAAGCAAACTGATTTTAATCAATCAATCTGTTACAGGACTGTTCGAAAACAGAATCGAGTTATAGTCATGAGCTGGCGTACGGTTGTGGTCACGGGAATCGCCAAACTTGATTTCAAGATGGATTATCTCGTGCTTCGAAAAAAAGAAGAAACTTATAAGATACATCTAAGTGAAATCGGTATGCTGTTGATTGAATCAACGGCAGTGTCTTTGACGGCAATGCTGCTCTGTGAACTCACGAAACATAAAATCAAAGTAGTGTTTTGTGATGAGCAGCATAATCCGCATTCAGAGTTACTGCCGTACTATGGCAGCCACGATACCAGTGCCAAAATTCGCAAACAGATCGTTTGGACCGATGTAGAAAAGGAACTAGTCTGGACGGAGATCGTAATAGAAAAAATCCGACAGCAAAGTATCCATTTGCAGGAAGTAGGTGCATATGAAGAAGCCAAACTTCTGGAAAAATATATTACGGAAGTCGAGCCAGATGATTCCTCTAATAGGGAAGGTCATGCAGCAAAAGTATATTTCAATGCACTGTTTGGACTGGATTTTACCCGAAGTGAGGACAATGTCATCAATGCCGCATTGAATTATGGTTATGGAATTTTATTGTCATGCTTCAATCGAGAAATTGTTGCCAATGGGTATATGACGCAGATTGGCTTATTTCATGATAGCATGTTTAATCCATTTAACTTGGCATCAGATTACATGGAACCGTTTCGTCCTCTGATCGATCGAATCGTTGCTGGGATGCAGATGGAATGTTTTGATACGGAAGAAAAACGTGAAATTTTATCTTTTCTCAATGATGAGGTTATTATTGATGGGAAATGCCATTATGTATCCAATGCCATTAAAATTTATTGTCGCAGTGTTTTTGATGCACTGAATGAGCGGGATGTATCTTTGATACGATTTTATAGAAAATGAGTTACAGATATATGCGTGTGATTATATTTTTTGATCTTCCGGTAGACACCCTGGAGCATAAGCGAGCTTATCGAAAATTTCGTAAATTTTTGATTGAAAAAGGCTTCCTTATGATGCAGGAAAGTGTTTACTGCAAACTCGCGCTAAATGGAACGGTTGCTGCGGGAATCGAGCATGCTGTCAGAATAAATAGACCGGAAGATGGTCTGGTGCAAATGCTTGTTATAACGGAAAAACAGTTTTCTAAAATGGAATATGTAGTTGGAGAAAAACAAACAACCGTCTTAGATTCCGATGAAAGGATCGTGGTGCTATGAAACTGGCATATTTACCGTTAAATTTTGTTATGCCGTTACAGATGAATAAAATAAATTCTATTGTCGTAGAGAATCCACATATCTACAATGATATGATCATGGCAATATTCAGGCAGATGAATAGAGAAGAAGAAAAATGGAACTTGTTGCAAGATGAAGATCTGCTTATGCTGGACAAGCATTGTGATTTGCTTATGTCTCTGGTAGATTTGCATTTTCATAAAAAGGAAATTCAAAAGGAACTGATGCCTGAAATTATCAGACAAATAGAATTCGGTGAAAAGTTTGAAGATCTTTTAGAGCAACATGGAGATTTTGTTAAACTGATGGGTCAGCTCTGTGAGCAGTATAAATATCCACTGGAATATGATTTTGATTTTTGCTTGAAAGAATATCTTAAACAGTATAAGGTAACGCTGGCTGATGTGGAAGGCTCCGCTTTAGAAAAATTACTTGAGTATATTCCGGTGGTGCAGGAACTCACGGGGAAAACGGTATTTTTCTTACATGGTTACAGTGATTATCTGACAGAGGATGATTTTAGGCACTTGCAGAAATGGGTGAAATATCAAGAATATTATATTGTGTTTTTAGGAAGCCGACAGCTTTCGTTGAAAGAAGATACAAATGAGTATATAATAGACTTGGATTTGTGTGAAATACACTGAATATCATATGAAAAGCACCGTGTAGTGGCGGGTACTCGAAAATTGAGGTTTGAGAGTAGTGTAATTTCATATGGTAGTTAAGCAAAGATGAAGTGGGAGAAGCCGGTGCCAGGGTTTGAGAGTAGTGTAATTTCATATGGTAGTTAAGCAAGATCCTGCGAATTGATGCAAACTTGAAAGTTTGAGAGTAGTGTAATTTCATATGGTAGTTAAGCAAGGATATCCGAGTTTACGTAAGACTGGACGTTTGAGAGTAGTGTAATTTCATATGGTAGTTAAGCCTTAGACGGAGCAACGGAAATCTGAGGCACGTTTGAGAGTAGTGTAATTTCATATGGTAGTTAAGCAGGAAGCGGAGGCATTTGTAAATGACTTTTGTTTGAGAGTAGTGTAATTTCATATGGTAGTTAAGCGTATCTCATCATAGGTCGATGGTTCAATGCGTTTGAGAGTAGTGTAATTTCATATGGTAGTTAAGCGTTGTCACATTGAAGGGACGCTGGCATATAGTTTGAGAGTAGTGTAATTTCATATGGTAGTTAAGCTACAAGGCGGACATCAAGACGATATATTCTGTTTGAGAGTAGTGTAATTTCATGCGGTGCAGGATTCTAAGAATAAGGTTTTACGTATCGAAAGCATATATTTTCACACAAATAAAAAAAGCCATTCCCAGGAACCGAATGTGTCAAGCACCCTCGGCGAGACGTCCGAAACGAAGTCTGGGCTCCGGCTTAATAACAGTATAGTTGATTCTGTCTTAAAAAGCAATCCGGAAATCAAAGCCGGCAAGGGCTTGAGGTTTCATGTGCAAAAAATCCATTTTAGAGTGGTTCAGACAGAAAATATAGAAAGTGCTGCAATGAAGAGGAGGAGAATAAAGGTATAAAAGGAATAAATGGGATAATATCCAGGGGGAAAATTGAAGAGGTGGTAGAATGAGGATGAAAAATCCGTTGCGATTAGGCAAAAATAGTGATGATAGATTTTCGGATTTTATGCTTTCTGAAAATTTGGCGTGTGAGGTGGTTTGTGCCAGAAACGGATCTTGATAACGGTGAATTCTTAATAAGAATTTTCAAGTAGTAAGTGAGTCGTATTTCGAGTGGACAATAAAGGTACATTAAGGTATACTATAGTAAATATTTAATATCTCATCATCGTTTAAAATTAAGGAGGTTACTATGGCAAATGAATTAGCAGCATTAGCTTCATGGACTTTTTTTCAGGAAGTGGCGATTCCACAGGATATCGGTGCGCTTATGGTTAATGGAGAACAGCCGATCGCTGCCTATAAAACAATTCGGGATGTTGCTGTTTTTACGAACAAGAGACTGATTGTAAAAGATGCACAAGGAATTACAGGAAAGAAAATTGAGATCTATTCTTTACCATATTCCTCTATTACGATGTGGTCCACTGAGAATGCGGGGAACCTTTTAGACTTTAATGCTGAAGTAGAACTGTGGACAAAGGCCGGTCATATTAAGATAAACTTAAAGAAAGGCATCGATATAAGAAAATTTGATACTATTTTAGCAATGGCAATTTTATAAGAAAGTAGAGCTGTAGCCAGGCAACTATTTGAGGTGGTAGATTTCGTAGCGACCACACGCCGTTGGTATAGACAGGGGAGACCCGAGAGATGCAGGAGGATGCTACGCCTGCCAAATAATTGTCTGGTTTAGCGATAGATCATGTAGAGAGCACAACTAGCTCTCTTTTTTGTTCGCAGAAATCTGGAATGGAACTGACTTTGACAGAGACCAAGTTCTTGCAGAAAATGAAAATACATCAAAAAGCCAGGTGCAAAAATGCTTGAAGAATAAAAAGAGTCTTCAGTATCAAGGGTCCTCGCAGGCACTGCCCGAGAACTCATCCTTGTCCGCTGATAGACTCTCTTTTAATTAGTATAGTCAATTCTGTCTTAAAAAGCAATCCGGAAATCAAAGCCGGCAAGGGCTTGAGGTTTCATGTGCAAAAAATCCATTTTAGAGTGGTTCAGACAGAAAATATAGAAAGTGCTGCAATGAAGAGGAGGGCAATAAAGGAATAAATGGAATAAATGGGATAATATCCGGGAAGAAAATTGAAGAGATAATAGAAAATGGATTTTCGGATTTTATGCTTTCTGAAAATTTGGCGTGTGAGTTGGTTTGTGCAGAAACGAATTCTGTTTTTGCAGAGGAAATTTAGTCCGAGCGTAGAAAATCGTGCCAGAATTTCGTAGACATGGGTGTTTCCTCACAAAAAATTCATGAAGATGGGATAACATAAATTGTATTATTATGGTACAATAATTACTGGAGCTGGGCGGAGCCCGCTTTGCAGAAAATAATGTATAGAATAAGATTTTAAGATAAAAGGAGTGGTTTGGATGACGAAAGTAGATATTATATCAGGCTTTTTGGGAGCTGGTAAAACGACCTTTATAAAAGAGCTGATTTCAAAGGTTTACAGCGGTGAGAAAATGGTTCTCATCGAGAACGAATTCGGGGAGATCGGCGTGGACAGCCGTTTTATGCAGGATGCCGGTATCGAAGTGACAGAGATGAATTCCGGATGTATCTGCTGCACGCTGGTTGGAGATTTTGTAAGAGCTTTGAAGCAGGTAGTGGATACGTATCATCCGGATCGTATCATCATCGAGCCGTCGGGAGTCGGCAAACTTTCGGATGTTGCAAAGGCAGTGTCCGATATGCAGGAGGATGCACAGATCGAGGTGGACAGCCTGATCACCGTGGTGGACGGCAAGAAAGCCAAGATGTATATGAAGAATTTCGGTGAGTTTTTCGACAATCAGATCGAGTATGCCAACACCATCGTACTCAGCCGGACGCAGATGATGGATGAGGCGAAGTTAAAGGAATGCATCGAGCTGCTTCGTGAAAAGAATGAGGAAGCGGCTATCGTGACAACGGAGTGGGACAAACTTTCGGGTGATATGATCAAGGCTGCGCTGGAGCAGGGACACGATCTGAAGAAAGAGATGATGGAGCTGATTTCTCATATGCATCATGAGCACCATGATCACGAGCATCATCATCATGACCACGAGCACCATCATGATCATGATCACGGACATCACCATCATGATCACGAGCATGACCACGATCACGCGGAGCACGAACACCATGACCATGAGCACCACCACGATCATGGAGCGGACTGCACGTGCGGCTGTCACGATCACGACCATGAAGAACATCATCACGACCATGAACACGAACACCATCACCATGCGGACGAAGTGTTCACAAGCTGGGGCATCGAGACAGTTCATAAATTCAGCCGCGCAGAACTGGAAGATCTGCTGAAGCTTTTGAGTATGACTCAGGACTTCGGGACGGTGCTGCGTGCAAAAGGCATCGTCCAGACAGAAGAAGGCGGCTGGCTGGAATTCGACATGGTGCCGGAAGAAACGGAAATCCGTGACTGCAAGCCGGATTATATCGGCCGGATCTGTGTCATCGGTACGGAATTGAAGAAGGACGAACTGGAAAAAGTATTTGCGAAATAAAATAGATACGACAGAAAGGACGTTGCTATGGAAATACCTGTTTATTTATTTACAGGACTGCTGGAAAGCGGCAAGACCACTTTGATCCATGAGGTGGCGGCAGAAGAAGGCTTTCTGGAGCCGGGCAGGACACTGCTTATCCGGACAGAGGAAGGCGAGGAGGATTTCAGCGAGACATTTTTAAAAAAATATAACATGACGCTGCTGACTCTGGAAGATCCTGAAGAGATGACACGGCAGTTCTGGAGAAACTGTGAAGAGCAGTATAAACCAGCCCAGATCATGATCGAATATAATGGCATGTGGGAAATGGATGCATTCTTTTTAAGCGGGTTCCCCGGAGAATGGTTTATCGGTGGAATCTATTCCACTGTGAATGGGGAAACGGTTGATTTATATCTGACCAATATGCGAAAAAAATTCATGGAGCCATTAAAGGACTCCAACCTGATCATCGTAAACCGCTGTACGGAGGAAACGGATCGCATGAAGCTTCGAAGAAACCTCAAGGCGCTGAATCCGCAGGTCCAGGTTGCATTTGAAAAGACAGACGGCACCATGTTTGCCAATGAAGACGAGATCATGCCTTTTGATTTCAGCGGTCAGGAAGTAGTCATCGAAGATCTGGACTACGGTCTGTGGTACCTGGATGCTATGGATCACCCAGGCCGGTACATGGGAAAAGACATAACCTTCGTGGCAAAATACTGTGCCAGCTCGGACAAGACCCACAAATATTTTGTGCCGGGGCGTCATATCATGACCTGCTGTGCTGATGACATCCAGTTTCTGGGATTCGTCTGCTTCTTCAAAGAACAGCCGGGATTCAAACACGAGGACTGGATCAAGGTGACAGTCGGATTCGATTACGGTCCGTGTGAGATGTACGGTGAAGGAGAAGAAGGACCTATCCTGGAACTGAAAAAGATCGAGGCGGCTTCGAAACCGGAGCCGGAACTCGTTACTTTTTCATAGGACGTAACTTGTCGCTTTTTTACAAACCAAAATACGTTAATGTTTCATAGAAACAGAGAGGAAAACAATATGAACAAGATCACAAAGATCCATACAGATAATGCACCGGCCGCTGTAGGCCCGTATTCTCAGGCAATCGCTGCCGGCGGCATGCTTTACACCTCCGGTCAGATCGCACTGGATCCGGCGACGGGAGAAATCGTAGGAGACGACATCAAGGCTCAGGCAGAGCAGGTGATGAAGAACCTGGCAGCCGTTCTGGCAGAAGCTGGAACATCCCAGGAAAATGTGATAAAGACCACATGCTTCCTTAAGGACATGGGGGACTTTGGAGAGTTCAACGAAGTGTACGGAGCATTCTTTACAGAAAAACCGGCGCGTTCCTGCGTAGCTGTAAAGACTCTGCCAAAGGACGTCCTCTGCGAAGTAGAGGTCATCGCGGTTCTGTAAGCGAAACAGGCAGAAGTGCGTTATAAAATCAGAAAAAGGAGCGAAAGGCAAGCATATGAAACGTAAAAATGCGTGGGAGAAATATAACGAAAATGAAAGAAAAGAAATCTTTCGTTTTTGTGAAGACTATAGAAAATTCATTTCTGAATGTAAGACCGAGAGGGAGTGCGTAGAGGCACTTACTGCAAAGGCTGAGGCTAACGGTTACCGGAATCTGAACGACGTCATCACGTCAGGCGAGAAGCTGCAGGCCGGCGACAAGGTCTATGCGGTCAACATGAAGAAAATGCTGGCCCTGTTCCAAATCGGAACAGAGGCGTTTGAAAACGGCATGAATATCCTGGGCGGACACATCGATTCGCCACGTCTTGATCTAAAGCAGAATCCGCTGTACGAGAGCGATTCTCTGGCATTGCTGGAGACACATTACTACGGTGGCGTGAAGAAGTATCAGTGGGTGGCAAGACCGATGGCGCTTCACGGTATTGTCGTCAAAAAAGATGGAACTTCCATCAATGTCAGCATTGGAGAAAAAGACGACGAGCCTGTTGTTGGTGTTTCGGATCTGCTGATCCATCTGGCTGCAAAACAGATGGATAAAAAAGGTGCTCGTGTAGTAGAGGGAGAAGATCTCAATATTCTCATCGGAAGCATCCCTTTGGAAGGTGAGGAAACGGAGCCGGTCAAAGCCAATATCCTTAAGATCCTGAAGGAAAAATATGATATGGAAGAAGCTGATTTCCAGTCGGCTGAACTGGAAGCTGTCCCGGCAGGACCTGCCAGAGACTACGGACTGGATTCCAGCATGATCATCGGATATGGACAGGATGACAGAGTTTGCTCCTATCCATCCGCAGAAGCCATGTTTGCCGTTAAAGACCCTGCCAGGACCTGTGTCTGCCTGCTGGTGGATAAAGAGGAAATCGGAAGCGTAGGTGCGACGGGTATGCATTCCAGGTTCTTTGAAAATACCGTAGCAGAAGTGATGAACTGCATGGGAGCATACAGCGAGCTGGGTGTTCGCAGAGCACTGGGAAGATCCTGCGTGCTGTCATCCGATGTCAGTGCAGCATTCGATCCTAACTATCCATCCGTCATGGAGAAGAACAACTGCGCTTATTTCTGCAAAGGTCTTACCTTTAACAAATATACGGGTGCGCGTGGTAAATCCGGTTCCAACGACGCCAATCCGGAATACATCGCAAAGCTGAGAAATATTCTGGATGCTAAAGAGATCTCCTATCAGACATCGGAACTGGGCAAGGTGGATGAAGGCGGCGGCGGCACCATAGCATATATCCTGGCCAACTATGGAATGGAAGTCATCGACAGTGGTATTGCAGTACAGAACATGCATGCACCATACGAAGTGACCAGTAAGGTGGATATTTATGAAGCAAGACGTGCTTATGAAGCCTTCCTGCTGGAGATGAAATAATGGCAGGGGGCATTACAGAATTCCTGCTGAAACACACCGGACTTTGTCCGGTGTCTTTTCATATGCCGGGACATAAAGGAAGTGAATTGTATCGCAGGCTGGGGTATGGAGATTTTCTGGAACATATCATGGATTGTGATATTACGGAGATCCCGGGAGCGGACAACCTGTTTCAGACGGAAGGGATCATCCGGGAAACTCAGGAAAAGTATCAAAATCTCTATGGCGTCAAAAAATCATATTTGCTGATCAACGGCACCAGCGGAGGGCTGATCGCAGGGATCCTGGCATCTGTGGAGCCGGGAGGCTCGCTGATCCTGGCGAGAAACTGCCATAAAGCGGTATTCAATGCCCTGACTTTAGGAAATATAAAACCGGTATATGCCTACCCGGAAGAGGAAGCACGATATGGTATTGCAGGTGTTACCACGGCAGATGAGATCGATCGGCTGATGCGGGAGCATCCGGAAGCTAAGGCTGTGGTGCTCCCCAGCCCCAATTACTATGGGATCTGCAGCGACATTGCCGGCATCGCGGAGACGGTGCACAGTCACGACGGGATCCTCATCGTGGATCAGGCTCATGGAGCTCATTTGAAATTCATGAAAGATCAACCTGCAGCAGCCGAGGACTGCGGAGCTGACATCATCGTAGACAGTATTCACAAAACATTGGCATCTTTCACACAAAGTGCAGTGCTCCATGTAAATTCAGAGCGGATCAGTCTGCCGGTTCTGGAAGATCAGCTGCAGAAAATCGAAAGTACCAGCCCTTCTTATCTTCTCATGGCTTCACTGGATCTAAATGGAGATATCATGAGGGAGCACGGAACATCCCTTTTCACACAGTGGCAGGAAAATCTTGATGTTTTTTATCGTGAAGCGGAGAAGATCCCCGGGCTGCGGATGCTTCAGTCGGCCGATCTGCAAAGCGGGAGCATGGATCAGACCAAGATCGATCTGGACATGAGTGCTCTGGGACTTTCGGGAGCACGGCTGGAACAGGAACTGATAAAGCGTGATATTTTCTGTGAACTGACGACGGGCAACATCCTGATGTGCATGACGGGCATCGGCAATACGCAGGCAGACTATGAGAAGCTGCTGGCAGCTTTGCAGGAGATCGCAGAGCAGGAAAGCCGAGGTGACCGGATGGTGCAGGACGTGCCGAGAGATGCGGAAAAACCGAAGCACACTAAACTCTCGGGAAATCCAGCAAAATCGAAAATCCCGTGGAATAAAAAAAGACCCCTGCAAGATACTGCAGGGGAAAAAGAGACAGAGGATATCAGAAAATGCAGCGGACGCATATGCGGAACCTCCATTATACCGTATCCTCCCGGGATACCTCTCATATGTCCGGGAGAAGTCCTGGACGATGAGGATATCCAATATGTGCTTCACCTCAGAAAGAGAGGAGAGAAAGTCATCGGGATCGATGAACAAAACAGGATCACGGTCATTTCAAATCGCCGTTGATCCCAATGGTAACGACCTTCAGCGGAATATCCTTTCCGCTGGCGGCGACTGCCTGCTTTACAGCGTATTCCAGACCGCCGCAGCACGGGACTTCCATACGGGTAAGGGTGATGCTGCGGATCGTATTTCTTGCAAACAGTTCCGTAAGTTTTTCGGAATAGTCCACCATGTCCAGTTTCGGACATCCCATCAGTGTGATCTTGCCGTCAATGAAATCCCCGTGAAAGTTTCCATAGGCATAAGCGCTGCAGTCTGCCGCGATCAGCAGATCGGCATCTTCAAAATACGGAGCCTGGATCGGCGCCAGTTTGATCTGTACCGGCCAGTTGACAAGTGCGCTTTCCGGCGGCACGTCCTCTTTATCCGCCTTGACAGTCTTAGCAGCAGCACGCCGTGCCTTATGAGCCTCTACGGCTGCTTCATCATAGGCGGCAGCTTCCCGTTCTTCAAATGTGATAGCATCGGTCGGACAGGCCGGGAGGCAGTCTCCCAGGCCATCACAGTAATCATCGCGAAGCAGCTTCGCCTTACCGTCCACCATTCCGATCGCTCCTTCGTGACAGGCTTCGGCACACAGACCGCAGCCGTTGCATTTTTCTTCATTTATCTTAATTATTTTTCGGATCATATCAGTGACCTCCTTGCTTTTCTAACAGAATTCTAATACAATAAGAGGATCAAGTATGTTGTTTTTACAACGCAATAAAAAATTCTGGAGAAAATCATGAAAAACTATATGGGGCTTCTGCGGCGCGCAAAGATCTTTCGCGGCATGGAAGAAAAAAATATCCTGTCTATGCTGGACTGTCTGGCCGCTGTGAAAAAAAGGTTCACGCGGGGAGAATTCCTGTATCGCGCCGGAGAGCCGGCCGGCATGGCGGCTTTGGTGCTTGACGGGATGTTTCATATCGACAGGGAGGATTACTGGGGAAATAACAGCATTCTGGCGGACGTATCTGCAGGAGAACTTCTTGGGGAAGTATACTCTTTTCTGGATGACGAACCGGTTAGGATCAATGCGGTTGCTGTAAAGGACAGTACCGTGCTTTTGTTAGACGTGAAGAAAATTTTTCAGGTGTGTTCAACGGTATGTCCGTATCACGCTCAGCTGATCCGCAATTTTGCCTATGTACTGGCAGTCAAGAATCGCGAGCTGACACGCAAGCTGGAACATATGTCGCAGCGGACGACACGGGATAAATTGCTTTCGTATCTATCCGATCAGTCGCTCAAGCAGGATTCTTCCTGTTTTGAAATTCCGTTCAACAGGCAGCAGCTGGCGGATTTTCTGGCAGTGGATCGAAGCGCCATGTCCAAGGAACTTGGAAAACTGAGGGATGAAGGTATCCTCGAATTCAACAAGAACCATTTTGAGCTGAAACAGGGAGGGGAGTATTAGAGATGAATCAGGTGTTGATTTTCGCATTTTTATTTTTTATAGGAAGCTGCCTGGGATGGTGTATGGAAGTGTTTTTTCGCCGCTTCTTTTCGCGAGCCAACCCGGAAAGAAAATGGATCAATCCGGGGTTTCTTGCAGGACCGTATCTGCCCCTTTACGGCTTCGGTCTGTGGGGCATGTATGCCGTGTCCGCGCTGAGTGCTGTGGCTATGACGCCCAGCAAGGCACTGGATGTAGCAATCATTCTGGTGATCATGGCGGTGGTCATGACCATCATCGAATACATCGCAGGAATCATTTTTATCCGCGGTATGCATGTGAAACTCTGGGACTACACGAAGGAAAAAGGCAATATCAAAGGTATCATCTGCCCCAAGTTTTCAGTCATATGGGGCCTGCTTGGATGCGTGTATTATTTCTTTGTCAACCCATATGTGGTGGGCTGGGTCCACTGGCTTTCGCAGCATCTGGCATTTTCCTTTTTCATCGGCATGTTTTTCGGAGTGTTCGCCATCGACCTCTGGTATTCTCTCAACATCTCCGGTAAGGTGCGGGACTTCGCACAGGAAAAGGATATCGTGGTCAAATACGAGGAGCTGAAGGATTATCTCGCGCAGCAGCGGGAAGAGCTGGAAGAAAAGAAGCGTTTTGTGCTTGCGTTCAAGACTGAAATGCCGCTCAGCCGTCAGCTGGAAAAGTACAGTGAGCATATGGAACTGCTCCGAAAGCAGAGCGAGAGATTGAAGCACGTCAAAGAAAAGCTGGAAGAACGAATAGAGGAACGCAGACATGAGTAGGCAGAAGGAAATCTATCAGGAGCTGCAAAGTTTGAGCGATCCGAAATATAAAGAGTTTCACGGCGGTCTGGTTCCAGGAGAGGAAAACCTGTTAGGGGTGAGGATCCCTGCCTTGCGCCGGTATGCCAGAGAGCTTTTTACAAAGTCCGGCGGGCGCGCGGATATCCTTTTGCAGGAGATCGGCGATTCCTGCTATGAAGAAATCACGCTGCAGGGCATGATCATTGGCCTGCAAAGGAATGTGCCCAGCGAAATGCTTTTTGCACAGATCAAAGGATTCGTTCCCAAAATCAGAAACTGGGCTATTTGCGATACATTCTGCGCCAGTCTGAAGGAAACACGGAAATACAGGGAAGATACCTGGGAATTTTTACGGCCGTATCTGCAAAGCGATCTGGAGTTTGACGTCAGGTTCGGCGTCGTGATGCTGCTGGATCATTATATGAAGCGGGAGTATCTGGACCGGCTGTTTGCGACAGCGCAGTCTGTCCACCATGAAGGGTACTATGTTAAGATGGCGGTAGCGTGGCTGATCTCTATTTGTTTCGTCAAGTTTTATGATGAGACGATGGTATTTATGAAACAGGCGAAGCTCGATGATTTTACATATAATAAAGCTTTGCAGAAGGCACGGGAAAGCCGGCAGATCTCAAATGTGCAGAAGGCGCAGCTGCAGGCAATGAAGCGGAGGTAATGATGGAACTGAAAAAGATTATTTCCATGATAGGCGGCAAGATCCTGTATGGGACAGAAGAAATATTACGGCGGGAATATTCCTATGCGGTGGCTTCGGATCTGATGAGCAATGTCATGCTGGATACAGCGGATGACAGTATCCTTATTACGAGCCTTGTAAATCCGCAGGTCATTCGTGCCTCGGAGATGATGAACATAACATGCATCATCATCACCTGCGGAAAGACGGTGACGGATGCTATGATCGAACTGGCTGCAAACCGGAACATAGCGCTGGTGAAGACAGATGATACGACGTTTACCGTATGTGGCAAACTTCATAGTCACGGACTTCGTGAAGGCCCTCTTTCTTTTGAAAACAAACACCTGACATCGATCCGGCTGGATCCGAAACGGTGTATAGGATGTACCCATTGTGCCAGAACCTGTCCAACGGAAGCAATCCGGATAAAATCGGGAAAGGCCGTGATTTCTGCAGAGCGCTGCATTGAATGCGGCATGTGCATCAAGGTTTGTCCTCGTCACGCCAACAGTCCGGTGACAGATGCTCCCGACTGTCTGGAAGCATATGATTACAGGATCGCCATCCCGGCATCGGCTTTTTTTGGACAGTTCCATAACATCAGATCCAGGAATCATCTGCTGACAGCACTGAAGAGAGTGGGATTTGATGAAATCTATGAAGAAGCGATCGGTGCAGAGATGATCAGCTACCGGCTGCGGGAGCTTCTGCACAGTGGTAAACGAAAACTGCCGCTGATCTCCGCAGGGTGTCCGTCGATCCTGAATCTGATCCAGATCAGATTCCCCAATCTCATGGAGCATGTGGTGGACTACCGTCCACCGGTGGAGGTAGTGGCAAGTATGGCACGGCGGGAAGCGGAGAGAAGACATCCTGACAAGAAGGTGGGGATCTTCTTTATCGCACCATGTACTGCGAAAATATCCTTTATCAAGGAAAGCGACGAGGTGGTTGATTCAGATATCGATAAGATGATCGCCATTTCGGACATCTACAAGCAGGTACTGCAGAATCTGGAAGAGCTGAAAGATGAGGAAATCGAAGATCTGGAGAAGGCAGGCATGACAGGACTTCGCTGGCCGAGTCCGGGAGGAGAGAGTCTGTCGCTGCAGACCGATGATTTTGTAGCGGTAGATGGTATTGATAAAGTGATCGATATTTTTGAAAAAATCGAGGATGAGAAGCTGGATGGACTGGCTTTTGTAGAGACGGAGGCGTGCCGCGGCGGATGTTTCGGCGGATCCCTTACCGTGGAAAACAGTTATTCAGCAAAGGCGAATATAAAACCGCTCATCGATGAGGCAAAGGAAAAGTACGGAGAGCGGACTTTGAATCTGCCGGGAGAAGAGGATGAACTTCTCCGGAATCGTCCTCTTTGTTATCGCCCGGTTCTGCGGCTGGACGAGGATCTGGATGTTTCCCTTAAAAAGATGGAAGAAATGGGGCGAGTTCTCAGCTCGCTGCCGGGGATCGACTGCGGCGTGTGCGGAGCCCCGAACTGCAGAGCCTTTGCAGAAGATATCGTAAAGGGTCTGGCGACAGAGCGGGAGTGCATTTTATACACTGTTAAGTAAAAATGCTTGACAGCAATGAAACCCTGTTATATACTAGGCTGGTGAGGTGATGTCCATGAAGATCGATGACGTGATCCAGACGAGCCTTTTGTATGATTTTTACGGAAGCCTTCTGACGGACAGACAGCGGGAAGTGATGGAACTTTATTACGGAGAAAATCTGTCACTGTCAGAGATTGCAGCGGAGTTTTCCATCAGCAGACAGGGCGTGCATGATGCGCTCAAGAATGCCGGGAGGGCTTTGCATGAATACGAACAGAAGCTGGGGCTGGTAGACAAATTTCAGCAGAGCCGGGAAGCCATCGGAGATATCGATGAAAGGATCGAAGGATTGATGGAAGACGTGCAGAAGCAGGAAGCGCTGGTGCCGGCGGAGGTTACAGCAGAATTACAGAAGATCAAAGATATTATAGATAAACTGGAGGAATAAGCCTATGGCATTCGAAGGATTGTCCGAAAAACTGCAGAATGTCTTTAAAGGCCTGAAGGGAAAAGGAAGCCTGACGGAGGCAGACATCAACGCAGCCATGCGTGAAGTCAAGCTGGCTCTGCTAGAGGCGGATGTAAACTTCAAGGTCGTAAAGGAATTCGTAGACAGCGTGAAACAGAAATCGCTGGGCGAAGAAGTTATGGCGAGTCTGACCCCGGGTCAGCAGGTGATCAAGATCGTAAACGATGAGCTTACCGAGCTGATGGGCGGGACCGGAAGCAAACTGACCTATTCCCCGAAGGGGTTTACGGTATACATGATGGTCGGTCTGCAGGGTACCGGTAAAACAACCACCTGCGGCAAGCTGGCCAATTATCTTAAGAAAAACGGCAAGAAACCGATGCTGTGCGCATGCGATATCTATCGTCCGGCCGCTATCGACCAGCTGGAAGTAGTGGGAAAGGCAGTAGATACACCGGTGTTCACCATGCGGGAAAGCCGGGAGCCTGAGAAGATCGCTCTGGCGGCTATAAAAGAGGCGGAACGAAAAGGCTGCAATGTGCTGATCGTCGATACTGCAGGCCGGCTGCAGATCGATGAAGAACTGATGGAGGAGCTGGTTCGCCTGAAGGGAGCTATCAAGCCTCATGAGATCCTTCTGGTTGTCGATGCGCTGACCGGTCAGGATGCAGTCAATGCGGCAGAGGGGTTCAACGACAGACTCGGTATCGACGGCATCATCATGACTAAGATGGACGGCGACTCCCGAGGCGGTGCGGCGCTTTCTGCAAAAAAGGTGACAGGAAGACCTGTGAAATTCGTCGGTACGGGTGAAAAATTCGATGCGCTGGAGCCGTTTCATCCGGAGCGTATGGCAAGCCGGATCCTGGGCATGGGTGATATGCTCACCCTCATCGAAAAGGCACAGGAAGACTACGATGAACAGAAGGCGCAGGAACTGGAAAAGCGTCTGCGCAAGAATCAGTTTACGCTGGAGGATTTCCTGGAGCAGATGGGTCAGATCCGCAAGATGGGCGGGATCGGCAAACTGCTGGGAATGATGCCCGGAATGAACAGCCGGGCGATGCAGAACGTAAATGTGGAGCAGAGCGAGCGCGACTTTGTCCAGATGGAAGCGATCATCCAGTCTATGACGCGGGAAGAAAGGGAAAACCCTTCCATCCTCAATGCCAGCAGAAGAAAGCGGATCGCAGCAGGATCGGGTCAGCCGGTCTCTAAGATCAATCAGCTGGTGAAGCGGTATGACGAGACGAGAAAGATGATGAAGAGCTTCACGGGAAAAGGCGGAGCAGGCAGGATGAACCGGATGTTCCGCGGCATGTAAGCAAGATCGAACAAGTCCGATGCAGGACTTTTCTATATAACAATTATAACGAATATATTTTAGGAGGAAATAAAGAAATGGTTAAAATCAGACTGAAGAGAATGGGAGCAAACAAGAAGCCTTTTTACCGTGTAGTAGTTGCAGATTCCAGAGCACCAAGAGATGGTAAGTTCATCGAAGAGATCGGATACTACAACCCGATGACTGACCCGGCTGACATCAAGATCGATGCGGAAAAGGCTCAGAAATGGCTGGGAACAGGTGCACAGCCGACAGATACAGTGAAAAAACTTTTCCAGAAGAGCGGCATTTTATAGAAAGCGGTGAAACCAATGGGAGAATTAGTTAGTGCAATTGCAAAGTCGCTGGTAGAAAACCCGGAGGCTGTTGAAGTTTCTGAGGAACAATCCAATGGCACTACAGTGGTACAGCTGAAGGTGGCGCCCGATGATATGGGAAAGGTGATCGGCAAACAGGGCCGGATCGCCAAAGCCATCCGAACTGTTGTGAAAGCAGCGGCAACCAAGGCTAATATCAGAGTAGTCGTAGAAATCGTTCAGTAAAGAAAATGAAGGGCACATGTATTTTTTAATATATGTGCCTGTCTTATATTGTAACAGGCGGTAAATATGGAGAAAATCAAAATCGGCAAGATCGTCAATGCAGTCGGTCTGAAAGGGGAAGTCAAGGTTTATAATTATTCGGACAGCGAGGAGGTCTATGAGAGAACTCCCGAGATCTATGCAGGAGACAGACTGCTTAAGGTGCAGAATGTGCGCATGCAGAAGAATATGGTCATTCTCAAGCTCTCCGGTATCGATGATCGGAATGCGGCAGAGGCTGCAAAGGGCACGGAGCTTTTTATTACGGAAGCGGATCTTCCAGAGCTTCCGGAAGGACAATTCTACATTCGTGATCTGATCGGTATGGAAGTGGAAGAAAAGGGCGGCTCTTTTCATGGAGTCGTAACAGATGTCCTGCAGAATACAGCACAGGATATCTTCGAAGTAAAACGTGATGATGGAAAAACGGTACTCATCCCGAAAGTGGATGCATTTGTACAGAAAATAGATGGAAAAGAGCGGTTGATCACGGTGACGCTGATCGAGGGTCTTACGGATTTATAGGGAGTGAAACGAATGAAAATAGATGTATTGACATTGTTTCCGGAGATGTTTCGCCCTGTTATGGAAAGCAGTATGCTGGGACGGGCGGTCGCCGCAGGGATCCTGCAGATCAAAGCGACCGACATACGGCAGTTCAGCCATGACAAGCACAATAAGGCGGATGATTATCCCTTCGGAGGCGGAGGCGGCATGGTCATGATGGCTGATCCTGTTTTCGGTGCAATGGAATCCGTTGAGGCTGAAAACAAAAAAGTGATATATATGTCGCCGCGCGGGAAGATCCTCGACCGCGAGAAGATCGAAGAACTTTCGAAGATCCCGGAGATGGTCATTCTATGCGGCCATTACGAAGGAGTGGATCAGAGGGCGCTGGATCACTGGAATGCAGAGGAGATCTCCATTGGTGACTACGTACTGACAGGAGGAGAGCTCCCTGCGATGGTACTGATCGATTCTGTGGCACGTATGATACCAGGAGTACTGGGAAATGAGAACTCTGCACTGGATGAATCGGTGTATTCAGGGCTTTTAGAGCATCCTCAGTATACGAAACCGCGGGAATATCGGGGGCTTGAGGTCCCGGAGGTGCTGACAAGCGGCAATCATAAGCAGATCGATCTGTGGCGATTTAAGCAGTCTTTAGCGTTGACAAAAGAACGTCGCCCGGATCTTCTGAAACGATATCTGGAGCAGGATCATGCTTTCTCGAAAGAGGAACGGCGCATTCTTGAAGAAATCATGAAAATGGAGCGGTAGCATTGCATGAAAAAGTTCTTTGGTGTAAAATAAAACAATGAAACGAAAACTGACAAAGAAGACAAAACGAGCAATTTTTTTATATATCGTGATCCTGTTGCTTTTGTTTACCATCGTAGAGGTTTTGCCAAAGGTGACAGATATTTTTGAAACAACACAGGTTCTGGAACCCGGCACGCTGACTTTGTCCTATGAAACGAAGGGTTACTTCGTCAAGACGGAAGAGATCGGGGTGGCTGCAGATTCCGGTGAAATCGAATATCCGGTGACGGAGGGGACCGTCGTAAAGAAGGGCGCCGAGGTGGTTTCCGTAAAGGCGGACAGCAGTAAGGATTCGGAATCGACGCGGTTCTCGGACTGTATGGATCGCCTCAAGGGATACGATGGACTGGTTGATTCCTGCAGTGCTTCAATAAGCGGAGTGTTCAGTCTGTCCATTGATGGTTATGAGAACTACCTGACTCCGGAAAAAATGGAAAAAGTCAAGCGTGAAACAGTGGAGAGCCAGTCGTACAGGACGACCGATCTGAAACGATCTTCGGTGATCAAGGGAGAACCGATCTTTAAGATCTCAGGAGATGATGTATGGTATATACTCTGCTGGATCGACAAGGAGAACGTCAGAAACTACCAGGAAGGAAATGAGGTGACGCTGCAGCTTCCTGACGGCGATGTGGATGCGACTGTATACAAGGTGAAGAAGGATGGCGATGACTATCGTGTGATTTTCTTCCTGGATGTATATTATAAAAGTTTCGCAGCAAGCCGTGAAGAAGACATGAAGGTGGTGGCAAGCGACAGTTCAGGTCTGATCGTAAGCAATAAGGCGATCGTAGAAAAGAACGGCAAAAAAGGCGTTTATGTAAAAAATAAAAACGGGAATTATATCTTCAAGCAGATAAAAGTGATCGCAACAGACGGAAAGGATTCCGTCCTGAGTGACGCAGCCTTTACGGATGAAAACGGCAAACAGATCACGACAGTAAATGTGTATGATGAAGTGCTTCGTCATCCAGGCAATGCATTGGAAGAGGATTTGAAAAAAGAAGCGAATAAAGAAAAAAACACGAAAAACACAGAAGAAAGTACAGAGCAGAAAGAGGCGAATTAAGATGGAAGACATCAAAAAAAACCTGGATATGATCCGCGGTGAGATCGCTGAAACAGCGCAGCAGTGCGGACGCAGTGCGGACGATGTCCTTCTGGTGGCAGTCAGCAAGACAAGGACACCGGAGGAGATCAACGTGGCGATCGATGCCGGGGTAACGGACATCGGAGAAAATAAGGTGCAGGAAATCATGGACAAGTTCGATGCGGTGAAGCCTGTAAAATGGCATATGATCGGACATTTGCAGACAAACAAGGTGAAATACATCATCGACAAGGTATCTATGATCCATTCGGTGGACTCCTATAAGCTGGCCGCAGAGATCGACAAGCGTGCCGGTGCTAAGGGGATCACGATGGATATCCTGCTGCAGGTCAATTCAGCACAGGAAGAAAGCAAGTTCGGTATTACTACAGCAGAAACGGAAGAACTGATCCATGAAATCCTGGAGAACTGTGAAAATATCCGGCTGCGCGGGCTGATGTGCGTAGCACCTTTTGCAGAAGATCCTGAAGATATCAAAGTATATTTTGACGAAGTGAAGAAACAGTACGATCAGTTTGCCGGGATTGAACATCCGCATCTGGATTTCAAATATCTGTCCATGGGTATGTCCCATGATTTTAAAGTCGCTATTGAAGCAGGTTCGAATCTGGTTCGCGTAGGAAGTGCCATTTTCGGAGCAAGAGATTACAGTAAAAAGTAGGAGGTAATCATGGGTGTTTTTAACAAATTTAAAGATTTAATGGGCTTTGAAGAATACGAAGACGAAGAAGAACTTGAAGAGGAAGAAGAATACGAAAAGAACAACAGTTATTATGATAGAAAACCGGTAGAACCGAGAACCCAGACAACGACGTCTCCGCGCTATGATTCCGGCAATGTCGTTCCGATGCAGAATCGCACAGTAAAGGCGATCACGACAGCGTTCAAGCTGGTGGTGATCGAACCGAAAGGATTTGAAGAGTGCCCGAAGCTGGTAGACAGCCTGAAGAGCAGAAAGCCGATCATCATCAATCTGGAACAGCTGGACAGCGATACGGGAAGAAAGATCTTCGACTTCCTGGGCGGTGCTACCTATGCACTGAATGGCAATGTACAGAAAGTCGCAAATAACATATTCGTTTTCGCACCGGAAAACGTGGCGATTTTCGCAGAAGGAGAAAACAAGCCGTATTCCTTCGGAGGGGAAAACGGAGAACAGAATCCTTGGAAGTAATGAGATTACAGGAGGCAGGAAATGATTAGACCGATCGATATTCAGGAAAAAGAATTTTCAAAAGCAGTTCGGGGTTATAAAGAAGATGAAGTCAATGAATTTCTGGATGAAATCACGATTGATCTGGAACGGCTTCTGGACGAACTGCGTCAGACGAAGGAAGAAAACAGCCGTCTGGTAGAAGAGCTGGAACGTCACAGAAATTCCGAGGGCACGGTCCTGGAAACGCTGGAAGCGGCGAAAGGTCTCATGTCTGATATTTCTGCAAGTGCAGAAAAGCGGGCGGAGATCTTGCTGAAGAATGCAGAACTGGATGCACAGCTGATGCAGAAAGAAGCGAAGGAGATGGCGGACAAGATCTCGGAAGAAAGTGAAGCGATGAAAGTGCGCTTTATCGATTTCAGGACTCGCTACAAAAAGCTGCTGCAGTCTGAACTTCAGCGATTTGAATCTTTGAGTGGAGAAATGTTCCCGGAGCTGGGTGTGGATGATTTTGACGACCTTCCGGAAATGACGCCGCTGCAGAATCTGGAGCAGAAACCGGGAGCAAAGGCAGCTCCTAAACCGGCACCGAAACCAGAGCGTGGAACGTATGATTACGGAAAGAGCAATAACGGCACAGAAATGCAGAAAACGATGAGAAATATCAAATATTAAAGGAGGCGGGGCATCCCGCCCCCTGTTTTCATATGGTATACTTTTTGATTGTAATAGGGGTGATCCTTCTGGATCACCTCGTGAAATATGCAGTCGCATCTCAGATGGTGCCGGGAGAATCGATCCCGGTAATTTCTGAGATCTTTCATATAACGTATGTTCAGAACCGAGGCGCGGCATTCAGTATGATGCAAGGGCAGTGGGTATTTTTGATCCTGCTCCCGTGCGCAGCGATCCTGACAGCGCTGATCATTTTGTTTTGGAAGCGTAAAAACTGGAACATCTGCATGAATCTTGCGATTGCCTTTATCTGCGGGGGCGGTCTTGGTAATCTTATAGACAGGATCACGCAGGGGTATGTGGTTGATTTATTTGATTTCAGGGTATTTCCTGTTTTCAACATCGCAGATATTTTTATCTGTGTTGGCTGCGGATTGCTTCTGCTGGATGTTTTCGTATCTGAAAGGAAAAAGAGGCATGACGGATAGTTGTGATAAAATGGAAGAACAGACGGAAATCATCATCACATCGGAGACGGAAGGAAAACGTCTGGATGCTGTTTTAGCAGAGAAGACTGACGGTCTTTCGCGAAGTTTTTTGCAGAAACTCTTTGAAGAAGGAAAAGTTTTTAGAAACGGGAAGCTTTGCAGCAAAAAAGAAAAGGGCGTTGAAGGCGACTGTATCCTGGTCCAGATACCGGCTCCAGAGAAGCTGGAGGTGGAAGCGGAGGATATTCCCCTTGAGATCATTTATGAGGACGATGATCTGCTGGTGGTCAACAAACCGGCTGGAATGGTGGTGCATCCGGCCCCCGGGAATTATACGGGGACGTTGGTGAACGCTCTGATGTTTCACTGCGGTGATGCGCTTTCGTCCATCAATGGAGTAATACGTCCGGGGATCGTACACCGGATCGACAAGGATACAAGCGGTCTTTTAATGGTAGCGAAAAATGATCACGCTCACGCTTCCCTTTCGCAGCAGCTGCAGGAGCACTCTATCACCAGAAGATATCAGGCTATCGTGTATCATAACATACGGGAAGAGGAAGGGACCATAGATGCTCCCATAGGCAGAGATCCTAAAAATCGACTGCGCAATGCGATCAATTACGATCACGGCAAGCCGGCAGTCACACATTACAGGGTGATCGAACGTTTTGGGAAATTCACCTGGATCGAAGCAAGGCTGGAGACGGGGAGGACACATCAGATCCGTGTTCATATGGCATCTGTCAAGCATCCGCTTTTAGGAGACAGCCTGTACGGTCCGGCTTCCAATAAAGAAGGCGCGTCACGGCAGATGCTGCATGCGGGGATCCTGGGGTTTCAGCATCCCTCGACCGGCGAATACATGGAGTTTGAAAGTCCTCTTCCGGAAGATTTTGAGAAGGTGCTGAAGCGGCTGCAGAAGCAGATAAAATAACAGAATGACGAGAACAAATCATGGCGAAAATAGAATTTAAGCCGGGAACCATGCTGAATCCGGTTCCGGCTGTGATGGTCTCCTGTGGAGACGAAACAGAACAGAATATTATTACTATAGCATGGACGGGGATCGTCAATACGGATCCGCCTATGACGTATATTTCAGTGCGAAAAGAACGGCATTCCCATGATATCATAGCGCGCACCGGGGAGTTTGTCATCAATCTGACTACGAAGGATCTGGCATTTGCAACGGATTACTGCGGTGTAAGATCTGGACGAAAAGTAGATAAATTCAAGGAAATGGACCTGACTCCTGCAAAGAGCCGGAAGGTTTCCTGCCCGTCCATCGGGGAATCTCCGATAAATCTTGAATGCAAAGTGCTGGACGTCCGGGAGTTTCCGACTCACGATATGTTTCTGGCGGAAATCATAGGAGTTTCTGTGGAAGAAAGCCTGATGGATGAAAAAGGACGGCTGCGCTTGGAGGATGCAGGACTGATCGCTTACAGCCACGGCAGTTACGTGGCATTGCAGCACAAAGAGCTTGGGACCTTCGGTTATTCTGTGATGAAGCCGAAGACCCGCAGACGGATCGCTGCACAGAAACGTCAGGATAATCATGCGCGAAAGGCAAAACAAGGTGACAGAGAAGGCAAAAATGGAAAACGACCGGAAGCTCCGGTGAGGGGTCAAGCCTCTCGCAGAAACAGTTCCGGCCGAAAGAAGTCTCACAGCCCCGCGAAAAAAATCCGGTGAATCGGAAGGTGCCGGGCTAATGATTGATTCGCACCTGACCACATGTCTGCGAATCCGACTTCAGATGACGCAGGCAGGTTTCACACACATGGCCGCTTTTAAAAGCAAATGCTTCGTAGCTCTGACATCCACATAATGTGCAAACTTTTTTCATAGTGCCGCCTCCTTTTTCCAGAATCGACTATAACGGATTTTCATCGAATGATTTGTTGGGGCTGTGTTATACTCAATGTACGACCTTAAGATCGAAATTACAAGAAAAATCTGCGAAAATGTAAGGAAAAGGCGGATTATTGGAATTTTTCCGACAAGTAGAAGGCGAGGAAAGAAAAATGTATGAGAATTTTATTTTGCAGCAATTCGAAAATGGAAAACTGGAAGGATACTCCTGGAATGTGGACGATCCTGAAAAAGTGATATGCATCGTCCATGGAATAGGGGAGTACGGTGGACGGTTCGACCGGGTGGCAGAAGCGTTTCGCGAGAAAAACATGGCGGTTTTGGCTTTTGATCTGCGTGGGCACGGAAAATCTCTTGGAAAAAGAGGTCACTGTGCACCGCGAAAGGATGTGCTGAGTGATGTCAGTACTTTGATCGAGTATGCGCAGGCCATCTATCCGGAAAAGAAGCTGATATTATATGGTCACAGCATGGGTGGAAATATCGTTCTAGATTACCGCAGCAGAGGGAGGCTCAATGGAGAGGTGGCGGCGTACATCGTAACAGCGCCATGGGTGCGTCTGGTTCGCCCGGTACCGGCACTTCTGTACAAAGCAGTCAAATTCCTGTCACGCGTCGCACCATCTGTTACGATCGGATCCGAGATCAATGAAGCTGATCTGGGCAACCTGGACTGTGTCAAGCCGTTCAACGATCACCCGCTGGTGCATAACAGGATATCGGCATTGTGTGCCGTGGACGGATTTGAAACGGGTCAGAAGCTGGAATCGGGTCAGCTGGAAAACAATGGCCGTGCGAAACAGATCCCGCTTCTTCTGATGCATGGGGAAAAAGACAAGATCTGTGATGTTGCCGGAAGCCGCAATATCGCAGCCCGCATGAAGGCCGACGGAGAAAATATCGAGTATATTGAATGGAGCGGTCTTTACCATGAGATCCATAACGGCGGCCCGCAGAGCAGGGGCGATGAGGTGATCGCTAAAGCTGTAGAATGGGCAGAAAAAATCTGATCTGCGCAGGGCAGACCAGATGACATGCAGGCAGGAAGTTATTTCTCTGCGGTATGATCCGGGTCTGGAAGTGCCGGGTCTACGTACAATGTTTTATTATGAGTGAAAATGACCATGCCGGGTTTGGATCCGGCTGGTTTTTTTACGTATTTGGCTCTGGTATAATCTACCGGAACGTTTTCGGAGCTGCTGCCTTTGCTGTGCCATGCTGCGATGGCTGCTGCCTCAAAGAGCTCTTCTTTTGATGGTTCCTGCCCTTCGGTGAAGAGGATCACGTGGGAGCCGGGGATGTCCTTGGTATGGAACCAGATGTCGGTAGAAGAGGCTTTTTTCAGCGTCAGCCAGTCGTTTTCCTTGTTGTTTCTTCCTGCAAAGACTCTTTTGCCTGAGGTCAGCGTATAGGCGTACGGTGATGGTTTGCTTGGCTTTTCCTTTGTGTTCCGGTTTTTTCGATAGCGAAGGAAACCGCTGTCGGTAAGTTCCTGACGGATCGTGCGAAGTTCTTCTACAGAGTGTGCTTTTTCTGTAAATTCCAGTACGGATTCCAGGTAGTCGATTTCCTGGGAAACTTCCTCCAGCTGGATCTTTTTTTCTTTTACAGCCGTTTTCGCCTTACCGTATTTTTTATAGTAAATCTGTGCATTTTTAGAGGGTGCGTACTTGGGATCCAGAGGGATCTTCACTTCGCTGCCGTCATAGTAGCTGATCACAGTTACAGAGGATGCCCCTGGCTTTACCTGGTGAAGATTCGCGGTAAGAAGTTCGCCGTAAAGCCGGTATTTATCCGAGTTCTCTGCACGATAAAGATCTTCGTTGAGTTTCTGTGTCTTGTGGCGAAGCCGGGAAAGATCACCGTTGATGATACGGATAAGATCGCCGGATTTCTGCTTTAACAGATTGGAAGATTCTCTGTTTTGAAAATAGAATTCCGCGGCCTGACTGAATGTGTCAAAACTTTTCGCCGTGTAATCTGTTCCGTAGATGGAAAGATCCGTGATGTGAAAATCTACAGGCTTTCCAGCACCGTCCAGGTACACTACCGGTGTAAATGTATGCTCCCGGATCTCCTGAATAAGCTTTTGAAGCCGGGAATACACCGACGATGCAAATTCTTTTGCGGCATCAGAAGCACTTGGAAGATCGGATGCCAGAGTTTCTGCCAGTGCGGGAGAAAGCCCCTGTATACCGGAGAGCAGGCATCGCCCGGGCTGCAAAGGATCCGTAAGAAGCTGCAAAATCTCCTCCCGGGTGATTTTAGTAAATGGGATCTTTTTCTGGGCAGGGGGATATTCATAAAGCTTTCCCGGCAGGATCTGGCGGGCCCGGTTGACATCTATGGAAATATGTTTGATGCTGTCGATGATTTTGCCGCTGGTCATGTCCGTTAAGATGACATTGCTGTGTTTCCCCATGATTTCTATGATGAGCTTCTTGTTGACTGAGAATCCCATTTCATTGACGGTTTCCAGCAGGATCTCGATAATACGGTCGTTTTCGTGCTGCTGGATCTGTGTGATGCGACCGGCATTCAGGTGTTTGCGCATCACCATGCAAAATACCGGCGGGGACGCCGGGTTTTCAGGAACGGTTTCTGTCAGGTATGCACCGGCATGATTTCCGCTGACGGAAAGCAGCAGTTTTTTTCTGCCTGCTTTCGTGTGAATATTAAAAATCAGTTGCTCGGAATGAGGCTGATATATTTTTTCGATTTTTCCAAGTGTCAGATTCTGCTGCAGTTCCGATACAGCTGCAGCAGTTGCGACTCCGTCATATGACATTGCAACTTTCCTCCGTGGGTTATTCGTGGTATAATGAAATCATCTTATGATATCATAAATCTAGTAGAATGGGGAAAAAACATGATAAAAAGCATGACAGGATTTGGCAGGGGGGAATACTCGGACGGCAAACGAAATGTGACTGCAGAGATCAAAACTGTAAATCACCGATATTCTGATATTACCGTAAAGATGCCGAAGCGGTATTCCTTTGCAGAAGAACCGATCAAAGCTGTGATCCGGGAAAAACTGAGACGAGGGAAAGCAGAAGTCTCTATCGTCATCGAAAATATCACAGAAGAGGATGTGACTGTCAAGATGAGTTCTGCCATCGCACAGCAGTATATCACTAACCTGAGAGAGCTGCAGGCGACGTATGATCTGGATGGAACTATTGACATTTCACTGATAGCCTCGCTGCCGGACGTAATGAAAGCTGTTCCGGATGTAGAAAATGAAGAAGATGTGGCTGGTGTGATCACGCAGGCAGTGCGGATCGCCACGGAGAATCTGGATCGGATGCGCACTGTGGAAGGAGAAAAGCTTGCGGAGGATCTGAAAGCACGAGGTGAGCTGATCCGCGAGATCGTAAAGAAAATAGAAGTCAGGGCTCCCATGGTAGCAGAGGAATACAAGGATAAGCTGCAGAAAAGGATCCAGGACCTTTTGGGAGAGGCGGCTGTCGTGCCGGAAGAACGCATCCTGACGGAAGCAGCTATCTTTGCAGATAAAGCAAACATAACAGAAGAGCTGGTGCGACTGGACAGTCATATGATCCAGCTGAAAAATATCCTGGGAGGAAGCGAAGGGCCGGTGGGTAAAAAACTCGACTTCCTGGTACAGGAAATGAACCGGGAAGCAAACACCATAGGATCCAAGGCCAATGATATGGAGATCACATCCCTCATGCTGGAGACAAAAAGTGAGATCGAAAAAATCAGGGAACAGGTACAAAATATAGAATAACAGTCAATATTTATCTTGATGACAAGGCATATAAGTGCTATAATAATCAATTAGACGAGTTAAGATATTGGATAGTTTTTGGAGTGTTTCAGGAGTATTCTTATGGCAAAAGGCAAGCTGTTTGTTATTTCAGGACCTTCCGGAGCGGGAAAAGGGACGATATGCAAGGAAATCCTTGATCAGGAGCGCAACATCGAACTTTCGGTGTCCATGACGACCCGCCAGCCGAGGCAAGGTGAAATCGATAAAGTGCATTACCATTTCGTGACGAAAAATGATTTCGATCAGCTCATTGAAGAGGACGGATTCATGGAGTATGCCAACGTATACGGCAATTATTATGGAACGCCGCGTGCGCAGGTGATGGAATGGCTGGAGCAGGGTATCGATGTTATCTTGGAAATCGACGTGCAGGGCGCTTTGCAGGTGCAGAAAAACTACGACGATGGTGTGTATATTTTCATTTTGCCGCCGTCTCTGGAAGAATTGAAGAAACGGATCCGGGGAAGAGGGTCAGAAACAGAGGAAACCATGGCCCGGCGTCTGGGAGAGGCTCTTCATGAAATCCACAATATCGACAAGTACGATTACAGGGTCATTAATGAAGATCTGGATACGGCCATTGACAGAGTGCGGGCGATCATTACCGCAGAGCAGTGCAAGATAAACGGGGAAGAGGTTGACTGGATCGTCAATAAGTATAAGGAGGATTTATAAATGTTATATCCATCTATTAACGAAATCAGAAAAAAAGTTGACAGCAGATATACGCTGGTGATTCTGGCTGCCAAGAGATCGAGAGATATCATTGACGGCATGCCGAAGCTGACTGAGGCAGATGTAGAAAAACCGGTATCCATCGCAGCAAACGAGATCGCAGAGGATCTGATCACGTACAGAGAAACTATGTAGGGGGAGTTCTGTACTGATTTTGACAAAATGTTCGAAAAAATAACAAAGTGTTTTTGTGTGCGACAGAAAAGTTGACCTTCTTGTGTAATAATAGTTATGCAAGGAGGTCTTTTTTATGAAAAAGAACATCATAGTGAAAAAGAACAGTGTTACCTATCAAATTCCCCCGCAAAACGTAGTATATATGGAGAAAGATCTGCGCAGGATCGTGATTCATCTTTCGGGAATGGCGAGCAGTGAACTGGTTGTCTATGGAAGTTTTCATGATCTGATCCCTAATCTGGATGAACGGTTTCTCTATTGTCACAGAAGCTATATCATCAATATGGATGAGATCATCATCATGTCTCATAACCAGATCCTTCTTTCTTCCAATGAAGGGATCTACTTCGGGAAAGACACTTATCGGAAGGCTCAGAAGACCTTTGAGGAATATATGCAGAGGAAGAGAAAAGAATTTTCGTAAAACACAATAAATCCGTTGAAATCATGGGGAAATTATAGTATAGTATTAACTGGTGTCGCATGTGCGTCGCCATAGTTTACAGTTTACACACGGCAGCGTCGGGAAAGCCGGTGCCTGGAATCAGAATTCTGATGAAGAATGCTGACGGAAGGTTGCTTTCGATATGTGCTGCGGTGGAAGAAGAAAACCGAGAGGAGAAAAAACATGTCAGTAATTTCAATGAAACAGTTATTAGAAGCCGGTGTACATTTCGGACACCAGACAAGAAGATGGAACCCTAAAATGGCTCCTTATATCTTCACAGAAAGAAACGGAATCTATATCATCGACCTGCAGAAAACAGTAAAGAAGATCGATGAAGCATACAACTTCATGAGAGAAGTTGCAGCAAGCGGCAAGCCGGTTCTGTTCGTAGGGACAAAGAAGCAGGCTCAGGCAGCAATCTATGATGAAGCCAAGAGATGCGATATGTACTATGTAAATCAGAGATGGCTGGGCGGAATGCTTACAAACTACAAGACTATTTCCGGCAGAATCAAGAGACTTAATGACATCAAGGAAATGGAAGCAGACGGCACTTTCGAAAAACTGTCCAAGAAGGAAGTTATCAAGCTTAGACTGGAACTGGAAAAGTTAGAAAAGTTCCTGGGCGGTATCAAAGATATGAAGGGTATGCCGGGAGCAATCTTTATCGTAGACCCTAAGAAAGAAAAAATCGCTGTTAAGGAAGCAAGAATCCTGGGAATTCCTATCATCGGTATCGTAGATACAAACTGCGACCCGGACGATGTTGATTACATCATTCCTGCAAACGATGACGCGATCAGAGCGGTAAAACTGATCTCCGGATGCATGGCTGACGCTGTGATCGAAGGCAGACAGGGTGAAAGCTTTGATGAAGGCGAAGGCGGAGAATCTGCAGAAGCTGCAGAGGCAGAAGTTCCAGAAGAAGCTGCAGAAGAAAAAGCCGCTGAATAGTTGAAGACAATACAGGAGGAGATAAAATGGCTGTAACAGCAAAGATGGTAAAAGAACTGCGCGAAATGACAGGCGCAGGTATGATGGACTGCAAAAAAGCATTAGTGGAAACTGATGGCAACATTGAAGCTGCAGTTGATCTTTTAAAAGAAAAAGGACTTGCAAAGGCTGCTAAAAAGGCAGGAAGAGTTGCTGCGATGGGACTGGTTAGAACAGCTATCGCTGCTGACGGTAAGAGTGCAGCTATCGTAGAAGTAAACTCTGAAACAGACTTTGTTGCGAAGAACGACGAGTTCGTAACTTTCGTAGAAACTCTGGCCCAGATGGCTCTGGAAAACGATGCAAAGGATATGGACGAATTCATGGCTCTGCCTTATGGAGACGAAGGCTCCGTACAGGATGTTCTGACAAACAAGATCGCTACTATCGGCGAAAATATGACGATCAGAAGATTTGAAAAAGTATCCGGAGAAGCTGTTGTTTCCTACATTCACGGCGGCAGAATCGGTGCTCTTATTGCAGGCAGTGTAGAAGCTGACGATGATGTGAAGGCAGCTTTAACAAACGTGGCAATGCAGGTTGCTGCAATGAATCCGCAGTATGTCAGCAGAAATGACATCTCCGATGAAGAGCTGGCTAAAATGCATGACATCACGCTGGAAAGCGCACTGAACGATCCGTTCACACTTCCGAAGCCGATCTTAAATGCTTTATTAGACAAAGCTGTAGACGGCGTATGGGGTGATGAAGATGTTGCGATTTTAGAGGAAAAGAGAAACGATAAGAAGTTCAACTTCAATTATCTGCCAAACTTCCTTTCTGAAGATGCTAAGTCCAAGCTGGCAGAGATCGCAGTTGCTGACAAGGATTCCATTTCCGAAAACAAGATCTTCAAAGGTCTCGTAGAAGGACGTGTTTCCAAGCAGTTAAAGGATATCTGTCTTTTGGATCAGACTTACGTTAGAGCAGAGGACGGCAAGCAGACAGTGTCTCAGTACCTGGCTACGGTAAACAAGGATCTTTCCCTCGTTGCTGTAGTTCGTTTCGAAGTAGGTGAAGGCATCGAAAAGAAAGAAGAAGATTTCGCAGCTGAAGTAGCAGCACAGCAGGCAGCAGCAGCTAAGAAATAACGACCTTAAAAAAAACGACAGAAACCCCTGAAAGCATTGAATTTAGTGCCTCAGGGGTTTTTTGATGCCTACAACTCGTGAACCCGTGATTTATCATAAATTACCGTATTTTCCGCTAAATTTGGGAAAAAATTTGGGAAAAACTTGGGAAAGCATCTTTTCCCAAGTGCCGTTTGAAACTTCTCTTCTTTCTTCAAAGAAAAAGGTGAATTTCACATGTTTCTTCGATTTGGGAAAGATCGTGTTATCCCAAATCTTGAAAAAATGTATTCCCAAGAATCGCCTGAAAACGTGTATTTTCGTATGTATTCAGGGACTTGAAAATAATTACATATATTGATATAACTTATCATATTTTATCGCTATTTCCCTGGCAAAAATGGGAGTGTGATTTTTGTTTGCACATTTGCATGAAATCGGATCGCAGTATATGATGAAGAAAAATCAGGAAAGGATCGGTGGAGAGGATGATAAAGAAATACAAGATCAGGCTCACGGAAGATGAGCAGAACATCATAATCAACGGACTGCTGAACTGGAGGAACCAGCTTATCAAAGAGGGAAAATATACGACTGATGCGATAGACGATCTGCTTCTGAAACTTCTTGACTGATCATCAGCAGTAGCACATATCTGCCTGAAAAGGGCACTACATAGCCATTCCAATACGGGAGTGGTTTTTTTTGTACCTGAAACAGGAGGATGATGAAATGAAAAAAGTAGGATTTACGATCGAGTTTGGAAAAACGGAAGATGAGAAAGAACGCGGTAAGAACTTCGTATCAGGGATAGAAGCTCTGGCCAGGATGACAGAAAAACGCTTTTCTGCTGCAGTGAATGATGCAGGGCTGGAGTTCGATGCATATGTCGATGCTCTTGATGAGATCAGCAGCTATACCGATGAAGGGGACTATGAGACAGCGGTGGAGCTCATCTATCTTCTGGCACTGCTTCTTGATGAAGATGCGAAGGAGATGTTAGAAGGCGTGATCTATCCGGATGAAGATGCAGCGAAAATATTCCTTGACTATTTCAATGAATATATCGCAGATGGATATGTGGTGGACAGGCTGCTGCAGGAAAGCGGGGCGGATGAAGATACGGGTGAGAGGCAGGAGGATATCGCTGACAGTCTTGACGATGAGTACTTCTGCCTCAGGTCTGTGATGGACAGCAGGGAGGGAAGTCATGGAGAAGAGTAAAGTGATCGCTGTGTGCAATCAGAAAGGCGGTGTAGGCAAGACGACTACGGCGGTGAACCTGGGGATAGGTCTTGCGCGGGAAGGAAAGAAGGTGCTTCTCATCGACGCTGACCCGCAGGGACGCTTTTCCTTTACAATAATAAATGTACCGAGGTTGTTTCGGTAAAGCGAATACCGAGAGGAGGTGAAAAAGTGGCTAAAACAAAGGGTTTAGACAGAATTATGGCTTTATATGAAAGACTTTCCCGTGACGATGAACAGCAAGGCGAATCCAACAGTATCTCGAATCAGAAGAGCTTTTTGGAGGAATACGCAAGAAAAAACCGTTATGGAAACATCAGACATTATACCGATGACGGATACACTGGCAGAAACTTCAATCGCCCTTCTTTTCAGCGTATGATCGCTGATATTGAAGCTGGTAAAATTGGTTGCGTCATCACAAAAGACCTGTCCAGACTGGGAAGAAATTATATTGAAGCTGGCAGCTATATTGAAATCTTTTTCCCCAAGCACAATGTCCGGTATATTGCCATTACGGATGGAGTGGACAGCCTAACTCGTCAGGAAATGGATATCACGCCCTTTAAGAATATCCTAAATGATATACAGCCGGGATATATCCAAGAAGGTTTTGAGTGGTATCACGATCCGTTCCAGACAGGGAAAATTCTGCGGAGGAACACCGCCGTTGGGCTTAATGCGTGATCCGGAGGATAAAGGGCATCTCATCATCGAACCAAAGACTGCGCCGATTATCCGCAAGATTTATGACTATGCCCTTGACGGGTTGGGGTGTATGAGAATTTCTAAAAAACTGATGGAAAAAAATCCCTGTCACCCATGTCAAGTCCAACACCGAACGCAAAGAAAATTATTATTACTGGGCCGGTTCCAGAATCAGTCACATTTTGAGGAATCCCTTTTATAAAGGTGCTCATCTGGTTTTTCGGACGCACCAGAAAGGCATTCGCTCCAACACCTATGACATCATTCCCCGTGAGGAATGGGAAATCATTGAAAACTGTCATGAAGCCATCGTGTCCCCGGAGGAATAGGATAAGGTTCAGGAACTGATCGACCGCAGACCAACCATTATGAATGGTAATGCCTGCCCCTTTTACAACCTGTTCCACGGTATCATTTATTGTGCGACCTGCGGAAAGTCCATGCAGGTGCGGTATGAAAAGGTGGGCAGAACCGGAAAAAACCGTTTTACCGGCGAGATGCGGGAGCCGATTGACAAGGCGTATTATATCTGCCAGACCTACAACCGGCTGGGCAAGAACGCCTGCACCAGCCATAAGATCGAGGCAAGGGATTTGTATGACTTAGTTCTAAAGGATATTCAGGAATTGGCAACACAGGCACTCAAAGACGCTGACGCATTTTATCAGAGATTGAGCAGCCGAATGGAACGCAGATATATGGCAGATGCTTCTCAGATGCAGAAAGAGCGTGAGCGACTGGAAGCCAGAAACCGTGAAATTGATGAGATGTTCTTGAACCTGTATACCGATAAAGCCAAAGGTATCCTTTCCGAACAGCGATTTGTGAAGCTGACTGCTGCCATGGAGCAGGAACAGGAAGAAAATCAGCGCCGTTTGCAGGAACTGATGCGAATGCTTCAGCAGTCCGGTGCCCAGGAAAGTGAAGTCCGCACCTTTATCCGGGAAATCCGGCGGTATGCCTCCATTCAGGAGTTGGATGAAACGGTACTGAACCGGCTCATCAGCAAGATCCTGGTGGGAGAAGTCAAGAAAGTTGATGGTCAGAAGGTGCAGGAAGTTAGGATAGTTTACAATTTTGTAGGGGAAATCCCGGCAGCAACCGAATAACTGCATGATAGCCCTTCTCCTTCACGGAGAGGGGTTATTTTCATTTTTGAATGGAAAATAAATTTTCGTATGTTAATCGCCTACTTGTGTGCATTGTCCATTGCGGAAAAAAGTGGTATAATTATTACGATAAAGTGGTCAATCTAATTGCTGCCTCCATAAATACAGTTGGAATGCTTGTAATAAAAGGTTTGAAGATATTAATAATCACAAAGTGCAGGATTGACATAAGGAGATGACTGTTATGATGAAATATGATTACAAAAGCCTTATGAGTACCAAACGGGAGAGAATATCATCAGTAAATCGGGAAAGTGCTATAAATGAGTTCTATAGTGACAGATCTCGAATTATATACTGTTCAGCATTTCGACGTTTACAACAAAAAGCACAGGTATTTTCTCTTGAACCAAATGCCAGTGTACGAACTCGACTCACGCATTCACTTGAGGTATCAGATTTAGGACGTACAATAGCAAATCAAATAGGAAATATTTTATTAAGGGAAAATATTATTTCTGTTAGAAATGTTCCGTGCATTGTGTCAATTGTAGAAAATGCTTGCTTGCTCCATGATATTGGAAATCCTCCATTTGGTCATTTTGGAGAAACTGCCATTAAAGAATGGGCCAAAACCTGTATTGACACAGCACTTCCAAGTAATATTGATCAAAATGATTTGTTGTTGTTGCTTATAAAAGATTTTCAGGAATTTGATGGAAATCCCCAAGGTTTTCGTACAGTTACCAAATTGTATACTGAGCATGACAAGCATAGCCTGAATTTGACGTATGCAACATTATTATGTTGTCTTAAGTATGCAAGAGCTGCTGGTGAAGATAAGGGAGAAGGAATATTAAAAAAAGCTGGATACTTTCAAAGTGAAAAGAAAGTGGTTGAAAAGATTTGGAATACGGTTGGTGTAGTGCCACATCATAGATACCCTTTAACATATTTGATGGAAGCAGCTGATGATATTGCATATTGTATGAGTGATATTGCGGACGGAATAGAAAAAAACATTCTTTCAGAAGAAGATTTTTGTAAGACTTTCTTAGAGGAATGGAAAGCTGTGTATGGTGAAGAAAAAGTGCCCGTTAAATTACCAAAAGGATATAAAGGCTTCAATAGTGATATATCTATTCCGTGGTCTAAATTTGTGATGGATTATGCAGTAGACAATTTCTTCATTCATCACGAAAAATTCTATGAAGGAAGTGCTCCAGAACTAATACAAAAAGATTCTCAAGCTGGTAAATTACTTAATGTCGTAAAGCGGGTTTCAAGAAAACGACTATACACATCGATTCAAGCAGAAAGTATTGAGCTTACTGGATATGCAGTTATAACAGGAATTTTACAAAGTTATGAGAAAATGCTTTTAATGCCATATGATAAGTTTTTGGCTCTTGTCAATCATCAGGAATTTGATAATTTGGAAGTCGAAAGAAGGTTATTCAATCGGATAGGGGCACGGTATGTAGATGCTTATAAATATGCACTGGAAGAATACTCAAGTACATCTTCTGATTTTTCCGTATATGAATGGTGGTTACGTACCCATATGTTAATTGATCATATCAGTGGAATGACAGATGAGTTTGCACTTGAAACATATCAGATGATGAAAGGGATTAGTCTAATGAGAACGTGATAGATGATAGTTCATTCATTTTCATTTTGATTATGCCACATATTTGAAACAATAAATTATAAAATTCAATACAAACTTCATATACCCTTCTCCTTCACGGAGAGGGGTTATTTTTTGCCCTTTTTTGAATTCATCACTTGACATTGTGGCAGAGAACTCATGACACCGGAAGAAGTGCGTATGCTGGATAACAGGTACGCACTTCTTTTCATAAGAGGGGAAAGACCTGTAAAGGATCTGAAATTCAACATACTGAAGCATCCTTTCGTAAAGGACACAGCTGACGGTGATGCAAAGCTGTACCTGCACGGACAGGAGAGGGATGCGGTAGCTACCATCGAGCTTTTTTATGGAGAGCCTGAGGAAGAGATGATGGAAGAAACAGAGCAGGCGGAGTACGAGATCCTTTCAGAAGAGGAACTGCAGAAACTTTATGACAATGAGGAGGAGCGGTAATGAAACAAAAGGAAGAAAAAGAAACAGACAGGATACTGATAAGGATCACCATGGTAGTGTATATACTGCTGGTGATGATCTTCACAGTGGGAGCAGATCTGGCATACGCTGCAAGTGATCCGCTTGCCGTGATCAACAATCTGTCGACATTCATATTCGCACTGATCCGCGCCATCGGACTGATACTTCTGGGATTCGGCATAGTGCAGATAGGCCTTTCGCTGAAATCCCATGATCCGTCGCAGCGTGCCAATGGTTTTCTGACCCTGGCAGGAGGCGTGATCATAACATTCGCAAAGGAAATATTGAACCTGATCACAGGATAAGAAACAGGCAGCAGCAATGCTGCCGGGTACATAGACTGCAAGACGTTGAGAAATAATTTGAAATATAGGGGAATGTATGTTTGCAAATTGATCACCAATCGAATATAATTAAAAAAAGAAAAGTTCTGAGAAAGGAGGTGCTAGTATGGGTCAAACGATGCGCTATGAAGTAAAACGAGATGTGTTACTTTGGGCGATTCATGAATCGCAGAAAATTATGATCGATATTGAAGAAAAGTTTCCAAAGATCAATGAATGGATTGAAGGCGATTTGGCGCCAACAATGAAACAAATTGAATCTTTGGCAAATTACTTGAAAGTTCCATTTGGGTATATGTTTCTAGCAGCTCCACCGAAAGAAAATGTAATGCAAGTAGAGTTCAGATCTATCAATAATAAGTTGCCTGATATTAGCAAAAATCTTAAAGACACGTTAATGGAGATGGATCGTGATCAGTCCTGGATGAGTGATTTTCGACAGGAAGCTGGATGGGAGAAGCTCGATATTATTTCTAATTTTGAGACGGAGGTTAATGAGCAGGACCCCTTTAATGAAGTTGCTAAGGTTGCAAAGAAATTGCTGGATCTTGAGGAAGACTGGTATATTCAATGTGCATCTTATGAGAAAGCCTATAACTTCCTTAGGGAGAAATTAGAAGATGCCGGAATTTTAGTAATGCAAAATGGAACGGTAGGATTTGATACACACCGAGTATTGGATATAAATGAATTTAGAGCTTTTATGTTATATGATGATTATGCCCCGCTTATTTTTATAAATGGGACAGATTATGTAGCTGGCAAAATTTTTTCTCTGATACATGAATATGTGCATATTTTATACCATCAAGATGATATTATTTTGGAACCTCCTTTAGAGGATACCAAAGCAAATGAGCGAAAAATCAATCAGATTGCGGCAGAAATATTAATGCCAGAGAATATAGTGAGAAAAAAGTGGGACGAACTTCATGACAAAGATGATCTTGCACGGGTTGATAACATAAGTAAATTATTGAAGGTAAGCAATTATGCTTTGGCTATAAAATTATCAGAACTAGGACTGCTTCAAGATAATATTATTCGAATAATTGCGGTGAGGAGTACGAAGTCCAAAAAAAAGACTTCAGGAGGCGATTTTTATAAGACCTATTATTCCAAAATGAGCTCTAGCTTTCTTAAATCTGTTGTAAGTCAGACGGAATCTGGCAACTTGAGTTATACCTATGCATTTAAGTTATTAGGTGATATCAAGGGTACAGTGTACAACCAAATACGAGGATCAATCTATGGATAGACAATATATTATAGATGCAAATGTTTTTATAACTGCAAGTAGACAATTATATCCTTTTGATATTATGCCTGGATTTTGGGAGCAACTTTTGGAAAAGGGAGAAGGTAAATTAATTTTAATAGATAAAGTAAAAGAAGAAATATATCATGGTAGTGATGAATTAGCTCAGTGGCTGAAGGAAAATGAAGGAGAGTTTATTCAAAAAGATATGAATGATAGTTCTGTGGTTACTTCTTATAGTCAAGTGCTACAGAGTGTCATTGATAGTTCGATTTATAAGGAGAGGGCGAAAGAAGATTTTGCTTCAGTTGCAGATTCATGGATATGTGCTCATGCTGCTGCTAATGGATACGTTGTTGTTACTTTAGAGACATTTGATTCAAACTGTAAAAGGCGTGTTAAAATTCCAAATGTGTGTAAAGACTTTGATGTTGAGTATATTGATATGCTACAGTTGTTGAGAGAGATAGGAATGCTAATTAAATAAGAATACTACATGACCAGCCGAAATTTGCTTCAGACAGATCTTTTTAATTGGTAAAATATAATGAAAGGCGACTTATGAACAGAGTAATATATAATCGATGTGAAGGAGATGAATAACGTGTTGGATAACTGGGTTGTGCAGAACCTGCAGAAATCCTTAAGCACATGAAATGACAAATTGGATGAGGTGTGGAAATTATTCACATGTTTTTGCATCGTAGGAGTTGCCAAGACCTATGGTAGTTTCATAGTGAATGTATTGATTCTTTTTTCAAGAATGGGAAATATCATATATTAACAGGGAAAGATAATTGATAGTGTTACGTGATTATGCTATAATTATGTCATGAAAAGGAGGTACAGTATATGCCACTTATAATGCCAATCAAGGAACTGCGTAATACCAATGAGATCTCTAATCTTGCTCATAAAGAACAGGAACCTATTTTCATCACGAAAAACGGATACAGTGATCTGGTAGTGATGAGCAGTGAATTATACGATAGATTTGCGAGGATAAACAGGATCGACCAGGCTATATTTGAATCCGAACAAGAGATCGCGAATGGAGCAGAAGCGTTAGAGGCAGAAGCAGTCTTTGCAGAATTGGAGAAAAAGCATTTTGGATAAGTACAAAGTAAAGATAAATCCTAAAGCTGCAGGTGATATAGATCGTATTTATGAGTATCTTGCAGAAGACAGAATTGCCCCGGAATCTGCGAAAAGGCAGGCTGAACGGTTAAAAACAGCGATCTTGAAACTGGATACATTCCCGCAGTCTCATCAGAGGCGTTTGGAGGGACGTTATGCTGAAAAAGGATATCGGCAGCTTATCATAGATAATTATATTGCTGTTTTTCGTATTGATGAGGATACTAAAACAGTTACAGTTGTTACAGTTCAGTATCACCGACGTGATTTTTAGGAAATTTAATATTTGAAGAAATACATAGACCGGTTTGATGACTGGTCTATTTTTTACGGTAAAACACGATAAAGCGGATCGGAGGAGGTGATGAAAAATGGAAAACCAGATGCATGAGAGGAGGTGCATGACATGTCGGACAACTGGGTCGTGCAGAACCTGCAGAAATCCTTAAGCACATGGAACGATAAGCTTGCGGAGGTGTGGAAGCTGCTGACGCAGTCTCCGGAGGATTTCAAAGGAGGCGCGATATGGAAAGTGATCACGGACATACACGGAGCACTTATGGCGATAGGACTGGCACTGCTGGTCCTTTTTTTCGTTGTGGGGGTCGTGAAGACCTGCGGAAGTTTCGCGGAAGTGAAAAAGCCGGAGCATGCTCTGAAACTTTTCATAAGATTTGCAATAGCAAAAGGTGTGGTGACATATGGACTCGAGCTGATGATGGCACTCTTTGAGATCGTTCAGGGGATGGTAAGCACCATCATGAAGGCATCAGGCATCGGCAGCTTTGACAAGATCACACTGCCCAAAGAGATGGTGTCAGCGATAGAAGACTGTGGCTTTTTCGAAAGTATCCCGCTGTGGGCGGTGACGCTGATCGGGAGCCTTTTCATAACGGTGCTGTCATTCATCATAATCATGAGCGTGTATGCGAGGTTTTTCAAGATATATATGTATACCGCTATAGCACCGGTACCGCTTGCGGCCTTTGCAGGACAGCCCACGGAGCAGATCGGAAAGAGCTTCATAAAGTCTTATGCTGCAGTGTGTCTTGAGGGAGCGATCATACTGCTGGCCTGTATCATCTTTTCGGTATTTGCTGCATCGCCGCCTGCTGTGGATGCAGATGCAGCCCCGGCAGCGATGGTGTGGGGATATGTCGGAGAACTGATTTTCAATATGCTCGTGCTGGTAGGAACTGTGAAGATGGCAGATCGTATCGTAAAGGAAATGATGGGGCTTTAAGCCAGAAAGGAAGATGAGATGGATAGAAATGAATTTTATGAACAAATGCGAAAAAAGATCGAAGGGAACCTACCGGAAAGCATCCTGGCAGAAGGAGAGCTGGTCATAAAAGAGGCAAGAAAGAACAATGACGTCATGATGCACGGGATCATGATCTCAAGAGAAGGACCTGGAGGATCTCCGGTCATATATATCGATGATGCGTATGATCTTTATCGGAATGGCAGACCAGTAGATGAGCTTGCACCTGCTGCAGCAGATGCGTTTTGCAAAGCATGGAAAGATCAGCCCTGCATGGACTTGCTCTCCCTTCAGTACGAGGACATCAAAGATCACATTTTTTACAGGATCGCAGATGTGAAGAGAAACAAGGGCAGGCTTTCGGAGATGAAGTATTCGCTTGCTGAATGCGGGTTTGCAAAAATATACAGCATAGCTGTGAGCAAAGAAGGGAGCATCCCGATCACAAACAGTCTTGCAGCAGAGTATGGATATGATCCTGAGAAGATATTCGAGGACGCTGAGCGCAATACGCCGAGGATGCATCCGGCAGTATTTGAGGATCTGCAGGATGTCGTAATGGGCTTTGCATTACCGGAAAGTTCTCAGCTCACGCTTCTGTCTGAAAGAGAAGGTTTTGACAAAAGCTCTGATATGTTCCTTCTTTCAAGCAGTGATATGACGAACGGGGCAGCGACCATATTTTATCCAGATGTAAAGGAAAAGATAGCAGAAGTGATAGGTGACAGCTACTACGTGCTGCCGAGCTCTACGCATGAACTTATGATAGTTCCTTGCAAAAGTGGCATACCGCCGGAGCATCTCTGCAAAACGGTAAGAGAAGTGAATGAAATAATAGGATCGGAAACCGAGGTGCTTTCTGACCGCATCATGAAGTATGACAGGGACATGAAGGAGCTCAAGGTCGTAAAGGAAGATAGAGATAAGGATCAGGAAAGGGGGAGATAGACTTGGAAGTAAGGATAAACCGTGAGATCCGGGAGTATACAGAATCAGTATTTTTCGGACTGTCGCTGAGACAGTTCTTTTTTTCTGCCCTGGCATGCGTGGTGGCGGTGGGGACATATTTTCTGCTGAGGCCCGTTTTAGGACTGGAAGCTGTCAGCTGGATATGCATACTGGCAGCGTTTCCGTTCGCCATGATCGGATTCGTGAAGTACAACGGGATGAGCGCAGAAAAGTTCATAGCAGCATGGGTGAAGTCGGAGATCCTGATGCCAAAGCATCTGGCTTTCGGAAACACCAATATGTACTGCCGGATCATGACGGAAGCACGAAAGCAGCAGGAAAAAGCAAAGAAGAAAAGATGCAGAGCAAGAAGGAGGAAACATGATAAAGACACTGAACAGAACACTTAAACAGGACAGGGAAAGGTTCACGCTGCCGAAGAATGTGCAGGACATCATCCCGGTGCAGAGCGTATATCCGGACGGGATATTCCAGACGGGAAAGAATAAATTCAGCAAGACATTCAAATTCGAGGACATCAACTATTATGTGGCGTCTGCCGAAGATAAAAAGGCGATGTTCCTCGGATATTCGGAGATACTCAATGCACTCGACAGCACTGCAGTGACGAAGCTCACTATAAACAATCGCAGGCTGAACAGAGCAGACTTCAAGAGAAAAGTCCTGATCGGCATGAAGGGTGACAGCCTTGATGTGTACAGAAAAGAGTATGACGATATGCTTTCCGGCAAGGCTGCAGATGCGAACTCCATCGTGCAGGAAAAATATATCACCGTAACTGTAACGAGAAAAGACATAGAAGAGGCGAGGACATATTTCAGACGTGCAGGCGCAGAGCTCATGGCACACTTTTCTCAGATGGGATCAGACTGTACGGAACTGGATCCAAAGGAGCGCCTGCGTATCATATATGATTTTTACAGGGCGGGTGAAGAAACGTCGTTTCATTTCGATTTCAAAGACAGGATGAGAAAAGGACACGACTTCCGCGATTATATCTGCCCGGACTGCTTTGAAAACGAGCGCGATCATTTCAGGATCGGAGACAGATACGGCAGGGTGCTTTTCCTGAAGGACTATGCATCCTTCATCAAGGACTCCATGGTAGCAGATCTGACGGAGCTCGACCGGGACATGATGCTTTCCATCGACATCATCCCGGTGCCTACAGATGAAGCTGTGAAGGAGGTAGAATCAAGGCTACTTGGAGTCGAAACGAACATTACGAACTGGCAGAGGAAGCAGAATCAGAACAACAATTTTTCAGCCGTGGTGCCTTACGACATGGAGCTTCAGAGAAAGGAAAGCAAGGAGTTTCTTGATGATCTTACGACCAGGGATCAGAGGATGATGTTCGCTGTAATCACCATCGTGCATACGGCCGATACGAAGGAGGCCCTCGATAATGATACAGAAGCACTGCTCACGACGGCAAGGCAGAACCTCTGTCAGCTTTCCGTACTCAGATGGCAGCAGCTGGACGGACTGAAAACAGTGCTTCCATTCGGGGTGAGGAAGATAGATTCTTTCCGTACGCTTACCACGGAAAGTCTTGCGGTGTTCATGCCGTTTCGCGTACAGGAGGTCCATGACGAACACGGGATATATTACGGACAGAACGTCATAAGCAAGAACATGATCATTGCTGACAGGAGACAGCTCCTGAACGGCAATTCTTTTATTCTGGGAGTCTCAGGCTCAGGAAAATCCTTTGCAGGAAAGAATGAGATCGTGAATCTGATGCTTTCTTCTGATGCAGACATCATCATCGTGGATCCGGAAAGGGAGTATTCTCCGCTGGTACGGGCCCTTGGCGGAGAAGTCATCGAGATATCGGCAGCAAGCCCTAATCACATCAACGCCATGGATATGAGCAAAGAGTACGGTGAAGTGGATCCTATCATAGAAAAGTCGCAGTTCCTGCAGTCGCTTTGCGAACAGATCATAGCAGGACATCGTTTTGCAAAGGGACAGCAGTCCATCATCGACAGGTGTACAGAAAATGTGTACAGGTTCTACAAGCAGGGGGACTACAGAGGCGAACCGCCGACGCTGCAGGATTTCAGAAGCGAACTCCTTCGTCAGCCGGAGCCGGAAGCGCATTCTCTGGCACTGGAGCTTGAACTTTTCACGAGAGGATCGCTCAATACCTTTGCAAAACAGACGAACGTGGATACGAAAAACAGGCTCATATGCTATGACATCCTGGAGCTTGGAGAGCAGCTTAGAGCAATCGGTATGCTGGTGATACTTGACAGCATCCTTAACCGCATCATCGCAAACAGGAAGAAAGGCAGGCAGACCTTCGTGTTCATCGACGAGATCTATATCCTGTTCATGCACGAGTATTCGGCGCAGTTCCTTTTCAAACTGTGGAAACGCGTGCGAAAATACGGAGCTTACTGTACAGGTCTGACGCAGAACGTGGAAGACCTGCTGCAGTCCCATACGGCAAGGACGATGCTTTCCAATTCGGAGTTCATCATCATGCTCAATCAAGCTCCCACCGACAGGGATGAGCTTGCAAAGCTTCTTAACATCTCAGATCAGCAGCTTTCGTTCATCAAGAACGTCAGCGCAGGGTGCGGACTGATCAAGGTCGGAAGCTCACTGGTCCCTTTTGAAAACAACTTCCCGAAAAACACGAGGCTGTACAGACTGATGACCACAAAGCCTAATGATGATTTCAGATAGAGACAGGGGTGCGGGAGCATCCCTTTACATGATGGAAATCAGAAGTTTGGAAAAGGGGGCGCAGGATGGCAGATATAAAGACGAGAGAGGTCATGAAAGGAACGATAAAGACGTTCGACCGGGCAGAGGCAGCAGCATATCGCATCAAAGACGGCAGTATCAGGACGAAGGAAAGTGCAGAGGAAGCATATCAGGCAAAAGAAGACTCGCCTTCAGGGTATGCGCAGGGCAGGATCGCAGGAACCGGAAGGATAGCCTTAGAAAGAGCAGGTGACAGGCTGCAAGAGATGGGGAAGAAAGAGACTCGAGATACAGTGCAAAGGTTCACAGTCAGATCGAAAAATGAAGCAGCAAGACGGGCGAAGCATACAGGCAGGGCTGCTGCAAAGAAAACTGTAAAGGTGGTCAGACCTTCCCGGAGTATACAGGTGAAAAACATGCATTCAGCAAGGAAAAAGATGTTCGTCAGAAAGAGACAACGGGCGATGATGCAGAGAAAAGCGACCGTGAAAACAGTCAAGATCGCTTTTGTGAACACCGTGCGTGCAGTGAAGCTTGCAGCATCAGGTATGAAAGTTCTGGTTTCAGCGATCATCGCAGGAGGCTGGGTATCTGTAGTCGTGATCATCATATGCTGTCTGTTCGGAGGAGCACTTTATCTTTTCGGTGACAGCAGCAACACGGGATATATCCCAGTAAGTGAAGAAGTGGAGCAGTACAGCCCGCTTATCAGCAAATATGCAAAGGAATACGGGATCAGCGAATATACGGAGCTCATAAAGGCTGTCATGATGCAGGAGTCCGGAGGGCGAGGCAGCGATCCCATGCAGGCTTCCGAGTGCGGATATAATACGAAGTATCCTCATAGACCGGGAGCTATCACAGATCCTGAGTATTCCATAAAGTGCGGGGTGCAGATGCTTGCGAGCGTGCTGAAAGCTGCAGGCTGCGAATCTCCCTCGGATATGGAGCATATCAAGCTTGCACTGCAGGGGTACAACTTCGGCAGCGGATATATCACATGGGCGCTGGAAAAGCACGGTGGATACAGCAAAGCCAATGCCGTGGAATTTTCCCAGCTGCAGGCGAAGAAGCTGGGGATGAGTGCATACGGTGATCCTGATTATGTGGAGCATGTATTAAGATACTATCCTTTCGGTAATCCGTCATACGGCATCGTGAACACCGGGCCGGGAAAGCTGGGTCTTCCTATCCAGAATATGAAAAAGAGCAATATTTCCTCTCCGTTTGGTCATAGAAAGTCTCCGGGTGGTATCGGATCGAAGTATCATAAAGGCATTGATATAGCCTTTCCGACGGGGACGCATGTGCTGGCATGTGAGGCAGGAAAGGTAGAAGTTGCCGGCTGGAGCAAAGGCTTCGGTAAGTGTATCATCATTTCTCACGGAGGAGGAGTAAAGACGACCTATGCCCATTTGAGCAAAATCAATGTGACGAAAGGACAGAGAGTAGTGCGGGGACAGTTTATTGGAGAGGTAGGAAGTACTGGGAATTCCACTGGCCCGCATCTTCATCTTGGCGTATCGGTAAATGGCAGCTATGTAGATCCGCAGAACGGGTGGATCAGTGTGCCGTAAGCAAGCTTTGGAGCAAAGGTAAAGGAATATATGTTACAATTCGCTTTTTTGTTGCAATCCTCTCGAACATCCTGTAGAATGAAAAGTACAAATAAACACAAGATACTATCAGAGTTATTCATTTAACAGGGAGAGAAGAAGAAATGAATTCAGTGATTGCAACGGGTGGAGGAGTGCGTAAACTCTCTCGCCTCTTGAAAAATGACTTGTACAAATGCGCCCTTTTGGGCAGCTTTGTGCTGAGCT
>ERZ857745.263-NODE-263-length-83463-cov-29.527312_pt1 | contig 83463 bp, 85 predicted proteins | sample MGYA00519699_ERZ857745 | MGnify/ENA primary metagenome ERZ857745 (study PRJEB31778, sample SAMEA3449357) | human gut metagenome | biome: human gut; feature: human-associated habitat; material: faeces | place: United Kingdom | collected 2010/2012 ... | reverse complement strand
ATATAAAAGATTTAGAGTTGTTACAAAAACAAGTTAATGAAGAAAATAATTTAATAACTAATTAAAAAAGTATCAGCAATATTAGAGCAATTTTTTGAACCATCGTTATAACAAATATCAATATTAATCGATAGTGGAATAATATCATGGGATAGTGCTATCGAACCAATAAGTTTAAATGATATAAATAAGGATATTAAGGATTTTAAACACCTTATATATGAAAGTTGGGAAAAATTATATGTATATAAACATATTAAATATGATTTGATTATAAGTTTTATAATTCAAATATATTTATTTACCGAAAAGGAAATAGCAATGTTTTTAAACCAAAAATACAAAAGTGAAAATTTAAACACAATGTTTTCATGTATAAATGTGATTGAAAAAGAAGGAAAATACATAGACAAAGAAATTAAAACTAAAATAGATATGTACAGAAACATTATCAATGTTTATAAACATGGAAAAGGTAAAAGCTTTGATGAGGTAAAAGAGAAAAATTGTTATGTTTTAAATTCTTGTTATGACTCAAACTATTTATCATTTGTATTTAATTTAAAATTTGTTTCATTTGAAGAACTATATAATATTCTAATTAATTTTATTAATGAGTTGTAATTAATATTTAATCTAATTATATGTTTGATGATATATCAAATTATGATATAATATCATTGTGAACGGATGTGGACAATGTCCACAATATGTATACGTTAGAGAAATACTTATAGTACAGGTAATATCATAAATACAAATAATATAGATGTTACCTAGTCTGATAAACAAGGAAATACGAATAATACTATAAGTATAGATAGTATTGATAATATGGGAGCATCCACTACTTTTGGAAGCAATCTTAAGTATAAAAATTGTTGTGGTAAATAATAAAAAGCATTGAAATATATGCTTTTTTCTATATATAATAGTTAAAATTGAAAGAGGAAGAATGTAAGCGCTTCTAGAGAAATTATAATATTATCAATAAACAATAAAAAGTATCGATAGGTTTCATTGATAAGTTTTTTACTTATATAAAGTTATAACTTTTAAAAAAAGAAAATAAAACGAGCATACAAGAAAACATACAAGAAAACATACATGATAAAAAACTAGTAAATATCAAATTTATCATTTATAATGATAATAGAGGTGATACTAAAAATGGAAGGAACAATTATAGGAATATTAACCTTTGTTATCATATTTTTAATCGCATTTGGCATCATAAAACTTATATTTAAACCAATTAAAACTTCAACTGCATTATTATTAACGTTGCCAGCCATTTCTACTTGTGGAATTGCCCTATTAATTTATAAATTTTTTAGAAATGCATCATATGGAACAGGTGGATCATCTAATATTTATACAAGTAAAAACTATTCTGGAACTATGCCTACAAATTTTGAACTAAATGAAGCAGAAGAATTAAAGCCAAAGAAACCAGCAAGTAGTCATACAGATAATTTTGGAAAAACAACATACTATGATGAACAAGGAAATTATATGGGAGAAGGATTTACCAATGCTTTTGGAGAAACAACTTACACAGATTCAACAGGAAACTATGTTGGACAAAGTGTAAATAATGGTCATGGTCAAAATACATATACAAATGCAAATGAAAATATAACAATAAGCAATACAAATTATGCTGGCGAAGAAACATTTGATGATGGTAAAGCAACTAGTTCTGATTCATTTGGAAATAAATATTATCATTAGTGCTTATTAGTAATAAGGAGGTAAAATTATGTCTAATAATTCAAAAATTAAAAAGAAAGCAATCGCGCTAGTTCAAGAGTGGGGAGCAGGTAAAATAAGTATTGGAACCGAATTTAAATTAATGGGAACTGATCGAATACTAAAATTAGTCGAAAGTGAAGGCTATCCCTATGGAAAATTAATCTTTAATGATGGAGAAGAATTTAACATTGGAAAATATTTTAATTCTTTCTTTTTGCCTAATACATTAGAAAAAACAGAACAAGAGAAAAGTCCAGTTTATAATGAAGAGGTTTGGAATGAACTTACTAAAAACATTGAACAGGATAAAGATAGTTCAATTATAAAAACCTTTGTAAGTGAGCAGGAAAATAAATCATATCATAATATTACAATTTATGATGTTACTGATATAATTGAAGATTTTATTAAACATCCTACTATGAGTTCGAAAGAAGATTTTACAAAAAAATTTAAGAATTATTTAATTTATAATAACTATCCTTATTTTACAAAAGAAAAATTGTACGAGTTATTTTCTAATTGCGAATTTCATAAAACACTACAAAAAAATATAGTTAAAGTTATGAAAGATAACAAAAATATTGGATATTTAGTTGCTGAAAAAGATAAATATATATTTGTCCCAAAACAGCATCTTCTAAAAGATGAATACGTTTATGAAAATGATCAATCAATTGGATTTTTTAACACAGCCGAAAATTATTTAGAAATTGCCTTATCTTCAATTGAAAGATATAAAAAACAATTTGTGCCTATCTATAATACATCACCTAACAAAAGTAAAGAAAGTTATAGTTATCAAGCTGATGCTTCAATAAAAACTTTACTCGCATTTTCCTGCGAATGCTACATGAAATCATTATTAATAAATGAAGGATTTGATTTAGCCAACCTAAAAAGTCATAAATTATCCGTACTTTTTACTTCACTAAGTGATGACCAAATTGCTAAGATTTTCGCATTCATGGAACGAAATAATTATAATTTAGAAAACAGTATGTATAATCAAAATTACAAAACAAATGATTTAACTGAAAAATTTATGTTAGATTTAGCTATGGTTGATGATGCATTTGTTGATTCGAGATATTCAGCGGAAGATGATAAAAATACCGATTATAATTTCTTATATCAATTTGCTTTAGCACTTAGACATTATTCTAAAAAAGAATATATGACTAGTTCCCCATTTGATGAATCAATAACATCAATTATTAAGAACAGAAAGTAATTAAGTCATTTAATAAATAATAAGATTAAAAAAATACTTAAAGAAAAAACTAAAAAGTAATATCCAAACTCTTTTTAGTTTTTATTTTATCTAAAACATCTTCAATTATTTTTTTATATTCACCATTATATAGTCCATGATTCTCTATTAAACTTTTATAATAATAAACTTTTTCTAGTTCATGTCTTTCATAATAAATATATAATAATTCGCATAAAGAATCGATTAATATGCTAGAATTATTAAAATATTGAATTGCTTTATCTGTATTTTTAACTATCTTATTTTCTAATGAACCAGTCAAATAAAAGTATTTTGCAAGATAATAATAAGCCCAAATGTTTCTTTCTTTAACCGAAGCATCTAAAGCCTTATTAAAATAAACAAAGGCATTTTTATAATCCTTTCTATTCAAATAGATAATTCCTAATTCTTTACATCCGTAGCTTTCACCTAACGATGCACTTTTATAAAAATATTCAAAAACCTTTTCATTATCTTTACCTTTATAGTAATTAGCTAGGTTATTAAAAGCATAAGCATAATTCTTACTGGCAGCCTCCTTAAATAACCTAAAAGCCATATCCTCATCTTGTTTAACACCATACCCATTTTGATACATTATTCCCAAAGAATTAATAGCTGCAACACTTCCCAAATTTTTAGCTTTTTCAAAATACTCAAAAGCCTTATCGTATTCATAATTTCCTATAAGGCCATTTTTAACCATATTCCCCATCATCCAATATGCCGAAGGATGATTTTTTAATGCAGCCTTCTCAAAATATTTAAAAGCTTTACCATAATTAGGTTTTCCCTCAAATTCTCCTCTATATTCCTTTTTGCCAAGTTCATAATTAGCGTAAGGATTATCTTGGTTAGCAAGATTAACTAAAGAAAAATCAAAATTACTACCATCATTCATTTCGAGTATTAAAAAATTTTGCAAATCATTAACCGAAATATCCGTATTTTCTAAAATTGTCTCTATCACATTCTTAATTTTTTCATCTTCATATAAAGGCTGTTTCTTTTCAAGAACAGCAAACATAATTAAATTAGCAAATAACTCATAATAATTTTCATTTTTATATAATTCTCTAAATAAACAAATATAATCACTATTAACACTCGCATCATTTTTACCAATATTATATAATTTACAACAAATGTTTTTTAACTCTCCATTTTGATTAATTACATTGATATCGTTTTCACTATAAATAACGCCTTCCACAATTGTTAAAATATTACAAATTATTTCTTTAAAAACAGTTTTATCTTTATCAAATTTTTTTCTTAAATTAATATAGATTTGTTTATAATTATCACCAATTCCTCTTGAACCTATACAATAATTATTAACTGTCGAATTATTAATGTAATCCGCACTAAAAATAGCACAAAAAATTTCTCCTTGAATAGCCGAAGATTTATTCTTGCTTTCTTCCTTAATAACGTTAATCACATTTCCCAAAGACAAATGACTATAACCATCATTTAATTTAACATATTTTCTTTTCATACCAAAATCATATCACAAAGTGAATAATTAATGAATACACTTTAAATTTATTGAATATTTATGAATATTAATTATTTTTAAATTAAATTATATAATTTTAATAGGAGGAAACAATGAAAAAAATATGGAAAAATTATAAAAGTACCATCATCTTATTATTAAGCATAATTATAGGCACATTCATCGGCCTTATCTTTAAAGAAAAAGCTTGTGTTTTAAGTCCTTTAGGAGATATCTTTCTAAACTTAATGTTTGTTGTAATAGTTCCCCTTATATTTTTAACAATTACATCATCAATAATTAAAATGGAAAATCCTAAAAGATTAGGCAAAATTATGATAACAATTCTTATCGTATTTGCCGTTATGTCAATCATTGCTACTTTAATAGGAGTAGTATCATCTTATACAATCAAATTAATTGATTCTAAAGATATTAACAATCTAACGAATCTATTAAATCAAGATGTTGTTATCAGCGAAGAAGTAAACATATTGCAAAAAACTGCTAATTTATTAACTGTTAATGATTTTTACAAAATTTTAAGTAAAGAAAATATAATTGCTATTTTAGTGTTCTCAATTATTTTTGGTTTTGCCATTCGTAAAAGTAAAGATAAAGGTAAAAAAGTAATTGAATTAATATTAAGTCTTAATGAAGTAGTCATAAACATCGTAAACATTATTATGTATTATGCACCTATTGGTTTAGGTTGTTTCATAGCAACTCTTATTGGTAGTTATGGAAGTGTAATTGCTATTGGTTTTCTTAAAACATTTATAGTTTATACTCTTGTTTGCATATTTATCTATGTATTTGTTTATAGTGCTTACGTCTTTTTAGTTAGTGGCAAAAAAGGATTAAAAGCCTATTGGAAAAATATTATTGGACCTTCAACAACAGCCCTAGCAACTTGTTCATCAGCTGCCACTATCCCCATAAATATTAAATATACCAAGGAAATGGGAGTACCAAGTGATATTGCCGAAACAACAATTCCAATGGGAACTAGTTTTCATAAAGATGGCTCAGTTGTTGGTAGCGCCTTTAAAATAATGTTCTTAATTTACTTATTTGGTAAAGATATAAACATTTTAACTATTTTAGGAGTATCTTTGCTTTCAACATTACTTATAACCGCTGTTCCAATTGGTGGAGGAACTATATCCGAAATGTTTATTTTACAAATTCTTGGTTTCCCATCATCTGCCTTACCAATTCTTTCAATTATAGCTACAATTATTGATGCACCTGCAACTGTTTTAAATGTTGTTGGAGACTCTTGCTCATCACTAATAGTAGCCAGAATAATTGATGGAAAAAACTTTCTTAAATTAAATCGTAAATAATATTTAATTTTACCACCACTTTACATAAACAAAAACAATTTGCTATAATCACATTAGAGATAATAAGCATGTGGAAGGTGATAACATGAAGAAAATATTAGAAAGAACGTTCTTAATTGTTTTAAGTATTCTACTTGAATTTATCATTAGCTGTAAATTAATGATCTATTTCTACAATGAATATTATATAATCAAAATTTTAATAACTATCTTATCATTTTTAATAGTTTCAAATATAGTTAAAAATAGTAAAAGTTTAGTAAATGAATTACCATGGATTATCTTAATTTTAATTTCTCCGATTGCCGGAACATTTATCTATATTCTAGTTTATCACAGTGTTAATAAAAGCAAACTACTTAAACACATTCAAAAAGAAATAAAAGAAGCCGATAAATATTATCAAAAAGATAAAGATATTACTAAAGAAATCAATAATCAACAAAAAGATATCTTAAAATATTTAAACAATTATTTAAACTATCCTGTTTCTAAAAACAATCAAGTTAAATACTACAAAAATGGAGAAGAGTTTTTCCCTGATTATCTAAAAGATTTAAAATCAGCTAAAAAATATATCTTCTTAGAATACTTTATTATTTCCAATGAAGGAACAATGTGGACTCAAATATTAAATATTTTAAAAGAGAAAGCCAAAAATGGAGTAGAAGTAAGAGTAATGTATGATGATATGGGATGTTTGCCATTATTACCCGAAAACTATCAAAAATATTTAGAATCATTAAATATTAAATGTGTTGTATTTAATAAACTTAAAATGTTTAAAGGAATATTTATGAATAATAGAGATCATCGTAAAATAACTGTTATTGATGGAAATATAGCTTATACTGGAGGTTTAAATTTATCTGATGAATATATTAATAAAAAAATTAAATATGGCTATTGGAAAGATAATGCAATAAAGTTGCAAGGTAATTCCGTATGGAACTTAACAATTATGTTTCTATCTCTATGGAATTCTTATAAAAAAGAAGATAAAGATTATCTAAAATTTAAAACAACAGACAACTTAAAGATTAAACCAAATGGTTATTTATCAGCTTATGCATCAGTTCCTATAAATGGTGTTTTAGAAGGAGAAGATGTTTATCTAAATATTATCAATAAAGCAACCAAATATGTTTATATAATAACCCCATATCTAATTATTGATACTGACATGATAAATTCAATTATTTTAGCTTTCAAAAGAGGAGTAGACGTAAGAATAGTAATTCCTGGTATTCCTGATAAAAAGATAGTTTATGATCTAACCATGTCATATGTTAAAAATCTAGTAGATGCAGGCATCAAAGTATATACTTATACACTTGGATTTATTCATAGTAAAATATTTGTAAGTGATGATAATAAGGCAACCGTTGGAACAATTAATTTAGATTATCGTAGTCTTTATCTACACTTTGAAAATGGTGTCTATTTAGAAGATGTTAAAGAAATAGAAGATATCTTAAATGATGTTAATAATATCTTAACAGAGTCACACCTATTAACAAAAAAAGAAACAAACTATAATATATTTAGAAAAGTATGGCAATCTATTTTAAGATTTTTTGCCCCATTATTCTAGGACTCAACCACAAGTTGAGTTCTATTTTTATAAGTTGATTTACTATTGCTAATATTTTATTTTAAACTTTACTTAGAAAGAAGGAAATAAAATGAAAAATAAATTAATTTATGTTTTATTAACAATTTTATTATTAAGTATAGGACTAAATATTTATATTCTTGTTAATAGAAAAACATCTAAAGTGACCAATTTACCAAAACCAGAATTATCTGAAGGATTAAGAGGAACATTTGGTATTGATAAAAATATCAATGAAACAACTATTGATAATTATCTAAATCGTTCTGATTCAGTATATCGTGATATGCGTATGTTAAAAGATCCAGGTAATTATGAAGCAATTGGTGGAGATTCTTATCTATCAGGCTTTATAAAAGGCTTTGAAGTAGTACCTTACCCATACATTGTAAATGTAACAGGGTTGCCAGAAGAAGTAGGCAAAACATATGAAGGAAAGACCTTATTCACTTTAAAAGATGGAAAATATATAGCTAATTATAACGAATCACTAAGTATATTAGAATATCTATTTCCAAAAGATAAAAATATCTTTTTAATATGTGGTGCCGGAGGCTATGCAGGAAGTACTAAAGAAATGCTAGTAGCTCTTGGATGGGATGAAAATAAAATCTATAATATTGGCGGTTATTGGTACTATAATGGAAATAATAATGTTGAAGTTAAAAGAACGACTAATAATAAAACTTATTATGATTTTTATAAAATAAATTATCATAATATTGATTTTACTAACTTAACAAAGGTATCTAAATGAAAATTAAAAAAATAATAGCGGTGATAGGTTTCTTAATATTAATCCCATTATTTCTCTTGTTTATAAGTAATTTAAATAAACAAAAAATCACTCTTGAATCTAAATATTATAACACTGGTAAATTTATTGATATAAATGGTGCTAACCTTAATGAATTACTAAATAATAAAGAAAATTTTATCTTATATACTTATAATAATTTTTGTACTTTTAAGGTATCATGTGACGAAATATTTAATGAAAGCATTAAAGAGTTAAATATTACAATATTAAAAATCCCATTTGATGAATTTAAAACTACTAGTTTATATAATGAAGTTAATTATGCTCCAAGTGTAATTTTAATAAAAGAAGGAAAAATTATAGAATATATAGATCCTGAAAAAAATGATGATTTATCAAAATATCAAGATAAAAAAGAATTTATATCTTGGATAAAAGAGTATATTAATATATAATATTTAAGATGACTTATGAAAAAAAGAGAAGAATTTGAAAATATAATTAAAGATATAAAAGAAAATGAAACAGTTAATTTAATGAAAAATTATAGACAACATTTTAACACATCATGCTATGAACACTGCTGTAATGCTTCATATTACTGTTTTTTAATAGCTAAAAAATTACATTGGGATTATATCTCAGTTGCTAGAGCTGCTATGCTTCATGATTTATTTTTATATGACTGGCGTAAAAGAAGTAACAATCGAAAAAGATTTCATGCTTTTAGACACGGAAACATTGCATGTCAAAATGCTTGCAAATTATTTGATCTAACTGAAAAAGAAAAAAATATAATTAAAAGACATATGTTTCCTGTAACCCCTATTCCTCCAAATTCCAAAGAAGGTTTATTATTAACTCTAATAGATAAATATTGTGGTCTAATTGAAATAAAAAGTAAATTTAAGAGGAATCATGAAAATTAAAGAGCCTATAATTAAATTACTAACACCTCAAAATATATATACTTCTTTTAAAACAAACGAATTTACTAATAACTTATATATTTACAATAATGAAGAGAATATTAAAATAAAAGATATTGAAATAAATAGTTGCCATTTTAAAAATTTTGATTTTAATAAAGTTAAATTAGAAAATATTGAAATATATGACTGTATTTTTGAAAACTGTAATTTAGCCAATCTTAATTTTGATTATAAATTAATTCATCGTACTATTTTTAAAAATTGTACTTTAATTGGAACATCATTTATTGATTCTAGTTTAAAAGATATAAAATTTATAGAATCTAATTTACAATATGTTAATTTCTCTGGTTCTAAATTATCTAATATTTTATTTGATAATTGTAATTTAAATGAAAGTTCATTAATTGAAACTAATTTAAAAAATATCGAATTTAATAACTGTAATTTAAATAAATCTGAAATATTTAATACCAGTTTAAAGGATATAGATTTATCATCATGCGATATTCATTCAATTATAATTGATAATAATTCTATAAAAGGTTTGATAATTGATTCATCACAAGCTATTGATTTAATAAATATGTTAGAAGTAAAAATAAAGTAATATATTTACAAAATATTTACGTCACAATTAAACATTAGGTTGACACTTGAACATTAACGAATTAAACTAAAAATAAGGAAACTAATGGTTTTTAATATGAGAAATCATAGAGAGTGAGGAACAAAAATGAATAAAACTTATAATATGGAAGACATAATGTCATTATTTTATAGAAGATTTTTTCTAGAAAGTGAAACAATTATAACTAAAAAATATAGAGAAAAACTTATAGAAGAATTCCAAGAATATATAGAAAATAAAAAAATCCAAAAAGAACAATTAACTGAATTATTTAAAACACAAGGAAATGAAGATGCAGTTAAAGAACTTGATTCTTATGATGATTTTGCTAGTTTAACAGAAGAACAAAAATCATATATGCATCCGTTTCGTATATTTGATTTTGTTCCACTTGAAACAATGTTAAGAGATATTAAATGTGATGGAGTTTATGAAAGAAAACTTAACACACAAGGATTAAATCAAACATATATTGATCTTACAAACAATAAAGAAGTATCTGGTACTGAACTAATAAATCGCGGTGGTAAATACGTTATAATTACTTCTGGTATGGAACAAGGCTTAGTTGATTTTACTATTACATCAAAAGATGAAACGATAAATACAACATTTAAATTTACACCTAAATTACAACTATTTACTCAACCAAAAACTGAAGTTCTAAGAACTATCTTAACCCGTTTAATTGATGATAAATACCTAGTTTGTGAACATTCTGCAAATGATGAAACATTCCCATTTGTTCCAGACTCTATAACAGTAAGTGATAGAAATAAAAGAGAACTTATTAATGAATCAATATATACAAAATCGATAATATATAGTTATTTTAGTAGAAAAACTATAGATGAAATAGTTTCTAACTTATCTGTAAGTGCTCCTAGCGCTTCAATAATTATTCCAAGCGAAACAACATATACAAAACTAAATCCTATTGAACAAGTAGCATATTTTGCAATGTTACAAAATTCTTCAAATAGTGAATTACAAGAATACTTTTCAAAAACTCTAGAAGATATGTCATATAATTATGCAACTCTTTCAAATACTATTAATCAATTAAAAGAAGCAAACTTCAAAAAATATTTTCCAACAGCAAGTGAAATTACAAAATATCGAGATTTTGAAAGAAAAGAATATATATCATATATGACCGAACTTGAAAATAAAGATGAAAAAACAACTGAAGTAGTTGAACCAAATTCAAATTATCAAGAAATGCAATCTCAACGTGAAACATCATTTTTACCAAATAATTCTGAAACCAGAACTGCTAAGCAAATACTTGAATCATCAGAGTTACTTAAACAAGTTCAAAATGTTGGAATAACTTTATCACCAGAACAAGAACAAATAATTTATATTGGTGATAAACTCCAATCAGACGAATTTAAAGAATTCCAAGCTAAAAGACCAGAACGTTTACAAAAACAACAAGAATTACGTGATAAAATTCAAAAAGAAAATGAAGCAAAAGTAGATTGGCAAAATAATCCAGAAAATCCTAATAACTTAAGTAGAAATAGACTAGAATCATGGAAAAAAGAATTAAAAGCATTAGAACAAGTTTATGCAATAAAACCAAGTCTATTAACAGACGAACAAATAAAATATATTTCCGAAATAAAAGAAACAATCGAAATGTATGAACAAGAACAAAATAGAAATCACGAAATTGATACAGGAATGTCTGAAGAAAGCCAAAACTGGTATCAAGAACACTACACAGGTATGAGAAGATAATGTAACAGTTATCTTTTTTTATTATATAAAAGATTTTGTAAAAAATGTTAATGTAAACTAAAAAGTGAATATCGACAAATAAGTGTTAATTGACGCGAGGAGGGTATTATTGTATAATTTTTTTAGAATATGAAAAGAGAGTAGATGTTATGGAAAATAAAAATCAAAGAGTTCTTATATTTGTAACAATTGCAACTATTTTAATATTAGTTATCATATTTGCAGGAGTAACATATGCATTCTTTACAGCAAATAATCCGGAAGGATCAACAGCTGAAATAAAATCTGAAACAGGTCGTATGCTTATTACTTACAACGATGGAACAGATAATATAGTACCAGTAACCAATATTCAACCAAGTAATAAAATATTAGTAAATAAGACATTTACATTAACTGGATCAAACACGACAGTAGGAATGAAGACTGGTGATGGACTTCCAATGCCATATAAAGTAGGAGTACAATATACATCAACCTTTAGTGATGGCATGATGCATTATTATATAAAAGAAGTAAATAGACCAACAAACTCAAATGTAACAGCAAATTATGTAATAAAACCTGGACCAGGCAAAACAGAAGATGATTATAAAAATCAAACGGTACCAGGAAATGATACATATACAGGATATACTCATGGAACATTTAAAAATGGAAGTAAATATACTGAAATGGTAACTGGAGACTTTCCTGCAAGTTTAAATGATCAAACCATAAAATTTAATTTAATAATACAATTTCCTGATAATAATGAAAACCAAGACTCAGAAAAAGGTAAAACATTTAATGGAAAAATAGTTATAAATCAACCTACATTATCTGAATATATTTCTAAACTAGATTTAACAGAAAATGGATTAGAAAAAGACAAAACAAAAGATGATAACATAAGGTATGTAGGAGCATCACCAAAGAACTATCTAAAATTTAATGATGATGAAATATGGAGAATAGTTGGAGTATTTAATAATATAACAACTATAGATGAACTAGGAAATGAAAAGAAAGAATCACTTGTCAAAATAGTAAGAAATGATTCACTAGGTGATTATTCATGGGATAGTTCCGAATCATCAACAAATAATGGATGGGTAGTAAATGAATGGAGTCAAGCAGATTTAATGACTGAATTAAATAATGATTATATAAATCCTAACCCAGCAAGTGAAACAACCTTATGGTTTAATGGCTCTAATAATGCTAAAACCGGAACATACAATTATGATAAAAATATAAAGTCTAAATCAATAGATAAAATAGCAAAAGTAAGATGGAACACAAGTAGAGCAACAGATGAAGCAAGTACATTAAATTCATATAATCAAGAGAGAAGTACAACATTAATAGATACACCAAGTGATAATGTTCCAAGAAACAACACATGGGATGGAAAAATAGCTCTAATATATCCAAGTGACTATGGATATGCATCAACAGATACAGCATGTAGAGATAATATGAGTTCAAAAACAAACAATGTATATAATTGTAAAAATGAAAACTGGTTATTTAACAGTGCATATCAATGGACATTGTCCCCTATTTCTGGCTATGCGGATTATGTGTTCCAGGTTTATTCGGGCGGGCTTGTCGTCGTCAGCTGTGCCAACCGCGCTAATGATGTGCGTCCGGCCCTTTTCTTAAAATCTGATGTCGTGATAGCTGGAGGAACAGGCGAAAGTATAGAAAATGCATATACACTTGAGTGATATATAGCGAAGCGTTAAGAAAAATAAAGTTAATATTGACTTTATTTTTCTTTATACATATAATGAATATATGAGCAATCGTTCATATAAGGAGAAAATTATGTTAAATGATGATCAAGTAATCGACCTATCAGAGTTATTTAAAATATTTGGTGATTCTACTAGAATCAAAATAATTAATTGTTTATTAGAAAAGGAGTTATGCGTAAGTGAAATAGCCGAGTTAACAAATTCTACCCAATCAGCTATCTCTCATCAACTAAGGATTCTAAAACAATCCAAATTAGTTAAATATCGTAAAGAAGGACAAAGCACGATATATAGTTTGGCTGATGACCATGTTGAAAAAATATTTAGAGTAGGAGTTGAACATATTGATGAAATATAAATATAAAATTGAAAACCTTGACTGTGCAAATTGTGCTAAAGAAATAGAAAATCACTTAAACAAAGATCCAAACTTAAAAAATGTATCTTGCAACTTTAGTAAATCAACTTTAACATTAGAAACAACGTTAACTAAGAATATTAAAAAATATGTTAGTAAAAAATCTAAAGAAGTTGAACAAGATATAACTATTTTAGAACTAAATGAAAATATTGATGCTAAAAATAACATAAAAAAAGATATAATTATTTTAATTGTTGGCTTATTCTTGATCTTGTTATCTCATTTATTTAATCAAAATAAAATAATAAATGAAATATTAAGTATTTTCGCTTTAATTGTTCTACTATCTAAAACAATCATAAAAGCAATAAAGATGCTTATCAAATCCCGTATTATAAATGAAAATATGCTAATAAGTATTTCTTGTGTAGGAGCCTTTCTAATTGGTAAAGAAATGGAAGGATTAATGGTTATCTTCCTATATCAAATAGGTAAGATATTAGAAAATCTTGCTCTAAATAATTCTCGTAAAAGCATATCAAATTTAATGGATATTAAGCCAGATTACGCCTGCGTTTTAAGAAATAATGAACAAGTTATAGTAAATCCTGAAGAAGTTAAAATAGGTGAAACAATTATTGTTAAAAAAGGAGAAAAAATACCATTAGATGGAATAATTATTAAAGGTAATTCTAAATTAGATAATAGTTCCCTAACTGGCGAATCAAAATTAGTAAGTGTTAAAGAACAAGATGAAGTATTATCTGGAACTATTAACATTGGAAACATCTTAGAAATAAAAGTGACTAAAGATTATGAAAATTCAACAGTTGCTCAAATCCTTGAACTTGTTGAAAATGCAAGTGATAAAAAAGCTAAAACTGAAAATTTTGTATCTCATGCTGCTAAAATATATACACCAGTTGTCTTAATACTTTCAATTATCGTATTTATAACCTATCCAATCTTCTTTGATTATACATTAAAAGAATCCTTAAACATTGCCTTAACCTATCTAGTTATTTCCTGCCCATGTGCTATTGCTATTTCCGTGCCTCTATCATATTTTTCTGGTATTGGAGTATCATCTAAAAATGGAATCCTTATTAAAGGAAGCGACTACTTAGATAACTTACGTAAATTAAATACTATTATTTTTGATAAAACAGGAACAATTACAACAGGTAACTTCGAAGATTTAAATCTAATTATATTAGATAATGAATATTCAAAAAATGATATTATAAATTATTATGTAAAAGGAGAATCTTTAAGTAATCATCCTATTGGTAAATCAATAGTAAAATATTTTGCTAAAAAAACGAATACCAAAGACGTTAAAAACTTTAAAGAAATTTCTGGAAAAGGTATTTCTTATGAAATAGATTCAACTAAAGTTAAAATTGGTAGTGCTGAATTTGTTAAATCTAACCAAGTTGAAAAAGGAATATTTTTAAAAGTAGATAGTAAAATAATTGCTAAAATAGAACTTAAAGATAAAATTAAATCTAATTCTAAAAAGGTAATTTCTGAGTTAAAAAAACATAATATAAAAACTATGATGTTTACCGGAGATAAAAAAGAAATTGCTGAAGAAATAGCTGAAAAAGTAAATATCGATGAAGTAAAATATGAATTATTACCAAACCAAAAATATAATGAATTATTAAAAGAAATGGAAAAAGATGAAAATTTAGTCGGATTTGTTGGAGACGGAATTAATGATGCTCCTTCAATTGTTGCATCAAATATTGGTTTTTCTATGGGAAATATTGGAAGTGATTCTGCCATCGAAGCATCAGACGTTGTTATAATCGATGATGATATTGATAAAATAAGAAAGGCTATCGATATTTCTAAATATACAGCTAAAATAATTAAAGAAAATTTAATATTCTCAATTGGTACTAAAATAATCATTTTAATCTTAACAAGTATGAATCTAGCCACTATGGCAGCAGCCGTATTTGCCGATACCGGTGTAACTGTTTTAACCATTTTAAATACAACCAGAATTTTAAAACATAAAATTAAATAAATTTCATACAATTTTCTCATCATTTTCACATTAATTAGATATCATTTAATTGTCGAAGGGAGAAGTGATAAAATATATTAGAAAAACAAAATCACATCTAAGAAGTAAATAATTAAAAGATATAAATAAATGAAAGAAGGAAATTAATGAATATAAAAATAGTTGGAACTAATTCTAGCAATAAAATAAAATTAATTAAAAATGTAAAAAAATCATTAAGTACTCTCAAACTTGATTTCAACCCTACAATTTTAAATGTAATAACCGATAAAAACTACAACGTAAAGAATCCTCCCTTACTCGTTATTAATGATAATGTAATTAGCGAAGGAAAAGTTCTAACTGAAAGAGAAATATCAAAATATATAAAAGAATACGCAGTTTAATTAACCGAAAAAATAGCCGAACTATAAAACAAATAAGTTTAACTCCGAACTTATTTGTTTTTTATTGCTTATCAAAAATAAATAATGATAAAATAAGTATGTAATGAAAGAGGAAATATAATGAAAATAATAATATTGTTGATAACTCTAGTTTTATTAACATCTTATGGCAAAAAAGAAACAGATTCAAATAAATTTAAAAAAGAATACGCAAATAATAACCACAAAAAAACAGTTGATGGAGCTGAAAGCTACTACAAATTATTAAATTACTTTGATGAATTTTTGAAAGAATATACCTTAACAACTTCAAAAGATAAAGAATTTAAAGAATTTTTAAATAATTAATATAAGGAGGTTAAATGAAATATAAAATAATTCTATTAAATTTACTTATTTTATTCCTGTTTGGTTGTTCAAATAAAGAAGTTGAAACCATAACTACTCCTAATATAAAAATAAATGTAATTAAAAATAATATTGAATATAATGAAAAAATTAATTTATCAGATTTAATCAGATTACCAGATAATTATAAATATGAAGATTTTAAAATTGATACTTTAAGTTTAGGAACAAAAGAAATAAAATTTAATTATGTCGATGAAGAAGAAAACAAACACACTTTTAAATTTGAAATAAATATTAAAGATACAACTAAACCAATGATCCTTCATCGAACAACCTATACTTATGAAAAAGGAACAGACGTTAATCTACTAGATAAAATAATTTGTGGTGATAATTACGATGATTATTTACAGTGTAACATTAAAGGAAAATACGATACTAATAAAGTTGGTACTTATAAACTATACTTTACTGCTGAAGATAGTAGTGGTAATTTAACTGAAAGCCCATTTAACTTAGTTATCAAAGATAAAATAGAACAATCAACTCCTTACACTCCTAAAACAATCACTTTATCTGAATTTAATAACAAATACATTAACAATACAACAAATGAACTAGCAATTGACGTTTCAACTTGGCAAGGTGATATTGATTACGATGCACTAACTGAAAGTGGTATTAAAAATATTTTAATTCGTATTGGATTTTCCACAACTGATAATCGTATAATAATGGATAATCGATTTGAGCGCAATCTAAAGCTTGCTCATGAACATGGTTTAAATGTTGGATTATATTTTTATAGCAAAGCCCACGATTTAGAACAAAGTATTAAAGAAGCCGACTGGATTATTGATAATTTAAATAATGAAAAATTAGAACTACCTATTTATTTTGACTGGGAATGTTGGGATGATTTTAATTCATTTCACATTAGTTATGTAAAACTTAATTTAATTGCTGAAAACTTTATGAATCGTTTAATCCAAAAAGGGTATTCATCTGGCCTTTATGGCAGTGCTTCCTACTTAGAAAAAATATGGGATTTAAATGAATACAACATTTGGCTTGCTCACTATACTGAAAAAACAGATTATCAAAATAAATACAATATTTGGCAACAAACCGCTAGTGGCATAGTACCCGGTATTGAAGGAAATGTCGATCTAAATATTATTAAAAAATAATAGTAGAAATTAGAAAATATAAATTATATAATATAAATAACTTGGAGATGATAAAATTATGGAAAGAAAAACAATATTAACTGGTGATCGTCCTACAGGAAAATTACATTTAGGCCATTATGCTGGCTCATTACGTAATCGTGTCGAACTTCAAAATAGTGGTAAATATGATATGTATGTCTTTATTGCTGATATGCAAGCCCTAACTGATAACGCCAAGAATCCCCAAAAAATAAGGGATAACATTATCGAAGTAGCGTTAGATTATCTATCAGTTGGATTAGATCCCAAAAAAACATGTATTTTTGTTCAATCACAAATTCCTGCTTTATCAGAGCTTACTATGTACTACATGAATTTAGTAAGTCTTGCTAGATTAAAGAGAAATCCCACTATTAAAAGTGAAATAAAAGAACGTGGTTTTGGTGAAACAATTCCTGTTGGTTTCTTAACTTATCCTATAAGTCAAGCAGCCGACATTACCGCTTTTGATGCCGATTTAGTTCCTGTTGGCGAAGATCAAGCACCTATTCTAGAACAAGATATCGAAATAGTTAGAACATTCAATTCAATTTATGGTAAAACTCTAAAAGAACCAAAACAATTAACTCCAGAGAATGTCTGTAAACGTCTACCAGGAATTGATGGTAAAAATAAAATGAGTAAATCATTAGGCAACTGTATTTATCTATCAGATACTCCTGAAGAAGTAACTAAAAAAGTAATGACAATGTATACTGATCCAAATCATATTAGAGTTGAAGATCCCGGTAATACTAAAAACAATCCTGTCTTTATGTATTTAGAAGCTTTTTCAACTGATGAACATTTTGATAAATATTTACCCGAATTTAAAAATCTAGAAGATTTAAAAACTCATTATGAACAGGGCGGAGTTGGTGATGTAAAAATCAAAAAATTCCTTGCTAATGTTCTAAATGATGTTTTAACTCCTATCAGAGAAAGACGTGCTATCTATGAAAATAACATTGAAGCTGTTTATAAAATGTTAGAAGAAGGATCAAAAAAAGCTCGTGCTAAATCAGAAGAAGTTTTAACAAGAGTAAGAAAAGCAATTGGAGTTGAATATTTCAAATAATATGGTGAATCCATATTATTTTTTAATCGTCCAATTTGACAAAAACGAACAAACGTGCTAAAATACACATAACTAAGGGGGATAAGTTATGGGAAATGAATTAGAATTAAAAGAAATGTTAGATTTTATTTATTCATATAATGTGAATTCAAATCGTAATAATATTTTATTAAATCAAACTGTTATAGCAGAAAATTACCTAAAACGATTAAAAACACTAGATAAAAATGGCTATGAAAAAATAATCAAGGATATTGAAAATAAATTAAAAATAATAATAAATAAAAATACCGAAAGAATATCTAAAAGTAATAATGCTTCTAAAAATTTAGTTACCGGTAACTTAACTGACTACATTATCAACAAAATTAAATTTGAAAGATTAACAGATCCGAAATTAATTGCTAGATATGCATATATTGAGCTTGCACGTAACTTATATTATGATATTTCTTACACAAAAGTTTCTTATGAACAAAAGCAAATAATTGTTAATACTCCCATCGATGTAAAAAATGCAAAATTATTCTCTTATGTAGTTTGTAGCCAATGGTCCGAACTATATTCTTATATACTAAATTGTTTTGGAATTGAAAATAAAATAATGCAAATTCCAGGTCAAGATCACAGATGGGTCGAAATAAATTTACATAACGGTGAAATAATTATAGCTGATGCAACTGATTACATTGGAAATTCAATCGACTTTAGTAACGCTAAATCAATGAGCGAAACAACCGGGTTTTATATCTTACCTCAAAGATTCAGTGGCTTAAAGCTTGGAGATGTATTTAATGATTATCAAAATATGGAAATGGCTAAAGAAATACTTGCTCGTCGTAGAGACAATGAAGATTTAGATATAAGTTTAGGCTATATTGATGTGCCAGGAGGATATTTAGTTAACAAATTACTAAAATCTAATGATCTTTTTAATCAAAAAAATAGAAAATTCGATGATCCAAAAGAATTATTAAAATATTTAGAAGACACTCGAAAATTTTTACATAATATAAAAATACCAAATAATATGGATGGTTATGAAATCTACGCTTATTATCATAAGTTTATTAAACCATTACCGCTCCAAGTTAGAGGAAATATTGCTATGAAAACAGTTTATGCTGATTTATTCTCTTATAAACAAAAAACATTAAAGAGAAAATATTTTCAAGCACCATCTGACTATATTAAATATTTAGAAGAATTAGTTTACGATAGATACTATGAATATTTAAATAAAAGTGAACAAAATAATATTTTAGAGCAAATAAAACAAGGACTTATAAATAGCGAAGAAATAAGTAACCTCATATTACAAGAAGAAATAAAAGTAGCCGAGTTAAATCGTAGATTAAATCCCTATTATGCCATTAATGAATTAATTTATTATCGTTCTATCATCGATCCAAATTTAGAAGATTATTATGAATATTATGAACCAGGGATCGGAAAACGATTAATAAAATCAACTGAAGATGCCTTTAACTTTAAAAAATCAAATAAAATTGGATAAACAAGAATTACAAATGTTCTTGTTTTTTTTCTAAAAAAAATATATACTTTAATTGGTGATAATATGGAACTTTCTAAATTAAAAGAAGAATATAATCAACTTAAAAATAATTTAAATCAAATTGGGAGGTCACTTTGACATTGATTCTAAATTAAATGAAATAAAAAATATTGAATTAGAACTTCAAAAAGAAGAAAACTATCAAGATCTTAATAAAATAAATGAGTTAAATGTAAAATTACAAAATTTAAAGAAAAGTACAACTAAGTATCAAGAATTATCAAATCATATATTAACAAATATCGAACTATTAGATTTATTAACTGAAGATGATAACGAAGTTAAAGAAATAGAAAATAATTTAGAAAATATTAAACAACAAATTGAACTATTAGAAATAGAAACTTATTTAAATGGAAAATATGATGATTTACCATGTTATCTTGAAATTCATCCCGGAGCTGGCGGAACCGAAGCTCACGATTGGGCAAATATGTTGCTTAGAATGTATGAAATGTTTTGTGATAAAAATAATTACAAATATGAAGTTCTAGATTTACAAAAAAATGATGAAGCTGGTATTAATTCAGTCACCTTAAAAATAGATGGTTATTATCCATATGGCTATTTTAAAAGTGAACAAGGAGTTCATCGTTTAGTTAGAATAAGCCCATTTGATTCCAATTCAAGACGTCATACCTCATTTGCGGCTGTATCAATCATTCCTGTTATAAAACAAAATAAAGAAATAGAAATAAAGCCAGATGATATTAGAGTAGATGTCTATCGTTCAAGTGGAAAAGGTGGACAAGGAGTAAACACAACCGATTCAGCTGTTCGAATCACCCATTTAAAAACCGGTATTGTCGTAACATGCCAAAATGAAAGAAGTCAAATCAAAAACAAAGAAATCGCCATGAATATCTTAACAAGCAAATTAATCTCATTAATGGAAAAAAATCATGAACAAAATATTGATAATTTAAAAAATCACTTAAATATCGAGTTTGGCAGTCAAATAAGAAACTATACCTTAGAACCATATAAATTAGTAAAAGACGTAAGAACTAATTATGAAGACTATAATGCCGATGGAGTTCTTAATGGCAATATCATCGGATTTATGGAAAGTTATTTAAAGGAGGAAAAATGAAAAAATATTTAAATGTCGTATTAGGAAGTATAATAATTGGTTTATGCTTTAACATCTTCTTTTTACCATATAATTTAATATCAACAACCGTTTTTGGTTTATCAGAATTCTTTTATAATGTTATACCGATAAATCCCGGAATTACCATTCTAGCCGTTAATATAATATTATTGTTTTTCGGAATTTTAGTCTTAGGCTATAAAGATTGCAAAAAATACATTATTACAAGTTTTATAATTCCAATAACTATTTATTTATCATTTTACTTTACATCAAAAATAGATTTATCAACAATTGATAAAATAGTTTTAGTTATTTCTGGAGCTTATCTCACCGGATTTGGCTATAGCTTAATACACAAATCCAATTATCATGTTGGCGGATTTGCTATCTTAGACGAAATAGTTAATAACTATCGTACTAAAAAAAGCAAAGACATCTCACTTTTAGTTGATGTTATAGTTATTGTTTTAACATTCCTATCATATGGATTTGAAACAGCAGTATACTCCGTAATAGCGATCTTCCTAATAAATTATATGTCTACCAAATCACGTATTGGAGTATCAAATTCTAAAACATTTTTTATAATTACTACTAAAGAATCAGAAGTTAAAGATTACCTAATAAATGAATTAAATCATGATTATACCGAATTTAATGTTAAAGGTGGATATTCTAACAATAAAAATAAAATAATAATGACAGTAGTTGATACCAAAGACTATTATCGTCTAAAAGAAGGAGTAAACCTAATCGATCCAAATGCTTTCGTATTTATAATTGATAACTATGAAGCAATTAATAAAAACGTTACCATATCAAAAAAATTAAACATAAACTAATAAGGAAGACAAAAAGTCTTTCTTTTTCTTCATATAAGTGCTAAATTAAATTGACGAATAAGGAGGTCCTCTAATGGAAATTGAAAACTTAAAAGAATTATTAGAAAACAACAATTTAAAAGAATTAAAAAATACTTTAATTGAAATGAACGAATATGATATTGCCGAATTCTTAGAAGAATTAGACGAAGGCGAAATGATTAAAGTATTTAGATTACTTCCTAAAACTATTGCCACAGATGTATTTGTTAATTTAGAAGATGAAACTCAAAAACATTTAATAAATTTACTATCTAAAAAGGAAGCAACTCAAATAATTGAAGATATGTTTACTGATGATGCAGCTGACCTATTTGATGAAATGCCAGCCGTAATGGTTCAATCACTTTTATCAAATGTAGACAAAGATACCAGAAATGATATTAATCGTTTACTTAAATATCCTGAAAATTCAGCAGGTTCTTTAATGGCAGTAGAATATATCCATCTAAAAAAAGGATTAACAATTAAAGAATCAATTGCTAGAATTAGAAAACAAAAAGATGAATTCGCTTCTTTTGATGCCTGTTTTGTAACTGATAATGAACGTAAACTTCTTGGACGTATTTCTATTAAAGATTTACTTATAAATGATCCTGAAATGTTAATTGACGATATTATGGAAGAATGTGAACATGCTATTTCTACTTTAATGGATCAAGAAGAAGTTGCAAAATATTTCCAAGATTATGATTACTCTGTCTTACCAGTAGTTGATTTAGAAAATCGTCTAGTTGGTATCATAACAATTGATGATGTAGTTGATATTATAGAAGAAGAAGCAACCGAAGATATGGAAAAAATGGCTGCCATGTTACCGAGTGAAAAACCTTATGATCAAACAACCATCTTTGAAACATACAAAGCTAGAATGCCATGGCTACTATTACTAATGATATCTGCTACATTTACTGGAAAAATAATTGAAAGTTTTGAAGAAGAATTAAAAGCATATACAATATTAACTGCCTTTATTCCTATGTTAATGGATACTGGAGGAAATGCCGGAAGTCAATCAAGTGTAAGTGTTATTCGTGCCCTTTCCTTAAATGATATTGAATTTAAAGACATCTTTAAAGTAATGTGGAAAGAATCAAAAGTAGCTATTCTATGTTCACTAACACTCGCATTATGTAATTTTTTAAAACTATTAATAATTGACCGAATTCCTTTATTAGTATCATTAACAGTTTGTTTAACCCTAATTGTTACAATTATTCTAGCCAAATTAATTGGCTGTACTTTGCCGATGATCGCTAAAAAACTTAAATTCGATCCAGCTGTTATGGCCAGCCCATTTATCACAACAATTGTTGATGCCTGCAGTTTACTTATCTACTTCTATATTGCTAAATTACTTCTAGGCATATAGAAAAATTTATGAGAAAATATTAATGAATTAGGTGGTACAATGAATATAACAAAAATCTTTAATAAAATTTTTAAACCAAAAGAAGTACCTGTTGAAGTATCAGTACAAAAAAATATCGAAACTCCTGAAATAATGGATATAGACAAAATTTTAAATAATCTAAATGCCATTACTCCCTATGAACTAATTATTAAAATAAATAAACTAAATAGAGAAGATCGAACAATAATATTAAATAATCCCTTAATTAAAGAAAAATTAAAATATTATATATTAGAACAATATAGTGATTATAAAGACCTCACAAAATTAAAACAAAAATTAACAGTAGTAGAAATAATCTCATTACTAGATATCCAAACAATAAATGAAGAATACAATGATAATGAAATCGAAAAATATAAAATATTTAGATATATTTGTATGACCAAAGAAGAAACACTTGCGCTAATTAATTATCTATTAACAAATAACGAATTATTTCTAGAATTTTTTAAAGATGTAACTTTTTATAAAGAAGTTTTTTCTTATCTAGATTATAATTTAATAATAAAAATAATATTAAAATTAAATGAATTAAAAGCTAAAAAATATTTGTATTATTTTATAACATATTTATCTTCTGATATTCAAAAAAAATTAATAGATGCTAAACTTGATGATAATCTTTTAGTCTTAATAGCAGAAAATTTTAGTAGTGATTCCATTAACTATTTATTCCAAACAGATAAAAGAACAACTTATCTTTTTACCAAATTAAATATTAAAAGATTACTAGATGCTGATGTTATTTTACCGGAAAATATTCTTAATGACAGTAAATTTTTTGATATGTTAAAAGAAAAAAGCTTAATATCTTTTAGAACAAACATTAATAATGTTGAAAGAAAAAATTTACCAGAACCCATAGAATATCAATTAAAAAAATATTATGAAGAATTAATTAGTAGTTATAATCATGAATATAATATGTTTAATGATTATGTAAATATAATTAACACAACAAATAAATTAAATAATGAGATAAATTTTAATAATTATATTTTAGATTTTAATGCCAAAAACATTTATAAAGAATACTTAAAGAAAAAAGATCCTAAAATATTTGAAGAATATAAAATATTAACAAGTAAAAAATTAAGCGAAATTATTATAGATGCTTTATTCCAAGATAATATTTACAATGTATTTTATAATATTAAAGAAATGTTTAGATTTAATAATAAGTTATCTCCAACAGAACAAATACTTGATACAGAAAAGCAAAAGTTTTATAAATTAATTACTAATATAGATAAAATAACTAATGAAGATAAAATTAAACTATATTATGAGTACAAAGATAAAAATATTAATTTGATGTTTTACGAAGATTTAAGAAAGTTAAAAGATAAATCTTATGAATTAATAAATAGTAAATTATTTAATTATACTAATTATAATCCAAGTAAAATATTAAGTTTAAAATATAAAACTCAAATATATGATTTAAGAAACAAAGAATTTTTTATGTTAATTAGAGGAGAAGAAAATCATCAAGAAAAAACAACTACTAGAAGAAATTGTTATTCAATTATTTCTAATGATAATACCGATGTTTTTTGTAATGGTACAACTACTTTATATGGTTATAATTACTTAGATACAGAAAAAGTTCTTCATGTTCATGAAAGAGATTCATATAGTTATGATTTAAATGAAAAAGTAAGTCATCCTAGAATAAAGATTAATCGAATAATGACTGCCGAAGAATTATCTAATGGATGCTCATGGTACAGTGAAATTCAAATAATAAATTCTAAAGATAATGGATCAGATGAAGAATTTATTGCCAAAAAACCAGATTTTATTGTTTCAATAGATGAGATAAGTAAAAGTGATATATACGAAAGTCAAAGATTACAAATACCAATTGTTTTAATAAAAAGACAATTATTAGAAATTGATAAAATGGTAGATATAGACACTCGTATCGACTATGAAGACGAATATGTAAATGAATCCTCCCAAGAAGTAAGTCAAGGAAGAGCATATCGTTTAAAATAAGTTAAATAATTAATTACACAATTATAGAAAACTGATACATATTTTAACTATCAGTTTTTTATATTCTATTAAGTAGTGTTTTATCATCAATAGCATATAATTTATAGGTGATAAAAATAAAAAGACTTATTAAATTAACACTATTATTACTATTATTCTTAATAATAATTATTTCTATTTTTAATGTAAGCGCGAGTAACTTAACTTTCCCATTATTAGGTAAAACAATATATTTAGATGCTGGACATGGTGGTGTTGATAATGGTGCTACTGTCAATAATGTTAAGGAAAAAGACCTAAATTTACAAATAGTTTATAAATTAAAAGAAACTCTTACTAGTGCTGGAGCAACGGTCCTTCTAACTAGAAAAGATGATAATGATATTAGTAATCCCAATGCTTTATATCGTAAAAAAAGTGACTTTGATAATCGCATTAAACTAATAAATAATTCAAATGCTGATTTATATATATCAATTCATCAAAACATATATCAAAATAAAAAATATAGTGGACCACAAGTATTTTATGTTAAAGATAATCAAAAATTAGCTGAAATTATTCAAAACACATTAAATAAATATTTAAATACTAAACGTAAAGTAAAAACAATTAATAACACTTATATGTATAAGTTATTGAAGAAGAAAGGAATTTTAATTGAATGTGGATTTATTTCCAATGATAATGAAAGATACAAATTAAAAACAGAAGAATATCAATTAAAGTTATCCAAGATAATAACGGAAGGAATAATTACATATTATTCGTAATTTCATAAATTTTTCATATTAAGTTAGTACTATTATCTTGCGAAATGTGATATACTTTCAAAGTAAAGGAGTTCTAATGTGAAAACAAAAGTCTTTAAAACAATTGATGAACAAATATCTATTTTGCAAGCCAGAGGTTTGATAATAGATGATATCGATTTTGCAAAGGATACCCTAATAAGAGAAAATTACTTTTTTATAAATGGGTATCGACATTTATTTTTAAAAAATGGAAGTGATAAAAACTATAAAGAGGGAACTAATTTTAAAGAAATAATAGCCTTATTTAATTTTGATAGACAAATAAGAAATATATTTTTTAAAAATCTATTAGTAGTAGAAAATAACATGAAAAGTATTTTTTCCTATCAATTATCAAAAGAATATGGTTATAAAGAAAAAGATTATTTAAAAAGTACCAACTTTTCTCGCAATCCTGAAAAGCAAAGACAAATAAATGATCTTATAAGAAAAATGAAACGTCAAATTAGAATTAACGGTGGCCAACATCAAGCAACAATGCATTACATAAAAAATTACGGATACATTCCATTATGGGTAGTTGTTAAAGTATTATCGTTTGGTATAGTTAGTGAATTATATACCATAATGAAAGAGAGCGATCAAGAAGCAATTGCGGAAGTATATAATGTTTCAAAGGAAAGCTTAATAACTTATTTACCAATTTTAGCTAATTATCGAAATTTATGTGCTCATGAAGATATTGTTTATGATCATCGAACCCAAAAAATGATTGAAGATAATGGAATTCATAGTTATTTAGACATACCAATTCAAAATGGCGAATATATCTATGGTAAAAATGATATCTTAGCGCTAGTTATAATTTTAAAACAATTACTAGCTGATAATCAGTTTAGATTATTTATAAGTGAATTAAGTTATGAAATAGATGTATTAGCTGGAAGATTATACACAATTGAAATTAAGAAAGTATTAGATGCCATGGGGTTACCAGTAAATTATAAAGAAATAATAAGATATTAAAAAGAAAGGAATAAAAATGAAAGATAAAAATAGAATAATAATTATAATAATAATGATAGTATGTTTCCTTCTTGGTTCATTTGGAACATATTATTTAATAAGCAAAAAAGGATTATTTAATCAAACAATAATCAATAAATCAGAAAAAGAAGTAACAGTTAATGAAAATGGTATAGCAGATGCCGTTGAAAAACTTTATGATGCTGTAGTCGTTGTTCAAAATTATCAAAAGAACACCCTTGCCTCATCAGGAACTGGCTTTGTTTATAAAACAGATGGTGATAAAGCATATATTTTAACTAACGCTCATGTTGTTTCTGGTGCATCATCAGTTAAATTAATATTTACTAATAATAAAACATTTGACGCGGAAATAGTAGGAAGCGATACTTATTCGGATATAGCTATATTATCAGTTAATAAAGATAATATAATTCAGGTTGCTGAAATTGGTTCATATCAAGATGCTAGATTAGGAGATACCTTATTTACAATTGGAGCTCCACTAGATACAGAATATTCATGGACAGTTACAAGGGGAATATTATCTGGAAAAGAACGTTTAGTTGAAATAAGTCAAAATAGTAATACTTCAGTAGATAAATGGGTAATGAAAGTAATGCAAACAGATGCAGCTATTAACTCAGGAAACTCAGGTGGACCTATTGCTAATTCGAATGGTGAAGTTATAGGTATTACTAACATGAAATTAGTAAGCAGTGGCGTTGAAGGAATGGGTTTTGCCATCCCAATTGAAGATGCTATTAAATATGCTGAAAAATTAATTGAAAGTGGTAAAATTGAAAGACCAGTACTTGGTGTAGGCACTTTAGATACTACTGATACACTAGCTATGAAAATGCAATATGGATTTACAATTGATGAATCAATTACTGAAGGGGCAGTTGTAGGTTATACGCAAAAAGGATCAGTAGCTGAAAAAGCCGGATTAGAAAAAGGCGATGTTATTACCAAATTCGGTGATTATGAAATAAAGAATTCATCTTACTTAAAATATTATTTATATATGTATTCAGTAGGAGATAAAGTTAAATGTACATATATTAGAGGAACAAAAGAATATACTGTAACTTTAAATCTTAACAAAAAAGCTAGTTAAAACACTTTAAATAATACAAAGTGCTTTTTATATTTCAAAAAATTTGGTATTATACCAATAGGTGACGAAGAAGTGGGACTATTAAAATTTGCGTTAAGAGGAAATTATAAAAGATAATATAACGATTTAAAAGAATTATCAAATAAAAATCGTGAATCAGATTATACACCTACAACTAAAGTTAAAGTAGATAGATTTGCTATTCCATATTGGAAAGAAATAATTAAAATGACTAAAGAAGCAGCCAAAGTTAACTACGATGTAAACGTTGTTGGGTGGGATGTTGCAATAACTGAAAACGGTCCATTAATAATTGACGGAAATTGAGGCCCTGGAATGGACTTGATTCAAGTTCTAGAGGAGTTAAACCAGATTTAGAATCAGTTAAAAAAGAAATTTTATCATCAAAAAAATATCAAGAAAAAAGAAAGAAGAGATAATATGTTAAAAGCAGGAATCGTCGGATTACCTAACATAGGAAAAAGTACATTATTTAACGCCATAACTAAAAAGAATATTTTAGCGGCTAATTATCCATTTGCAACTATTGATCCTAATGTCGGTGTAGTAACAGTACCCGATTATCGTTTGGAATTTTTAGAAAATATGTATATGCCTGAAAGAACTGTCCCAACAACTTATGAATTTACTGATATAGCAGGACTAGTTAAAGGCGCATCAAAAGGTGAAGGATTAGGTAATAAATTCTTATCTCATATTAGAGAAGTAGATGCTATTGTTGAAGTAGTAAGATGCTTTGAAAATTCAGACATAATTCATGTTGAAGGTGGAGTAGATCCTATTAGAGATATCGAAATAATTAATGTTGAATTAATAATGTCAGATTTAGAAATAATTCAAAATAGAATTGGTAAAATTGCCAAAAAATGTGAATCAAGCAAAGATAAAAAAGATTTATTTGAATTAGAAACCCTAAGAAAATGTGAAGGAGCCCTACTTCAAAATAAATCATTAAGAACAATAGATTTAAATGAAGATGAACTACTTCTATTAAAATCATTTTGCTTAATCACATTAAAACCCATAATTTATATGGCAAACGTAAATGAAGATGACGCCATCATTGGACATAACGAATACACTGATAAAGTTAGAGAATATGCTTCTAACGAAAATTCTTCAGTAATTGTAGTAAGTGCCAAAATGGAATCAGAACTAGCTGAAATGAACGATGATGATAAGAAATCATTCTTAGAAGAAATAGGTATTTCAAACAGCGGGTTAGATAAATTAATTTATGCTACATATGATTTACTAGGACTTCAAACCTTCTTTACATCTGGAAAAGATGAATGCCGTGCATGGACATTTAGAAAAGGAATGAAAGCTCCGGAATGTGCAGGAATTATTCACTCTGATTTCCAAAGAGGATTCATCAAAGCCGAAGTAATGTCATTTGAAGATTTAAAAGAATATGGTAGTGAATTAAAAGTAAAAGAAGCCGGTAAAATGCGTTTAGAAGGAAAAGAATACATAATGCAAGATGGCGATATTGTTTACTTTAGATTTAATGTATAGTCTATTCCAAAAAAACTCCAATATTGGAGTTTTTTTGGAATAGACCAATTGATATATTTTAAATAATAAGTTAAAATGTATTTAGGAGGCACAACAAAATGGAAATAAAACGAGACTACTACTTAAATAAACTTATTGAAGCCAAAGAAGATGGACTTATCAAAATTGTAACCGGAATTCGCAGATGTGGTAAATCATATTTATTAAACACACTATTTTACAACTATCTTTTACAAAATAATATAAAAGAAGATCATATTATAAGAGTCGCATTAGATGATTCAGATAATGAAGAATTATTAATTCCTAAAAATTTAAGTAAGTATATAAAAGAAAAAATTATAGATAAAGACATTTACTATATAATACTTGATGAAATCCAATTAGTAGAAAATTTTGAAGGAGTACTAAATGGACTTTTAAGAATATCAAATATTGATATTTATGTAACAGGTAGTAATTCTAAGTTTTTATCCTCAGATATTGTTACAGAATTTAGAGGACGTGGAGAAGAAATAAGAGTATATCCCTTATCATATTCTGAATTTATGTCTGTATATAATGGCGATAAATTAGATGGATGGGCCGAATATGTAACATATGGTGGCCTACCTTTAGTGGTATCTATGAAATCTGATGAAAGAAAAACAGCATATTTAAAAGAACAAAAACAAAACGTTTATATTAATGATGTTATCGAAAGAAATAATATTAAAAATGATGCCGAATTAGTTAGAATAATTGAACTAATTTCATCATCAATCGGTTCACTATCAAATCCGAAAAAAATTTCCGATACATTTAAAGTAACATCAGGATTAAACATCGATCCAAAAACCACCAACTTATATTTAAAATATCTTGAAGAAGCATTTTTAATTGAAAAAGCAGAAAGATATGATGTTAAAGGGAAAAAATATTTAAGTACACCATATAAATTTTATTTTAGTGACCTAGGACTTCGCAATTCATTCATCAACTTTAGACAACATGAAGAAACTCACATTATGGAAAATGTTATATTTTTAGAACTAAGAAGAAGAGGATATAACGTTGATGTAGGTGTAATTGAATCAAAAGAGTTAAAAGATCACAAATTCACCTACAAACAATTAGAAATAGATTTTATCGCTAATAAAGGAAATAATAAAATCTACATTCAATCAGCGTTTAATATGCCAAACGAAGAAAAAATAGATCAAGAAGAAAGACCATTATTAAAAACAAACGATAACTTTAAAAAGATAATTATTGTTAAAGATTATATAAAAAGAACCAGAAATGAAAATGGAATTATAATAATTAGTATTTTTGATTTTCTATTAGATTTAAACAGCCTAGATTTTTAGAAATAACTTTTTTGACGTTAATTTTACATATTAAAATAAAAAATATCCAAATTAAAATAATCCCATAAATATTTATGATATAATCTAATTGGAGGTTAGATTATATGATTAAAAAATATGGTTGGCAATACTTCTTTGCTTGCATAGGAGTATTATTTTTAGGAATTATATGGCCAGTTGGTTTCTTCACTTGTTATATGTTTAATGATATTAAAGATCCTATAAAGCAAAAACTTATATATAGATTAAATGCCATTTCAATATTATTTCTACTGTTAGAAATTTCTTATTTAATAACAACAATAATATCAAATTTATTTGATAAAGGAATTATATAAACTTTTAGTTAAATCTAGAAGTTTTTTTCATTAATTGACTATAAAATGATAATTATATTATAATAGTAATGTAAAAAAAGTAGGTGATAGTTTTGAAAAATAAATACATGATATATATTACTTTATTAGTGTTACTATTATCATTTGTTTTAGGAATAACGTATTCATATTTAGCAGCTAAAATTAATAATCTTGAAACATCAAGTACTATTGCTGTTGAAGCTGGAAAACTATCAATAACATACGAAAATAATTCAAGCAATATTTTTTTAAGTAATATTATTCCAGGAGATTCCGTAACTAAACAATTTACTTTAACTGGAATTAACACCACAAAACCAAATGCTATTACTAAAAATACAGACCTAAAATATAAAATAGGAATAGTTATAGATGTTAATACATTTTCAAATGGTGCTTTAACATATACTTTAACCAAAGATTCATCTTCATCAACAAATGGAAAATTAGCAAACGATACAACTGGAACTATAGACCAAAGCGGTACTCAATATATAGGAAATGGCAATTTTCCATCAGGAACAAACAATGATAAACACATTTATAATTTAACAATAAGTTTTCCTGACACTAATATTGATCAATCAATAGATCAAGGTGCCTCATTTGCTTGCCATATAACAGTCGAACAATATATTCCATCATTTAAAAACGATAGTTGGAGTGACATAGCATCCGCTATATCAAGCGGTAATTCAGACGTATATAAAGTTGGAGAAGAAAAAAAAGTAGTGTTAAGTGATGGAACAAGTTATACAGTGAGAATAGCAAATAACTCAAATCCTAACGAGTGTAGTAAAGATAATTTTTCCCAATCAGCATGCGGATTTGTAGTTGAATTTGTAGATATAGTAAAACAAATGGCAATGAATACAACTGCAACCAATGTAGGAGGCTGGCCAGCAACAGCAATAAAAAAATATTTAGATGAAACATTTATATATAAACTACCAAGTGATTTACAAAAAGTAATAACAACTACTAAAACAATATCAGGTCATGGAAAAAAATCAGGTGAAACAAATTTTATATCCGAAAAAGATAAATTGTATTTATTAAGTCCCCATGAAATATGGAGCGATAAAATGACTAATGATACAGCTTATGATGTTACTAGACAATTAGATTATTACGCAAACAACAATGTAACAACAAGTTCAAATGAATCATATACTGCAAAACAATTTAATGGAACAACTACCTATTGGTGGCTTCGTACAGCCAATGCTAGCTATACTTATTACTTCTATGTTGTCCGCTCAAATGGTTATGCTAGCAATCCTTATGGCTTAGCACCAGCCTTTCGTATTGGAAAAATTTAACACTTATAAATTGACGATATATCAAAATTTATACTATAATAGTAATATATAAGAATAGGTGATAATATTGAAAAATAGATATTTAATTTATGTAGCGTTACTAATATTAACATTATCAATTACTTTAGGAGTAACATATTCATATTTAGCAGCAAAAATTAACAATCGCGAAAGCTCAAGCACTATAAAAGTAGAAAGTGGTCAGTTATCTATAACATACGAAAATAATTCTGGCAACATAATTCTAAATAATATTATACCAGGAGATTCCGTAACTAAACAATTTACATTAACCGGAATAAATAATACAAAACCAAACGCTATCACCACAAATACCGATTTAAAATATAAAATAGGAATAGCTATAGATAATAATACATTTTCTGAAGGTGCATTAACATATGCACTCACTAAAGATAGCACATCATCTAGTAATGGAAATCTTGCAAATGACGCAACCGGGACTATAAATTCATCAGGAATTCAATACATTGGAAAAGGATATTTTGTATCAGGAGCCAACAATGATAAACACATTTATAATTTAACGATAAGTTTTCCAGACACAAACGAAGATCAATCTATAGATCAAGGAGCATCTTTTGCTTGTCATGTGACAGTTAAAGACAATTATGTTCCATAACCAAAATCTTTTGCCGAAGATACATGGGAAACAATAGCAGAAAATACCTCATCCAATGTATATAATGTCGGAGATACAAAACAAGTTTTAATAGGTAATAATTCATATACAGTCAGAATTGCTAATAAATCAACACCAGCAGAATGTAATAGAAATGATTTTTCCCAAACAGCTTGTGGATTTGTAGTAGAGTTTGCAGATATTGTTGAAAGAAGAAGAATGAATCCATCAGGAGAATATAAAGGACAACAATATGAATATGGATGGAATGTAGATGGCTGGCCAGGAAGTGAAATGAGTACATACGCAAATGGAGATTTCTATAATAAATTACCAGAAGAATTAAGAAAAGTAATAAAAGCAACAAAAGTAATATCGGGACATGGAAGTGCTGATACAAGTAATTTTACATCAACAAATAAAATATATTTACTGAGTGCTCATGAGGTATATGAAGATGGAACAAGCAATAAAATATCAACAAGTGACACAGCATACAATCAAACAAGACAATTAGATTATTATAAAACTTTAGGCGTAACAACAAATAACTACTTTGGGGCTATAAAGAGGGAAGATAGTGTGTCGACTTTTGATTGGTGGCTTCGTGCGGCTATTTCCGACAATGACTATGTTTTCCTTAATGTCATGAGCAACGGCGCCTGGGATGCTACTATTACTAAGGCTAGCAATGGCTTCGCTCCAGCTTTCCGTATTGGGAAAAAATGTAAACTGTATGTAAAGCAGAAGATAGAAATAAAACAAGAATAGGAAAATCGGTTTCTAGAGGGCCGTCACAGAGGGACGCAAGCGAGTAAAATAGAAGGCCCGCCAAAATAAAAAGAAAAATATAATAAAAAAATACTAAATGTATATAAAATTAGTTTAAATATTAAATGTGAAATGTTATTTTTAGTAGCCAATTTAAAAAATAATAAAAATAGTAGATATAAAGATCCTATAAGTGAATGTTGTGATAAAGAATATAAGCTATTTAATTATTTAATAAATTATAAAATAAGTAATTTTTAGATATGTATGATTTACAAGTTAATAGAATATATGATAATTATGAATGTGTAAGAAGATATAAAAAATATAAATAAATAAATGTAATAAAGAGTTAGTTGATAAATATGACTATATTAATTCTTTATATAAGAGTATATTTAAAGATATTAATACTTTAATAAGAATTAATGAATTTTTATTACTTAGATATCAAAGATATAATATTAATACATATAAGTATGCTAATAATAGCTATGGGTTTGTCCCAGATTTCCGTATCTGATACAAATGAAATATATAAAAAATTCCACACAAAATAGTGCGAAAAAACAGTTGAATGGGTATAATACATCCCCCAATTTAAGACTAATGACCTACAAGTATGTAGGTTTTTCTGATTTTGCTACAAAACTTTTAAAAAATTATAGAATTTATCTAAAATCTATGCTAATATACTGCTTGAGCGAAAGCTCCTTGCTTTATATTAAATAAAGCCGAATAGACCAGAAGGAGGATAGAAAAATGAAAAACTATGAAGTAATGTTTATTGTTAAAACTACTTTAGAAGAAGCTGCTGTTAAAAATGTAGTTGAAAGTCTTAAATCAGTAGTAACTGACTTAAAAGGTAAAATTACTAACGTTAAAGAAATGGGACAAAGAACTTTAGCTTATCCTATTAATAAAGAAGTTAACGGATTTTACTATGTATTAACAGTTGAAGCATCTAATGAAGCTATAGCTGAACTTGATCGTAAAGCTAGATTAAATGAAAATATCATTAGACATCAAATTATTAAATTAGATGAGGAGTAGTTAATGAATAATGTCGTATTAGTAGGAAGACTTGCTAGAGATCCTGAACTTAGAACAGTAAATACTATGAATGGAACAAATACAACTTGTTCATTCACAATTGCTGTATCTCGTCAATTTTCAAATCAAAATGGCGAAAGAGATGCTGATTTTATTAACTGTGTTATATGGGGAAAGCAAGCAGAAAACCTATGTAAATATTGTACTAAAGGTTCTCAAATCGGAGTACAAGGAAGAATTCAAACAAGAAATTATCAAAATAATGAAGGCAAAACAGTATATGTAACTGAAGTAAATGCAAACAATATTACTTTCTTAAGTAGTAAAGGAAACACAAATAGTGCACCTGTTATGCCCGCTGTAAATCAAACTGGAGATATAAATCACGTAGAAACTAATGATTTTAATGAAGATCCATTTAAAGATTTCGGTTCAGAAGTAGTTCTAAGTGATGATGATCTACCATTTTAGAAAGGAAATTAAAAATGGCTGAATTTTATCGTAAGAAAAAGAAAATTTGTCAAATGTGTGCTGGAAAAAGCGTAGATTATAAAGACGTAAATATTATTACTAAATATATCAATGAAAAAGGAAAAATACTTCCAAGAAGAATGACTGGAGCATGTGCTAAACATCAAAGATATATTGCTAAACAAGTTAAAAGAGCAAGATTTATGGCTTTAATCCCATTTGTAAAATAAATTGTAATTAAAAATATCACTATTAACGTAGTGGTATTTTTTTGACATGACGTAATAAAATGCTAAAATTAACAAAAAATTACGGTATAGCGTAATAAATTGACAATAATAAAATAAAGTTATATAATATATTAAAGAAAGGACAAATTATTATGGTAATTCGTGAAAGATATTTAAAATTAATAAGACCATTTTATGATCAAGAATTAATTAAAGTACTTATTGGTATAAGACGTTCTGGTAAATCAGTAATATTAAAACAAATAATAGATGAGCTAAAAGAAAATAATGTTGATGATAATCATATTATCTATATTAACTTTGAAGATTACGATTATGAGGAATATACTGATCCTAAAAAGTTAAACAATTATGTTAAAGAAAGAATAATTGATGATAAAAAATATTATATATTCTTTGATGAAATTCAAAATGTTATAAAGTGGGAAAAAGTTGTAAATTCATTAAGAGCAACTAAAAACACATCAATTTTCATTACAGGATCAAATAGTGATTTATTATCTAGCGATTTAGCAACTCATATTGCGGGAAGATATGTAAGTTTTAAAATAACCCCATTCACATTTAATGAAGTGTGTAAATTATTAAATCTCTCAGATAATAGGGATATTGAAGATGCATTTAATGACTATATTAAGTGGGGAGGAATGCCTCAAAGATTTATGCAAAAAGACGATATTTCAAGAAAAACATATTTAAATGATATTTATGATTCTATTATTATAAAAGATATTGTAAAAAGATTTAATATTAAAGATATCGATTTACTAAATAGAATTGTAACTTACATATTAACAACACCTTCACAAGTATTTTCTCCTGATAGCCTAAAAAAATATATGCAAAGCGATTCCCGAAATGTATCTCTTGAAACTATATATAATTACCTAGATTATATAACTCGTGCTAATTTAATTTCCAAAGCGGAAAGATATGATGTTAGAGGAAAAAGAATACTAACTGGTAAATACAAATATTATCTAACTGACTTAGGTTTTACCAATATTTTAAGTGAAGGCAAAAAAGGACAAGTTGGTGCATATTTAGAAAATATTGTTTATAATGAACTAATTGCTAGAGGATATAATGTAAACATTGGAACATTAGAAAATGGCGAAATAGATTTTATAGCCACAAGATTTAATGAAAAAATATATTTTCAAGTAACATATATTTTAAACGATGAAGAAGTTGTTGAAAGAGAATTTAATGCATATAAAAATATAGATGATAATTATCCTAAATTTGTTCTCTCAATGGATAAATTAGATTTCTCTCAAAATGGAATAATTCATAAAAATATAATTGATTGGTTATTAGAAAAATAATATAGCTACTTTAAAGGATATCTACAAAACTATTATAGGTATCTTTTTTTCAATTTATTTGTTATACTATTAAGGAATTAGACAGGAGTGGTTTGCATGAAAGTTATATTATTAAAAGATGTAAAAAAACAAGGAAAGAAAGACGATATATTAGACGTAAGCGATGGATATGCTGAAAACTTTCTTATTAAAAATGGACTTGCTGTAAAATATACCGATGGTTCTAAAAAAAGATTACAAAATGAATTAGAAACTAGAGCACTAGAAGAAGACCTACTAGTTAAAAAATGCCAAAGTGATAAAGAAAAAATTGAAAAATTAACATTAACATTTAAAGTTAAAGTAGGTAAAAATGGTAAAATATTTGGTACTATTTCATCTAAACAAATAGCCGAAGAATTAAATAAAAAAGGATTTAATATTGATAAAAAAATTATTGAATTAGATCATCAAATTGATACCTTAGGAATTCATAAAGTTTCTATTAAATTACACAAAAAAGTAGTTGCTAGTTTAACTGTTTCAGTAAAAGAGGTGTAATTAAGTGGCCGAAAGAAAAATGCCTCAAAATCTTGAGGCTGAGATGATGGCTTTAGGATGCGCATTTTTAACAAGGTATGCTTGTGATAAAGTATGTGAAGATTTAGATAGTGATATGTTTGTTAGCGAAGCAAATAAACGTATATTTGAAGCAATTTACACATTACATCAAAATAAAATTCCTTTAGATTCATCAACAATTAAAAATGAAATTGAAAAACATATATCAATTAACGCTATTGGTGGAATTGAATATCTAAGTGAAGTAATTGATTCGGTTATATCATCAGCTAATATTGATTACTACATTGATATTATTAAAGATAAAGCCTTAAGAAGAAAACTAATTGATGTTACTAATAAAATTAACAGTGATGCTTATAATGAAGAAGAAGAAACTAATTATTTAATAGATGATGCTGAAAAGAAAATATTTTCAGTTACTAAAGCACGTAAAGCCGGAGAATTTAAATCAATTGCTTCGGTAATGAAAAGTGCTCAAGAACAATTAGAAAAACTTGCTAAGAATCAAAATGAAATTACTGGACTAGCAACTGGGTTCTATGATTTAGATAAATTAACCAGTGGTTTACATGAAAACGAACTTATTATAGTTGCGGCTCGTCCTGCTATGGGTAAAACTGCATTTGCTCTTAACCTTGCCGTTAATGCTGCATCAAAAAGTGATAAAGCTGTTGCCTTATTTAACTTAGAAATGTCCGCTGAACAACTTGCCATGCGTATGATAGCAGCAGCTGGCGGAATCGAAATGAATAAAGTAAGAACCGGACGTTTAGAACATAACGATTGGAAAAAAGTTAATGAAGCCATGAGTGAACTTAGTGAAACAAATCTTTATATTGAAGATAATGCTGGTATGACAATATCTGAAATAAGAGCTAAATGTCGTCGACTAGCAACAAGTGATAAAGGTTTAGGGCTAATTGTTATTGATTATTTACAGTTAATTTCCGGATCAAGTAAAAATGAAGGAAATCGTGTTCAAGAAGTATCTGAAATATCACGTTCTTTAAAAACAATGGCTATGGAATTAAAAGTTCCAGTTGTTGCTCTAGCCCAACTATCTCGTAGTGTTGAGCTTCGTGAAAACAAAAGACCAATTATGTCAGACTTAAGAGAATCAGGATCAATCGAGCAAGATGCCGATATCGTAATGTTCTTATATCGTGACGATTACTATAATAAAGCTGCTGCTGAACAAACTGATACATCAATAACTGAATTAATAATCGGTAAACATCGTAATGGTGGTACCGGAACAATCGAATTATTATTTGAAAGAAGCATGAGTAATTTTAGAAATTATATTAAAAAAACCGAAGAAAATTCAAAGTAAAGCGAAGTGATAAAAATGAAAAAGAAAGAAATAATTATATCAATCTTATTTACAATCTTAATATCTTTATTAATGTACTTTTTATCTTCAAAAAAATCTGAAGATTTAATTCCCGTTGATGTTTATGAAGTATTTGTTGAAGGAAAAAGCATCGGATACTTATCCAATGAAGAAGAATTTTTAAAATTAGTTGACGATAAACAAGAAGCAATTAAAAAGAATTATGGAGTTGATAAAGTATATCCTCCTAACGGTTTAGAAATCGAAAAAATAACAACTTATAATGAAAATATTAAAAGTTCAGAAGATATTTATAACACAATTGAACATGATAGTCCTTTTACGATTGAAGGTTATACTATAACTATTAAATATAAAGATGAAAGTAAATCTCCAGTTGTTATATATTCGTTAAAAAAAGAATATTTTGAAGATGCATTTTATAATCTAGTATCAGCTTTTGTTGGAAAAGATAAATTAAATAGTTATAAAAATAAAACTCAAGAAGAAATAACTGATGAAGGCACTAAAATAACATCAATTTATTGGAATGAAGAAATAACTATTAAGAAGTCATTAATAAGTACTGATAAGATGATTTTTACTAATTCCGATGACTTGAGTAAATATTTATTATTTGGTACAACTGAAAAACAAAAAACTTATACAGTTAAAGAAAATGATTCAATTGATAATATAATTGAAAATAACAACTTAAGTATTGAAGAATTCTTAATAGCCAATCCAACAATAACAAGTAAAAATACTTTATTAAAGAAAAACCAAGAAGTATCTATCGGATTAATTTCTCCCATACTAGAAATAATTCATGAGGTAGAAGTCGTAGAAAATATTAATAATAAAGCCATTACTGAATATCAAGAAGATAAAGATATGTATGTTGGACAAACAAAAGTAATTCAAGAAGGAGTAAATGGTATTTCCAAAGTAACTGAATCAATTCAATATAAAAATGGTGAAATTGAAAAACTTGTAATTACCAAATCTGAAGAAATAAAACCAACGGTAAATAAAATTGTTGCTAAGGGTACTAAATATTATTCTAATCCAAGTATAAATTATGAGTATATACCTAAAGGAAATGATGAATGGCGTTGGCCAACTTTATCACCATATGTTATTACCAGCCCATTTGCATGGCGTTGGGGAAGACATCATAATGGAATTGATATTTCTGGAACCGGCTTTGGATCACCAATTTATGCCGCCACTGAAGGAACTGTAATAGCAACATATACATCATGTCCAAATCAAGGATATCTAGGATCAATGTGTGGAAACTCTTGGGGAAATTATGTCAGAGTTTCATATGGTGAATTTGAAATTATTTATGCTCATATGAAAAGTGATATAAAAGTATCAGTAGGCCAAACAATTACCAGATCACAACATATCGGTAATATGGGTAACTCTGGTTCTTCAACCGGAACACACCTACATTTCTCAATTTTAAAAAATGGATCATATATTAATCCATGTGCGGTATTCTCATGTTAGTAAGCGTCTTAGCAAGTGGTTCTAAAGGAAATTCAACTTATGTAAAAACAAGTCATCATGAATTATTAATTGATGCTGGTTGTACAATGAATTACCTAAATGAAAAGCTAATTGAAAATAATACTTGTTTAGATAATATTGAATATATATTTATAACTCATACACACACAGATCATGTAAGTTCTATAAAAAATATCGTAAAAAAATATCATCCAACTTTAATATTAACAATCCCTATGTTAGAAGATTTACCGTATCTAAAAACATATGAAAAAATTATATTACTAGAAGATGATATGATAATAGACGATTTATTAATAGAAAATATTAAAACAAGCCATGATACTTCAGACTCACGTGGTTATATAATAACAGAAAATAATAACAGTGTCGTTCAAATTACTGATACAGGTTACCTTAATCAAAAATATTTTAACAAATTAAAAAATAAAACAATTTATGTTTTTGAAAGTAATCATAATGCTGATATGTTACTTAATGGTAGATATCCCGGATGGTTAAAAAGAAGAGTGGCTAGTGATAAAGGTCATCTTTCTAATGAATCATCTGCCTTCTACCTAAGTAAAATAATTGGTAATGACACTAAAGAAATAATTCTAGCCCACCTAAGTGAAGAAAATAACACTCCCCAAATAGCGCTAGAAACACTAAAAAATGAATTTAAAGATCATGAAATAGAATTTAACAATATTGTTATTGCCAAACAAAATGAAATATCAGGAAATATTGAAGTATGATAAGAATAATATGCGTTGGAAAAATTAAAGAAAAATACCTTCTTGATTTAATAAATGATTATCAAACTAGAATAAATAAATATCATAAATTAGAAATAGTTGAATTAATCGATTCAAATAAAAATGAAGAAGGAGATAGAATTTTAACAAAACTAAAAGATAAATCATTTAAAGTTGCCTTAACATTAGATGGTAAAAAATACACATCACTAGAATTATCAAAATTTATAGATAAAACTTTAATGAACTATGGCAACATCGATTTTATAATAGGAGCATCAAGTGGTATAGCAGATAAAGTTTTAGAAAAAGTAGATTACAAAATATCATTTAGTGATTTAACATTCCCTCATGGTTTGTTTAGAGGAATTCTTTTAGAACAAATTTATCGTTCATTTAAAATAATAAATAATGAAACATATCATAAATAAAAAGGAGTATTAATGGAAGATTTAATATATGTTGTATCAACCGTATTTATTAAAGACGGAAAAGTATTAGTAAGTATGTCACAAAGAAGTGCAAAAAAAGGAAAATACACTCTAGTAGGTGGTGGAGTTGAAAAAGGAGAAACATTTAAAGAAGCAGCCGTTAGAGAATGCATTGAAGAAATAGCTAACGGATTTACTATTGAAGAAAAAGATTTAAAAGAGATTCTTTGCTTTAGAGAGCCAGCCTTATCAGATCCAAATCTTACAATTGAAATGCACATGATGATATCATCTAAACCAATTGACGTAGAACTAGTACCTAATGAAGAAATAATGGATTATAAATGGCATGGCTTAAAAGATGACGAAAGCGATTTATCGTCTGCCATAACTGAACATTTTATTCCTTGGGCTAAAGAAAATAATTTGTTGTACTAAAAAATGAAGACCAAAAATCTTCATTTTTATTTTATAATTTAAAATCCTTTAAATCCTCATCAAACATATCTTTTCCATCAAAAAATGCTCTTGTCTTAATATTATGACTATAAGCAATCACATTAGATGGAAACTTTTTAGTATATTTGTTTAATATACTTGTATATTTATTATAAAAACTTTTAGCAGCTTCTAACTTTTGATTTATTTCATTTAGCTCATTAAAATAATTATTAAATCTTATATTACCAAGTAAATTATCATAATCATCATTTATTTTAATTATTAAATTATTATATTCAGTTAATTTTCTTTCTAAATCAAAACTAGATAAATTTTGCTTTTTAAGTTTAACAACTTCATCAAAAGACTTCTCTGGAACATCAGTTTCTTCAATGATAATATCTTTCATCATTAAAATATCATCATATTTTTTTCTTAACAATTCATCAATTAAACCTTCAGCTTCATTAATCTTTAAAGTATATGCCTGTAAATTATTATAAACAATTATATAAACAATTCCGCATATTCCTCCAATAATTATTAAAAGTAATATTAAACTAACTATATTCACAATAATCACCTACCTTAAATTATACTCTAAAACATTAAAAAAATAAAATATAATTAAATGAAATAATATAAATAATATAGTATATTGTATGTAGAAAGGAAATTACAAATGAAAGTAAAAAGAATAGTAGTAGGACCATTAGAAGAAAATTGTTATATATTAAATATAGATAATAATTACTTAATAATAGATCCTGGAGATGAACCTATAAAAATATTAAATGAAATAAAAGGTAATTTATTAGGAATATTAATAACTCATTATCATTTTGATCATATAGGTGCACTTCAAGATATATTGGATTATAAAAATGTTCCTATCTATGATTATAAAAGTATTAATAAAGAAGTAAATATCGAAAAATTTAATTTTAGAATAATTAATTTTCCAGGACATAAAGATGATTTAGTAGGATTTTTATTTGATAATAAATTATTTAGTGGAGATTTTATTTTTGAAGGAACAATCGGAAGAACTGACTTGCCTGGCGGTAACTATAAAGAAATGCAAGAAAGTATTAAAAAAATATTATCGTTTAAAAATGATTTACAAATATATCCAGGACATGGCCAATCTACAAATCTATCAAATGAAAGAAAAAATTTAAATTCTTATTTATAATCTCATGGAAATTCACTGACAAAAGTGACACTAATTTTCAATAGAAAAGATAACCTAAAAAGTTATCTCTGAATAAGCATGACTATAATTTATCTTCTCATCAAATTCCACAAAATTTAAATAAATAAGAAGAATTAAAGACCATTTACCAGTTTTAGGATCACTCATAACAAGGTGATCTTTTCCAGCTTCCTCAATAATTCCTTCAAAAACTTTATCACGCCATTCATTAGAATCTGGAAAAGAAAAATATGCCTTAGCCCTTTTACCTTTATTTAATCTTAATATATTTTCAATATAGCTTTGCTCATCTTGAACATTCCCACTTGCATCTCCTCCAATAGGTGCCGTATTTAAATTATAATCATTTGGATATTTTGCACTGGGGTAATAAGTCCCATTCATAACATTCCTCCTAAAGTAAGATTATTCTTTTATTGCATTTTTATTACTTTTTAAGTATACTATGGAAGAAAGAAGTGATTAAATATGCGTAATTTAACAGATCAAGAAATTGTAAGAAGAGAAAAAGCAAATAAAATTAAAGAATTAGGTATTGATCCGTTTGGTTCAAGATATGACCGTAATGCTTATTCTGAAGATTTAAAAGAAAAATATAAAGATATTCCTCATGATGACTTTGAAAACATAAATGATTGCTATAAAGTAGCCGGAAGAATAATGTTCATTCGTAAAATGGGTAAAGCATCATTCTTTACAATTCAAGATAAAAAAGGTAAAATCCAAATTTATATTTCTATTAATGATGTTGGAGAAGAAACTTATAATTTATTTAAATCAGCCGACATTGGCGATATAGTTGGAGTTTATGGTAAAGTAATGAAAACTAAAACAGGTGAATTAACATTAAAATGTTTAGAATATACTCACTTAGTTAAGTCTCTACGCCCATTACCTGAAAAATTTCATGGTTTAACAGATGTAGAAGAAAGATATAGAAGACGTTATGTTGATTTAATAATGAATGAAGATTCTAAGAAAGTTGCTTTTATGCGTCCTAAAATTATTAGATGTATTCAAAATTTCCTAGATAATAAAGGTTTCGTTGAAGTAGAAACACCTATTTTAACAACTCTTTTAACAGGTGCATCCGCAAGACCATTTATAACACATCATAATACACAAGATTTAGATATGTATTTACGTATTGCTCTAGAATTAAATTTAAAAAGATTACTAGTTGGCGGTATGGAAAAAGTATATGAAATAGGTAGAACATTTAGAAATGAAGGAATGGATCCTCAACATAATCCCGAATTTACTATGATGGAAGTTTATGAAGCATACTCAAACCTAGAGGGAATGATGGATTTAACAGAAGAAATGTATCAAACTATTGCCGAAAAAGTCTGCGGGAAAACTACTTTCCATTATCTAGGACACGATGTTGATTTATCTGGCAAATGGAAAAGAATTAGTATGGTAGATGCTATCAAAGAAAAAACTGGAATCGATTTTAAACAAGAAATGACAGTTGAAGAAGCCCTAAAACTTGCTAAAGAACATGATATTGAAGTAGCAGAACATGAACATACTGTTGGACATATAATTAATTTATTCTTTGAAAAATATGTTGAAGAAACATTAATTGAACCAACCTTCCTATATGGTCATCCAGTAGAAATATCACCACTAACTAAGAAAAATCCTGAAGATCCAAGATTTGTAGATCGTTTTGAGTTATTTATTTCCGGACACGAATGTGCTAATGCATATACTGAACTTAACGATCCAATTGATCAATTAGAAAGATTCGAAGAACAATTAAAAGAAAAAGAATTAGGTAACGATGAAGCAAATGATATAGATTATGACTTTGTTGAAGCCTTAGAATATGGTATGCCACCAGCAGGTGGAATTGGTTATGGCATTGATAGAATGATAATGTTATTTACTGAACAAGAATCAATTAGAGATGTATTATTATTCCCAACAATGAAACCAGTTCAAAATGATAATAAATAATTAATAAAGGAACAAATTATAATGTTTGTTCCTTTTAAATATCCAAAATTTCCCATTAAAATAATAGAAAATTGCAAAAAAACATTTATATTCCTTGCAATCATGGTATAATTATTGTTAGGAGGAGGTTAAAAATGAAAAAGGAAGTAAAAAAATTTGATTTAGTAAAAATATCAGGAGCTATGGTATTATTAACAGTTTTATTAACATGGATTATACCTCAAGGAACATTCTCTGGTACAGAAATGCAAATTGGTGAAATAACTCGTATTGGAATATTTGATTTTTTCACTTATGGACTTTTAGGAATGTATTACTTTACTGTATTAGTAACATTTATATTTGTTCTTGGTGGATTCTATCAAGTGTTATCAAGAATTGGTGGATATCAAGCTTTAATTACTAAATTAGCCAAAATATTTAAAAAGAAAGAAATACTATTTACATTATTAGTATCATTTATCTTTACAGCAATTAGTGCCGTAACAAATGAATATATTTTATTATTAGCTGTTGTTCCATTCATTATGTCAATAATGAAAGAAATGAAGTTTGATAAAATATCAACATTTGCTACAACTGTAGGATCAATATTAGTTGGTACAATTGGATCAATGTATAGTACAAAAATTGTTGGTATGAATGTACTACAATTTGGAATTGAATACAATACTTTATGGTATATAAAACTAATTATTCTTTTACTAGCATTTATTCTATTTAATGTATTTAATATTTTACACCTAAGAAAAACTCAAAAAAATAAAGAATCAGAACCAATGGAAGATGTATTTGAACCTGCAAATGTAACTAAGAAAAAAACAATTTGGCCAGTTGCCACATTATTAATTATATTTGCAATTATCTCAATTATGGCTTATTTTCCTTGGGAAGAAGTATTTGAAATTAAATGGTTTAGTAATGCATTAAAAAGCATTCAAGAATATAAACTATTTGATTCAACATTTTTTGCTTATATCTTAGGAGAAGTAAGAGCGTTTGGTAGCTGGGATATATTTGGAATTCAAGCATTAATGATAATAACAGCTTTATTATTAAAATGGATTTACAAATTAAGCCTTGATGATTTTTTAGAATCTTTCGGAGAAGGATTAAAGAAATCAGGTAAATTAGTAGTACTTTTATTAATATGTTATCTAGTACTAGAATTTACTGTTATGTATCCAGTTGTTACAACTATTGTAGATTGGTTCATTAGTTTAAGTGATAAATTCAATGTTGTATTAACTACAATTTCTGGTTTATTTACTTCATTATTTACTGTTGAATATCAATATACTGTAAGTTTAATTGGAGCATACTTAAAATCATCATTTGCAGACAACGTTAATCAAATAGCAATTATTTTACAAACTACATTTGGTTTAGCATCAATGATTGCACCATCATCAGCAATTCTTATGATGGGATTATCATTATGTGATATCAAATTTAAAGATTGGTTAAAATACATTTGGAAATTTGTTTTAATCATGTTAGTAGTATTAGTATTAATTATGCTATTTATCTAAAATGGTTCTTGTAACCATTTTTTTTTTGCTATTTTTGTAATATAATAAAACTAGGTGATAAATATGATTTATAGTAAAGATAAAAGTTTTAAATATATAATATTAGAATACATATTAACTTTAATTATTAATTCAATTGTGTTAATATTAGCATCAAAAATATTTAAAGGATTTTATATACAATCATTTGGTTATGCAATTATAACTTCATTAGTAATTAGCTTATTAAGTTCAACAGTAAAACCATTTTTAAATTTAATATTTCTACCCGTAACAGTTATAACTACTGGGATATTTTATCCATTTATAAATGTAATAATATTAAAATTAGCAAGTTTAATAATGGGCGATGCATTTGTTGTTGAAGGATGGATATTACCATTTTTCATTGCATTATTCATCTCATTTACAACTTTAATTTTAGATAAATTAATAACCAAAAATGTGATAGGAGAATAGAGTATGAGTCCAGTTATCGTAAGCATTGGTGCCTTTGAAATAAGATGGTATTCAGTATTAATGTTAGTTGCTATCTTCATTGGATTATTTCTAGTAAAAAAAGAAGCTCAAAGGTTAAATTTAAAATATGATTTTATTTTTAATATGTGTTTTTGGGCTGTAATAGTAGGATATATATGTGCTAGATTATATTATGTTTTATTTAATTTAGAATATTATGGAGTTCATCCAGAAGAAATATTTATGGTTTGGAAAGGCGGATTAGCAATTCATGGTGGTTTAATCGGTGGATTATTAACAATGCTATTTTATTGCAATAAATATAAAACAAGATTAATAAGATATTTAGATGTTATATGTGTTCCCTTAATATTAGGACAAGCTATTGGTAGATGGGGAAACTTCTTTAATCAAGAAGCTCATGGTGCAGCAACAACATACGAACATTTAAAAAGCCTACATATACCTAAATTTATTATCGACAATATGAAAATAGATGGAGTATATTACACTCCAACATTCTTATATGAATCAATTGCCTGCTTAACTTTATTTATAATATTTATAATTATAAGAAGATATAAATTTAGAAAAGTGGGTACAATGTCAGCTTTATACTTAATTGGATATGGCATTATAAGATTCTTTATTGAAATAAGCAGAACAGATGCATTATTAATATTAGGATTTAAAATTGCTCAAATAGTTTCTATAATAATGATTATAATTGGTATAATAATATTAGCAAAAAATAAGAAAAAAGGACGATTTGAAGATTTATATAACGATTCCAATAATGTTGATAATTTGAAATTTTAAAAATTTTATAGTCTTGAAATAAATACCAATATTTGTTAAAATGAATATGTAAGAAAAGCTTACATAAAATAAAAAAGGAACACTTAATCTGGAATGTTAAGTGATTACCTAAATGAATATTTAAAATCACCAAAACCTCCTGTGTTTATGGTGTTTTTAATTTAACACAATCATTTTAATAATGATAAAAAGTAAAATAAAAATAATTATAAATAAATTAAATATTATAAAATATAATAATCTTTTATTCACATTAACCGCCTCTTTCTATTACTAGAGTAGAGGTAATCACCTAAACAATTAAATGTTCCTTAAGTAATAGAATAACAAATAACTAAATCATAAGCAAGTAAAATACTACGAAAATTCATATAATATTTATAATGAAAAAACAAGGCTTAATCCTTGTTTTCGTTTGACAATAATTCTCTAATATCTTTTTCTGATAAACTAGATAAAATATCCTTATCTCTAATTTCGCCATCGATTAATTTTTCACTTAATTTAAGTTTTTTCTTTTGTAATTCTAAAATCTTTTCTTCAATTGTTCCTTTAGCAACAATATGAATAACTTCAACAGTCTTAGTTTGACCAATCCTATGAGCTCTATCAGTAGCTTGATTTTCAGCTTGCGGATTCCACCATAAATCTAAATGAATAACAGTTGATGCGCTAGCAAGGTTAAGTCCTGTCCCACCGGCTTTAAGCATTATTAAGAATACAGCAGTATCTTTTCTTTCATTAAATTCATCAACCCTACGCATTCTTTCTTTACTTGAAACTTCACCAGAAATTGTATAATAAGGAATATCTTCTTTTTCTAAATGTCCAATAACGTCATTCATTGCATCCTTGAAAGATGTAAACATTAAAATCTTATTCCCATTTGCAATATTTTCTTTAATAACATAAATTAAACTATCAATCTTATTAGATCCGCCAGTATATTCTGGATAAACAATCTTAGGATCAATACAAATTTGTCTTAATTTAGTAAGCAGTGGCAAAATCAAGAATGCTGCCTTTTTCTCTCCGCCTTGCTTTAATATATCATCTATTTCTTTTTTTACCTTTTCAAGTTCAGCAACATATATTTTCTTTTGCTCGTCAGTAAGTTCAACAAAAATATTATTTTCCATCTTATCTGGTAAATCTTTAGTAACATCCATTTTCTTTCTTCTTAAAATAAATGGTCTAATTTGTTTATTTAAATTATCTAAAAGCATATTCGCATTATCATCAAAATCAGTAATACGATATTTTGCTCTAAATTTTTCTGCAGTTGATAAATATCCAGGCATAATATAGTCAAAAATACTCCATAATTCTAAAGGACTATTTTCAAGTGGAGTACCAGTAAGCGCAAACTTAGTACCTGCGTTAATTCCTTTAACAACCTTTGTAATACTAGCTACATAATTTTTAATGCTTTGTGCTTCATCTATAAACATTGTATGATAACTTTTATCTTTATATAAATCTTCATCTTCTCTTAATTGACCATAAGATGTTATAAATACATTTTTGTTTTCTTCAATTAATTTTTTTCTTAAGTTCTTAGTTCCTGAAACAATTGAAACAGGAATATTTCCCCCATACATCTCAAATTCATGTTTCCAATTATAAACTAAACTAGTAGGTACGACAATTAAAAACTTCGCATTTCTATCTTCTAATAAAATTTGTTTAATATAATAAATAGTTTGAATTGTTTTACCAAGTCCCATTTCATCAGCAAGAATTCCACCAAATCCAGTCTTATGAATATTGTAAAGCCACTTAACACCAGTAACTTGATAATCTCTTAAAACCTTTAACTCATCTTCACTAATAGACAACTTTGCATCTTTGAACTCATAGAAATTCTTAATAAAATCATCAAACAAATTATTCGTATTAACATTTTTAAACTTATTTTGTCTTAAACTATCTAAATATATTGCTCTATATTTTTGAATAGCACCTCTACCATTAATAATCTCTTCATCAGTAAAATTCATCTCTTCAGTTAAATCTTCAAGTTCTTTTAAATTATCGTCTTCTAAATTAAGAATATCACCATTTTTAAGTCTAAAATACTTCTTCTTAGCTTTCATATTTTTAAATATATTAACAAGTTCATCACTATTAATATTATCTAAACTAAAATCATACTTAAATATATTATCAGATCCAATTCCAAAAGAAGAAGATACATTAGTTTTCTTTCTAATTTTAATATTATTAAACTTTTCAGTAGTAAAGATTTTATAATCATTAGCAAGTTCTTCTAAACCATTTTCAATAAATTCAACTTCATCATTAACATCATTCATAGAAATACTTTTTTTATCGACTACAAATCCGTAACTAGTAAGTTTAGCAATAACCTCATTTTCTTTATCTACATCCCTAACAACAGCTTCATTCTTATCAAAATATCCAACCTTATCATTTTTATAGTCAAATATAACCTTAGCTTTTATAGCATCTTTAGCAATATCAAAATATAATTCAGTTTCACTTAAACTATTAATCTTTATATCTTCACTTGCACTCTCATCAACAATTACATTATTTTTAATAATTTTAAGTAATCCATTTGAAAATACATTTAGTTCATTTTTGTCAACTTTAATTTCTTCAAGTTCATTATCAACAATATCTTCTAATACATTTCTTTCCTGTAAACTTAAATGATACACATCCCCATTATAATAAACATATTCATAATCATCAGTTAATGGATAAATTCTATCATAATCAAACTTAATAACATAATTATCATTTTCCTTAAGAATATATGAATTTAATGGACTACCATCAATAATACTTTCAATAACATGATCACTAACTTTAAACTTAATCTTATTAGAATCTAAGAAATCTAGCATTCTCTTTAAAGCCTTAATAGGTCCAATATTATTACAATTAAGAATATATGTTTTAATCTCTTTAATTAATCTATCAGATTGTTTAGAAAAGAAATTTAATTTCGGATTATAAGTAAATTCTTTACCAAATTGAAATTCGCCATCTTGATTATCATATACTTGATAAAAACCATTAGAATGATTAAGCAAACTATACATTTTATTCATTCCAATAAACACTTTAAATTCAGTATTATATCTTTTATAACCTTCATAAGAATGACATTGTAAATTAAAAGTAGGTTCAACAAATACTTCTTTTTTTACAACCTTTTTATCAGTATCATCACTTTTATATCTATTTAAAAAATCTTTATATAACAAACTATCATCATACTTGTCATCAAATAAATAATTAGCATAATTATAGTAAACTGCTCCTATATGATAACAACTCTTATTTTGTCTAAATAAATCACAATCACAAGTACAAGTATCTATATGATTATTTTTAATTCCGAATGCAACATTAAAAGTTTTAAAATTAAAAGAATAATCCCTTAAACTAAATTCATAAAATTTAATTGTTTCTCCATTTATAACATTATTATATATTTCGCCTTCATTAATATAATATCTAGCAAAATATTTTCCCTTAAGCAAATCATGTTCATTAGCGTATTTTTTAATCTCTTCTAAATGTAATTTATAACTATCAATTTCTTTCCTAAGTATCATGGCAACTCCTTTACTAATTAGACTATTATACAATATATTCTAAAAAATATCTATTAAATTCAAGGGAAAATGCTATAATATAGAAGAAAGGACTGATTAACTAATGTATGATTTAATTATTATCGGTTTAGGACCAGCTGGAATTAATGCCTGTATTTATGCTAAAAGAAGTAATTTAAACATTTTGGTGTTTGAAAAGAATATGCCAGGAGGAACTCTTCATACTATTAAACATGTTGATAACTATCTAGGATATAACAATGTTGATGGTACTGAACTTGCCATGTTATTTTATAAACAATTCAAAGATTTAAAAGTTCCTATGAAAAATGAAGAAGTAATTAAAGTAGAATTAAATGGTAATGAAAAAATAGTAAAAACAAATAATGGAACATATAAAGCTAAAGCTGTAATTATTGCAACTGGTAGAGGAAAACAAAAATTAGGTCTTGATAATGAAAATATTAATGGAGTATCAACTTGTGCAGTCTGTGATGGTGCTCTATATAAAGATAAAACTGTTGCTATTTATGGAAACAATCCTTTAATGTTAGAAGATATTTTATATTTATCAAATATTGTCAAAAAACTTTATATAATAACTTCTAAAGATAAATTACTAGGTAATAATGAATTATTAGATAAAATTACTAAATTAGAAAATATAGAATTATTATTTAACCAAAATATCAAAAAAATAAATGGAAAAGATAAAATAGAATCTATTGAATTAAACGATAAAACCTTAACAATAGATGGATTATTTATTAATAATGAATATGGTCCAATCACTTCATTTGTTAAAGATTTAGGAATAACTAATGAAAAAGGTTATATAATTGCTGATGATAATGGTAAAACTAAAATAGATGGTATATATGTCTGCGGTGATAGTAAGGAAAAAACTTTATATCAAATAATTACAGCAGCATCAGAAGGAGCACTTGCTGCAACTGATGCATATAAATATATAAAAAATTATAAATAGGTGTCATTAAACATCTATTTTCTTTGCACTAATTTAAGACTTGTTACATAAACTATAAAGGAAAGGATGTATTTATTCATGAATGGATGCAATGACGGATGTACTTATACATTTTGTGCACCTGCAGGGCCTACTGGTCCAACTGGCCCTAGAGGCCCACAAGGTATTCAAGGTGTACAAGGTATCCAAGGTATGCAAGGTCCAACAGGACCGCAAGGAATTCAGGGGCCAGCTGGTGTAGCCGGACCACAAGGTGTAACTGGACCAACTGGAGCAACAGGAGCAACCGGACCACAAGGAATTCAAGGCCAAACTGGAGTAGCCGGAACTCAAGGAGTAACTGGACCAACTGGTGCAACTGGAGCAACCGGACCACAAGGAATTCAAGGACCAGCTGGTGTAGCAGGACCACAAGGAGTAACTGGTCCAACCGGAGCAACCGGACCACAAGGAATTCAGGGGCCAGCTGGTGAAGCAGGACCACAAGGAGTAACCGGTCCAACCGGAGCAACAGGACCACAAGGAATTCAAGGCCCAGCTGGTGAAGCAGGACCACAAGGAGTAACTGGTCCAACTGGAGCAACAGGACCAACAGGAGCAACTGGACCACAAGGAATTCAGGGACCAGCCGGTGTAGCAGGAACTCAAGGAGTAACTGGACCAACTGGAGCAACAGGCTCAACTGGTCCACAAGGAATTCAGGGACCAGCTGGTGAAGCAGGACCACAAGGAGAGACGGGTCCAACTGGCCCAACCGGTCCTACTGGTACAGCTGGTGAAACTCCAGTATTTACAATAGGTAATGTAACAACAGGTGCCCCGGGAACAAATGCTGAAGTAACAATTTCAGGTACAGCTCCAAACTATACATTAAACTTTACAATTCCACAAGGACCAACTGGACCACAAGGAGTAGCAGGAACTGAAGGAGCAACTGGGCCAACCGGACCAACCGGACCAACCGGAGCAAGTGCATAAGATTAAAAGAGAAAAATATTCATAAAAATGATTATCTTTCTCTTTTTTTAGTAAAAAAGTAAAAAAATGTAATATAATAAGTATTTAATTAATATTTACCATATGCTATTATGAATATAGGAGTTGAAGCTGAGAATATTAAAATAGAAACTACTGAAATACAAGCAAACACAGTAGAGACATTTGCAATGCATTCAGCAAAAGAAGCAAGTGATAAATTAAAATGTACAGTATTAAAAAATGATACTGGATTATATGTAGAAGCACTAAATGGAAGCATATACCTATTGTGAATATGGAAAAGAACCTGTAATTTTTTAATCAGTAACAAAAGGAAAAGTAGCTGAAACTAAGTCAGACACATATTGATGGAGTTGGGACTTTATATTTATACCAGATGGATATGATAAAACAATGGGAAATTATCTCGCTGAAAAAAGATGCCGTGTTTGGAATACAGATGCATATACAGAATTAGTTAACTATCTAAAAACTAAAAAAGATTAAAAAATATATTAGCAAAATTAAAAATTATTTCTCGTTAGTGAGGTGAAATTATATGTTACATGAAATGAAATTACAAAATGGGCCATTTAATTCTATTAAAAATGGTAAAAAAACAATTGAATTAAGACTCTATGATGAAAAAAGACAAAAAGTTAAAATAAAAGATAAAATTGAATTTACAAACATTTTAAACAATGAAAAAATATTAACAAAAGTAATAAATCTTCATAAATATAAAACATTTGAAGAACTATATAAACATTTTGATAAAGAATCTTTAGGATATAATAAAGATGATATTGCAAACCCCAAAGATATGGAAAAATATTATTCTATAGAAGAACAAAATAAATATGGAGTTCTAGGAATAGAAATAAAAATTAAATAATTTTAATTGTCAAAGATTTAAATAATTAAAAAGAGAAAACCTTATTATCTAAGAATTTTCTCTTTTATTTTATTTCCAAATTTAGGAATTAAAACCCCCTCATCCGTATTATTTAAATCAACATCCTTACTATTTTTGGGATAAATATTTAAATAATAAGCAAGGTTATGAACAATCCATTCATATTCCATTGATAAAATACTTCTTTCCCACTTAGAAGGATATTGCCTTTCATATTCCTTTAAAATCTTTAATATTTCTTTTATTTCCTCTAAAGACTTAATTTTATAAGAGTTATATACAATCATATTTGGATCATCATCATATCTACTATCAATTACATAAATATTATCATCACAGCAAACACTATCTCTATCGTCAACAATAAAAATATTTTTGTCATCTAAACATGCAAAATAACTATCTCCACATTTATCATATTCTTCATTATAATTAACTTTAATATTTCTTCTAGAATTAAGTTTAAAAATAATTAAACTATAAATAACAAGTAATGCAAAAGCTTTTTTTCGTCTATTTTTCAAAAAATCACTTCCAAATCAACTAATAAACTAACACATTTTTTTGATTTAAACAACATAAAATTAATAGGTGATAAATTGAAAATATGTGTATATGCTATTAGCAAAAATGAATCAAAATTTGTAGATCGTTGGTATGAATCTATGAAAGAAGCCGATGAAATATATGTTCTTGATACTGGTTCAACCGACGATACCGTTGAAAAATTAAAAAAACATAACATTAAAGTAACTACTAAAATAATAGCCCCCTGGCGATTTGATGTAGCGAGAAATGAATCGTTAAAATTAGTTCCTGAAGATGCTGATTTATGTGTTTGTACCGATTTAGATGAAATATTTGATAAAGGTTGGCGCCAAAAATTAGAACAAGCCCAAAAATATAATCTAGTAAAATACAACTATATATGGTCATTCGATAAAAATAATAATCCTGCCGTAAATTTCTTTTATGAAAAAATTCATAGTCGTCATGGCTATAAATGGATTAATCCAGTTCATGAAGTTTTAGAGTGCTCCCTAAAAAACCCTAAAACCATTTTAATAGAAGACATAGTATTAAAACATTATCCAGATAGTACCAAATCGCGAAGTTCTTATTTGCCATTACTTGAACTTTCAGTTAAAGAAAATCCTAAAAATGATCGTAACTATCACTATTTAGGAAGAGAATATATGTTTTATGGAAAATACAAAGAAGCAATTAAAACCTTAAAACATCATCTTAAAATGAAAAATGCGACTTGGTGTGATGAGAGATGCGCATCTATGCGTTTCATATCAAGATCATATTATAATTTAAAAGATTACAAAGAAGCCTTAAGATACGCTATAATGAGTATTAGTGAAGCACCATATTTAAGAGAAGGATGTTATGAAACAGGACTAATATATTATCATCTAAATGAATATAATAAGGCTAAGTTATATCTTTTACTCGCATTGCAAATCAAATCAAATCCAAAGACATATATTAATGATCCTGCTTGTTACAATGGAACAATTGAAGATCTTTTAACAATTTGTGAATATAATCTAAAAAATTATAAAGAAGCCTATATTTACGTAAATAAAGCCTTAAAATATAATCCAAATGAACCAAGACTACTACGTAATAAAGAACTAATTGAAAAATTAATATAAGAATTATTTCCATTTAATTCTTTTTCTTTTTAATTAAATATGCTATATTATAACCGTGATGTTTATGGAATATTTAATCCTTGCATACTTGGGAGACGCTGTATATGAACTTATAGTTCGTAGTCATTTAATTAATAAAGGAATAAAAAATGTTAATGACCTTCAAACTGAAAGTCTTAATTTTGTAAGTGCTAAAAGTCAACGAAAACTTTTAGAAAAATTAGAACAAGAAAATATCTTAACAGAAGCTGAATTAGATATTGTAAAAAAAGGTCGTAACGCCAAAATGCATCGAAGTAAAAATAATGATATAGTAACTTATCATAAAGCCACTGGTTTTGAATGTTTAATAGGTTATTTATATCAAAATGATAAAAATAGATTAAATGAAATAATGGAGAAGATTTTATGAGAGTATGTGGAAAAAACGTTTTTAATGAATTAGAGCCTTCTAAAATAAGAAAAGTTCTATTATCAACAAATTTTAAAGACCAAGAAATAATTAAAAAAATAAAAGATAATAATATAAAGTATGTTTTAACTGATCCTAAATTAATGGATAAAATGTTAAAAAATAATCAAGGGATAATTTTTGAAATATTAGATTATGAATATGGAAATATAGATGATATTAATGACGATACCTTTGTTTTAATGTTAGATCATTTAGAAGATCCTCACAACTTTGGAGCTATAATTAGATCATGTGAAGCAAGAGGAATTAAAAATATAATTATTCCTAAAGATCGTTCAGTATTAGTTACCGAAACAGTTATGAAGACAAGTACCGGAGCTTTAGAAAGAGTTAACATAATAATGGTTAATAACCTAGTAAACGCCATTAACAAACTAAAAGACAAAGGATTTTTTATCTATGCTGCTGAAGCCGATGGAACTGATTATCGTAAAGTAAATTATGCCGATAAAGTATGTTTGGTAATTGGATCCGAAGGATTTGGTGTAAGTAAATTAGTAAGAAAAAATTGTGATGAAATATTAAGTATCCCAATGAAAGGAAAAGTAAATTCCCTTAATGCATCCGTATCAGCCGGTATTTTACTATTTGGAATTGGAGATTAATGGAGTTTCCCGAAAATGAATTAGCATCTATGATATGCGATAATGATGAAGATGTTAATGAAGCATTATACAAAAAATATTCTTATCTGGTAACAATTGTTATAAATAAAAATAAAGATACTTTAAATAATTTAAAAATAGAATTAGATGAAGCAAAACAAGAATCATTTTATGCTCTTAATGAAGCTTTAACAACCTACCGAGATGATAGGGACGCCAGTTTAACAGTTTATATAATAAATGTAATAGAATATAGAGTTCAAAAACTAATAAGGAAAAAATTACGTAAAAAAAGCAAAGATGAAATTAATAATGTTAGTTTAGAAAATAGTAATAATGCATTATTAAAAATAACTTCTGATTTAAAATATAATCCAGAAAATTTAATATTATCAAACGAAAATTATAATACTCTGTTAAATAATATAATTATTTCACTATCACCTAACGAAAAAGAAATATTTAATCTGATAAAAGAAAATTATTCATATAATGATATTTCTAAAATCTTAAATTTGAATATTAAACAAGTATATAATTCAGTATATCGTATTAAAGACAAAGTAAAAACAATAATTGAAAATTAATTAAAAATATGCTATAATACCCCTCGAATTAAGGGGTGTTTTAATTATGAGAACATTTAATATAAATGATATCTATATTGATGAATTATTAAATACAAGTAAACTACCAGATATTTTTAAATATAGATGCATAATAAGAAATAATGATATCTTAAACGGACAATTTCTTAATGAATTAGCACGTAAAATTAATGTTACTCCATCAAATTTAGAAATATATCATAATTGGTTTTTAATTAATGATAAATATTATTATTTTAAACATTACTATATATTTGAAGAACTACTTATGGAACAAATTTTTAAAGCATTTGATGTTCCAACTGTTAATCATGAAATTGTTAGTTTTAATGGAAAAGCTGGAATTATTAGTGAAAATTTTAGAAAACAAGATTGTGAATATTTAAATTATGAAGATGTGATTCCACTAGAAATAGATGTTCCATCCCATATAATAGATTATAATAGTGTTATTAAAACACAAATGAGTGACTCTGATTACAAAAATTATATAGAATTAATATCTAAAATTATGGCAGTTGATATTATGTTTGGACAGTTTGATCATAAATATTATAATATTATGTTTGAAAAATCAAATACTCATTTAAAGTTAACACCGATGTTTGATAATGGATGTATTTTTAAAGAACAAGCAAGTGAAAGCACTTACGTATTCAAATCTTGCTTTGATACCCTAACATTTAGTTTAAAAAGTAAAAATATTGATGAACATACTATTGAAACAATTAATGATTATCCTGAATTATTTAAAAGTTTAGAAACTACTTTAAATTTCAATTTGACTAAAATATTTAACAGATTAGAGCAAACATATCAACTAGAAATATATAAAGAATTAAGAAAACAAATTCAAAGCTATTATGATATCCATCGCAAAATGGTTGAAAAAGCACTTAAATATGTAAAATAAATTTTAAATTGTAAACAATATAAAAATATGTTATTATACGCATCAAGCAAAGGGGTGTTTTAATTATGTTGAAGTTGCCTGATATTAGTGAAATGTTGTGTATTAGTTCGGTAAAAGACGTATCTGATTTTTATGCTTTCAAAAATGGAAGTTATTATGATCAAGAGCAATATTTAAAAATAGCCAAGCAAATTAATATCGATTCTGAATTATTACAAACTTATAATAATTGGTTAAATATAAATAATAAATATTTTTATTTTAAGTCTAATTATGCATTTCAAGAATTATTAATTGAAAGTATTTTTAAAGAAATTAAAGTTAATACGGTTGAACATCAAATAGTTAAATTCGACGAAGAAATTGGACTTATTAGTGCTAATTACCGAAAATCAAAATTAAAATATCAATATTTTGATGAATTAACTATCGGTTTGAATACTAATAGTTTTATAGAAATAAATAATTTATTAAAAAAATCAATGAATCGAGAAGATTATAAAAAATGTATTGAACAAATATTTAAAATTATTTCCGTAGATATATTATTTGGTCAGTATGATAGATGGGAGTACAATGTATTTTTCGAAAAATCTAAAAGCCATATTCAACTATCTCCAATGTTTGACAATGGATGTATATTTTCAGAAGATTATGGAGACATTTCAATATACAAGTCGTGCTTTGGCATATTTTCAATTAGTGAAAAATATGAAGATTACTTTACAACTAATGTTATACGTAAATTTCCTAAATTATTCTTATCATTAGAACAAGCTATTAATTTTGAACTTTCAAAAATATTTGATAATTTAGAAGTAGAATACAAAATAAAAATATGTAAAGAAATCAGAACACAAATTCAAAACTATTATGATAAACATCGCAAAATGGTTGAAAAAACGCTTAAATTTGTTAAATAAATCAATAAAAAACTATTGCAATTATACAAAGATTTTGATATATTCTTATTGACGCAGAAAGCGTTTTTTATTTGAAATAAAAAAGGAGATATTATGGCAAAAGATGTAAAAAAGAAAAATACAAGTAAAAAAGCAGCTAAAGTACAAAAAGAAGAAACAAAAGTGACTGTTGAAAAAGTAGAAGTTACTAACAAAAAATTAAAGAAAGAAACTAAACCAGTTAAAAAAGAAACTAAAAAAGTAAAGAACCAAACACCAAAAAAATCATATAGTTCTGAAGTAAAAGCTGAACTAAAAAAAGTTAATTGGCCTTCAAAAAAAGATTTAACTAAATATGGTGTAGCAACTATTATATTTATTGTAATATTTGGTTTATATTTTTATGGTTTAGATGCATTATTTGCATGGCTAAGTTCATTAGTAAAGGGGTTATAATATATGGAAAAAGAATGGTATGTAGTTAACACTTATTCAGGACATGAATCTAAAGTCAAAGAAAAACTTGAAATGCGTGCTGAATCAATGGGATTCAAAGATAATATTTTTAGAATTATTGTGCCAGAAGAAACTGTTAAAGAAACAATGAAAGATGGAAGCATTAAAGAAAAAAAGAAAAAAATGTTTCCCGGTTATATTTTAGTTGAAATGATTATGACAGATGAAGCATGGTATATTGTAAGAAATACTCCCGGAGTTACTGGATTCATTGGATCAAGTGGAAAAGGAGCAAAACCCACTCCATTAAAACCACAAGAAATCGATAAAATTCTAGCTAATATGGGTATGACTAGAATGGATGTTGATAAAGAACTTACTGTTGGAACTAAAGTTACAATTGTTGATGGACCATTTAAAGGTATGGACGGAACAATTAGTACATTAGATTTAGAAAACAGCAGATTAACAGTATTAGTTGATTTATTTGGTCAAGAAACACCAGTTGAAGTAGAATTATTCCAAGTAGCAACAATTAAATAATTAATTAAAAACTCTATTAATTTAGAGCTTTTTTTATATTTTTAAATAAACAAGCAAAATTTATATTGTAAAAAGAAAGAAAATGTGGTATAGTCCAAATTGCAATTAGGTTTAATTGTAAGTGGAGGGGAATGCGGATTTGCCCATACCACTAAGCGAAAATATGAAAGGATGTGTATTTCGTGGCAAAAGAAGTCGTAAAGAAAATTAAATTACAAATTCCTGCTGGAAAAGCTACACCTGCTCCTCCTGTTGGAACAGTTTTAGGACCTGCCGGAATTAATTTAGGAGAATTTTGTACTAAATTTAATGATGCATCTAAAGATAAAATGGGAGATATTCTACCTGTTGAAATCTCAATTTATGATGATAGAACATTTAGTTTTGTATTAAAGACTCCACCAGCTGCTTTCTTACTTAAAAAGGCTGCAAAAATTAACAAAGCATCTAAAAAGGGTGCTAATGAAGTTGTTGCAACTATCTCTAAAGAAGATTTAAGAAAAATAGCTGAAACTAAAATGCCAGATTTAAATGCTTATACTATTGAAGCAGCAATGAAAATTATTGAAGGAACTGCTCGTAATATGGGTATTGCCGTTGAAGGAATTAATGATGAAGAACTAAAAGAACAAGCTCTTGAAGCAAAAGAAGCTGAAATAGCTGAAGCTAAACGTGAAGCAGCATTAGAAAAGATGGAAGAATCTGCAAACAACAATAACGCTGAAGTAGAAGTTATTGGCGAAAACAAAGAAACTGAAGAAAATTAATAATCCGCAAAATCTACCACGATTGGAGGGAATAAAATGAGAAAATTAGGAAAAAAGTACGTGGAAGCTTCTAAAAAAATCGAAAAAGCAAAATTATACGATGTTAAAGAAGCAATTAGCTTAGTTAAAGAAACAAGTACTACTAAATTTGATAGTTCTGTTGAAGTAGCTATGCATTTAAATATTGATACTAAGAAATCAGATCAACAATTAAGAGGATCAATCGTACTACCAAATGGTACTGGAAAATCTAAAAAAATCTTAGTTTTAGCTAAAGGAGCAGCTGCTGAAGCCGCTAAAAAAGCTGGAGCTGATTTTGTAGGAGAACAAGATCTAATTGATAAAATTTCAAATGAAAATTGGTTTGATTACGATGTAATCGTTGCAACACCAGAAATGATGCCTGCATTAGGTAGAATTGGTAAAGTTTTAGGACCTAAAGGTTTAATGCCAAACCCTAAGACTGGAACAGTTACTACTACACCAGAAAAAACTGTTGAAGATATCAAAAAAGGTATGATCGAATACCGTGCTGATTCTTTAGGAAATGTTCATAGTATTATTGGAAAAGTATCTTTTGATGAAAAATCATTAGAAGAAAACTTAACATATTTTGTTAATACAATAATTAAAAACAAACCTAAAACAGTTAAAGGAACATTCGTTAAGAGTGTATCAATTTGTACTACTATGGGTCCTGGAATTAAATTAAATACAAATTCTTTTGACAAATAGTTACAAATGTTGTATATTAAAAATTGTTAAAAAAACTTTTTATCCGTAGACAGCTGGGGCTTTAAGCTTAATAATCCAGCCGAGGGAAGAACTTGTGCTTTCCTCATGGAAAGTTTTTTTATAAAAAAAGGAGGAAAATATGGCAAGTACAAAAATTCTTAATGCAAAAAAAGAAGTAGTAAACGAAATTGCTGACAAAATTAAGAATTCTGAATCAGTAGTATTATTTTCTTATCAAGGATTAACTGTTGCTGATATGGCTGAATTAAGAAACAAAGTTAAAGAAGCTAATGGTGAAGTTAAGATTTATAAGAATACCCTTGTTAAAAGAGCAACAGACGAATTAAACATTGATTTATCTGATACTCTTGAAGGACCTAACGCTATTGTATTTGGTAAAGAATTATTAGCGCCTATTAAAGCTATTAGTGCTTTTACTAAAGATCACAAATGTGCTGAAATCAGAAGCGGAATTATTAATGGCGAAGTAGCTACAATAGATGAAATTAATGAATATGCAACTATTCCATCTATGGAAGGATTACTTACTATGCTTGCAGGTGGTATGATAGAACACGTTAAAAATCTATCTATAGCATTAAACTTATATGCTGAAGGATTAGAAGAAAAGTAATATTAGGAAAGGAGAAATAAAAAATGGCTAAAATTACTAAAGAAGATTTTATTAATTCATTAAAAGAAATGACTATTCTTGAAGTAAAAGAATTAGTTGACGCAATGAAGGAGGAATTCGGAGTAGACCCATCTGCTGTTGCTGTTGCTGCTGCACCTGCTGCTGCTGTTGAAGAAGGACCTTCTACTAAAACTGTAGTTTTAAAAGACGCTGGAGCTGCTAAAATCGGTGTTATCAAAGTTATAAGAGAAATTACTGGTTTAGGATTAGTTGAAGCTAAAGGAGTAGCTGACAAAGGTGGAAACATTAAAGAAAACGTTTCTGCTGACGAAGCTAACGAAATTAAAGCTAAATTAGAAGAAGCTGGAGCTACTGTTGAATTAGTTTAATTACTAAAATGAACTTCCCACAACTGGGGAGTTTTTTGTTTACATAATTTAATATTTATTGTTATAATTAAGTAGAGGTTAAGAATATGAAATTAAATAAAAATGGTTGGGGCTTTAAAATGATGCTATTTCTAATGGGATTACTTATTTTTGCATTATTAATAGCTATCTATTTTATATATAAATTTTATAGTGAAATTAATTTTCTAAGTTGAATAATAGTAAAGGTAGTCGAAATGTTATGAAGAAGAATATGATAATATGGTTAATATTAATAGTAATCTTAGTTGGTGGATTAACTATAATTGGCTTAAAAATTAAAAATGAAAACAAAGAATATAAAACATTAGAAAAGAAAATGACAGATGTTGCTAAGGCTTATTATGGAGAAAAACCAGGACTTTTAAAAAACAATGAAACAATCTCAATACAAGATTTATCAGATTACGATAATACTTTAACAAATAAAGTTAACGAAGAAGAATGTAATGGATATGTTAAAACTACATCTAATATGGGTATTTTTGAATATAAAGCATATATTAAATGCAATGAATACACAACCAAAGGATATGTTAATCAATAAAGTACATAAACAGATGGATGTTAATACAAAGGGAAAACTATGCTTTCCTTTTTTTAATAAAATAAACATATAATTAAGAAGGAGAATAAATATGAATAATTTTATTTTAGAATTAGAAAAACTTAATTTAGGAAAAATCGAAAAAGATATTTCATTATCAACCTTAACAACTTACAAAACAGGTGGTATTGCTAAATTAGTTGTTTATCCAAATAATATTAACAATTTAAAACAATTATTAAAACTAATTCATAAATATAATATTAAATATTTTATTTTAGGAAAAGGAAGTAATACACTATTTAGTGATAAAGAATTTAACGGAGTAATTATTAAATTAGATAAATTAAATAATTTCAAAATTAAGCAAACTGAAATATATGTTGAATCAGGTATGATTTTAAGTAAATTAGTTCAAGCAAGTATTAAAAATGAATTAACTGGTTTAGAGTTTGCAATAGGAATTCCTGGAACAATTGGTGGAGCAATATATATGAACGCTGGAGCTTATGGAAGTAAAATGAGCAACATTGTTAAAAGTGTTATTGTACTAGATGAGAAATTACAAATCGAAGAAATACCATTAGAAAAATTAAAATTTGATTATCGATATTCAATATTTCAAGCTAACAAAAATTTAATTTGTGTTGCTGCAAATATTAAGCTAGAACATGGTAATCATGATGAAATAGATAGCAAAATAAAAGAAAACTTATTAAAAAGAAAGAAAAGCCAACCTTTAGAATATCCATCAGCTGGTAGTGTATTTAGAAATCCCGAAGGAAATTATGCCGGTAAAATAATTGAAGAACTAGGCCTAAAGGGAAAAAACATTGGTGGAGCAGAAATTAGTACTAAACATGCTAACTTTATTATTAATAAAAATAATGCTTCATCATCTGATATTTTAAATTTAATTAAATTAGTTCAAAAAGAAGTTAAAGATAAATATAAAATTGATTTAAAATTAGAACAACAATTAGTTAATTGGTAAAAATATGCAATTTTTATAATTTCAATATATTGAAAATCCGTTTAATTTTTGCTACAATGAATATGTAAGGAAAACTTACATAAAATAAAAAAGGAACACTTAATTTTGAGATGTTAAGTGATTACCTAAAAAATTTAGTATTCACCAAAACCCCGTGTTTGGTGTTTTTAATTTAACCCAATCATTTTAATAATGATAAAAAGTAAAATAAAAACAATTATAAATAAATTGAAAATTATAAAATATAATAATTTTTTATTCATAAGATCACCTCATTTCATATAAAAAATATAGAAATAAGGTAATCACCTAAACAATTAAATGTTCCTTGAGTAATAGGAATATCAAATAATAAAATAATAAGTCAATAAAAAAGTGCGAAAATTCATATAACATTTTTACTCAAAACATCAAACTTATGCTTGACACTACAATAGTCAAGTGGTATATTATATTTGCATTTTAAATTTTGGTTCTATGTCGCATAGAACCTTGATTTATGAGTAATACAGCACACCGGGATGTGTGTATAGAAAGGAAGTATTAAAATGCCTACAATAAACCAATTAGTTAAGACAAGAAGAAAAAACAAAACTAAAAAGAAAAAGAGTCCTGTATTAAACATCGGTTTTAATAGTATGGAAAGAAAGACTACAGCAACTGATCATCCACAAATGAGAGGTGTATGTACTCGTGTTGGTACAAAAACTCCAAAGAAACCAAACTCAGCATTAAGAAAATATGCTCGTGTAAGATTATCAAATGGTCGTGAAGTAGATACTTATATTCCAGGTGAAGGACATAACTTACAAGAACATAGTGTTGTTTTAGTTCGTGGTGGACGTGTTAAAGACCTTATCGGTGTACGTTATCACATTGTTCGTGGTACATTAGACACTCAAGGTGTTAATGATCGTAAACAATCAAGAAGTAAATATGGTACTAAAAAACCAAAGAAAAAATAGTTAAATAAGGAGGAAAAAATATGCGTAAAAGACGTGCAATTAAACGTGATGTTTTACCAGATCCTATATATAATTCAAAAGTTGTTACTAAATTAATTAACGCTGTTATGAACGACGGTAAAAAAGGTACTGCTACAAGAATTGTTAATGAGGCATTTGATAAAATAAAAGAACAAACAAATAAAGATCCGATGGAAGTTTTTACTAAAGCAATGGAAAATATTACTCCTGCATTAGAAGTAAAATCACGTCGTGTTGGTGGATCTAACGTTCAAGTTCCAATTGAAGTTAGTGAAACAAGAGGACAAACGCTTGCTCTTCGTTACTTAATCAATTATTCAAGATTAAGACCAGGAAGAGGAATGGCAAACAAATTAGCTGCTGAAATCATCGATGCATCAAATGGTGTTGGTGGAGCTGCTAAGAAGAGAGAAGATACTCATAAGATGGCTGAAGCAAATAAAGCATTTGCTCATTATAGATGGTAGGTTACTATGGCAAGAGACGTTTCAATAGATAAACTAAGAAATATCGGTATAATGGCTCACATTGATGCCGGTAAAACTACTACAACCGAAAGAATTTTATTCTTAACAGGTATCACTCATAAAATAGGTGAAACACATGATGGTGAATCTCAAATGGACTGGATGGCTCAAGAACAAGAAAGAGGTATCACAATTACAAGTGCTGCAACTACTGCACACTGGAAGGGTTATAGACTTAATATAATTGATACACCAGGACACGTAGACTTTACAATTGAAGTTCAAAGAAGTTTAAGAGTATTAGATGGTGCAATTGCCCTAATCGATGCTCAAGCTGGTGTAGAACCTCAAACCGAAACAGTTTGGAGACAAGCTAATGAATATAAAGTTCCAAGAATGATTTGTGCAAACAAAATGGAAAAAATGGGTGCAGACTATTATTATAGTTTAAAAACTATTAAAGATAGATTAGGCGCTAATGCCGCTGCAATCATGTTACCAATTGGTGCTGAAGATCATTTTACTGGATATATTGATTTAGTTGAAATGAAAGCATATGAGTATGATGGAACTGAACAACAACAAGTTACAGAAATTCCAATTCCTACTGATATGCAAGATAAAGCCGAAGAATACAGAACTATTCTATTAGAATCAGTTGTTGAATTTGATGATGCTTTAATGGAAAAATACTTAGAAGGTGGAGAAATTTCTGTAGCTGAATTAAAGAGTGCTATCAGAAAAGCAACATTAGCTGTTGAATTCTTCCCTGTATTATGTGCTGATGCCCTAGGAAACAAAGGTACTCATGCGTTATTAGATGCTGTTATTGATTATTTACCAGCACCTACAGATGTCGAAGCAATTGATTGCGTAGATAAAGATGGAAATGATATTAAGAGACATCCAAGTGATTCTGAACCATTTACTGCCTTAGCATTCAAAATTATGACAGACCCATTCGTTGGACGTTTATCATTCTTCAGAGTTTACTCTGGTGTGTTAAAAGCAGGTTCATATGTACTTAACTCAACTAAAGGAGTTAAAGAAAGAATCGGACGTATCTTACAAATGCATGCAAATCAACGTAAAGAAATCACTGAAGTTTATGCTGGTGAAATCGCTGCTGCAGTAGGTTTAAAAAATACAACAACTGCCGATACATTATGTGATGAAAAAGCATTTGCTAAGATGAAAGGTATGGAATTCCCAGAACCAGTTATTGATATTGCAATTGAAGCTAAATCTAAAAATGATCAAGATAAAATGGCAATTGCTATCCAAAAACTTGTTGAAGAAGACCCTACATTAAGAGTTAAAACTGATACTGAAACAGGTCAAACTGTATTATCAGGTATGGGTGAATTACACTTAGATATCATTATCGATAGAATGAGAAGAGAATTTGGTGTAGAAGTTAACCAAGGTAGACCACAAGTTGCATACCGTGAAACTATCACAGTCGCTGGAGATTGTGAAGGTAAATATATCAAACAATCAGGTGGACGTGGACAATACGGACATGTTTGGGTTAAATTTGAACCAAATCCAGGAAAAGGTTATGAATTCGTTGATGCAATCGTTGGTGGAGTTGTTCCTCGTGAATATATTCCAGTAACAGATAAAGGATTACAAGAAGCTATGGCTGGTGGTATCCTTGCTGGTTATCCAATGGTTGATGTTAAAGCAACATTATTTGATGGATCATATCATGATGTAGACTCATCAGAAATGGCATTCAAAATTGCTGCATCAATGGCATTAAAAGCTGCTAAAGAAAAATGTAAAGCAGTACTTCTAGAACCTATCATGAAAGTAGTAGTTGATACTCCAGAAGAATACATGGGAAATGTAATGGGAGATTTAACTTCTCGTCGTGGTAGACCACTAGGACAAGAATCAATTGGAAACTCAATTAGAATAATTGCTCTTGTTCCACTATCAGAAATGTTTGGTTACATGACTGATTTAAGAAGTAATACACAAGGACGTGCTAACTTCCAAATGGAAAAAGATCATTATGAAGAAGTTCCAAAATCAATCGCTGAAGAAATCATTAAGAAAAATAGCGTAAATTAATTGAATAATACTTGAATAAAGTTCAAGAATTAGATAAAATAATTTTATAGAAAGAAAAGAAATAGGAGGAAAAATAAAATGGCAAAAGAAAAATTTGATCGTAGTAAACCACATGTTAATATTGGTACTATTGGACACGTAGACCATGGTAAAACAACATTAACTGCTGCAATTACAAAGGTTTTACATGACGAAGGAAAAGCAGACTTTGTTGATTATGCAAATATCGATAAAGCCCCTGAAGAAAGAGAAAGAGGTATTACTATTAATACTGCTCACGTTGAGTATGAAACTGACAAACGTCACTATGCTCACGTAGACTGCCCAGGACATGCTGACTATGTTAAGAACATGATCACTGGTGCTGCACAAATGGATGGAGCTATCTTAGTTGTTTCAGCTGCAGATGGTCCTATGCCACAAACTAGAGAACATATCTTACTTGCTCGTCAAGTTGGAGTTCCAAGAATCGTAGTATTCATGAACAAATGTGATCAAGTTGATGATCCAGAATTACTAGATTTAGTAGAAATGGAAATTAGAGAATTATTAGGAGAATATGGTTTTGATTCAGAATGCCCTATTATTAGAGGATCTGCATTAAAAGCATTAGAAGGAGATCCAGCAAGCGTTCAAGCTATCAAAGACTTAATGGCTGCTGTTGATGATTATATCCCAACACCTGATAGAGATACTGATAAACCTTTCTTAATGAGTATTGAAGACGTATTTACAATTTCAGGACGTGGTACAGTTGTTACTGGACGTGTTGAAAGAGGTAGATTAAATCTTAACGACGAAGTTGAAATCGTTGGATTAAAAGATACAAGAAAGACAGTTGTTACTGGTATCGAAATGTTCAGAAAATCTTTAGATTATGCTGAAGCTGGAGATAACGCTGGAGTTTTACTTCGTGGTATCAATAGAGAAGATGTTGAACGTGGACAAGTTTTAGCTAAACCAGGTTCAGTACATCCTCATAAAAAATTCAAAGCTTCTGTATACGTATTATCTAAAGAAGAAGGTGGACGTCATACTCCATTCTTCTCAAACTACAGACCACAATTCTACTTCAGAACTACTGATGTTACTGGTGTAATTGAACTTCCTCAAGGAGTTGAAATGGTTATGCCTGGTGATAATGTAGAAATGACAGTTGAATTAATTGCTAGCGTTGCCTTAGAAAACGGAACTAAGTTCTCAATTCGTGAAGGTGGACGTACAGTTGGTGCTGGTACAGTTACTGAAATCATTGAATAATAGCAAATAAAAACACCTTCGGGTGTTTTTTTCTTTACTATAATTAAAAAAAATAGTAATATAATAATAAGGTGTATGATATGAAAAGGTTTAATTTATTTCATAAAAAAATAAGTATTATCAATGAAGTAGAAAGAAAAAATTTTTTAATCAGACTTATATTCTTTGCTTTAGCATCATTTCTATATGGAATAATTTATAATACCTTTTTAGTTCCAAACAATATAGTTATTGGTGGAATGAGTGGTCTAGCAATTGTTATTAAAGAATTAACTGGAATACAAACATCCATAATTATCAACATATGTACACTTGTTTTAGTAATAATATCTTATTTTATTCTAGGTAAAGATAAGGCTATATATACTATAGTTGGTGCAGCAATATTTACCCTTTTAATCTCATTTACCAGTACTTTTTCTTATAGTCTTCAAGGCTATTTAAAAAATGAATTTTTGATTATTTTAGTATCTTCCATATCAATTGGAATTGTTAATGGTATTATATATCGTTCCGGATTTAATACAGGTGGCTCAGATATATTAGCATCTATCTTAAACAAGTATTTTAAAATCCCTATTGGCCAGTGCAATAGTATTATTAACACATTTATTATAATGAGTGGTGCCTTCCTGTTTGGTATAACCAAAACAATCTGTGCTATATTTATTCTAACCGTATCATCAAAAATGATTGATATTATCATGTTAGGAGTAAATGATAGCAAAATGATATATATTAAAAGTAAAAACTGGAAAAATTTAGAAAAATACATTGTTAACGATTTAAAATTAGGCGTAACCGAAATTGGCAATAAAGGTGGAATATTTATTAATAAAGAGCCTACATTATTAGTAATTCTTCCATTCGATGAATATTATAATTTTAAATATCACATCTTAAAATATGATAGTAAAGCATTTATTGCCGCCCATGACTGTTATGCAATCCAAAATGGTTATAGTAGGAAAATATTGCCATTTTAATCACAATTAGGTATAATAAACTACGTTAAAAAAGGAGTAATGAAAGTGGAAACATTAGAAACTTTAGATGAAAATATCGAAAAATTAACAACTGAAACAAATAATAATGAACAAAAAAATAATGAAACAAATAAAGAAAATAAAATAAGTGTTCTTGAAAGATATGGTGAAGATTTAACTAAAAAAGAATATATTACAAATCCGTCAATAGGAAGAGATAAAGAAATTAATGAAATGATTTTAGCCCTAATTACTCCTGATAAAGCCGCATTATTAACAGGTAAGCCAGGTATAGGTAAAACCGCATTAGTAGAAGGACTTGCCTATCGCATCCAAAAAGGAGATGTTCCAAATGCTTTAAAAGGATGGAGTATTATTAAAATCAACATTACATCTCTTTTAGGTAGTACAACTGAAAATGGTAATACCGATGCTAGATTAGAAATATTACTTAATGAATTAAAAACTAAAACAAATACTATTCTATTTATTGATGAAGTACACTTATTAGTTAATAAAAATCCAAATAACAACATCGATTTTGCTAATATGTTAAAACCATTCTTAGATCGTGGAACTATTAAAATGATAGGTGCAACAACAACCGAAGAATATGAAGCATACATCCTAAGAGATAGAGCATTTCTACGTAGATTTATTAAAATAGATATTGCAGAAAGTGATCCTGAAACAGTTGTAAAAATTCTTATGGGAACATATCCTAAATTCGAAAAGAAAATGGGCGTAAAACTTGCTTATACAGATTTCCAAAAAGAAAAAATATTCGCTTTTTTAGTAGACATGACAAGTGAATATAAAAGAGTATATGAAATTTCAAGTAGATATCCGGATATAACCTTAACACTACTTGCTAATGCCTTTAGTTATGCTGTGTTCGAAAACTCACCTGAAGTAAGAATTAAACATATTTATGAAGCAGTTAAAAATGCTAAAAATATTTATCCTGATAGTTTAAAGAAAGAAATTGAAAAATTTAAAGTTCAATTTAAAGACATGTTAGAACAAGAAAATGTTGAAATCTAACAAGTTATTAACAAAGAATTACCTCACAATAATTCTTTTTATTTTGTCTATAAAATGATATACTTGTGTATAGTAAAAAGGAGTTAACATGATTGAAATAAAAAACGTAACTAAAAGTTTTCAAAAGAAAAATAATCAAAATAAAATAGAAACATTTCTTGCTGATAATAATATCTCATTTACTGCTATGGAAGGAGAAGTTTTAGGTATTCTAGGACCTAATGGAGCTGGAAAAACAACTTTACTTAGAATGATATCAGGCATTATGAAACCAGATAGCGGTGAGATTCTAGTTGACAACATGAACTATCAAAAAAATAATGAAACAATTAAGAAAAATATCGCCTTCATGTCAGGAAATACTAAATTATATAAAGATATATCTCCATACGAATTATTAAAAATGTGCGGTGAATATTATGAAGTTCCTAAAGAAAAGTTAGAGAAAATAATAAATGATATTATCAAACGATTTAATATGGAATCATTTGCTTATCAAAGAATTGAAAATTTATCTACTGGTCAATACCAAAGAACCTGTATTGCTCGTTGCCTAGTTCATAATCCCAAATATTATATCTTAGATGAAGCAACAAGTGGGTTAGATGTTATTTCTAGTAAAACAATTTTAGATTTTATTAACGAAGAAAAAACTAAAGGCAAATGCATATTATATTCAACTCATTACATGGAAGAAGCAGAAAACATCTGTGATAAACTATTACTTATTAATAAAGGTAAAGTTATTGCCTACGGAAAAAGTGAAGAAATTTTAAAAAATACTAATACAACCAACATTAGAGATGCCTTTTTAAAATTAATAGGAGAAGATAATGAATAATATAATAATAACAATCAAAAAAGAACTTCGTTCTATCGTTAGAGATAAAAAAACATTTATAACTTTACTTGCTATGCCTTTAATAGGAATGTTCTTTGTCATAGTTTATGGAGTCATGTTTGATCAAAACCAAGTTTTAAAACCACACAAAGTAGGAATTGACTTTGAACCAAATATTATCGAAAACATCGTAAGTAGCGAATATCAATTAGAAACAGTTAAATATGATAATCTGGGTGAAATGGAAAAGTCCTATAAAGATAAAGATATAAATGCCTACATAGATTATAACAAAGAAGAAAAAAAGTATTATTTTTATACTGATAATAGTCAAGAAGGTTATCAACTTCAAAGTTTAATTAAAGGTTATTTTGAATCATTAAAAAACAATGAACTAATAACATACGTTGCAGGGGAAGGTATTGATTATGAAGAAATAAACGCCAAATATAATTATGAATTTAAAGAACTAGAAGGTAGCGACTTTATTCTTGTAACAATTTATTCAACCCTATTTATGCTTATTTTTGCTGGAATAATATCAACATCTCAGTCAATGGCCATATCAACAACCGTTACCGAAAAAGAAAGTGGAACTCTAGAAACTATATTAAGCTTTCCTATATCTCAAAAAGAACTAATATTAGGAAAATACTTAGCTAACTTTATTGCCAGTGCTGCCGCATCAATAATCGAATTCTTATCCGTATTATTAACCTTAGTTATTTCAAGTCATTATTTTGTATCATTTAGCAATTTAAATATTTCCATATCAGCAAAAAGCATTCTAATCGGATTATGCGTAAGTTTAGCATCATCACTTGTTATTTCTGCTCTTGCGACAATCCTAGTTGCTAACACTAAAACAGCTAAAGAAGCTGGAATCAAGCTTGCCGTGTTACAATATTTATCAATGATTCCTTTATTTACAAATATTCTAAGTATTTCAACTGATAGTTTAATTTACTATGCAATTCCAATTGTCAATTGTGTTCAAATTCTTATGGATATATTTTCAAATAACTTTAATACTTTAAATATTATAATGACTATCATAAGTACACTCATATTATCTGTCATAACCGTATTTCTAATAATAAAAAAATATAATCAAGAGAAGGTGTTGTTCGGTGACTAAAAATAAAACTAAAAAATATATTCTATATGCAATAATATTTGTTGTTGCTATAATAGCTGCCTTTATTTACTTAAATAAAAATTATATTGATAATTATTATGAATACATAAATAAAGAAACAATCAAAGATAAAGAAGATGGTTGGTCATATATTGATGATATAAACAAAGAAATATCTAATGATGCAAACAACATTGTAAAGGAAATAATAAATAACCCAACTACGAGTGAAGAAAAAAATATTAAAGAATTCTATAATGAATATTTAAATATTGAATTTCGTAACAAGAATGGATTAAAAGATTTAGAGCCATATATAGATAAAATTAATAAAACAACAAATATTAATGACTTTATTGCTGAAGCAATAAAACTAGAAAAAGAACTAAGTATTGAATTATTAATGTCTAAATCAATCATGAAAGATTTTAAAACTGGAAAGAACATTTTATATATAACACCAATTCCAATGGATTATGGTTACTCATCAGATTATTATAGCAACGAAACATTAACTACTGTAAAAAATAACTTTAAATTATATAATAACAAACTATTAAGAGAATATGGTTATACTGCTGGAGAAGCCCTAGATATAACTAATCAAATCGATGACTTCTATACAAATCTAGCTAATAATTCATTAAAACAAGATGATTTATTAAATACTGAAAAATACTATAATATTATTGATAAATCAGCGTTAGGTAAAATTTATACTAATTTAGATATTAACAAATATTTTAATGAATTAGGACTATCTAAAATAGGTAAACTAAGCTTAGTTGATGAAAAATCATATCAAGAATTAAATAAATATTTAACAAATAGTAATCTTTCTTTATGGAAAAATATAGCAACAATAAAAATACTTCAAACATATGCTGAATATACAACTGAAAATTATGAAACAATATTTACCAAACTAAATAAAAATTTATTAGGTAAAGAATATACTAGAGAAGAAACAGCTTATGATTTAATTAAACAAATTTACCCAAATGAGATTTCCAAAAATTATAATAACAAATATTTAAGCGATGATACTAAAAATTATATCTCTAATCTTACAAATGAAATAATAAAAGAATATGAAGATATGATAAATACATCTTGGATGGATAATGAAACAAAAAGTAAGGTTGTAACTAAACTAAACAATATTAAAATAAATATTGGTACAAACTATGTTAAAGATTTTTCTTCAAACTATGATTTTGATAGTAATATTTCATTAGTAAAAAATATTATCAACCTTAACAAAGTAGTGAGAGCTGCATCATACGAAATGTTAGATACAACTACTACAACTAATGCTCTACCAGATTATACATTTAATGCCTATTATGATGTTACATCAAACTCAATTAATATTTTAACAGGAGGCACTAAAGTAATTAAAGATATTAACAATAAATATGAAAATCTTGGAAGTATTGGTTTCATAATAGCTCATGAAATATCCCATGCATTTGATAATAATGGTTCAAAATTTGATGAAAATGGCCTTCTTAGTAATTGGTACACCACATCAAGCCAAGAAAAATATCAAGAAATTCAAAATAAAGTTATAGATTATTACAACAACTACGAAATTATTCATAATGTTTCTAACAATGGAACTCGTACAATTGGCGAAAATATTGCTGATTTAGGTGCTATGGAATGCATTACAAATATCTTAATAAAAAATAATGCAAATAAAAAAGATTATCAAACAACCTACGAATCATTTGCTAAAGTTTGGGCTAATAATTATAGTAAAAGCACTAAAGTATTACAAAGCTTAATTGATACTCATTCACCTAATGAAATAAGAGTAAACGGAGTATTATCATCAACTAAAAAGTTTTACGAAACATATAAAATAGATTCAAAAGATTTAATGTATATTGAACCAGAAAAAAGAGTTAACATTTGGTCCTAAGTTAACTCTTTTAATATTATTTAATTTTCTTTATAATCAATTCCTTGATAAGCTTTATCTTTCTTAAGTTTCTTAACAACCCCATTTAAAACATCAATTTTTTTAACAGCCCATAATGGAGCAATGAGGTCCTCTTTTTTAGGATCACCAGTTAGTCTATGAACTACAATACTAGGTTTTAAAATTCTTATTTGTTTAACAAGTAAATCAATATATTCATCTTTTTCAAGTAATTTAAAAAGATTATCCTCATACATTTTACCAAGTAATGTATTTTTAACAACAAATAGATTATGTATCTTTATTCCATTTATACCTAGTTTATTTAAATGTCTAATTGTATCTAGCATCATATCTTCAGTTTCACCAGGAAGACCATCAATAATATGTACAACCACATTAATATTTAATTCCTTTAGTTTTTTAACACAACTATCAAAATTCTCTATATCATGACCTCTATTAATATACTTTAAAGTTCGATTAAAAGAAGACTGTAACCCTAGTTCAACTGTTAAAAATGTTCTTTTATTAAGCTTACTTAAATACTCAAAACATTCACTACTAATTGAATCACTTCTAGTTCCAATTGATAAACCAATCACATTATCAAAACTTAAGACCTTTTCAAATCTTTTCTTTAAATTATCAAGTGTATCAAAAGTATTAGTAAAAGAACCAAAATAAGCTATATACTTCGCATTAGGCCATTTTTTATCCATCATTATTCTTTGCTCTTGATATTGTTCTTCTAAAGATTTATTTCTATCTCCTGCAAATTCATAAGAACCTGAACAAAAAATACAACCACCAGAGCCATTAACCCTATTAGGACAACTAAATCCACCATCAAAAGAAAGTTTAACAACTTTACATCCAAATTTATTCTTATAAAAATCACTTAAATTATTATAATACATATAAATCACAAATAATATTCTATCATATTCTAATTTTTCTTGATATAATAAATTCGGAGGAACATATGAAAAAAATATTAAGTATTATTTTAACTATACTTTTTGCGTTTATTTATTATTACTTATTCTTACCTGCTTTAAATATACATAATATCACCTTATATTTATTTATAATATTTATAATCCTATTTTATTATGGAATAAGTTTAATATTTAACCTAAAAAAAGTAATCAGATTTGACAAAAGAATTATTAAATTAAACTATTTACTTCTAGCTGTGCCAGCAATATTAGTTTTAATCATGCTATGGAATTTTATAGAAAGTCCACTATTTATGGCTTCAAAATATGCAAATCGGATTGAAGTAGATTCTACTAAAGAATTTAATACTGATATTCAAGAAGTAGATTTTTCAAAATTACCATTACTTGATAAAACAAGTAGTAAAGCCCTAGGAGACCGTGTTATGGGACAAATGAGTGATTTAGTAAGTCAATATGACGTATCAAATATCTATACTCAAATAAACTATAACAATAAAATAATTAGAGTAACACCTTTAGAATATGCATCTCCTATAAAATGGCTAACTAATCGTAAAGAAGGAGTAAAGGGGTATATAACTGTTGATAGTACAACTGGAAAATCAGAACTAATTAGACTAGACAAAGGAATGAAATATGTTGAATCAGGCTTATTTAATGATAATGTATATCGTAAATTAAGATTTAAATATCCAACAAAAAATTTTGGTAATATATCATTTGAAATTGATAATGAAGGTAATCCATATTGGGTAATGCCAGTTCTTAAATATAGTGCTATAAATTTGCGTGCTAATGTGGAAGGTGTAATAATTTTAAATGCTATAACAGGAGAAAGTGAAGAATATCTTATCGGAAATATTCCAACATGGATTGATATCGCCTTTAATGCTAGCCTAATAATAGAACAAGTAGATGACTGGGGAACATATCAAAATGGTTTCTTAAATAGCATCTTTTCTCAAAAGAATGTCGTAAATACAACAGATGGCTATAACTATCTAGCTATGAACGACGATATATATCTTTATACTGGATTAACATCTATCGTAAATGATGAATCAAATCTTGGTTTCATACTAACTAATATGAGAACTGGTGCAACTTGCTTTTATAGTGTACCCGGAGCCGAAGAGTATAGTGCTATGGCATCAGCAGAAGGTGCAGTTCAACAAATGAAATATAAATCTACTTTCCCATTATTAATTAATCTTAAAGGAAATCCAACCTATTTAGTAAGTTTAAAAGATGCTGCCGGATTAGTAAAAATGTATGGCTTTGTTGATGTAAAAGATTACCAAAAAGTAATCGTAACCGATTCATCAAAAGGTATAAATGAAGCAGCTAATAACTATTTAAAAAATGTTAAACTAACTCAAAATGGCGAAGATATATCAAAAGAAATAATAATTAAATCTATAAAATCTAGCGTAATAAATGGAACAACATATTATTATATTATTGATTCAAACAATCAAAAATATAAAGCATCCATTGAATTATCAGATAACCTTCCATTTATAAATAATGGTGATAAATTAAAAGTATCTTATCTTCAAGAAGAAGATATCATAAATATTACTAAAATTGATTAGAAAGAGACTAAAATCTCTTTTTTTATGGTAAAATAGATAAAGTGAGGTAAAATATGAATGAAATAGTGATAGAAGAATTAAGTAGTGAACTTAATATCAAAATAAATCAGATAAAGGCCGTTTTAACGCTATTAGAAGAAGGATCAACTATTCCCTTTATTGCTAGATATCGTAAAGAAGCAACTGGCGCATTAGATGAAAATCAAATAACTAAAATAGAAGAAAAATATCGTTATTATAATAACTTAATGGAAAGAAAAGAAACGGTTATTAGATTAATTGATGAAAAAGGGATGCTTACAGATGAAATAAAAAAGAATATCCTAAACTGTACTAAATTAGTTGAAGTAGAAGATATATACTTGCCATATAAAGAAAAGAAAAAAACAAAAGCTACTGAAGCAATTAAAATGGGATTAGAACCTCTAGCTAAAGCAATTATGGCATTTCCTACAAAAGGAAGTTTAGAATCTTTATGTGGTATCGTTCCCAATGTCGAAAAAGATGTTGCCCTAGAAAATACTAAATATATTATAAGTGAATGGATTAGTGATAATGCTTATTATCGTAAATTTGTCAGAAATTATATTTGGAATAATGCATCAATTGTATCTAAAATAAAGAAAAATGCCGTTGACGAAAAGAAAACATATGAAATATACTATGACTTTACTGAAAAAGTTAAATATATTAAACCATATCGTGTTTTAGCAATTAATAGAGCTGAGAAGGAAAATGTTATATCAGTTAAATTAGATTATGATAACGATTATATTTTTAACTCTTTATCTAATAAAATCATTAAAAATAAAGAATCATTTGTTGTAGATTATGTTAATGACGCAATAAAAGATGCCCTAAAAAGATTAATATATCCATCAATTGAAAGAGATGTAAGAAGTGAATTAACTGAAAAGTCAGAAGATAACGCTATCGAAGTATTTAAAGATAACTTAGAAAATCTTCTTATGACTAGACCTGTTAAAGGATATCGTGTTCTTGGATTTGACCCAGCATTTAGAACCGGTTGTAAACTAGCCTGTTTAGATGAAAAAGGAAACGTTTTACATAAAGATGTAATATATCCACACGAACCTAAAAATGAAAAAGAAGCATCAAGAATTAAATTACTTAACTTAATTAAAACTTATAACATTAATTTAATCGCTATTGGTAATGGTACAGCATCACGAGAAAGTGAAGAATTTGTAGCAAATACTATTAAGGATTTAAAAGACGTTTATTATACAATAGTTAGTGAAGCAGGAGCAAGCGTTTACTCTGCTAGTAAAGAAGCCCAAAGAGAATTTCCTGATTATGAAGTCCAGGAAAGAAGTGCAGTAAGTATTGGAAGAAGAGTTATTGACCCACTTTCAGAACTTGTAAAAATAGATCCAAAAAGCATTGGTGTAGGAGAATATCAACATGATGTAAACTCTAAAAAACTAACTGAAAGCTTAGATAATACAGTATCAAAAGTTGTAAACGAAGTAGGAGTAAACATTAATACTGCATCCAACTTTATTTTAAAATATGTATCAGGTTTAACTACTACTGTAATTAATAAAATTCAAAAATTTAAAGAGAAAAAAGAATTTACATCAAGAGAAGAAATCAAAAAATTAACAACAGATAAAGTTTATGAACAATGTGTTGGTTTCTTAAGAATTAATAATAGTATAAATCCATTAGATAATACAGGAATTCACCCTGAAAGTTATGAATTAACAAGTAAATTATTAAAGTTATTAAATTTGGATATCAAAGATATTAAAACAGAAGAGTTTAAACATAAACTAGAAAATATTGATTTAGAAAAATTAACAAAAGAACTAAATTCAGATATTTATACAGTAACTGATATAATTAAAGAATTAAAAAATCCTGGATTAGATCCTAGAAGTGAAGCTCCAGAAACAATTTTAAGAAGTGATATTTTAACTATTGATGATTTATCTATTGGGATGGAATTAAAAGGAACAGTAAGAAATGTTGCTTCATTTGGAGCCTTTGTAGATATTGGTTTACATGATGATGGATTATTACATATTTCTAAAATGAGCAAAAACTTTGTTAAAGATCCTAAAGATATTGTTAGTGTAGGAGATATTTTAACTGTTTATATATCAGATATCGACAAAAGCAAAGGAAAAGTTCAACTTTCTTTAATAAAATAGTAAAAAATACTTGCAAATACATTCTAATTTATTATATAATTAGTTTGTATTTGACGCAGGTGTGGTCTAATGGTAGAACCTCAGCCTTCCAAGCTGATGACGTGAGTTCGATTCTCATCACCTGCTCCAGATTGATAGGAAACTCGGAAATTAACTTCTGAGAGTAATAAATGCTAACTAGAAATAGTTAGTTTTTTTGTTATGTAAAGGAGCCTTTTTATGTTAAATATAGAAACAAAAGAATTAAAAATAAGTGATAAATTAAAAAGAAAAATTGAGATGATTGGAAGATTTACTAATACTACTCCAATTATAAATAATGGTTCAATTAAAAATATAACAGGTACAAATGTTGCTTATGTTATGCCACATATTATAGTTATTAAGAATAATAAATACCTAATGTTTGATGAATGTGATAATGTTTATGTAAATACATTTAAAAACAAAATAGTATTTAAAGATTTAGAAGATTATATAAATAGTCATTAAAAATCTTTTTAAATGTTAGACTTCGTAAAATTAACTTTAAAATGTCAAACAAGTGAGAGGTGTCTTTTAAAATATCTATATTTTAGACTACACTTTTCAAGCTTAAAGTGCCAAACATATGAGAAGCATATTTAAATTTTTTAAAATTTTAGACTTAACTTTTCTCATTTAAGATGCCAAACATATGAAAGGAGATATTTAAAAAATATGAATAAAGAAAATAAAATAGCAGGTATTTACATTAGGGTCAGTACAGAGGATCAAGCTCGTGAAGGTTTTAGTTTAGGAGAACAAGAAGAAAGATTAAGAGAGTTTTGTAAGTTTAAACGATATGAAATATTTAAAGTTTATAAAGATGCAGGAATCAGTGCTAAAAGTGATAAACGGCCAGCATATCAAGAAATGCTTGAGGATATAAAAAGCAAGAATATTAATGTAATTGTAGCATTTAAACTTGATAGACTTACTAGAAATGTTTATGATATTGAAAAATTAATGAAAATAGTTAATGATTTAGAGTGTGATATCGATTGTCTAGCTGATGAATCTAACACTACTACTTCAAATGGCAGAATGGTTATGAGAATTATGACTAGTGTAAGTCAAAATGAAATAGAAAAATGTTCTGAAAGAACTAAAGTCGGATTAGCAGGTGCAATTAAACAAGGACACTTGCCAAGTAGAACTACACTGGGTTATAAAAGAGAAAATAAAAAGTTAGTTCCCAATCCACTTACAAAAGATATTGTAGTGAGAGTTTTTGATTTATATTTAGAAGGTAAAAGTCACCAAAAAATAGCAAACATCTACAATAAAGAAAATGTTTTAGGTAAAACTTGGAGAGATTCTACTATTCAAAAGATATTATCTAATGAAATATATAAAGGTGATTATATTCATGGTAAAAGAACTAAACATCCAACATATTATGAAAATGTAGTTGAACCTTTAGTTAATAAAGATAAATGGGAATCTTGTCAATATCAAAAATTAAGAAATGCAAGACACTATGAAAGAACTTCAACATATCTTTTTACTAACAAATTAAAATGTTCTAAATGTGGTAATTATTTTGGTGGTAAAGCTAGTGTTAAAAAGAAACTTAATAAAAAGTATTACTACTATAAATGTAATCATTGTAAAATTAATTTAAAAGAAGATTCTATTGAAGATTTGATTCTTTTAGAACTATTAGCACTTGTTTATATAGATGACCTATTTAACGACTATTATACGCCTTTTATAAAGTCAAAACTTGATTATAATAAAATAGATTATAAAAAGGAATTAAAAGAACTAGATAAAGAAAAAGATAGGATTAAAACAGCATACATTAAAGGTATAGTTAAACTGGATGAATTTGATAATGAATTAAAACAAATAGAATATAAAAGACAAGTACTAGAAAAACAAGAGCAAGATAGCAAACAATATGAAAATTTAAACTTTACTATGGATGATTTATTGCTTATTAAAGATAAAAAAGAAATAGAAGATTATCTTCACCCTGAAAATATAATTGATTTGTTTGTTCGTTGGAATTATTTAGATAAAACAAATAAACAAAAACTAATTTCTAAATATATTGATGACATAGAAATAGAAAAGTTAGGTACAAAAATAGAAATAAAAAAATTAAATTTAAGAAACTCATTTTATTATGACTTAATTGATTATCATAATAATTATGACACGCCGCTTGATTTATTTATGTTTATGGAGGAGGATAAATTTCCCATACCTGTAGCACATAATGGTTTTAGAACTAGAATTGAAATAGAAAATTATGTTAATAAATTAAAAGAAATGTATGATGTTAATTATTATGAAGTTATACCGAATAAAGATTTCACTAATTTATCATTTACACCTAAAAATGATATAGAAAAAATAATAAGAATAATACCTATAAAAGATAATGATAAATTTAAAAGTAACAAATTAGAACTCGGAATAATCACTATTAATTTATCAAAAATAAAAAGCCCAGATGGAACACTGCTATATAAAAATATTTTTAAAACAAGTAAACTACCAACTTAATACTTGTTTTTT
>ERZ857745.261-NODE-261-length-84234-cov-17.591917_pt1 | contig 84234 bp, 77 predicted proteins | sample MGYA00519699_ERZ857745 | MGnify/ENA primary metagenome ERZ857745 (study PRJEB31778, sample SAMEA3449357) | human gut metagenome | biome: human gut; feature: human-associated habitat; material: faeces | place: United Kingdom | collected 2010/2012 ... | reverse complement strand
GATGCCAAAACGGTCACCCGTGAGGAAGTGTTGGGTTCGAGTGCTGTGGACAATGTTCCAACATGCTGGGATCGAACTCGCTTGCCGGGATCACACGGTAGCCGTGGTGCAGGAGCAGGTCGACGAAAACACCGTTGCCCGCTGCGAGGGTGCCGCTGAATGTTCCGTCGTAGATGCGGCCTGCGCCACACGAGGGACTACGGTCCTGCAGGATGCACGCGGCGATCTCTTCCGGACCGCCCGCTTGCTCGCACATATCGAGCGCACGTTGAGCGCCTAGGCGAAACTCGCGATCGACCGAGATGCCCTCGCAGGTACGGACCTCGCCGTCCACGATCTCGGACGGCTTGCGCGGTGTGGGCAGGCCGCCAAAGACCTCGGGGCACACCAAGAGGACCTCGGTCCCCGTACGTTCGCAGGCCTCGACCAACGCGCGGTGGTAGTTGTCGAGCCCGTTATACTTGCAGCTCTCGCCCATCAAACAGGCACTTACCACGATCTTCATATGCATCCCTCTCAGGCAAAACGCCCCATTTGAGATAGGCACTCAAATGGGGCGATTGACACTGCATAACGAGTATTACTGCTGCTTCGGCATCAGCGGATTCTCGCGCGTGAGGAGATTCATAAACTCCTCGCCCGTAATCGTCTCCTTCTTGTAGAGATAACGAGCCAGCTCATGGAGCTTGAACTTGTTCTCCTTTAGGATCTGCAGGGCGCGGTCGTGCGCATCCTCGATCAGCTTGGCGACAATCGCGTCCACGCGCTCGGCCGTACCGGGGGCGCAGGTGAGCGACGTGTCCTGGTTGAGGTACGCATTCTGAACGGTACCGAGCGCCATCATGCCAAACTCGTCGGACATACCAAAGCGCGTCACCATGTTACGGGCGAGCTTAGTGGCCTGCTCGATATCGTTGGCGGCGCCGGTCGTCATCTCACCAAAGATGAGCTCCTCGGCTGCACGGCCGCCGCAATAGACGGCGAGCTTATCCAGGACCTCCTGGCGTGTGGTCAGGAAGCGCTCATCCTCCTCGACCTGCATGGTGTAGCCCAGAGCACCGCTCGTGCGCGGCACGATGGTGATCTTCGTGACCGGCGCTGAGCCCTTCTGGCGGGCGGCAACGATGGCATGGCCGATCTCGTGGTAAGAAACGACCTGCTTCTCGTGGTCGGACAGCACGGTGGACTTGCGCTGCTGACCGGCGATGACGACCTCCACCGACTCCTCAAAATCGTCCTGCGTGGCGCGCTTGCGACCCTCGCGGACGGCACGCAGCGCGCCCTCGTTGATGATGTTGGCCAGGTCGGCGCCCGAGGCACCGGGCGTGGCGCGGGCAATCGCGGTCAGGTCGATCGGCGGCTCGGTCTTCACACTCTTGGCGTGGAGCTCGAGGATGTTCTTACGGCCGGTCAGATCGGGCAACTCGACGGGGATGCGGCGGTCAAAACGACCGGGGCGCAGTAGAGCGGGATCGAGACTGTCGGGGCGGTTGGTTGCGGCAAGGACAACGATACCCTTGTGGTTATCGAAGCCATCCATCTCGGTCAGCAACTGATTGAGCGTCTGCTCGCGCTCGTCGTTGCCGCTAAAGCCGCCGCCATCGCGCTTCTTACCGATGGTATCGATCTCATCGATAAAGACGATACACGGGGCCTTTTCCTTGGCCTGCTTAAACAGGTCACGAACCTTTGCAGCGCCGCGACCAACAAACATCTCAACGAACTCAGAGCCCGAAATGCTAAAGAACGGAACACCGGCCTCGCCGGCAACAGCCTTGGCAAGCAGGGTCTTACCGGTACCCGGAGGGCCAACAAGGAGAGCACCGCGCGGCAGCTTGGCGCCGATCTCCTCGTAGCGCTGCGGCTTCTCCAGAAAGTCGACGACCTCCTTGAGAGACTCCTTGGCCTCTTCCTGGCCGGCGACGTCCTTAAAGGTCACGCCCACGTCCTTGGAGGCGATCACGCGCGCGCCGGACTTACCCAGTCCGCCGCCGCCAAAACCGCCGCCGCCAAAGTTCATCGACGGGCCGTCATCGCCCATAGCCTTCTTCATGCGGCGGTTGAGCCACCAACCGATGAGGAAGAAAATCGCCATGGGAAGAATGAGTGTGAGCAGGTAGTAGGTCATCAGACCCGAGTTCTTATCGGGAACAACCGACTCAAGCGAGGCGCCAGATTCAAGCACGCGATCGGTAAAGCCCGCGTCATTCGGCACACCGGTCGTCTTATAGGCGATGTTCTCGTCCTCGCCCTTCTTGGTGTAATAAATCGAGTAATCGTCCGTGTTGTACTCGACTTTGTCGACACTCTTCTTATCGAGCGCTTTGACAAACGTCGAATAATCGGTCTTCGTAATCTGCTGCGTGTGACCGATGTTAGGGAACAGAACGGTCGAGAGCACGAGGTAGACGACGAAGGCGATGAGCACGTAGAGGATCATATTCCGTCTACGTTTGTTGTCATCCATCTCCATCTGCTTGAACTCCATCTACTGGGGTTGATAATGCTAACTAGAATACCCAACCCGGCCGGCGATAAACCGACGCCGGGCACGAAAGGATAGAGATGGCATCACTGGAAGTCGGCAAGGTTCAAATCTATACGGGCGACGGCAAGGGCAAAACCACGGCTGCGCTGGGATTGGCGATGCGCGCCAAAGGTTATGGGCTCGACGTACTCATGCTGCAGTTTGCCAAGAAGCTGCACTGCGCCGAACATGACGCAGCACCTCGATTGGGGCTACGCATCGTACAAGCAGACCGCGACACACCCGAAGCCTGTGCCGCACAGATCATGGAGCTGGCGCGCGAGCAGATTAGCCAGGTCGACGTGCTGATCTTGGATGAGCTTGGAGAAGCCATGCGACGAGGCTTTGTGACGCGCGAAGATGTCGAAGCGTTGATCGCGATAAAGCCTGCCACCACAGAGCTCGTGCTCACCGGCCATGGACTGCTGCCGTTGGCCGACCTTGCGGACCTGGTCACCGAAATGCGCCCCGTCAAACACTACTTCGACGAAGGCCTCCTAGCCCGCCAAGGCATCGAATACTAGCCATTGCGGACGTCCCCAATGGCTAGGCAGTGGCGCGGCCGATAGCCATTGGGGACGTTCTTAAATGACTAGTCGCTGGGGACACTCTTTCTTGGGAAAAGGGCAAAATCCCGGCCCTAAAATTCACGCCAACCCGACGTGCCATTCGCAACCGTTGCGCGGCCAAGACCAACCGCCCTAACAATTTGATTAACCGTAAGACCTGATTTCCGCATTTTGCAAAGAATCGGTCTGCGCTCGGCTGGAGTCATCGCCTTAATGTCGGAAAGAGAAACAGGCAAAGCAATCTCCTTCGCGATTTTGAGCACCTCATCATCGAGAACACGAGGACGGGGCTCGGCATCATAAGGTGCGCTCTCTAGTCGCTCATCAAGATAATGCCGATACTCCAGCGAACCGCCCACGAGTTCCAACACTATACCTGGATCGCAAAACCCAAACCCGTCATAACCATACGCATATGCTCGATAGCTAGACCAGCGATATCTATCGACAGCGGAAACACCCGCCTTAACTGGGTTCATATGGATGTAGTCAGCGAGCGCAATTGCCTGAATATCATTCTCAACTGGAATGTTCTTAAACCGATCCTGAAACAAATGACCAACACGGTCAGTTTTGCGATTGAAATACTTAGCATATGAGGTAAGGATGCCGCTCATGCAAGATGAGATTCTTCCGTTAGGGTCATCGACCATGAGATGAAAATGGTTCGACATGAGGCACCACGCCGTAACGCCAACACCATTGCCAACGAGTTTGCCCTCGAACAACGTGAGCATCCGATATCGATCCTCGTCGTCTTCAAAGATGCAAATGCCGCCATTTCCACGCGCGATAATGTGGTTATAGCCCGTCAACGAAACGACACGACCCGTTCTTGGCATATCGCCCTCCCATCAAAAACCCACCGGGCAACATCTGATAGGCGCGGACGATCTAATTTGCTGAGCCCGTTCTGCCAGTTTACAAGGGTGTGCAAGACAAACTGGATGAAAACCCGAAATTCGTGTCGCAAAGAGTGTCCCAAACGACTAGTCATTTAAGAACGTCCCCAACGACTACTAATTGATCCAAAGGGGACGGAGGAAAACGGATCATTTCGCCTTATCGCCGGGCCAATGATCCGTTTTCCTCCGTCCCCTACGGGTCATTAGGCAGTGGCGCGGCCGAGCCAGTTGCCACTGTGGTGGTAGATGGTAAACATCGTGGCCGTGATGAGCCAGGTTACAGGGTAAACCAGCAGCAGGTGCTCAAGCGACGGATCGAACGGCATAATCGCAAACACCCAGATCACCCTGAGCACAACGGTGCCAAAAATCGTGAGCAGCATGGGCTGAAGGCTCACGCCGGCGCCGCGGATAGAGCCCGACGCGTTTTCGATAATCGAGAAGATTGCGTAGAACGGCGCGATGAAATGAAGAATCGTCGTAGTGCACGCCGCAATCGAAGCATCGTCGACAAACAGACGCGACAGAGGACCCGAGAACACCAGCAGCACGGCAGACAGGCCACCAATGAGCATAAACGACAGCACGAGCGACGTATGGTAGCCCTTGCGCATGCGCTCGTAGTTGCGCGCGCCAAAGTTCTGTGCCGAGAACGTGGTGATCGACACGCCAAGCGCCTCGGTAACCATCCAGACAATGCCATCCAAACGGCCCGAAAGACCCCACGCCGTGGTGACATCGGCGCCAAACGAGTTGACCGACACCTGAATCAAAACGTTGGAAATCGAATACGCAGCAGACTGAAAGCCAAGCGGCAGACCACACGAGATCATGCTCTTACAAATGCCAGGATCAATGCCGAGTTTGGACAGTGAAAGCCGCCACGCACCCGGTGCGTGCATCATGCGAATCACGATCATCGTGGCGTTGGAGCAAATGGTCAGCGCCACCGCGATGCCGCAGCCCAGAGCCTCCATATGAAGCACGGCAACGAAGATAACATCCAGCACCGCATTAACAAGGCAGCCGGAAGCGATGATCACAGCAGGCCCGCGCGTGTCGCCCACGGCGCGCAGCAGTGCCGTTCCCATATTGAGCAGCAGCGCCGCAACCATGGCGGCAAAATAGCAACGAGCATAGGCCACGCCCTCAGCCAATAGCTCATGCGGCGTGTTCATAAGTACCAGCATGGGCTCAACGAACACTATGCCAAAAATCGAGAAAACGATACCGCCCACCAGCGCGAGGGTCATGGCCGTATGGACCGAACGACTCAGTCGCTCATCATCGTGCTGGCCAAAATACTGACCGGTAATGACCGCGCAGCCGGCGCCGACTCCAACGCAAAAGCCAATGCAGAGCTCGGTGAGCACCATCGTGGCCTGAATGCCACCCAGTGCAAGCTTGCCGCCAAACTGGCCGACGATATAGGTACCGATAAGCGTGTAGGCCTGCTGAAAAAACGAACTAAAAAAGATGGGAACGCACAGCGAAAGAAGTTGCTGCCAAATAACACCCTGCGTTACATCGATAGCCGTAGATTTCTTAGCCACACGCCCTCCCCACCAGCGTACGTCAAACAACAAAACGGCAATTTAAGACCAAAACCAATAGCAGCTTAGCACCGACCGGCGTCGACCGAAACACCTCAAGTCAGAGCCCGGTGCGAACTATCTGCCTAGTGATACAAACCCGGCTGGTAGTGATACTCATTGCTCACGTGCGGGCACAGCTGCCAAAAGGCGACGGCACTCGCCGCAGCAACGTTGAGCGAATCGACCCCGTGCGCCATCGGAATGCGCACGGCCCGGTCACAGCCCGCGATGGTCTTGGCGCCCAGGCCGGCACCCTCGGTGCCCATAAAGATTGCCAGGCGATCAATCTCCTGTAGCGTGGGATCGTCCAACGACACCGAATCGTCCGTCAACGCCATGGCGGCACAGGAAAAACCGGCATCGTGCAGCGCCGCCAGGCCGTCATGCGGCCACACGCGCGCCTCGCTGCCAATGCGCGTCCACGGCACTTGAAACACCGTGCCCATGCTCACACGAGCCGAACGACGATACAGCGGATCGCAGCACGTAGGGCTCACCAGAATGCCGTCGACATTGAGCGCGGCGGCCGAGCGGAAAATCGCGCCGACGTTGGTGTGGTCGACAATGCCCTCGAGCACGCAAACGCGCACCGGGCGCTCCCCCGCCGCCTCGACGACGCCGCCCAAGAACTCATCAACCGGAATCTGGCGCGGGCGACGGAACGCCGCGAGCGCACCGCGCGTCACGTTAAAGCCCGTCAGCTGCTCCATGAGCTCCATGGAGGCCACGAACACAGGAACCGGGCCGGCGCCCTCGCGCACGACCAGGCGCTCAAACAGCGGCATCATCTGGTCGAGCCAGCGCTCACCCAAAAGAAAGCTCACCGGCTCGTATCCGGCACGCACCGCGCGCTCAATAACCTTGGCACTTTCCGCAATGAAGATGCCCTTTTGCGGCTCCAGCACGCAGCGCAGCTCGCGCTCGGTCAGTCGCACGTAAGCATCAAGCCGCTCATCCTCGAGCGAGTCGATTCGCAGCACCTCAACGGCATCAGTCATAGCAGCCAGCCCGTACCCTTCTTTACAGCACATCTATACCAAACGAGGCGACGCTAAGCGCCGCCCCATGCATTCAATCAGCCCGATGATACCGTTCACGCCAGACGATTTACGCCTTAACGCGACGATACGTCACGAACTCATAATCGAGGCCTTCGTCACCCTCGCCCGCGGCAATAGTGGCAACCCCATCGCGACGCGCAACTTCCCACGCAGGATCGGCATCCAAATTGGGAAAATACGTGTCCACGGGATGGACGCAGTGGTTATGCGTGACCTCGGCCTCGGCGCAATACGGCAAAAACTGACGATACACCTCGCCGCCGCCGATCACCCACGCAACGGGCTCATCGGCAACCGCGGCGAGCGCCTCGTCGATGCTATGCACCACGTCGACGCCCTCGGCAGTAAAGCCCTCGTCGCGGGTGAGCACGATATTGCGGCGGTTCTTGAGCGGACGCCCGCCGGGAAAACTCAGCAGCGTCTTGCGCCCCATGATAACCGGGCAACCTTTGGTACACGCCACAAAATGGCGCATGTCAGCGCGATTGGACACCACCATGTCGCCCTCGCACCCAATGCCCCAGTCGTCACACACGGCGACGATAGCAGATAACTTACACGTCATAAGCGCCACCTACACCGCAATGGGAATATTCTTGACCTGCGGACCGTGCTCGTAGCCCTCCACGATCAGGTCGTCAGTCGTAAACGCATAGAAATCGTGCACGTCGGGGTTAAGCGTTACCTTGGGCGCCGCAAACTGCGGACGCTCGATAAGTTCACGGACGATATCGACATGACGGTCGTAAATGTGGGCATCGGCAATCACATGCAGCAGCTCACCGGGAATCATATCGACCGACTGCGCGACCATCATCAGCAAAATGGCGTACTGGCACACATTCCAGTTGTTGGCGGCCAAAATATCTTGGCTGCGCTGGTTGAGAATCATGTTGAGTGTGGGCTTATCGTCCTGCGGGCGCTGCGTCACGTTATAGGTCACGCTGTAGGCGCACGGATACAGGTGCATCTCGGACAGGTCGCTAAACACGTAGGTGTTGGTCATAATGCGGCGGCTGTACGGCGTGTTCTTAAGGTCGTACAGCACGCGGTCCATCTGGTCAAAGTCACCCTCGGCATAATGGCTTTTCTGCCCAATCTGGTACCCGTAGGCCTTGCCGATGGAGCCAGTCTCGTCGGCCCACTCATCCCAAATATGGCTGTTGAGGTCGCGAACGTTATTTGACTTCTTTTGATAGATCCACAAGATCTCGTCCATGGCAGACTTAAGCGCCGTGCGACGCAGTGTGAGCGCGGGAAACTCCTCACGCAGGTCGTAGCGAGCCGTAACGCCAAAGTTTTTAATGGTATAGGCAGGGGTGCCGTCCTCCCACACCGGTCGGACCTTTTGGCCCTCGGTGGTGGTGCCATGGTCCAAGATATCGCGGCACATGGTTACAAACTGTTGATCAGCCTTGCTCATTGACCCTCCTGTCAGTCGCCTATAAGCGAAATTCATTGTAGCCCAGGCGCACGCGACCCCACAGCCCAAACATAAGCCCTCATTTTCTGACATATGCCAGAAATTCCTTGCGCATATCCGCACGTTCGATATTCTATTGTTGACATATGTCAGATTAGGAGAGTGAATGGCAGGAAGACGAGAAAAATTACGCCGCGTTGGGATCATCCCCGAATATCGCGGTTTTACCCCCGACGGCCTTGCCAGCGGAGATGCCATCGACATGACGGTCGACGAACTCGAGGTCCTGCGACTGTGCGACCTGGAAGGACTCAATCAGGAGGCAGTCGCCCAACAAATGGGTATCGCTCGCGCCACCGTGGCGGCCATCTGCAGCCGCGCACATCGCAAGGTGGCAAACGCGCTGGTCAATGGACGGGCGATTGTCATCGAAGGCGGCAACATCGCGTATTCCCCCATCACCACGACGACGGCCGCATGGCCAACAAAGGAGGTCGACACCATGAGGGTGGCAACGACGTACGACAACGGCAATATCTTTATGCACTTTGGCCGCAGCGAACAGTTCAAGATCTACGACATCTAGGATGGCAAGGTGCTCAACGAGCAGGTCGTAAACACCGGTGGCACCGGCCACGGCGCCTTGGCGGGCCTGCTTGCCAACGGTGGCGTTGACACGCTCATCTGCGGCGGCATCGGCGGCGGCGCCATCAACGCGCTCGCCCAGGCCGGCATCACGGTCTATGCAGGAGCCCAGGGCAACTGCGACGCTTGCGTCGAAGCCCTCATTGCCGGTACGCTCGCGCAGACCGGCGAGGCCACCTGCGACTGCCATGGCCACGACCACGAGCACGCCCATGAGCACGGCGAGTCCTGCGGCTGCCACGGCCATCACGACCACGACAGGCACGAGAGCTGCGGCTGCCACTAGCGGCACGTGCCCTGGCGCAAGCACGCTTCCACGTGTGTGACAACCTGCGAACAAACGGCGAAGGCCGCCTGGAGTACCATCCAGGCGGCCTTCGCCATACACGACTCAACCAGTCGCTATTTCTTATTGCGCATCTGAGCTTCCATCTGGCGCAGCAGATCCATATCGGACTTAGGACCGCCCGTTCCCAGGCCACCCATGCCGCCCAGGCCCATGGCATCCAGACCGGGAATATTGGGCATGCGCATCTTTTTGCCCTTCTTACCCTTTTTGCCCTTCTTGCCGCCGGCCTGTGCCTGATTGGCCATCGTGCGCATGCGGCCCATCATCTTGTTCATCTCGCCCCACTGCTTCATAAGGCTATTGACCTCGGTGGGGGTCACACCGGCGCCCTTGGCGATACGCGCGCGGCGCTGGCCGTTGATGATGGAGGGACGCAGGCGCTCCTCCTTGGTCATCGACATGATGATGGCCTCGTTCTTATCGAAGATGCCCTCGTCCAGGTTGCCGCCCATCTGGTTGAGCGCGCGCTGACCGCCGGGAAGCATACCCAGAATGCCCTTCATGCCGCCCATCTTCTTGACGGCCTTCATCTGGTCGAGCATGTCGTTCATGGTAAAGCCCTCGCGCAGCATACGCTCGGCAGCCTCGAGCTGCTCGGCGTCGGCCGCCTCCTGGGCCTTCTCGATAATACCGACGACGTCGCCCATGCCTAAAATGCGCTTGGCCATGCGGTCGGGGTAGAACGGCTCCAGCGAATCGGGCTTCTCGCCCATGCTCACGAACTTAATGGGCTTGCCGGTCACCTGGCGCACGGAAAGCGCGCCGCCGCCACGGGCGTCGCCATCGAGCTTGGAGATGATCACGCCGTCAAAATCGGTACGCTCGGCGAAGGTCGAGACGACGTTGACGATATCCTGACCGGTCATGGCATCGACGACCATCAGCACCTGATCGGGCTTGACGGCCTTCTTGATGTCCACGGCCTCCTGCATCATCTGCTCGTCGATCTGCAGACGACCGGCAGTATCGACGATGACCACATCGCGCAGGTGGTCGACGGCCTCCTGGATGGCGCCCTTGGCGATGTCGACCGGATGCTCGCCGTCACCGCGGAAGACCGGCACGCCGATCTCTCCGCCGAGTGTGGCCAGCTGGTCGGCAGCGGCGGGACGGTAGACATCGCACGCGGCGAGCAGCGGCGAGCGGCCCTGCTTCTTGAGCAGGTAGGCCAGCTTTACGGCAGCCGTGGTCTTACCGGAGCCCTGCAGGCCGACGAGCATGATGACATTGGGAATGCGGTTGCTAAAGACGAGCTTGCTCTCGGTGGAACCGAGCATCTCGGTGAGCTCGTCGAGCACGATCTTGACGACGTTTTGCGCCGGCGACAGCGACTCCATGACCTCAGCGGTCATGCAGCGCTCCTTGGTCTTAGCGACGAACTCCTTGACGACCTTGAAGTTGACGTCGGCCTCGAGCAGCGCCATGCGAATGTCGCGCATTGCCGAGGTAATGTCGGCCTCGGTCAGCTTACCCTTGCCGCGCAGGCGGTCAAATGTGTCGTTGAGGCGATCGCTCAGAGAATCAAACACTAGTCACTCCTTAATTGGACTCGCCCACCAGGGCGCGGCAGAAATCTTTGGCATTGAACTCCTGCAGGTCATCGACCTGCTCACCCACGCCCACGCGCAGGATCGGGAGCTTGAGCTTCTCGGCCACGGCCATGGCAATACCGCCCTTTGCCGTGCCGTCGAGCTTTGTCATGATAATACCGTCCAGACCCAGCGCCTCGTTAAACTCGAGCGCCTGGTTCAGACCGTTTTGACCCGTCGCGGCATCGATCACGAGGACGACCGAGACGGGCATGGGGCCGGCGGCCATATTGGCGGCGCGCTTACGCGTCACGTTGACCACCTTGGCAAGCTCGCGCATGAGCTCGGGGCTCGTGTGCAGACGACCGGCGGTGTCGATAAGCACCAGGTCGCTGCCGCGCTTGTCGGCCTCGTCCAGCACGTCGTAGCAAACGCTCGCCGGGTCGGAGCCGCGGTCGCGCTTGATGACGGGGACGCCGGCGCGCTGACCCCACACATCGAGCTGCTCGATGGCGGCGGCGCGGAAGGTATCGGCCGAGCCGATCACGACGTTCTTACCGCGGGCAGCCATGGCGCTCGCGATCTTGCCGACCGTCGTGGTCTTGCCGGCACCGTTAATGCCCACAAACAGCACGCAGCTCGGCGTGTCAGCGAACGGATCGCGCTCGACGGGCACAAAATGCTGTTCGAGCTGCTCGGCCAGGGCGCGACGAAGCTGCGGGGCGGTCTTGAGGTTCTTCTTGGCCGCGGCATCACGCAGGTCATCGGATACCTTGATAGCGACCTCGGCACCCATGTCACCCATGACGAGGGTGTCCTCAAGGTCCTCCCAAAAATCCTCGTCGACCTCGCCGCCAAAGTAAAAGACTTCGTTGAGGGCCTCACGGCTGCGCTCGAGTCCGCGCGAGAGAGCGTCAAAGAATCCCATTATGCGTTCACGACCTTTCCGGTTTCGCGATCGAGTTTTTGCGAGACGACGCGACTGACGCCGTCGGCTTGCATCGAGACGCCGTAGAGGACGTCAGCGTCCTCCATAGTACGGCGCTGATGCGAGATAACCAAGAGCTGCGTATCGGAACGCAGCACGTCGAGTGCGCCGATGAGCTTGGACAGGTTAGCGTCGTCGAGCGCCGCCTCGACCTCGTCCAGCACATAGAACGGCACCGTGCGCGTGCGATACACGGCAAAGAGCAGAGCTAGCGCCGTCAGGCTCTTCTCGCCGCCCGACATGAGCATCATCTTGGTGATGCGCTTGCCGCGCGGCTGCGCCACGACCTCGATGCCCGTCTCGGCCGGATGCTCGGGGTCGGTCATCTCCAGATGTGCCTGGCCGCCCGGGAACAGCATGGCGAAGATCTCGCGGAAGTTCGCATCGACCTTCTCAAAGGTCACCAGGAAGGCTTTGCGCATCTTACGGTCGATGGCAACGGTAATCTTGGTGAGCGCCTTACGCGCGCTCTCCAAATCGGCCAGTTGCTCCTCGATGTAATCGGCGCGACGCTTAAGCTGCTCGTACTCCTCCATGGCAACCTGGTTCACAGGGCCCAGGTTGTTGATCTGGCGCACGAGTTGGTTGAGCTCGCGCTCGGCGGCGTCGCGGTCGGTAGGCGCAGGAAGCATGAGCGCTTCCTCGAGCACCGTGGTGCCATCGGCGGTGATGGCCTTGATGGCAGCCTCCACCTGCACCTCGAGCTTGCCGCGTGCGACCTTGAACTCGTTTTGCGTCGCGGTGGCGGCATCGACCCGCTCCTTGGCGCGGGAGACCTCGGCCTTGGCGTCTTCGATGGTCTTCTTGAGCGAGGCCGAATCCGCCTCCTCGAGCGAAGCCTGGTCACGCAGACGAGCGGCCCAATCCGACGCGCGCTCCAGCAGGGCCGAATAGCGCTCGTGCATGGGGTCGACGCGCAGGCGCAACAGCTCGAGTGAACGCGAAGCCTGGCGCGTTCCGCGGATACGGCGGTCGATGCCCTCCAGGCGATGCTCCAGATCGGGCACGCGGCCCTTCAGCGAACGCAGACGCTCGCTCGTCTGAGCCAGGCGGACCTTGGCATCGGCGAGCTTGCCGGCTGCCTCGGAATCGTCACGACGCACGCGATCGAGCTCGTCATTGGCTTCGGCAATCTGGAGACCCAGGTCGCTTGCCTGCGCGCGGGCCTCGTCACGCGAACGGGTGAGCTCGTCAACGCGCGGGCGCGCAGCGCGAACGGCCTCGGCGGCCTGCTCGCGGCGCTTGGAGATGCACACGCGCTCGACCTCGGCGTTGTTGGCGCTTTGCTCCAGGCGGCCGATCTCGGAGAGCAGCGAGCGGCGCTCGCCCTCAAGACGGGCGATCTCGCCGGCGGCATCGCCCTCGGCGGCACGCGCCTCCTCGACGGCCGCATTAGCCTCGACGACCTGATCCGACACATGCTCAAACACGGCAGCCAAATCGGGCTCAAGGCCCTCCAGCTCGCGAATGCGACGCTTGCGCTCCAGGGCACCCGAAGCCTCGCCGGCATCGAGTCCCACGCGCACCAGGCCGCCACAGCTCACGCGGGCGCCATCGGGCGTCACATAGGTCACACCGTCAACGACTGGTGCCGCCAGCGCGGCAGCCAAGTCATCGACCACGTAATAGCCGCCGAGCAGGGCCTCGACAACCGGGCCATACCCGGAACGCACGGACAGACGGTCGACCAGACGAGAACCGGCAGCGCCCTTGGCAGCAGCAGAGCCGCTCACGCCGCGACCCACCAGCAGCGCCTCGCCCGAGGCCTTCTTTTGGTCCAGAGCCGCACGACCGGCGCGCTCAAGCGTAGCGGCGTCATCAAACAGCAAGGCATCGATATCGCCAGCAAGCAGCTGCTCGACCAGGCCCTCGAGCTCACGAGGAGCCTCGAGCACGTCGCCCAGACGACCCGAGACATCATCGCCCATCGCGCCCATCAGACGGCTCACCAGCGGCGAGCTGTCGGCCATGCGGGCATCGAGCTTCTTTTGGCTGGCAAGCTCCAAGCGCACCTCGGAAAGTTTGTTGCGCGCCTCACTCTCACGATTACGCAGGTCCTCCAACGCCGCACGGGCGACCTCGGTGGCCTCGCGAGCATCAATCTGAGCCTGGCGGGCCTGATCGAGCGCACCGTCAAGTTCCTCAGCGCGGTCGCGACGGCTCTCGAGCGAGGCCGTTACCTCCTCGAGCTGCTCGTCGATCTGCTCCAGGCGCGAGGCGTACATGTTGTCCTCGACCTCGGCGTTGCTCAGCGAGTCCTTCACCTTGGCGAGCTCGAGCGCGGCGTTATCGGCCACACGCTGCACATCGCGCTGCTCGCGCGTGAGCTGCGAAATCTGATTGTCGAGCGCCACGCGACGCTCGTGGAGCTGGGCGGCGGCAGGACCGGCGGCGTCAACGTCGTCCTGGGCCTGCATGTGCGCACCGGTCACTTCCTCAAGCTGGGCACGCGCATCCTCGAGCTCCTCGACCACGCGACGACGCTGATGCTCAGAGCTCGAGATCTGGCCGCGCATGTCGGACAGGCGCGACACCATGTTGTGGCCCTTTTCCTCGAGTAGGCGCATGTCGGAGTTGATGCGGCCGACCACGTCTTGCATATGGCGGCGCTGCTCGCCCAGATCGCCCACAAACAGGCCCTTTTCCTCGAGCATGACCTGGAGCTTCTCGAGCTCGCGCTCCTTTTCGCCCAGGCGGTACTGCGCAAGCTCAAGCTCGGCAGCGCCCTCCTTGGAGCGACTCTCCAGGTCGTTCCACTGCGACTGCAGCGAACGAAGCTCGTCGACGGCCAGCATCTGCGTAAGCTCGTTCGCGCGCGAGGACAGCTCTTTGTACTTGCGCGCGCGATCGACCTGACGCTCCAGCGGCCGCAGCTGACGGGCGATCTCCTTATTGATGTCGCGGGCACGGGTCAGGTGCTCGTCCATCGATTTAATCTTTTTGAGCGCACGCTCCTTGCGGCGCTTGTGCTTGGAGATGCCGGCAGCCTCCTCGATCAGGGCGCGGCGCTCCTCGGGGCGGCTCTGCAAAATGGCATCGAGCTTGCCCTGGCTGATGATGGAATGCGTATCCTTGCCCAGGCCCGAATCGTGCAGGATGTCCTGAATGTCCATCAGGCGGCACGGGCTCGAGTTGATGAGGTATTCGCTTTCGCCCGAGCGATACATACGGCGGGTGATGGCGACCTCATCAAAGTCGACAGGCAGCATATGGTCCGAGTTATCGAGCACCAGCGTGACCTCGGCGACACCCACCGGCTTGCGCGCCGACGAGCCCGAGAAGATGACGTCCTCCATGGCCTGGCCGCGCAGCTGCTTGGCACTCTGCTCGCCCAGGACCCACAGAATCGAGTCGGAGATGTTCGATTTTCCCGAGCCGTTGGGACCGACGATGACGGTCAGGCCCGGCTCAAATGACATATGGGCGCGGTCGGCAAACGACTTGAACCCTTTGAGCGTGAGGGACTTGAGATACACGGTTCCTCGCTTAAACAGGCTTCTTGTTAAGAATCACGCCGTTGGTGGTGTAGCCCATGCGGTCGAGCGCCTCGAGTGCAGCGGCCCCCTCGGCCTCCTTCTTGGAGGAACCGGTGCCGCGGCCCTGGCGAATACCGTCGATGAGCACCACAGCGGTAAAGGTGGGCGCATGTGCGGGGCCCTCGGAGCCGACCAGCTTATACGCGGGAGGCTCGTGGCCGTCTGCCTGCACGCACTCCTGCAAGAACGACTTGGGGTTCGCGGGGTGCTCGGCACGCTCGGTGGCCAGGTGCGGCTTAAGCGTACGGTGGATGAACTCCGCCGCCGCATCCCAACCGGCATCCAGATACAACGCGCCCACGAGCGACTCGTAAACGTTCTCAAGCGCCGAGTGCAGGCCGCGCGCGCCGGTACCGGTCTCGGAGGCGCCAAAGATGATGATGTCGTCGATACCCAGCTCGTGCGACACCTCGGACAGCGTGGCGCCCGAGACAAGGGACACCTTCAGGCGTGTGAGCTTGCCCTCGTCAAACTCGGGATAGGACTCAAAGAGCGAACGGGCCACCACGGCGCCCAAAATGGAATCGCCCAAAAATTCAAGGCGCTCATAGCTGGCAGAGACCGGCAGACCCTCGACGGCCGAGGGATGCGTGAGCGCCGCGCGCAGCAGCACCTTGTTATTGAACTCATGGCCCAGAATCTCCTGGGCGCGCGTGAGTCGTTCAGACAAAGCCAAGACTTAGGCCTCCTTGGCGTTTTCGATCGCGTCGACGGCGTCGGCGACAGAGTTGAGCGACAGCAGGGTCTCGTCATCGATTTCGAGGTCGAACTCGTCCTCAATGGCCGTCACCAGCTGCAGACGCTCGAGCGAATCGGCATCGAGATCGTCAAAAGTGGTCTCGTCGCTAATGTCGGCGACATCGACGCCCAGCACGTCAGCGGCGATTTCGGCGATCTTATCGAAGATTTCGGAGCGGTCCATAGCGCTTCCTCTCGTATGTCATGGAACACAACACAACACGGCAATCGGAGCCGCGTTGCAATACGGCTCCGATTCTACCCCACACGGTACAGGTTGAGCCACGTAACGGGGCTCTTACAAAACGATACCGTCCATGGAATTGGCAACGTCCTGGACAAGCCCGGCACGTACGGCCTGGGCCGCGGCAAGCGTACCGTTCTTGACGGCCTCGACCGACGTGGCGCCGTGGCCGATCAACACGACACCGCGCAGGCCCAGCAGAATCGCGCCGCCCTTGGCGTCGCCCGAAAGCTTGGCCTTAATCTCGCGCATCTGCTTTTTGATGAGCAGCGCGGCGATCTTGGTGCCGAGCGAGGACATAAAGGCACCCTTGAGCTCCTGCAGCAAAAACTTGGCAGCGCCCTCGGTGGCCTTGAGCGCGATGTTGCCCGACATGCCGTCGGCGACCACGACGTCAAAATTGCCCGACGTAAGGTCGGTGCCCTCACAGTTGCCCACAAAGCCGGGAACCGCGGTCTTCATGGCCGGGAAGCACGACTTGGTAAAGTTGGAGCCCTTCTCGTCCTCGGTGCCGTTGGCAAGCAGGCCCACGCGAGGATGCTCGATGCCCAAAACCACGCGGGCATAGGCAGCACCCATCTGGGCGAAGCGCACCATATCGTCCACCGCGACATCGGGATTGGCGCCCATATCGCACAGCACCGTCAGGCCACCGGCACGATTGGGCAGTGCGTTGGTCAAGCACGGACGGACCGGCTGCTTCTTGCCCTCTGCCAAATACCTAAACGGCGTGACGTAGGCCGTGGCGGCAGCGGTCATGGCACCGGTCGAGCCGGCCGAGAAAAACGCGTCCGCATTGCCCTTCTTAATGGCACGGCATGCAAGCACGATCGAGGACTTGCGCTTGGTCATCACGGCGCGGATGGGATCGTCCTCCATGCTGATGACATCGGGGGCCTCCAGAGCCTCCACGCGGGCATGCGCTGCGGCAAAGGGGTTGACGATTTCGGCGGGACCGACGGCCAAAATCTCGATCTCGGAATCTGCCTCGAGCGCAGCCTCGATACCGTCGAGGACAACCTGGGGCTTCTCGTCTCCGCCCACAACGTCTACACAAACGCGAACGTTACTCATTTCATATGCTCCTTATACAAAAATGGCCGACTCATTGAGCCGGCCATTGTGGTTCCAGTTGGAACGGCATCGTATCCAGAGTATACAGTTACTCGGTAACGATAACCTCGCGGTCCTTGTAGAAACCGCAGCTGGGGCACACGTGATGCGGGAGCTTAACAGCGCCGCAACGGGGGCACGTGGACTGAGCCGCAGCCGAGATCTTCATGTTGGCGGAACGACGGGTATGGGTGCGGATACGACCCTGCTTTTGTTTAGGTACGGGCATAGTGACCTTCCTTATGAACTATCCAGTGTGGCGATTACGCGCAAGTAGCGATACTACCACAGTTTTACTCGTCAAGCTTGAGATTCTTCAATGCTGCAAATGGATTTTCCGTGGCAGCGGCCCATTCGGCCTCTGCTTGGGCGGCACAATCGCATTGCTCGACGTTGAGATTGATGCCGCAGGTGGGGCAAAGGCCGCGGCAATCGGGCTTGCACAGGACAACGAACGGCGTGTCCATGACGACCGCGTCGTTGATGGGCTCACCCAGATCGACGATGCGATCCTCGCCCAGCAACTCGTAGCCATCTTCGTAGGCCTCGGGGTCCTCAGGCTCCTCAAAGAGGTAGAACTCCTCGATCTCGCCTGCGATATCAAACGATGCGGGCTCCAGGCAGCGATCGCACTCGCCGGTGGCGTGAGCGCGGACCATGCCCGAAAGCAGAACACCGGTACCGGCGTTGGTAAAGACCACGTCGTAGGAAATGCCGTCCTGCAGCTGGTACTCCTTCTCGCCCACCGTGTAGGTGGCGACATCGACCTTGCCGGTCAGCGGATAAGAGTCTCCGGGAAACTCGAGCTGCTCGGAAAGATCGACGGTTACGCTCGGGAACTCAGCCATTACCACTGACCGTTCTGCTGGGCGGCGCCCTCGTTGAGCTGCTGACGGCAACGAGTGACGGTGCCGGTCAGACTCTTAAGGTTCTCCTCGAGATGCGTAAAGACCTGCTCGGCGTAATCCTCGGCGGCATAACGCGTCTCGCGCTCGTACTGCTGGGCACGGTCGCGGATGTCGTCGGCCTGCTGCTGGGCTAAGCGGACGATCTCCTGCTCACCGGCAATGGTGAGCGCCTGCTGCTGAGCATCGGCAATGATGGAATCGGCCTGAGCGGCGGCGGAGGCCATAAGCTCCTCGCGCTCTTTGAGGATACGGCGGGACTTCTGCCACTCCTCGGGATAGCTCATGCGGATCTCATCGAGGATGTTAAAGAAGACGTCGGCGTCGATAACCTTCATCTGGGCGTTCTTGCCGAACGGCGTCTTAGCCTCTTCGATGAGCCCCTCGAGCTCGTCGACAAGACTCACGATCCTGTCGCCAGGAAAATTCTCGCCCGGCATCCGGTCTCCTTTCATAGGTAACATATCATCGTGTTAGTTTACCACATGCCACCAGGCAATAAAAAACGTCACGAAAAGCGATGTTTGAGTGCTTCGACCACGTTGGGCGGCACAAACGTCGACACGTCGCTGCCAAGCGACGCGATCTGGCGCACCACCGAACTCGAGATATAGCCGTACTGCGGAGCACTCATGACAAAGATGGACTCCAGCTCGCTATCCAGGCGATAGTTGAGGTCGGCCTGCTGCAACTCGTACTCAAAGTCGGTCATGGCGCGCAGACCCTTAACGACGGCACCCGCCCTCTGTTCACGTGCAAAGTCGACCAGCAGGCCGGTGAAGGGCAGTACCTCGACGCCGTCCAAATCACCGAGGGCCTCGCGGGCCAGCGCCACGCGCTCGTCGAGCATAAAGGTGGTACCCACGCCGTTTTTACCCTGCGATTCGGCCACGGCGACGATCACGCTGGGAAAGATGCGGCGAGCTCGGCGGATCACGTCGATATGGCCAAAGGTGATGGGATCGAAGGTGCCCGGGACGATCACGCGGTTGATGGTGTCATTCATGGGTGTCCTCCGAAGGCGCATCCTCGTCATTTTCGTTCTCGTCCTCGGCCACCCAGCGCAGCAAGTCAACCGAGGTAATGCCGTAGCGCTTCTCTCGCACGGTCTTAAAACCAGCCGGATGAGCACCTGCATCGGCTGCGGCATGCTCAAAAAGGGCAAAGGCCCCGGGCGCCAGCAGTCCCTGCTGGGAAAGATTTTGCAGCAGCTCCTCGACCGGCTCGGCGCCAAAGGCATAGGGCGGGTCGAGCAAGATCAGGTCAAAGGGACCACCCGGCACACGGCCGCGCGAGGCGCTCGCCAACACATCGCCGGTAACGACACGCCAACGCGAGCGGTCGCGGCACAGCGACTCGATATTCTTGGTGATCAGACGGGCGGCATTGCGATCGATCTCGAACGTGGTGAGCGAGCGGGCGCCACGCGAGAGCATCTCGATTCCCAGGGCGCCGGAGCCGCCAAAGGCGTCCAGCACGCGGACCTCGTCCAGATCGAAGTCGAACGCCGACATGACCATGGACGCGCATGCCTCGCGCACGCGATCGGTCGTGGGACGGGTGACATCGCGCCCACGCGGCTCTTCGATCTTGCGGCCGCGCCATTCACCGCCGATGATTCTCATCCTCCGCTGACCTCCTTAAAGATATGTCGATAACGCATGGCGACCGCGTCGCGCAAGGGGCGCGTCGCCACGGAGTCAAGGTTGCAAGCATACCGCAAGAGCTCGACCGCGTCCAAATGGGCCCATTCGATAAGATCCTCGTCGGCGTCCAGGTCCACAAAGCGCAGGGTCACGCCGCCGTGCTGGCGGTAGCCCAGGATCTCGCCCTCGTGGCGCAGGCGCAGGTCCATCTGGGCGAGCGCAAAGCCGTCAGAGGTCTTTTCGAGCGACTGGAGACGGTCTTGTGCCGCCGACGCGCCACCGTTGCCCTTAGAGTGCGTCATGACCAGGCAGGTGCCCGACACGCTGCCGCGGCCCACGCGACCGCGCAGCTGGTGCAGGGCCGCCAAGCCAAAGCGCTCACCGTTCTCGATGACCATGACGGTGGCGTTGGGCACGTCGACGCCTACCTCGACCACCGTGGTCGAGACGAGCACGTCGATCTCGCCGTGCTTGAAGGCATCGATCACGCGGTCCTTCTCCCCCGCCGGCATGCGGCCGTGAAGGCGCTCAATGGTAAGTCCCGGCAGGGCCAGACGCAGTCGTTCGAGCTCGGTTGCCGTATCGTGCAGCGGTACAGGCACGGTCACGCGGCCCTCGTCGTCGCGGGCGATACCGGGTACGTCTTCCAGCTCATCGGCCGAGTCACTCGGCTCCACAAGCGGGCAGATCACGTAAGCCTGCTGGCCCTTTTCATACGCCTCGCGGATGGCACCGTAGGCCAAATCGCGGCTCGATTCGGTGAGCACGCGCGTCGTAACACCCGCCCCCGGAACAGGTCGATGGCGGATGATGCTCGTGTCCAGGTCGCCGTAGACCGAGAGCGCCAACGTGCGCGGGATCGGCGTGGCCGTCATAACGAGAAGGTCGGCACCCGGGCCCTTGGCACGCAGAGCATTGCGCTGGCCCACACCAAAGCGGTGCTGCTCGTCGATGACGACAAGCGACAGATGCTTAAACGTCACGTTGTCCGAGAGGACCGCATGGGTACCAAAGAGGACGTCGAGCTCGCCCGATTCCAGCTGCGCATGGATCTGCTCGCGCTCGGCTGCCGGCGTGGCACCCGTCAGGAGCGCCCAGGACATGCCGGCCTGCGAGAGCAAGGGGCCGGTCTTATCGGCATATTGGCGCGCCAGCACGCCCGTAGGCGCCATAACGCAGGACTGAGTGCCCGAATCGGCCGCGACAGCCAGCGCGCAGGCGGCGACGGCCGTCTTGCCGGTACCAACATCGCCCAGCAGAAGGCGGTTCATCACGCGCCCGCCATCGCACATGTCGCGCAGGATGTCTTGGAACGCGGCCTCCTGCTCGTCGCTCAGCGAAAACGGCAGGGCTTCCTTGAGCGCCGCCAGGTGCTCACCAGCGACGTGGGCGTAGGGAGCAACTTCGACCAAGCCGCCGTCGTTGCGCAATCGCAGCGCCAGCTGCAGGTAGAGGCACTCCTCATAGGCAAGCCGTGCACGCGCAATATCGCGCTCGGCCATGCTCGATGGAAAGTGAATTGAGCGCAGCGCGCGGGCATTGCTCATCAGGCGGCGCTTGGCGCGCAAGCGCGCGGGAATCGGGTCGAAGGGATTGCCGATGACCTCGAGCGCGCCGCTAACGATACGGCGCATCCACGCCTGGCTCACGCCATCGCTCACGTAATGGACCGGCAGAATGGTGCCCGCGGCACGCCCGCCCTCGAGCTTTTCGAAATGCGGAGAGGCCATCTGCTTAAAGCCGTAGGCAAACTCGACCTTGCCCATCACGGCCAGTCGGTCGCCCTGCTTAAACTGCCGGGCAATCCAGGGCTGACGGAAAAAGGCGACTTGCAGCACGCCCGTCTCGTCCACCAGCGAGACCTCGGTCACCTGCATACGCGGGCGGGGCTGCTTTTGGACGATACGGTCGACCGTGGCGACTATCGTGCACACGGTACCGATGGGAGCCATTTCAATGGACCAGGAGCGCGTAAAGTCGAGATATCGATGAGGGATATGGAGAAGGAGGTCCCCCACCGTCCGAATTCCCAGACGGCGAAGGGCCTCCTCACGTTTACCCGAAACATATTTGAGTCGCGCGATATCCTCGTCGAGCGCATTGCTCTGGGCAAAGCGCTCCGAGACGCGCGGCACGGAGCACAGCTCGGACATGGCCAGATGCCTACTCGATCGAGAAGATCACGGGATAGAGCGGCTGCTCGCCACGATGGGCATCAATCTCCAGGTCGGGCTGAGCCTCCTCAATGGCGTCGACGATCTCCTGGAAGGCCTCATCGGACAGCTCCTCGCCGGCCAGAATCGTCAGCGCGTCGCCCTCCTCTTCCTCCTGCATGCGGTTGATGCAGTCGAGCGTGACCTGTTTCACATCGGAGCCGACCACGTCGATAGAGCCGGCAATGATGCCCATGACGTCGCCGGAGTGAATCGGAGAGCCGTCAGAGGCGCTGGAATCGCGCACGGCACGGGTAACCTCGCCATCGCGAACCTCGCTGATGGCGTCGACCATGGCAGCGACGGCGTCCTCAAGCTCGGAATCGGGCAGGACCGCGAACAGCGCGGAGAACGCCTGCGGGACAGTCTTGGTGGGAACGACGGCGACCTTCTTGTCGGTGCAAGCAGAAGCGGCGGCCTCGGCAGCCATGCGGATGTTGCCGTTATTGGGCAGGATGATGACCGAGGTCGCGTTGACCTGGTCCACCGCGCCCAGCAGGTCGGCGGTCGAGGGGTTCATGGTCTGGCCACCCGAAACGATCACGTCGACGCCGAGGGACTTGAGGATATCGGCCTCGCCGGAGCCGGCGGCAACGGCGACAAAACCCAGCGCCTTGGCGGGCTCGGCGGCCTTCTCCTGGTCCTCATGAATCTTGGCGGTACGGTCGTGGGCCTCCATCTCCATGTTGTGGATAAAGACCTCGTAGATCTGACCAAGCTGCAGCATGTGCTCGAGCACCAGGTTGGGCGTGTTGGAGTGCACATGGATCTTGTAATCGGGGTAAGCACCCACGAGCAGCTCGCAGTCGCCCATGGAGCCCAGGAACTTAAGGCACTCGTCCTCGTCAAACGGGACGTCGGCCTTAAAGAGGAACTCGTTGCAGTAGCGGAACTCCGAACCCTCCCAATCGTCGTTGGCCTCAATCTCAACGCGACCGAGGGCCGCGTCGCGGGCAGAGCCAGCGGAATCAAACGTGGCGGAGAAATCCTCGACAACGGTGCTGCGGCCAAGCGCGGCGGCGACAAAGTTCTCCAGGAAGATGGCAAAGCCAAAGGCGCCGGAGTCGACCACGCCGTTCTCCTTCAGAACGGGCAGCAGGTCGGGCGTGCGGGCGACGGACTGGTAGGCCTCGACGACGATGGCGTCGAGCGCGTCCTCGGCCGAGAACTTCTTCTTTTCGCACTCGTCGGCCTTGGTCGAGACATCGCGCAGGACCGTGAGAATCGTGCCCTCGATGGGCTTGCGGACGGCCTGGAAGGCGACCTTGACGGCGCGGCGGAAAGCGAAGGCGATGTTGGCGGACGTGATGGGCTCATCGGCGGAGACGAGACCCTCGGCCACGCCGCGCAGAATCTGCGAGGTGATGACGCCGGAGTTGCCGCGGGCACCCATCAGGGAGCCGTGGGTGATGGCGCCGGCAATGGCCTCCATATCGGCATCGGCGGGAAGGGCGGAAAGCTCCTTGGTCACCGAGGCGAGCGTGAGCGACATGTTGGTGCCGGTGTCGCCGTCGGGTACGGGGAAGACGTTGAGCTTGTTGATCTCCTCGGCCTTGTCGGAAACGGCAGCCGCAGCGATCGGAAAACAGGTGCGAATGGTCTTTGCAATCATGGGTATTTGAATCTCCGTTTTCGGATGCTAGTTCAGACGGCTCTTGAGCGCGTCGATGTGAATGCCAATCTTAAGGCTGGCGGGATCGATCTGGGCGATTTCCTGCAGGGTGAAGGCAACGGAGCTCGAAAGATTGTGGCAGACGGACTTCATGTTGACGCCGTTCTCGAGCACGACGTGAAGATCGACCGTAAGGCCGTTCTCGTCGGCGGAGACAAGCACGCCCTTGCGGAGGCGCTGACCGGCAAGCAGGCGCACGCTCTCGGCGCCCTGGAGCTGTTCGGCCATACCGACGACGCCGTAGCACGTCATCGCGGCATAACCGGCAATATCGGCAATAACGTCGTTCGAGACGCTCAGGCTGCCGTTAATGGTCTCAGACACAAGAATCTCCTTATCTGGTGCTCGCGGCACCATCTCGTGGGAGCAATCATTGCAATATTCTACAACGACCGCGCCGTGTTGAGGTGGTGGGTCGCGGGATTACATCCTCGACACGAAATGTTGATATGGCAACGTTCGCGCTAAGCGATCGCGACATGAAAAAACCCGCCGCATAAGCGACGGGTCTTACAACCTGGCTCCCCGGGTAGGACTCGAACCTACAACAGCGCGGTTAACAGCCGCGTGCTCTACCATTGAGCTACCGAGGAATTTAAAAGCCCAACGAAAAGGGCTGGAAAATTCTGGCTCCCCGGGTAGGACTCGAACCTACAACAGCGCGGTTAACAGCCGCGTGCTCTACCATTGAGCTACCGAGGAATAGGTGCGTGCTCTCAAGCAACGAAGTTTATTATACGGACGAATCAGCTCAGGGCAAGAACTTTTTTGAGAATTTTTCCGACCTAGTCGTTTAAGAACTTCCCCAACGACTACATGAAAGCGCCCTCAAGCGGATGTGCTTGAGGGCGCTTCTTGCTTGACTAGCTTTCGATATAGTCTTTGAGCTTGCTGGAACGGCTGGGATGGCGGAGCTTGGCCAGAGTCTTGGACTCGATCTGGCGGATGCGCTCGCGCGTGACGCCAAACTCGCGGCCGACTTCCTCGAGCGTACGGGGATGTCCGTCGACAAGGCCAAAGCGCAGCTCGATAACCTTGCGCTCACGATCGGCAAGCGAGTCGAGCACCTGGGTGAGCTGCTCCTGCAGCATGGAGAAGCTGGCGGCATCGGGCGGAACGATAGCCTGGGAGTCCTCGATAAAGTCGCCCAGCTGGGAATCCTCTTCCTCGCCGATCGGGGTCTCGAGCGACACGGGCTCCTGCGAGATCTTCTGGATCTCGCGGACGCGATCGGCACTCATGTCCATCTCGGCACCGATCTCCTCGGGGGTCGGGTCGCGACCCAGGTCCTGGAGAAGCTGGCGCTGCACGCGGACGAGTTTGTTGATGGTCTCGACCATGTGCACGGGAATACGGATGGTACGGGCCTGGTCGGCAATCGCACGCGTGATGGCCTGACGGATCCACCACGTGGCGTACGTGGAGAACTTAAAGCCCTTCTGGTAGTCGAACTTCTCGACGGCGCGGATCAGACCGAGGTTGCCCTCCTGGATCAGGTCCAGGAACAGCATGCCGCGGCCGACATAGCGCTTGGCGATGGAGACGACCAGGCGCAGGTTGGCGCTGATGAGCGCCTGCTTGGCCTCGAGACCCACGTTCTCAATACGGGTCAGGCGACGCATCTCGGCGCGGGTGAGCTCGATCTCGCCCGCCTCGGCAGCCTCGAGCTTCTCGGTGGCGTCAAGGCCAGCCTCGATCTTCATGGCCAGATCGACCTCTTCGGAAGCGGTCAGCAGGTCGACCTTACCGATCTCCTTAAGGTACATACGAACCGGGTCGCCGGTCAGCATCACCGTGGAGGCATCGATGCCACGCACGCGCGAACGCGAACGGGACGTGCGCACGGTGCGCTTCTTCTTGCTCTTGGAAGAACCCATCTCGGCGTCGGCCTGACGGGCCATCTTAAGCTCGTGATCGTCGAGCGAGCCGGAATCGTGCTCGTCGTCATCGAAATCGTCGGTATCGCTATCGTTATCGTCATCGTCGACGTCCATGGGGGCGTCGTCGTTTCCGCTCGCGGAGATAATCTGGATGCCGCTGTTGCGCAGCGCGGAATACACCGCGTTGAGCTGCTCGTCAGACACATCGATATCCTTCAGGGCGACCTGAATCTCGTCCTCGGTTACCGAAGTCCTGTTTGAGCCGTTGCCCATGAGCTTTGCAACGTAGGATTCCAGCCCAGTACCCGTGCTCTCACTCTTTTTTGGCACAGATTCTCCCTTCATAGTCCACAGGACTCATTACTTTAGCACACACATTGACGTCTATACCCAAAAATCAGACTGGATATAGGCGCAAATACGCTGGTTGACCACAACATCTAGGCCTGATCGGCGCCCGCTGTCTCCAAACCGATCAAACGGAACGGGTCAGCCACGCCGCCGATCGACTTTTGGAGCTCGCGCTGGCGCTGAGAATCTTGCATCGCCTGCATCGTCAGCACACGGCGCGCCTCATCGTCGAGTGACCGGTCCTGACGAAGCTTTGCCTGCGCGGCGCGCATGCGGCGCTTGATGGTGTAGAGCTCGAGGGTATCGAGCATAAACACGATGTTCGTCTCGGTGGGGTGCTTACTCGTCGACGAAATGCGCCCGGCGCTGACAAGCGACGCCGCCTCGGGACACACCGCGCGCGCCGCATCCATACACGCCGTGGGGTCGGTGCCCGGCGGCGTCGCGAGCACGGCCCACGCGATGGACTCGTGGCGCGGATCCACCCAATCGATCGAGCAGATGCGGTCGGCATACGTGCGGAACAGGTCGGGATAGCTCGTGAGCATCGTCAGCAGCTCGCGCTCCCCCGCCAAAGACTTTCGTTCCAGGTCGGTCAGCACGATCGGCATCGTCGGTGCCGCAGACGCGTCCGTTGCACCGGCAACCGGCGCCGCGCCATCCATGCCAACCGGCACATCGATCGGAGGCATATCGTCGACGACCTCGACCGGCGCGGCCCCATAGGCCTCGAGCGGCACATAGTCGTACGGCTCTTCCTCGACCGGTGTGGACACCGGCGGCGTCGCACCCGACGCCCAGGTGCCGCGAGACGCCCCCTGCGAACCAGACGCCCGACCGCCTGCGCTGCCTGCGCGCTCGCTCTGCGCCCGCTGGCGCTCGTAGTTCTGCTCGCGACGACGATCGGCGTCCTCACGCTTGGCAACATCGCGAAACACGCGTCCCGAGCTTGAGCGCACCGTCTCCAAATCCAAACCCAGCAGGTCGGCAATCTGGATAAAGTACGTATCGATCATGTAGCTATCGCGCAGCGGATAGATGAGCGTCAGCGCATCCTCGAGCGCCTTGGCACGACCGCCCGGCGTGGTGATGTCGCTCGACTCCTGCAGTGAGCGGTACACAAAGTCCATGAGTGGCTCGGCGAGGTCGATACGCGCCTGCAGTGCTTCGCCGCCGTGCGCCGTGATGAACTCCATGGGGTCGTTGCCGTCGGGAAGCACCACGCAGCGCAAATCCATCGAATCCTGCTCGATAAACTGAATCGCGCGGCGAGCGGCCTTTTGACCGGCGGCGTCGCCGTCGAACATATACACGATGCGCTTGGCAAAACGGGTGAGTGTCTTTACATGATGTTCCGTCAGCGCCGTGCCCAGCGTGGCGACGACGTTTTTGATCCCCGCCTCCCAGCAGGCGATGCAGTCGGTATATCCCTCCACCACGATGGCGGTATCCTGCGCAACGATAAACTCCTTGGCCCAGTTAAAGCCGTAGAGGTTTCGCTTTTTATGGAACACGCTCGTCTCGGCGGTGTTGAGGTACTTAGGTTGACCGTCACCCATAATGCGCCCGCCAAAGGCGATGTTATGACCCTGCTCGTCAAAGATGGGAAACATCACGCGGTCGTAAAAACGATCGGCAAGCTGCCCGCGCCCACGGCTCACGGCCACGTTGGCGTCGATCATCTCCTGCGGGGTAAAACCAGCCTGCGACAGATGCGACACCAGCGCGTTGCGACCCGGAGCAAAGCCCAGGCAGTAGCGGCGGCAGACATCGCCGCCCATACCGCGGCTGGCAAAGTACTCGCGCGGCCGGCTGTCCTTACCGCGCATGAGCATGGTGTGGTAGAACTGGGCGGTCTCGGCGCACAGGTCATAGATGCGGGCGCGCTTGGTGCCGCGCTCGCGATAAGCACCGGTATCGTGCAGCTCAATACCGGCACGGTCGGCCAGGTAGCGAATCGACTCGGGGAAGCTCAGGTTCTCGCGCTTCATGATGTAGGTGAAGACGTCGCCGCCCTCGCCACAGCCAAAGCAGTGCCACACCTGCGTGGCGGGGATGATGTGAAACGACGGGGTCTTTTCGCCATGGAAGGGGCAGCAACCCCAAAACTCATGGCCGCGGGGCTTGAGCTCAACCGTTTCCTGCACGATGGCAACCAGGTCCGACGCCGCGCGTACCTGATCTTTTTCCTCATCGCTAATCACGGATGCTCACCCCCTGCTCACCCAAGTTATGACGGATATCGTCGATATTACCCTCGACGGTCGCGATCAACTCGTCCAGGGAATCGAACACGCGAGACGGACGCAGCCAGCGCGTAAACGCCAGCGACACGGAAGCGCCATACAGGTCGCCCGCATAGCCGATCAAGTTGGCCTCGAGATGCGCCGAGGCGGCATCATCGGCATAGGTCGGCGGCAGGCCGACGTTAACGGCAGCAGGCCATACGGTATCGTCGACCAGCACCAGACCCTCATAGACGCCATCGGCAGGCACTTGGATGCCGTCGGGCACCTGGATGTTTGCCGTGGGAAAACCCATGTCGGAACCCTGGTGACGACCGCCGGCAACAATACCTCGCAGCATGTACGGTCGACCGAGCAGCTCGGCGGCAAGCTCAACATGACCCTGGCGGAGCTCCTGGCGAATGCGGGTGGCGCAGACCGTCTTCCCGTCAACGCACAGCAGCTTGTGACCAAAGACGTCTACACCGCGCTCGGCTCCCCATGCCTGCATCTCAGCAACGCCCGAGGCGCCGCCGCGACCCAACCTAAAGTCGCTACCCACGCGAATCGAGCGGATATCGACGACGCGCGAAAGCAGCTTAAGAAAGCCCACGTGGTCGAGTGCCGCCACCGCAGGCGTAAAGGGAACGGCCACGACCGCATCGACCCCGGTGAGAGCCAGGGCATGCAGGCGGTCGTCCGTCGTCATCAATTTTTTGGCGGGCGCGGGGCTCACCACTACGTCCGGGTCGGGATCGAAGGTGACCACGACCGCCTTGCAGCCGTGGTCACGCGCATCGCGAACGACCGCGTCGATCAGCTCGCGATGCCCCCGATGCACGCCGTCGAACACGCCGATGGCGATCGACGCGGCGCCCAGGCACGCGCAATCATCAAATGCATCGGCGACGACGATGCGGGCCTCATCCGACTCGCCCGCGAAAAAAATACGCGCGAGCTCGTGGGGAGCCAGCATCACCGAACACCGCCGATCGCCTGCGGAAAGACGTGCTCCATTACAAAGCGACCGCCCTCGATACGGGCGAGCGCCTTGAGCCCGCCATCGAGCACCAGCGCAAACGGCGCCTTCGACGCATCGAAGCCCTCAAGCGCGCGCTCAATAGGAATACGACGTCCGCACAGTAGATCGTCGGCAAGGTCGCCCGGCAAGTCGACGCGCGTGGCGCCCAGCGCCGCAATGGGATCCAGGGCAAAGCCGGCAGCGGACTCGGCAGAAAGCTCCTCGACCGCATGGCAAGCGCCGATGGAAACGACACCGGAGGCCGTACGGCGCAGTGCGGAAATATGTGCCGCACTGTCGCAGGCACGACCCAGATCGCGAGCGAGCGCACGGATATAGGTGCCCTTACTCACCGAAAACGCCACGGTCCAAACGCAAACGTCGTCCTCGCCGCCCACGGCAATCAGGTCGGCTGAGTACACCTCGACCGGACGCGGGGGCAGTGACACGGCATTGCCCTCACGCGCAGCCTTATAGGCGCGCACGCCGTTGACCGAAATGGCCGAAAACGCCGGAGGCACCTGCATCTGCGGGCCCAGCATGGCGGACAGGCGCTCGCGGGCATAGGCCGGATCGCGCAGGTCGGCGGCAATGGGCACTGTGCGGACGGCCTCGCCTTCCGCATCATCGGTATTGGTCTCGACGCCAAACGAGATGTCGGCGACGTAGCTTTTGGTATCGAGCGTGAGCATGCCCAGCAGACGCGTTGCCTGGCCCACGCCCACCACCATGACACCCGATGCCATGGGGTCGAGCGTTCCGGCATGACCGACGCGCCGCTCATGGAGGGCGCGTCGGCATTGCGAAACCACGTCGTGGGACGTGCAGCCCACCGGCTTATCGACGGCGAGCAGCAGATTAAGTTGAGAAGGTGTACGACGAGCCATGTACCATCCAAAAAGTTAGAGCTCGACGGTCACCGAAGCGGGATCCTCCCCTACCAGCTCGGCCAGCATGGGAAGTGCCGCGGTGAGCGTCTCGGAAATCGTTCCGGCGTTGGTAAAGCCGGCGGCAGCGTGGTGCCCACCTCCGCCAAAGTTGGCCGCAATCTCGGAAACATCAAGTTCGCCCTTGGAGCGCAGGTTGCCGCGCACCTTGGTATCGCCCTCGATGCCCTTAAGGAACAGGCAGACCTCGACGCCCATCACCGCGCGCACCACATCGACCAGGCCGTCGCACTCGTCCGAGGTGACGCCGCAGTCCTTAAGGTCGCTCTCGTAGGCGTAACTATACGCCACGCGCCCGTGCGCGACCGTCTTGATGCGACCCATGACGATGGACTTGAGGTGCAAGAACTCGACACGCATGCTCTGGTATACCTCGAGCGCGACGCGCGCCGGATCGGCACCGTGCGCCACCAGACGCGAAGCAGCATGAAATGCTGCGGCATCGGCGTTCTGATACTGAAAACGACCGGTGTCGGTAACCAGGCCGCACAGCAGGCAGGTGGCGATGCTGTCGCTTGCGGTAATACCGCAATCGGCCAAAAAGCGGTCGATGATCATGGCGCATGCAGCGGCATTGACACACCTGAGGCTGACCTCAGCAAACTCCTCGCGTGCCGGGTGATGGTCAAAGCACGCCACGTGAGCCGATCGACGCAACACCTCGGCGGAATTATTGAGGCGCTCGACGACCGGCACGTCTACTGAAATAAACAGGTCCGGGTTGCCGGTGTAGGCAGATGCCGGGACCAGCAGATCGGCGCCCTCCATAAAACGGTAGATGCGCGGAACGGGATCGTCGTCTGCCAGCAGCAGGGCGATGTCCTTGTCGGGGAACACCTTCATAAGCGAAAGGCCCAGGCCCAACACGGAGCCCAGGGCATCGCCGTCGGGAGAGGTGTGACCCGAGATCGCAATGGAGGACGCACCCTCGATGAGCTCGAGGATGCGTCGTTTAATATCTGCAGACTCGCACGAGACGAGATCGGCGGAATTAGTCATCTAAAGCTGCCTCCTGGGCGGCATCCGCTATAGGGTAGCCGTCCTCGTCCTTTTCGATCGCAAGCGTGGCCGGAACGTTTTCCAGCGCACGCGTGATGCGCTCGGCCTCATCGGTCGAGCGATCGATGCGAAAATCGAGCTCGGGCGTGACGCGCCAATCGAGCGAGCGAGCCAACAGACTGCGGATGCGGCCCTTGGCGCTGGCGAGCGCCTCCATGACCTCATCGTAGCGGCTCGCATCGCACGACACGTACACGCGTGCGAACGAACGGTCCACCGCGACCTCGACCGCGGTCAGGGTGACCAGGTCGAGACGCGGATCGGAAACCTCAAAGAGCAGGATATAACCAAGCTTCTCGCGAAGCTGCTCGCCCAGACGGCGGGTTGCCTGCGTTTGCTTCATAGCGCTACCCCCTACTCGGTACGGGCAACCTGGTCGATGCGGTAACCCTCGATCTGGTCGCCGGGCTTGATGTCCTGGAAGTTCTCCAGGCCAATGCCGCCCTCGGAACCGCTCTTGAGGCTCTTGGCCTCGTCCTTGTAGTGGCGCATCGAGGCGATCTTGCCGTTGAAGACCACGATGCCGTCACGCACCAGGCGCACGGAATCGGTCGCGGCGATCTCACCCTCCTCCACGCGGACACCGGCGGCGATACCGACTTTGGGCACCTTGAAGGTGTCCAGGACGGTCGCGGTACCCGTGGAAACCTCGACCTCGGTGGGCTTGAGCATGCCGATACGGGCAGCATCGAGCTCCTCGAGGCACTTGTAGATAACGTCGTAGCAACGGATCTCGACGCCCTCGCGCTCGGCGGCGGAGCGGGCCTTGCCGTCGGGACGCACGCCAAAGCCGATGATGATGGCGTTGGAGGCATCGGCCAGGACGACGTCGGTCTCGTTGATGGCGCCGACGGCGGAGTGGATCGTGTTGATGCGGACCTCGGACTGATCCATCTTGTCGAGCGAGTCCTGAAGGGCCTCGATGGAACCCTGGACGTCGGCCTTGATGATCAGGTTGAGCTCCTTGACCTCGGCGTCGGCGATGGTCTCGAAGAGGTTCTCGAGCGTGACGTGCTTCACGCGGCTCTGCTCCTCGATACGTGCCTTAAGCGAACGCTCATCGGCCAGGGCGCGAGCCTCGCGCTCGTCCTCGAAAACGCGGAACTCGTCGCCGGCGTTGGGCACGGACTGAAGGCCCAAGATCTCGACGGCATCGGAGGGGCCGGCCTCGGTGACGGCATTACCCTTGGGGTCGAGCATGGCGCGAACGCGGCCATAGGTAAGGCCGGCGACCAGCGTATCGCCCACGTGCAGGGTACCGCGGGTCACCAGCACGGTAGCAACCGAACCGCGGCCCTTGTCGAGCTTAGCCTCAAGGACGTTACCGGAGGCAAAGGTGTCGGGGTTGGCCTTGAGCTCGAGCACGTCGGCCTGGAGCAGCACGGTCTCGAGCAGGTCGTCGATACCGATCTTCTGCTTGGCCGAGATGTTGACGAACATGTTCTGTCCGCCCCACTCCTCGGGGATGATGCCGTACTCGGTGAGCTCCTGGCGCACGCGGTCGGGGTTGGCGCCCGGCTTATCGATCTTGTTGACAGCGACGACGATGGGTACGCCGGCGGCCTTGGCGTGGTTGATCGACTCGATGGTCTGAGGCATGACGCCGTCGTCGGCAGCCACGATCAGGATGACGATGTCGGTCACCTTGGCGCCGCGGGCACGCATGGCCGTAAAGGTCGCGTGACCAGGGGTATCAATGAAGGTGATCTTGCGATCGTTGATCATGACCTGCGAAGCGCCGATGGCCTGAGTGATGCCGCCCGCCTCGCCGGCAGCGACACCGGTGTGACGGATGGCGTCGAGCAGCGACGTCTTGCCGTGGTCGACGTGACCCATGACGGTGACGACCGGGGCGCGGGGCTTAAGGTCGGCGGGATCGTCGTAGAACGAGAAGGTGTTCTCCTCCTCGGGGGTGATGATCTTGATCTGACGGCCAAGGTCATCGGCAACGAGCTCGACGAGGTCGTCGGACATGGACTGCGTCATGGTGAGCGGCGTGCCCAGCAGGAACAGGCGCTTGATGATGTCGTTGGCCGGAACGTCGAGCGCCTCGGCGAGCTCCTGGACGGTAACGCCCTGGGAGACCTTGATGGCGTCGAGCTCCTCGGGGTTCACGCCCTGGGCCAGCGCCTCCTCAATCTTGCGCTCCTCCTGAGCCTTAGCAGCCTCGCGCTCGCGCTTCTCCTTGCGCTTCTTGCGGCGACCGGTGGACTCGCGAGAGGCCTCCTCGACGGCGGCGCGGGCCTCCTCGAGCACCTTCTCGCGGCTGTACTCCTCGGCCTCACGCGCCATGCGGCTGTAGTGGTCCTCATCGTTGCCGTGACCGCCCTTGCGCTTCTTGCCCTTGCCCTGTTTATCGGGGTTGGGGAAGTCCATGCCGGCAGCGACGTTGTTGCTGGCGTTGGTGCGATGGCTGTGCGGACGGCTCTCGGAGGCGTTGCGCTCGGAGTTGTTGTCGGAGGCGTTGCGATCGTTACGACGGCCACCGCGACGGTCGTTGTTGCCGCCACGACGGTTGCCGCGCTCGGCGGCGCGCTCAGCCTTGGCCTTCTCCTCGGCGTCCTTCTTCTCCTTGAGCACGGTCTCCTGTGCGGCGATCTGGTCGAGCAGCGAACGGAAGCGCGAACCGGAGTCGGAAGCGGGGACGGCGCGGCGCTGGGCCTCGCGGGCAGCCTCCTCTTTCTCGCGGGCAAGGCGCTCCTGCTCGGCCTTCTTCTTGGCCTCGGCCTCGGCGCGGGCGGCCTCCTCGGCAGCCTGGGCGGCGGCGAACTGGCGGCGCTCCTCCTCACGTGCCTTCTCGGCGGCGATGCGCTCGCGCTCGGCCTCGGCAGCGCGCGCTGCCTCCTCGGCGGCGGCTGCCTCCTCCTCGGCCTGCTTGGCGGCCTCGACTTCCTTGGCGCGGGCCTCGATCACCGAGGCGAGCTGCTTGCGGACCATGGCGACGTAAGCGTCCTCCAGGGCGGAGGAAGCGGACTTAGCGGGAATCTTCATTTCGGCGAGATGACCCATCAGTTCCTTGGAGGTCATGCCGAACTCTTTGGCCAGGGTGGACACACGGACTTTTGCCATATGACTTCACCTACCCTTTCTGGCACCTTGGGTGCCTAGAGACTGAACGAGCGTGGGAGATGCGCCGGGACCCGCCCGACGCGACCGCGCGCTAGATCAGGTCCTCCGCATCATCGAAGGCGTCGGTGTCGTGGACACCGCAGAAACGGGAGCCCGGACGGGCCTGGTTGCGGCACTGGATGCCGTCCTCGGACACGTACTCGCAGCGACGGACGTCGTCGTCCTCCTCGTCACCGATCAGGTCGGCGGCGGGCTCCTCGTGAACGGGGACGTTCTTGAGGATGTCGGCGGCAAGGGTCTCGGACTTGATGTCGATGTGCCAGCCGGTCAGGCGAGCGGCGAGGCGGGCGTTCTGGCCCTCCTTGCCGATGGCGAGCGAAAGCTGGTCGTCGGGCACGATGACGCCGGCGTAGGCCTTCTCCTCGTCGATGAGGACGCGGGTGACCTTGGCGGGCGACAGGGCGTTGGCGACGTAGACGGCCGGATCGGCATCCCACAGGATGACGTCGACGCGCTCGCCGCGAAGCTCGCCCACGACGGCACGAACACGGCTGCCCTTGGGGCCGACACAGGCGCCCACGGGATCCAGGCGGTCGTCGAGCGAGTGGACGGCGACCTTGGAGCGCTGGCCGGGCTCGCGGGCGATCGACTTGATCTGGACGGTGCCCTCATAGATCTCGGGCACCTCCTGCTCAAACAGACGACGCATGAGCTCGGGATGGGTGCGGGAGATGACGATCGGCGGACGGCTGTGCTCGCCGCGAACCGGCTGCAGGTTGGAGTTGGGGTCGCGGACGTCGATGATCACGGCCTTGATGTGCTGGTTGTGCAGATAGCGCTCGCCCATCGGACGCTCGTTGCGCTCGTTCTCGTAACGACGCTGGTCAAAATGGGGCAGCTCGGCCTCGACGCCATCGCGGATCTTGACGATCGTGAAGTCGGGCGTGGACTGCAGCACGGTACCGCTGATGAGGTCACCGATACGGCCGGAGAACTCCTCGTAGATCTGCTCGCGGGCGGAGTTGCGCACGATGGCGTTGATCTCGGCCTTGGCGTGCTGAGCGGCAATGCGGCTCGTGTTCTTGGGGGTGACGTCGATCTCCTCGAACTCGGTGAAGTTGCCCTCCTCGTCCATGGAATCGTCGATCGGCTCCAGACGGTAGACGTAGATCTTGCCGGTGGTGCGGTCGATGGTCACCTTGGCGCCCCACTCAAGATGCAGGATCTCGGCGTAGCTCTTGGCGAGCGACTGCTCCAGGCGGTCGATCAGGTAGAGCTGGTCGATGTGCCTCTCCTGGCAAAGCTCCATCAGGGCGGACATCATGTCGGATGCTGCCATCTTACTTTCCTTCCTTCGCGGGCTTGAAGTCATAGGTGGGCTTCAACTTGCACTTTTTAACATCAGAGAAATCGAGGGTGACGGACTCGCCGTCCTCAAGCTCGAGGGTCACGTTCGTCTCGGTCGCGGCGGCAATCTTGCCGGAGTACTTGCGACGGCCCTCGGTGGCGGTGGAGGTGAGCTCGCAGTTCTCGCCCACAAAGCGGGCAAAGTCGCGCGGACGGCGCAGCGGACGCGCCATACCCGGGCTCGACACCTCGAGGGTGTAGCTCGAAGAAATGGGGTCGAGCTCCTCGATCACGTCGCCGACCCACTTGGTATTGGCCGTGACGTCGTTGAGCGACAGGCTCTGACCCTCGGCACCCTCGATACGCACACGCACGCAGGGGGCCTTGGTGGCGCCCACGAGCTCAACGTCGACAATATCGACATCGTGCTGGGGAGCGACGGCCTCGAGCGCGTCGATGATCGCCTGCTCGGTCTTGGTCTTGACCATTGCGGCACCTCCATCCATACAAAAAAGAAGCGGGGCCGAAACCCCACTTCTTTCAATTACAACTTCATTTGCAAGCAAACTATACCAATACCTGTGAAAACGTGCAAGCGTCAAAGAAATTCGCAGGTCAGCGCGCCCACAGCTTCTCCACAAGAATAGGACAATTAGACGAGGACTCCTGTGCGGTGCTCCCCAAAAGTCCCAAAACGGGCCATGCGTCCCAGCGCGCCGACCGAATCGGGCCCTATGGGCATTCCATCCCTGGGCGCGCATCGGCCAGACTGCTCGTAAGGGACATTCTGGAGCAGATAAGCCGTATTCACGCATAGACCGCACAACCTTCCGGATCCTCTACGGCAAGGAGACACCATGAAACGCCTAGGCACCCTCTGCGCGACCGCGCTCGTCGTCGCCGCCTGCTCGTTCGCTCTGGCGGGCTGCAGCAACGTCGATGGTAAAACCGGACCATGCAGGCCGGATCTCGGCAGCACCAAAGCCATCGAGAAAACGACGCGTTCGGAGCGTTTCGACAAAATAGACGAAGATATAGTCGACCCCCAGGGCTTAGGTCCCGACCCTCAAGAACAGTTCCCCATCGACCTTGAGGCAGACGAGAACGTCCATGTTACCTGCGTGGGCAAGGACACGGATGGCTACGGCGACGCCGTGTTGGTCTTTGCGGTGACAAACAGCACCGATGTCGACATGATGTTTGGCGATGTCGATGCTTATGCCTACGTCAACGGTGTCGTCCGCGACGTGCGCATGCGCCAGCCCGTCGCCGCAGGCGAAGAAACGACCACGATGCTCACCTTTGTAGGCACCTTCGACGACCCGGACTTTGACGTGAACAACGACCTCAACGACATCTACCTCAATATCTGGATGTTCGAAGAGCAGACGGGCAATGTCTACTTTAGGGACCTGGTACACATTCCGTAGAGGGTGGCGCTCGGCACAAGACAAGCAGGGCATATAACGCAAAACGAGGGACGACCCAATCGGATCGTCCCTCATCTTTTGTGCGACAACTATGTGCGCGAGGTTTACTTTACCACCAGGTTGACCAGCTTGCCGGGCACGCAAATGGCCTTGACAACCGTCTTGCCCTCGAGCCACTTGGCGACAGCGGCCTCGGCGGCAGCCTGCATTTCCTCGTTGGAGGCATCGCGGGCCACGTCGATGCGGCCACGGACCTTGCCGAGTACCTGGACGACGATCTGCACCGTGTCCTCGATGGACTCGGCCAGGTCGAACTCGGGCCAGGCGGCGGTGTAAGCGTTGCCCTCGCAGCCGAGCGCCTCGTGCCACAGCTCGTCGGCCCAGAACGGGCAGATGGGCGCCAGGACGCTCACGATGTCCTTGGCCACGCCGTAGCACAGGGCCTCGTCGCGGTCAGCACCCTCGGTGGCGTTGAGGTAGGCGCTCGCCGCGTTGACGAGCTCCATGACGGCAGAGATCGCGGTGTTGAACTGGCCGCGATCGAAGTCCTCGGTGCACTTGGCGATGGTGCGGTGACGCTCGCGATAGAGCTTCATCGCGGTCTCGTCGAGCACGGACTTGTCGAAGGCCACGTTGGCGTCACCCGACTGGACGAGCTGCCACACGATACGCCAGGCGCGCTTGATAAAGCGGTTGGCGCCCTCGACGGCCTTGGGATCCCAGTCGAAGTCCTTCTCGGGCGGGGCAATAAACAGGATAGCCAGACGCATGGTGTCGGCGCCGTAGGGCTCGATAACCGAACTCGGAGGCACGACGTTGCCCTTGGACTTGGACATGGTATCGCCGTTCTCGTCCTTGACCATGCCCTGGCACAGCAGGTTGGTAAAGGGCTCGTCCACGCTCAGCAGGCCCAGGTCGCGCAGCGCCTTGGTAAAGAAGCGGCTGTAGAGCAGGTGCAGAATGGCGTGCTCGATACCGCCGATGTAGTTATCGACGGGCATCCAACGGTCGGCGGCCTCGCGGGAGAAGGGCAGCTCGGTGTTGTGCGGGTCGGTGTAGCGCAGGTAATACCAGCTGGAGCAGGTGAAGGTGTCCATGGTATCGGTCTCGCGCTTGGCCGGACGGCCGCAGACCGGGCAGGTGGTCTCGTAGAACTCCTTGCACTCGGCGAGGGTCTCGCCGGCGCCCAGGTCAAGATTCTCGGGCAGCGTTACCGGCAGCTGATCCTCGGGCACGGGCACGATGCCGCAGTGCTCGCAGTGGATGGCCGGGATGGGGTTGCCCCAATAGCGCTGGCGGCTGATGAGCCAGTCGCGCAGACGGAACTCGACCTTGCGACGACCGCAGCCCATGGCCTCGAGGTCGGCCACGATGGCAGCCTCGCCCTCGGAGTGCTTGCCGCCGCGCATGCCGGTGTACTTGCCGGACTGGACGAGCGTGCCCTCGGCAGCGTGGGCGCAATCCCAGTCGACGGTCTCGGCATGGAAGGTATCGATGGTCTCACCGCTGGCCTCGACGGCAGCGCGGTCGTCATCGTCCAGGATAATCGGCACGATCGGCAGGTCGTACTTGCGGGCGAACTCAAAGTCGCGCTGGTCGCCGCAGGGAACGGCCATGACGGCGCCGGTGCCGTAGTCGGCAACGACATAATCGGCAACCCACACGGGGACCTTCTCGCCGTTCACGGGATTCACCACGTAACGGCCGGTAAAGGCACCGTGCTTCTCGAGGGTGCCCTGGGCACGCTCGACGGCAGAGATATGCTTGGAGTCCTCGACGATCTTGGTGACGGCCTCCTCGTACTCCGTGCCCTCGACGAGCTCGTGCAGACGAGCGTACTCGGGAGCCAGGACAAAGAAGGACACGCCAAAGAGGGTATCAGCACGCGTGGTGAAGACGGTGATCTTGCCCTCGTCGCCCTCGATGGGCTCGCCATCCTGGTCGCACAGGGTAAAGTCGACCTCGGCGCCCTCGGAGCGGCCGATCCAGTTGGCCTGCATCTGCTTGACGCGCTCGGGCCAGCCGGGGAGCTTCTCCAGGTCGTCGAGCAGCTCCTGAGAGTACTCGGTAATCTTGTAGTACCACTGCTCAAGGTCGCGCTTCTCGGGCTCGGTGCCGCAGCGCCAGCACTTGCCCTCGGTGACCTGCTCGTTGGCCAGAACGGTCTTGCAGTTGGGGCACCAGTTGACCGGGTTCTTCTTGCGGTAGACCAGGCCCTTTTCCCACATCTTCTCAAAGATCCACTGGCCCCAGCGGTAGTAGTCGGGGCTGCAGGTCTTGACCATGCGATCCAGATCGTAGGAGAAGCCCATGCGCTTCATCGTGGCGAGCGCCTGGTCCATATTCTTATACGTCCAGGCGGCAGCCTGCGTATTGTGCTTGATGGCGGCGTTCTCGGCAGGCAGACCAAAGGCGTCAAAGCCGATGGGATGCAGCACGTCGTAGCCGCGCATGCGGGCCTGACGGGCCATGGCATCGCCAATGGTATAGTTGCGAGCGTGGCCCATGTGCAGGTCGCCCGACGGATACGGGAACATCTCGAGCACATACTTCTTGGGCTTGCTGTCGTCGGTGTCGACAGCAAAGAGGTTGGACTCCTCCCAGGCCTTCATCCACTTGGACTCAATGGCCTGCGCGTCGTAGGCAGGGATCTCGTCCTTATGATCTGTGCAATCGCACATATCAGCTCCTTTAATCTTAGCTGGGGTCGGGCGGCTTGGCTTTATTCGCTACTGCGGACAGTCCTGCGCAAGACGAAGAGCACATTAAGTGCTCTTCTTTGCGTGCGGAACATGTAGCGAACAAAGCCAAGCCGCCCGACCCTAAGGTTAACTTGACTGATGATAGCAAATACGACAAGCGAGATGTCTACAACTTGCAGGCATCTCGCTTTATCTAAATAACGTGGTTGTGAATCAACCACTATTTGTTATCCGCCCAAGCATGGACGGGTTTTCCAAGTGCCGCAGATTGCCGTGAAAGAGGAGCGACGCGTACTTTGGTACGCAAGCGACGGTTTGAACGGCAAGGTGCGGTGCTTGGGAAAGCCGCTTAGCGGTAGCTGACGCTTTGCTGGGAGTCCTTGACGACTACGTCGTGGGCGCCGCCTTCGACGATGGAGGTGGAGCTGACCAGCGTTAGGCGCGCCTTTTCCTGGAGCTCGGGGATCGAGAGGGCACCGCAGTTGCACATCGTGGACTTGACCTTGTAGAGCGTGCCACCCACGCCGTCCTTGAGAGAACCGGCGTAGGGAACGTAGGAGTCGACACCCTCGACGAAGCTGAGCTTCGCGGCGCCGCCCAGGTCGTAGCGCTGCCAGTTGCGGGCACGCGCAGAACCCTCGCCCCAGTACTCCTTCATGTACTGACCGTTGACGTTGACGCGCTCGGTCGGGCTCTCGTCAAAGCGAGCGAAGTAACGGCCCAGCATCATAAAGTCGGCACCCATGGCAAGGGCGAGCGTCATGTGGTAGTCATAGACGATGCCACCGTCGGAGCACACGGGCACGTAGACGCCGGTCTCCTCGTAGTACTCGTCACGGGCGCGGCAGACGTCGATCAGCGCGGTGGCCTGGCCACGGCCGATGCCCTTGGTCTCGCGGGTAATGCAGATGGAGCCACCGCCGATACCGACCTTGATGAAGTCGGCACCGCAGTCCGCCAAAAAGCGGAAGCCCTCGGCGTCGACGACGTTACCGGCACCGACCTTGACGTCCTCGCCATAGTTGGCGCGGATCCACTCGATGGTGCGCTTCTGCCACTCGCTGAAGCCCTCAGAAGAGTCGATGCACAGGACATCGGCGCCGGCCTCGATGAGCAGCGGCACGCGCTCGGCATAGTCGCGGGTGTTGATACCGGCGCCGACCATGTAGCGCTTGTCGCCGTCGAGCAGCTCGTTGGGGTTGGTCTTGTGGCTGTCGTAGTCCTTGCGGAAGACGATGCCCATGAGATGATCGTTGTCGTCGACGATGGGCAGGGCGTTGAGCTTGTTGTCCCAGATGACGTCGTTGGCAACCTTGAGGCTGATGTTCTTGTCGCCCACGATGAGCTGCTCACGCGGAGTCATGAACTCGGAGACCTTCGTCTGGTGGTCATCGCGGCTGGGACGATAGTCACGGCTGGTGACGATGCCCAGGAGCTTACCCTTGGGAGTGCCGTCGTCGGTGACCGGCATGGTGGAGTGACCGGTCTTCTCCTTGAGCTCGATGACCTGCTCCATGGTCATGTCGGGGGTCAGCGTGGAATCGGACTGAACGAAGCCAGCCTTGTGATCCTTGACGGCCTTGACCATAGCGGCCTCGGACTCGGCGCTCTGGGAACCGTAAATGAAGGACAGGCCACCCTCGGTAGCGAGCGCGACACCCATGTCGACGCCCGAGACGGACTGCATGATGGCGGAAACCATGGGGATGTTCAGGGTGATTGCCGGCTTCTCACCGCGCTTGAAGCGGGTTAGCGGCGTCTTAAGAGAGACGTTGTTGGGGATGCACTGCGAGGACGAGTAACCAGGGACAAGCAGATACTCCGAAAACGTGTGGGACTCACCGGGAAAGAACGTAGCCATGTTTCTCCTTTTTCCATGCGACCGGTCGGCTGCAGGCCTCGTAGGACCCAGCCCAACCTTGGGCGCCCAATACTGGGGAAGTATCTTAACGCACTTTGACTGCTACAATGCATGATTTAAGAAGAGCACACGAGGGTTTGACGCAGGCTTTGCGTTTGCCCAGCAAACACTTTAGCGGGGAGACGTGGAGCACATGGAGTACAAGACGACGGCAAAGTTGGTCATTCAAGCGTGCGACAAGGATCTGCCGGGCGTGTTTGGTCACGGCTGCGTCTTGCTGCTGCAGGGAATTGCCCGCGAGCACTCGCTCAACCGTGCCGCCAAGAGCATGGGCATGGCATATTCCAAGGCCTGGCGCATTGTGAACGAAGCCGAAGGCCAGCTGGGCTGCAAGCTCATCGAGCGCGACGGCGCCCGCGGATCCACGCTCACCCCCGCCGGCGAGCGAGCCATCGCGGTCTACGAGACGTTGCAGGGCGAGATCAACCAAGTAATTGCAACAAGGGCCAACGATCTCATCGCCAGCATCAAAGAGTAGCCAATTTGGGACGGGGCTTTTTAGCTGCACAACCCCTTCTCATAAGTTGCGGTGAAATAGGGACTGTTTATGCCGATAAAGCCGTAAATCAATCCCTATTTCACCGCAACTTATGGAGTTGAGGATGATTTAGCTAGTTGCGAAGGACGTTGTCAAGGGTTGACGCTACAACCAGGGGGTCGTCGGTGCCGGCGAAGAGACGGATGGTGCCCCCCTGCTTGCCGCGTGGGGCCGAAAGGCGCGTCGTTGCGCCGCCGGCGGGCGATGTACGAAACTCCCCCGGCAAAGCGTCGAACAGCTCTCCCGCGCTACGCTCAATAAGGTCAAATTCAACTGCCGGGCCAAAGCCGTGCTCGAGGATTCCCGTTGCAACCACATGGTCGGGATGCGAGCTCAGTCCGGGATAGCGCACGTTGCGCATCATCTCGTTGGCGGCCAGATACTCGGCCAGCGCACGGGCGCGGTCGAAGTGTGCCTGCATGCGGGTATTGAGCGAGTCCAGCCCGCGCTCCAGCGCACCGGCCTCCTCGGTAGAAAGGTCGAGCGCCAAAGCACCGCAGCCCGCAAACAACGCATGCGCGCACTCGGCAGCAGCATCCACGCGATGGCGCTTGAGCTGCGAGCGCGCCACCGAAGCGGCAACGAGCTTGCGTGGAGCTTTGCCGGCGCACACGCGGTCGAGCGCCTCGAGCGACAGCGCAGCACCCAGCCGCAGCGGATCGCAGCCAAAAGCCGACGCCACGGTGTTGTCCACAACCAACAGCGCGCGGGCATCGCGAGCCGCGCGACCCAGGGCGCGAAGATCGGGCACGCGCAGACCAAACCCGCCGATGGAGTTGACGAACCACCACAGATGCGGCCCCTCGGCATCAAACGAAGCATCAAAGTTCTCGGACGCGGCGACAAACGCTGCAACCGACGGCTCATCCACCATAGCCACGTCGCAGGCATCAAAGCCGTGCGCAAACGCATCGGCAAAGTCGTCCGCAAAGGCCACCAGGCGGTCACCGAGACGCACGATTCCCAGCAGCGACAGCGCTGCTGGCACATGCGAGGCCGCAAGCAACCGCGCCTCACGCGCGCCGGTCCTCAAAGCCCAGGCCTCTTCTAGCTGCTGTACGCCCATACGGCACCGTCCCTTCAAAACAAAAACCCACGATGCGGGTGTCCCCCGCATCGTGGGCAACGGCTGCAGTATAGCGCCGATATGCGACGAATCGCCTAGATCTTGAGCGTGTGATAGGTCACGCTCGCACCCGGGGCGTCAACGGTCACGCCATAGACCTCGGGATAGATGCGCGTCGAGAACACGAGCGCGCCATCGTTCACAAACACCTCGACCGACGAGACATCGCCGACAATGCGCACGTTACGAACCTCGTCGACGGGCTCCCAACGCACGGTGCGACCGCAGCCGGCAGAAGCGCGACCTTCATCGGTAAATCGCATCTCAAAGCGCGCGGGCAGCTCGCGCTCGGCGGGCACAAACGCCAGCTTCAGCTCGCCATCAACGGTCGCGGTAAATGCGCCGTCGATACCGCTAGAAATAACGTCAAAGCAGGTATCGCCGGCAACCTCCAACGAGCCCTCCCCCACACGCACCGAGGCATAATGGCGCTCGATCTCACGCGCCGGTTGCTGCAGCACCACGCCGCCGTCACCGGCCGTAAGCTCGCGCGGCACCGTCATGCAGTGCTGCCAGCCGCACACCACGGTGGGTGCGTTGCCATAGGTCGGCTCATCGGGCATGCCCATCCAGCCGATCAGAATGTGGCGACCGTCCTCGGCCGTGAACTCCTGCGGAGCATAGAAGTCAAAACCGGCGTCCCACAGGCGGAACTCGCCCAACTCATAGGTACCGTCACCACCGGTAATGTCGCCCGTTACAGGCATGTAGCCAGCAGCGTATACGTTGCCGCGGTCCCAACGACCGCCCTCGAGCCCCTGAGGAGAGAAGGACAGCCACTTCATCGGCACACCATCATCGGCCTCAAGCTCAAGATACCCCGGGCACTCCCACATAAAGCCGAAACGCTCAGGAGTAGACACACGGCTCTCGAGCTCCCAGTTCAGCATATCCGCCGAGCCATACACCAGGATCTCGCCCACATCGCGCCCGGCGCCCTCGCCGTGCATCGCACAAAAACGGCTCTCGATATGCGGTCCATCCACGCGACGACGGGCGCCCAGCACCATGTGATAACGCCCGTCCGCGTCACGCCACACCTTGGGATCGCGCACGTGGCAGGTCAAATCCTCGGGATATTCCTCGGACGCCAGCACCACACGCTTGGCGCCAAACGCCTGACCGTCGGTACTCTCCACATAGACGGTATCGGCGCGGCGGCCGGTATTGACGTAATCGTACGTGCCGTCTGCATCGGAAAGCTTAACGTTGCCTGTGTACAGCACGCGAATGCGGCCGTCTTCGGCAAGCGCGGAGCCCGAATACACACCGTGGCAATCGAACGGCTCGTCGGGCAGCAGCGGGACGCCAACGTAGTCCCACGTCATAAGGTCGCGGCTCGTCGCATGGCCCCACATCTTGACGCCGCCGTTCACATCAAACGGGGCATACTGGAAGTACGCGTGAAATACGCCATCTGCCTGGCAAAGACCGTTGGGGTCGTTGAGCCAACCCGCCGGCGGCATAATATGGAAGCGCTGGCCATACGCGCCATGACCGCACTCAGAGGCGGCGGCGTCAACAGCGGCGACCAGCTTTGCAAGATCGCGACCAAGGGCATTAGACATATCAAAGTCCTAACGGATCGAAAGTTACAAGGCGCCAGATGCGGGAAACACCCGCGAGCATACAGCCCGCGGGCATCCCCTCAATCAAAAGCTCTTAGGCCTGCCCGGAAGCCTTGGGCTCGTCCTTGTACAGGACAAACGAGACGCCAAAGGAAACCAGCGCGGCGACCGCAAACATGATCGCGTACTGCACGGGCTGGGCCAGGCACAGCAGGATACCGAAGATGCCGGTAACGCCGGTGCCGGAAGCGGCAAGCGAGGTGAGCGCGCAGACCAGGGCACCGCAACCGCCGCCGATGCAGCCGGCGATGAAGGGCTTAAAGAAGCGCAGGTTCACACCAAAAATGGCCGGCTCGGTAATACCCATGAAGGCGGACAGAGCCGAAGGAAGCGCCAGGCCCTTGATCTTGGCATCGCGGGTTTTAAAGGCAACGGCGAGCGCGGCGCCACCCTGTGCGATGTTGGCAGCGCTGGCGATGGGCAGCCAGTAGGTCACACCGTACTGGGCGAGCTGGCCCAGGTCGATGGCGGTGTACATCTGGTGGATACCGGTAACGACCGTGGGGGCATAGAACAAGCCGACGATAAAGGAACCGATGCCGAAGGGCAGGGTCAGCAGGGCCTGGATCAGACCGAGGATGGCGTTCTCGGCCCAGACAAAGATGGGGCCGACGGCAACGAGCGTCACGAGCACGGTCACGAACACCGAGACGAGCGGGGTCACAAAGAGGTCGAACATCTCGGGAACGATCTTGTGCAGGCGCTTCTCGAGGAAGGCCAGAATGGCGCAGGCGATAACGATGGGGATCACGTGGCCCTGATAGCCGACCCACTCAAAGCTGTACACGCCGGGGATGACGGTGACCATGGTCTGAACGCCCTCGGAGGCAACCGTGTAGGCGCTCTGCAGCGAGGAGTTGATAAACGCACCGCCGACGACGGCACCCAGGTACGGGTTGGCGCCAAAGGCCTTGGCGGCGGAGTAGCCGATCAGGATCTGCAGAATGCCAAAGGACGTTCCCGAGACCAGGTCGGCGATCTTATAGATAAAGTTATTGGTGTCGAGCGCGATAAAGCCGTTGGAGGCCATAAAGTTGAGGGCGCTCATAATGCCCAGCAGCAGGCCCGAAGCCACGATGGCAGGGATGATGGGAACAAAGACGTCGCCGAGCACCTTAATGGCACGCATAAAGATGTTCTGCTGCTGCGCCGCGGCCTCCTTGACCTCGGCCTTGGTGGCAGCCTCGACGCCACTGAGCGCGATGAACTCCTCGTAGACCTTGTTGACGGTGCCGGTGCCAAAAATAATCTGCAGCTGGCCCTGGGCCTCAAAGACGCCCTTAGCGCCGTCGACGTTCTCGATGGCCTCCTTGTTAACCTTGGAATTATCGGCAATCACCAGGCGAAGACGCGTGGCGCAGTGCGCGGCCGAAACAACGTTGTCGGCGCCACCGACGTTGTCGAGCACCTCTTGGGCTGATTTGCGGTAGTCCATGACTTCCCTTTCCTCCAACGGGCGCATGTGCACCCGGCCATCTTTGACACTTACACTGTAATCGTTTTCAGTTTCATATGTCTGTAATCGTTTTCATAGTAGGGTGAACGGTAGGAAAAAGCCGGCGAATGGTAGTTTTACGGCAAAACAAGGCGACTTAGAGGCAGACAGACGTGCCCAAGACCTAGACATTCATAAGCTGATGGCCGAGTTTGAGCGTCTTGAGACCGCTCTCCCCCTCCACGCCATCGAGCGTGTTGAGCAACATATTGGTCGCCTCGACGCCACTGGTCAGGTAACCATAATGCACAGTGGGAATGCCGCCTGTCAGCGCGCGCAAAAACGCATTGTCGCCAAAACCGCTCACACGGTGTATGCCCTCGCCTATGCCGCGAACCTCATCGATGGCACGCAACGCGCCCGCCGCCATAGTGTCGGTCGCGCAGGCGATAAACGAGACATCGGGATTATCGGCAAGCAGCTCACGGGCCGCGCCATAACCCGAGTCGAGCGTAAAGGACCCCTGGCGAATCAGGCTCGGATCAAGCGCCACGCCCGCGGCGCGCAAGCCGGCCTCAAAACCGCGACGGCGGTCATAACCAGCAGCGCGGTCCGCTTCGGTAACTCCAATGTAGGCAATCTTGCCGTCCACGCGACCCGCAAGTGCATGGCCCAGCTCAAAGGCGGCCTCGTAATCGTCGTGATAGACGCACGCCGCGCCCTCAACATTCTGACCGATCAGCACGATGGGCACGCGGCACGATTCAATCGCCCGACGGTGCTCGTCGGTAATCATAGTTGCCACCAGTACAATGCCATCGACCGGGTAGTTTTGGAATAAATCGAGGTATTCGAGCTCACGATCGGCCGCGTTGTCGGTGTTGGCAAGCAACATCTGGTAGCCACGGCGACCGAGCACCTGGCCAATGCCGGCGGTAATGCGGCTCACGGATTCCGAGTTGATCTTGGGCACGATGACGCCGATGAGCTTGGTGGAACCGGTGCGCAGTGCACGAGCCTGGCTGGACCGCACGTATCCGGTCAGCTCAATCGCCTGCTTAATGCGCTCGGCCTTGTCCGTCGATATGTAACCACCGTTGAGGTAGCGCGAGACGGCGGCGCTCGAAACGCCGGCCAGCTCGGCCACATCTTTCATCTTTACCACGAGTACTCCTGTCGTTGAAATCGCTTTCACCATGATACCCAACCCTCGCCCGAAAAATATTCGACTGGAAAGGTCTCAGCGGATCATTTCAACCGCCCAGGTCGAGCAAACGCCAGCGATCCACCGCCGCGTGCATGTTTATGTCAAACGTAATGCGCACGGTACCTTCGTCCATCACCCACGGCTCACGCTCATAGTTCACGATGGTCCACGGGCGCATCATGTTGCAGATGCACTCGATGTAGAACTCGCGACGGAGCGGATAGGGAAAAGCCCAATTCCGGTCAATCCCTTACCGGCAACCACAGCGAATTAAGACTGAGCAACAACACGTCAGTAAAGTTACATACGAGCAGAAAATCGCACGCAATTTCGCCTTTTCTTTATTGAGATGTAAATTTTGACAGGCCGAATCTTACATCCATACAAATGATGAAAAGGGCGGCAATTCAAAAGAAAAGCCGCCCCCGCAGGACGCAGGCCCGAAGGTTGACTGCGTCAATACCGCTAGATTCGGCCTAGTATCCTATCGGGTCCCAAAAGGTCAATCCAGTTAAAGACGGCAGGCAGCCCGAAACAACATCTTTCATGAATCTCCAGTCTTATCAAGCCCGATCGAACTTGACCGTCAAACCAGATACGGCCCAATCACATCGAATATCTCGCCCACCTTGGTTGCAGGGTTTTGCGCGGATGGTTTAACGTTACCCAGCCCCCTATGGTATGTGACGAGGCGTCCAGCACGCTGCAACGCCTCGCCTCGTTTGCCGTCCACCACCTCGAACAGCCCTGCCAAATTCTTGCGGTACTCAATGCCCAGGTCTTTAGACATGGCTTGAGCGAGGCCACGCTGGCACTCTGCGGCCGACATGGGAGCAGTCGTATATCGAAGGTGCAGAAGGGGCCACAGCTCAAAGCAGGGGTTCGACCACAGCGCATGAAACGTCCTCAATCCATCGGTGAGCTCGGCGCATTTGCTCTCCATCGCATCGAAATCGGATGCAGGGAAATCATCCTTATCAAATACAAGCCACACATGGTCAAACGTCTCAGGAGCATAGCGACAGTGTTCGACAGCGAAGTCAAGTAGGTCGAGAGTATGTTTGCCAGTCCCCTTAACGACTACGGCAACCTTCCGCTCATTTGCTGCGCCTAACGCGGCGCGCACGCCCTCAAAGTATCGAGGCTCAGTCTCCTTGCCCTCGGTCACCACGAGATGGCGCGTCATCTGTACCATGCGAGAGCGTCCCTCGCGCTTGCCGCTGCGCCAGTCCCTCGACTTTTTCGCGGCCATATTAATCCCACTCCTCAATGCGCGTGAGATACGGGTCGGCACCATAGCGGCCAGACAGGTACTGCTTGTCGAATGCCGCGTTCTTGCTGACCAGGTTACCATTTGCCTCGTGGATGTCGGCGAGCGACCATAGCTGGCTCGCCTCCCACTCGCCGCGTGCAGCAAACCATATCTCGTCGCGGCGAAAAACATCGTTTCGCATAGTGGACACGTCCTGAGACGAGAAGATGAGCTGCGCGCCGCTCTTGTTGACTTCGGGATCTTTGAACAGCAGAATCACGTAGCGCAGGAGCTTCGGATGCAACTTGGCGTCGAGCTCGTCGACAACGACGGTACCGCCGCGTTCGAGCGCCGCCAGCAGAAACGACGCCAACCCCATGAGCTTCTGAGTACCGGCCGACTCCTCGGACAGGCGCAGCTCATAGCCCTTGCCGTCCACCTCATGCTTTACGAAGACGCGCTGGCCGCGCCATTCCGGAGCTTTCTCAACCCTAAAGCCATCGATACGTACGTCAACGGCACGCAGAAAACGCGTGATCTCGAGTGAGTCATCCTCGTCGAGCAACTGTTCGAGCATCTGCTCCAGATAGGAGCTGTTGTAGTTCAGGAACACCCCATCAAGAAACCAACTGGCGGCCTCTTTGATCACCGGCGCGTCAAAGTTGATGCAGAGAAACGACAGGTATGGCAGGCTCGGGTTGAATCTCGCAGCCGTCACGAGCTTACGCAACGTGGGACCAAGCTCAACCCCTGTCCCCTCGCGCTCGAACAGCATCGCCGTGCGTGACGCCCCCAATTTGCGCCGCCACAATCCTTCGGACACGATCTCGTCCGCATGCACGGACAGGGCATAGCGGTACTCATGCTCACCCGCGCGATAGTAGAGCTCGAACTCGGTGGGCTTAGCAGCCGACACGTCATCGAACTCGAACGCAGAGCAACGGGGTATCGAAGATCGGTTACCTTCTGGCGCATCAGTGCTGGCAGACAACAATCTGATCGGCCTTGCCACCGCCGAACGAATATAGTCAAGAGCCTCGAGCAGGTTAGACTTGCCGCCAGCGTTAGGCCCGTAAACCGCAGCTACCGGAAGGAAACTCTGCCCGTCAGGACACTCTATGAGGGAGCGCTCGAACTCCCTCATCGATGTTGCCTGCATGGAAAGCACAGTTTCGTCGCGATAGGATCTATAGTTCCTGAAGGTAAACTGGCAAAGCATCGTCCTCAAAATTCCTTTCATTGTTTTGAAAAGATATTTCAGAGTTTTTATTTGATTATAGACCTTAAATAGCATCAATCAAGTGTTTGCAGTATGTGGAGCAAAGGGTACAAGGCCAAAACTCGGAAGTATGCGGCAAATCCCTAGCATGCCGAGCACTCCGGAATGCCGCAATGCTTCTGCCTGCGGATCCTTTATGCGGAAAAGCCGTTGTGCTCGGGGGTTCCAGAATTTGCCGCATACTTCCGGCAGGCGTTTGCGGCTGCGGACACGCTAATCCATGCCCGCAGCCGCAATGGCGTCAAGCCCCTATCCTCTCGGCGGGAAGGGATCGTGCCCATGGGAATCCTTTGCGCGGATTCTGCCATCGGGACGATGGGTGATTAGCTCAGAGTGCTGATTAGAACTAATTTGACGACCGCGCTTTATAGCTTCGCCCTGGGTCGTCGTAACAAAGGAAGCGCGACGCGCTCCCTCGCCCTTAACCTGCCATTTGCCATCCGCCCGCTTCGTAACGTGCTGGTTTCTACCTTTCATACTCACCTCACCTTCACGACCGATTGCTTAACGCGCTCACAGCATGAGGCTTGCAGCAAGTTCACTCGTGCCGCTTTGCTTAAAGCATAACTACTGGCGCGGACATAAATCGGACCTGGAAGGTACGGTGTGGGATCTCGAAGAAGCGCAAAACAGCCGCAAGCTGAAGCTACCGTATCGCGCATGGTCAAATAAGTGCGGAACATAACGCCAGGACAAATACGCCTCATCCACCTCAGCTCCCCCCTCCCCGACTCAACCTGTTGATGCCCACTTAAAAATAGTCCGAATGGTCATCGAGAATTAAGCACGGTGAGCATTAAGAATTGAGTAGTTTAACCAGAAGAGCCGCGCCCCAGAAGCCCCCCGGGGGGCGATGCGCTTTATGCTAAAAGGCCGACGCTCTCGGAGGTTCCAGAGGCCGCCGCACATTATCGACAGGTGAACTCGGAAGTGCGGTAAAAAATGGGACCTGTCGACTAGGCCCCAGGTTTGGACTCTTGCGGCCTGCGATTTTGTTGGCAAAAATCGGAGTGTGCGCGGCAAGTTTCGATTTTCCCCGCACTTCCGAAATTCGCGATAAAAGCCCACTGCCCAGAAGCGGATACGGACAAATGCCCTCGGTAAACAGCCCCTTAAACACGAAAACCGCCTTTCGGCGGTTACCACGGACCAAGCCGGACATACCGTCGCAAGGCCTCATCACAAGGCTTACTTTAAGGGAAAGCTCGGGGTCCATCAATCCTATGCCGCTAATCCTCCAAATCAACCTTTGGACTCATTCTTTGGGTAGCAGGCAGATTTTAGCCATTAATGGGAACCATGTTGATATCAAGACAATAAAAGGAGCGCTGCAGCAAATCGAATAGACAGGAGAGACATGCAAGCAATCGAAAAAATAAAGACCACCGATGATTTAGGTGAACACGGAGGCGGCATATGGAAGAAATGGCCCTGGAAGGACTCCGATCATTTTGAATTAATGTCCGATCTCATCCTTAAGGCTAAATACAGCATTCAAGATTTCAATTCCACTATCGGCGGGGGCTTCTTGCCCAACCCAAAGGACACCGTTTATCTTGTGGCACTTGCTACATGGATAAAAGATGCGTTCTGGCAAATTAAAGAGAACTGTCTGAGAAAAGAGATCAAAAACGATTTTGAGTTCTCTAAACAAAGCGAACTCGACGACGCGAGCAAGTATCTCCAAGTTGTTCGTTCGGTAGTTATTGCCCACCCCCTCAATTCAACTAGACATCAGGATTATGGTTTTGGACCAGAAGGGAGAATCTGCATTGATATAAGAGGGAAAAGCCTACTTGATTCCTTTCCTAAGGCAGTTATTTATCGCATCACACCAAAAGGATTTTCAAGAATCAGCTGCGTGGGCGATAATGACATCGCATTGATGACATGTCGCAATATCCGCAGCGCCACAGAACAAAAAGGCAAGCTGCACTTTGAAAGATGCTGCCTCGACATGCGAGACATACGCAATTCTGCCGAGCTTTACATTGACGCTTTATACGAACTGGACCGCCACCTTGGTCGCATCAGGAGGAAGGATTTTATTAAATAGCCCCAGTTCATTAGCTTAAAATCCGATCGTTCGACCACTTCATCCGAGAAGAAACAACCATCACGGACAAAGACGCGCATGATACGACCTGTACTAACAATGAGCGAAGTCAACATGCGGCAGCGCAGCAGGACCGGACGTTAGCAAGAAAACGGTAGTAAAAAAGCACCGGGACCAGTGTCGGGCCCGGTGCCAAAGCGCAATATCGGCGGCATTGATTCGCGATATTCAGCGGTGCTCAAGCAGTAAATACTCAAAGCGCTTCGACTCCCTCGAAGTATTAACTGTCCAAAATTTAATAGAATATGCAACCAATTCGAGAATGGTTCAAAAAGCAAGCCAACACAACCGTCACATGCCGCCAGCAAGTCGCCCGCCAATCACCCATAGGCGAGCTCTACTAACGCTGGCATAACTCCTCCGCAAGAAACAGCCTTACCATAGCTCGCGTACTTGGCTAAAAGCGCATTGCAATAATCCGGTTCAACCTGTTTGCAAAAGCTCAAGTGGCCTAAAACGCGATGGGCGTAATTACGATCGCACTCGCGCATAAGCACCTGGTATAACGAGCACTTTAGCTCTGCTTTTCTTTGGGGCCCCAGTCGAAGGACGCCATTGCAGTCAAGATAGATGCCCGTGATTTTACGAAGGTGCCCTCGCCCAAAACAACGAGTTTTGTCCTTATTCAGATCAAAACCCTTTTGCTTTAGGCGGTCATCGACAATGGCTGAAATCTCCGCGGAGTCTATCCATTCAGTTGATGAAATGCAGATGTCGTCAGAGTATCGCGAGTAGACGAATCTATCGCCTAGTCTAGCTGCAATCTCATGGTCAAACGAAGCCATTATGCGATTGGCGATAAAAGGCGAGCACGGAGAGCCCGTTGCAAGAGAGCCCCGATAGCAAGATAGAGTTACAAGAAGATCGACATCGTCTGCAGTAAGACGCGAGCGAGATTCAGTGTTCGTCGACCGATACGTTCCCCCTGAAAACAAATTCCTAACCATTTGCTGAGTGCAGGACTCAAAGAAATGACGAATATCAAGCAGAAGAAAATGACTACTCTTAGCATGGAGCCCGGCATTACGGCAGACACTTGAGCCCTTTTCGTAGGCTGTAGCGTAAGGAAGATCTATATCAAACTCCGTATTTATATAATCCGAAATCCAACATTGGACGAGCTTCAAATCTGGCCGAGGCGCAACAATCTTTCTCCCACCGGCAGAAAAACAGTGATACCTATCTGTCGTTGAGCTTACAAGGCCCAATAGCTGACGATTTGTCATTCCAAGGTCGAAGCAAATTCTATCCGCAATAGACACCGGCAACGCCTCCATACCCCATTGATCTCTTACGAAGGATTACCCGCGCCCTCATATTTAAGAAATCTCGGTCTTCGTATCTCTTAAACATGAAATAGGAATCAAGGTGTATCGTGCTTTTAATCAGATAATCCGGACCCCTATTGCATCTCACTTTAGAAACAAGACCGGTAGCTCTCATCATGCAGCAAACATCCGACCAAGATATCGGAACGCCGGCATTTTTCATGTCTGCATTTAAAATGGGCGAGAATATTTTGAGCTTACTAGCACGGAAGCCTTTGGCCGCACAGTATATCGTTCGTAAATCGGTCTCCGACATGGGGCCCAATAATTGAAGCAAATCAAGTAACTCATGGACGAGCGAGCCCACGTTAATCTTGGACTCGTCTAGATTGATCATCTTTCTAGCGGCCTTTTGGCTAGCCTTGCCCCGCTTAGTAGCATTAACACCAATAAGGGGTCTTAGTTCAGAAACAAAGCGGCACAAGTCAGGCGAAGACATTGGGTTATTTAAGTCTAAGTAAAAGACTTTGTTAAGCGAGGAGTCGCCCGTGGCTATTTCTTCCACTGGCCCATCAATCAAGAAGCTCCGAGAGCCCTTATATTGCTTTCCAACAGCAACAGAGGTAATCCAAGCAGCATGAGGCAAAGCGGAGAAAGCGCCCAACTCGCAAAAAGATCCACAGCTCTCTGCAAAAATCAATATCCAGTCAGATATGTCGGCAAGCATGGCCTCTTGCTGAAGTAAATTAAGTCTCGAACCGTCCATTTCCTCCGCTACGTCTTCGGCGGTAAGACAAAAAACGTTTTTTAAAGCCTCGGTGTGATTGTTGGACACATAAGCTCTAAAGAATCGTCGAGAGGAATGCAGACTCTGATCACCGCCGCAGGGAAAGATAAACAAGGGCAGTTTATTAACGTCACGATAAACCCTCAGATGATTTCTCAGGATATTCAAATCAGTTTTACTGATACAGTCGCAGAGCATTGCACCTCGATTCCAATAAGGACAAGGCCGCACAGTCCGTGCATATGGTCATTCCGTAGGCGCGGATTCGGGTCCGTGGCTATGGAATGACCATATGCACGGACCCAAATTGGTGAAAACGTCTCAGTCCATCTTTAACAGAGGACTCGCTCCAGTCGGGGCAATCAATGACTAGCTGCGACCTTGTCGCAAGTAACTTTACCATCAATTTGTGTCTTAGGCTGGATATTGGCCGTCTTTAAATCCCACGGCAGGCATATGCGCTCGCTCTTGGCTATATTTGTCGTCACCACAAATAACGACAGTCCTAAACCAAGCCCGAATCAAACATCAGCAGAGCCGCAACGTTGCGCCAAGTTCCACCATCAAGTGAACATCACATTTATGCGCCCTGTCTACAAAAGCAATACCAATATTTGTAAAAATCGGAGTTAAATTCCCTAGCCAACAACCGTCCAATCACTACCGGCAGTACTCGAAATCTTTGAGGAATCACCGTTGCACACGATGGTCGCCGAAGCGCCGGGCACATACTTGAGCTCAAGAACGGAAACGCCTTGTTCCTTAAGCTTCAAGGTCATCTCGGTTATCTGGGTTTTACTCGCATCATTTTTGCTAACCAGCTTGACGCCTTTGGCATCATTTTCAAGCAGGCAGGATACTACCGTTTTGTAATCGGACCAATAACAGTACTCTCCAGAAAGCCATCCAAGCTCGATGGCACATATCGAACCGGTCACAGAAACCGTCATTGGACGCAAACCGTAGCGCTGCCTTTCCTCAAATTACAGAACATCGCAAAAAACGCGGTTAGCATTAAGTAATCTCGTTCCACAATAGTCCCCGTAAAATGGCGCAAAGTGATTGCGGATAGCCCGCGACAACATCCAGTTGTCGCAAAAACGTCAAAGGGCCGTTGCCGGAAAACCGAACAACGACCCTTCTTTGTCATCGCCTCACGTAGAGTCCACGACGGCTATATCACTGAGAACATCTTACAGCGACGCTTATCGACCCAGCTGGGCGATAATCAAACCAGATCAAAGAACGTAATTCGTACTTTAAGCTAGCTGATAGGGACTTCAATTCTAGATCGTGCTATACAAACGCCGTTCCTAACCGCATAGCACTCGACATAATGTGGGCCAACAAAATCAGTCCTCTCGTCATGGAAGCCATCTTTATTGCCACGTTGAATTTCGCCTCGGATGCAGTTTCTCTGAAATGCCGCTTCACCGCGGTTGCGAACTTTCCAGTAAAAAGCGCAATCCCTAAAAGAAGCAGCATTGACAACAAAGAAATGAAGCGAGCGCTTTCGTAGTAAAGGACAATGTCCAGCCAACATATCCCTAAGTAATGAGGGCCTAAATCCATGCTGTATAACTTGGCAATCGATTTCCATCGAACGACGAATATCAACCTTAAATTGATCCTCGACAAATCGCTCATCAATGGCCACTCCATACTTGGAAGCAAATTGGGCTTCTTCACTATCGGAAGATCCATCGACAACAGCTTCGGAAAACGGCTTTCCAAATAAATCAATGAGAACTTGCTCTTTTTCATCAGAGCTAGTGGCATCGATTAGTTTTCCATGAGCTTTCTTGGCTTTTGGTACAAACGCCCCATTGTCATCATTCGTAACCTGTTGGTTGCTGCCCAGAGCATGCCAAAAAGATTGTTCGCGATCTTGCTCGGACAAATATTTAAAGAGGTCGGACAAGAGGTCATACGGGTCGCTGGAACGGTCTTTCTGGTTATAAAAACTATTAACAAGAGTATCGATGAGCAGGCCCTTAAAATGAAATCCAAGAGTATTTTTCCAAACCCTTAGAGCATTGCAGAGCCTTTTGCCATCTCCATCGGTCCTTTCAAATAGAACAGAACAGGCATCTTGCTCAGGAATAGGATCCGTCTTTTTCCAAGATCCTCCATCATTCGAATCGGGAAATTTAAACGAACCGTCATCCTGCTCAAAAGCAGGAACCAAATCAATCGAATAAAACCTGTCTGTGAAATTAATCACTACAGCCTGTCCGTCACCTTTTATGTCAGTCTTGGGGTAACGGCTTTTAATGGTTTTTTTGACTTCTTGGAGAAGCGCTGATTGCCCATTAGAGTCATAGGCATTGAATCTCGTATAGACTTCCTGTGGCAGTACAAACAAAAGGTCGAGATCGCTAGTTTCCGAAACAGCGGTTTGCCGACCAACTGATCCAACCACAAGACAATGGTCATCGACAGAATCCGAATCGTAGTATTTTTTGTTCAATAATTTCGTCAATGACTCAATCGACGATTGATACTCACTCAATGAATCCAACGAAATTGAATCGAAGAAGTTCTCAAAAGAACGTTTTTCGTCCATGTTGCTCCCTTCAGTTATCTAACCAAATCCCTCAATCCGACAGGGAGTATTTGTTCTATCTCCATCGGAGAAAACCCACAGTCGCCCGCCTTAATGCTTTCACGGGCCTTTGAATAAGCTTTGGGATTTGTCATAGGGCTTTTTGTGTAAATTGAAGAAACTTCCTTTTGAAGAGAATCACGACGAGACCTGATTTCCGCCAAATCAAATGAGCGGCTGTCGGCAAGAAGTGATAGATACCCCTGAAGAATCACCCAAATTGCATCTGCGGTAGCGCCATGACAATTCGCCCTCTCGCTCAAGTTTGCCCCTTTAAGATAAATTGTTATTGCTAGACTGATCACAGATAGGCCGGCGGCAACCAGCGCCGCAATTTTCATTCCAGATAGCCAGATACTTACAAAGCCACAAGCGGAAACCGATGTCAAAACAGTCTGCATTACGGATAAACGGTTGTTGAGTCCGTTGGCGTTGTCCGCCGCAACGAGCTGCGTCTTATACGTATATAAAAGATTTGCATAAGCCTCAGCTACTTGCAGTAAGAGCCTGCGCCTTTCTTCAAACTCTTCAGTGGTTGTTTCCATCGCTATCCTCCAAACAGTCAGTTTTTTCTAAAAGGATAGGACGCCGCGAGGACAAAAAATATCGCAAAATATGGCAGGCATTAACCCCGAGATTCGAGTACCAGAAGTGAGCCATATGCATAGCCCCATTGATAGCGAAAGCTACGTCATGCCCATCCTTGGCAGGACCAAGATTGATATCTGGGAGTGTTATGCGAGACATGTTCTGCAATTTATCGATAGCGACAAATACGGCAATTTGGCTTACAGCGACAAACCGGATCTGATCGATCGGGAACAGTCCCTGGGCATAGAGGTAACAGCTTCCCAATCACAAGACAGCAGAAAGGCAGAATCCCTCTATTCCAAACTCCTATACGAGAATGATTCTTCTCAGGAAAAACGTCGAGTCGAACTTATTGAGCAATGTGGAGCGCATTTCGAAAAAGAAGTCCTGTATGGCCCAAATGGTTCTGATTCGTTCGAGCCGGTTATTGAGGCTCTTCGCAAAAAGCTGGACAGACTCGACTCTGGTAACTACGAAACCGTTAGGAGAAACGAGTTGTTTGTCAGGTCCAATATTCTTGCTGACGAGGAAATGCTTCGCGAAGCGCTCTCCAACATGAAAAAAGAGTCCAGTGATCACTCATGCCACTTCGCATCTGTTATCGTCTCGGTCCCTGGATACAATTACGTTTTCGACCTCGATGCATCGACATGCGTATCTCTTGAATTCGAATATGAAGACCAGCATCGTATTGCTCGTGAAGCAAACAAGGAAGTGAACATCGCACAGTCAAGCTGAGGCGTGCCACTATAACCAATCTACTAGCAGACCATTTCGTAGCGGGTCGGAATATAGCACCCGAAGCTCTTTGCTGCGCAAGCGTTAACGTCCTAATGAGCCAGCACACCCAAGCGGCGCAGGTCCACGTCAATCCGGCACGAAGGTTCTGAGAATATCCCTTATCTTGGCAATGAGAAACCGGGGCGCACAAGGCGGCCCGGGGCACCTCCACCCAAGAAAGGATCCGCTATGCTCAAAGACGGCATCGCATACCTACTCAAGTTCGCACCCAAGGAAGCCTACATAGACAACTTGATTACCGGTCGTCTCTACATGAACGCGGCCGGCTACTACCATGGCCTGCCTGGCGAGCAGGGCGATCCGCTCGAGGCGTCCATGGCTCCTGGGGTGTGTCTCTACGGATATACTTGCCTCCCCATCTACTGCATGTACACGGTCCGCGAGAACGATATCGTCGACAACGCCGTGAAAATCCCGATACGCATGATCCAGGAGTTCGGGTGCGCAGACGGGTGGATCGGCATCGTGCAGTACGACTGCTTCGCGCGCCTTGCCGACAGACAAACCTCCGACGACGGAAGCATCTACGCCCACGGTCCCATCTCCTACGGCGTCCCCGGGCCAAAACTGATCCGCGAGATCTTTGAGGGCATCCCGCGCAATCTCGTTATCAAAACGCCCAAATACGCATATCAGAAGGAGTATCGAATCATCGGGTCGCAGCCGGTCGAATGTCGCCTTTTACCAGACGAGAATCACCCTGGCTGCAAAATTGAAAAGTACGGCCATGCAGTGCTTGACCTAAGCAGCAGCCTCGCGGACTTTTCCTGGAAAGCCTCGGTGCCGAGCCTCGAAGAGGCGCAAGACGGCCTCATGCTGGAGTTGCCGCATCGAGCATAGTCAACCCGACGCGATCCACAACGTCACCGGGCAATCAAGCATCCCTCCCCTCCCCAACATCCCCCAGAAAGTTCGCTGATGTTGACTGGGGTTCCCGTAAAATAAACCGAAACAAAATATGTGCGGAGTGCTGGCCTGGAGCTGCCTTCGGACCCTGTTGGCTGCTCACCGAGAGGCTCCGCTATGAAACGACCCCTTTACTACCTGCTCTGCGCGATCGCGTGCTCGTCCATGGTCAGCGCGACGATGCCCATGGCAGCCATCGCAGAAGCCATCCAGCCTCAGGCAACCGCAGAGCAGCAGGCGCAAGCCGACGCCACGAACGGCGACACAGGCGAAGCCGAAGACGGCGCCAACACAAATGCGACAGCAGATACCGTAGAGGACAGCTCCGCAACATCCAACGGCACCAGCGCAGTCAACAAGGAAAGCGCTGGCGACACCACCGTCGCCGCAACCGGCACCGCCGCCGCAGCCGACGCCACCACAGCCCCCACCCCATCCCTCCGCGCCCAAGCCAACCCCACGCCCGCCGCAATCTCAACCACGTCGCAAACCACCTACGTCCACTCCGCCACGGCAACCCAAAACGGCGTCACCTTCGCCGTCTCGTGGAACGACGCCCCCGCGGGCACCGCGACGACCTTCCACGTAACCCAGACCAACGGCTCGTCCCAGGCCAAGGCGCGCATGGACGTGCCCACCTATTGGGACGGCGGCAGCCAGGAAAGCGTCTGCGACCCGTCGCGCCCGGCATGGTCCAGCTACTACAACCTAGGCGCCACGGGCCACGACTTTACCTTTGACTTCACGGCATCGGGCACGTATCGCATCTACTTCTACTTTATGGACAACGACGGAAACGACCCCCAGAACGACAAGGGGATCTACTACCTGCGCACCACGGCGGAGGTGACCGTAAACGATGCCGCCCGCCCAAGCGTCACGCAGATCGTCAACAACGCCGTGGCCCAGTGCAGACAAGAGACAAACGGCTCGGAATACGACATGGCGCTGTGGCTCCACGATTGGACGCTCGACCAGCTGGAGTACGACCACGGCCTCAACTGGTGCTCGGCCGAAAGCGGCCTCACGCGCCACCAGGGCACCTGCGAGAGCTACCAGCGCATCTACTCCAAGCCCCTTGACGCCGCGGGCATCGCCAACGGCCGCATCATCGGCAACGGCCACACCTGGAACGCCATAAAGATCGACGGCAAATGGTGCCAGATGGACCTAACCTGGGACGACACCAACGACAACTGGCACGGCGCGCAATACCTGCGGTATTGATTTGCGAAATTCAGCAATGGTCAAACGAGCAAATACTCAGTGAGCATTCGTCAATATTTTGAAAATCCTGTCTGAAAGTATCGCCAATCCGTCCTTATTCCGCTTATAGGTAAATACCCTCCTGTGACTGACATCAAAAGGCAGTTTAGGAACATCATCTTGGTGTATCAAAACGGTCCACTTGCCCATTCCAATCGCATAGCCCGCTTCGAACATAACATTTGAATTCAGGCCAGTAATGTCTGCAATTACCGAAGAGCTAGACGCAATCAGTTTAAATATGTCTTCCGTAATATCTGTGGGAGTCAATATCTCGTCTACGCGTTTACAATTCTTACCCGCCCTCTTAGAGCCTTCGACCAACGCCGAATATACAGGATCTATTGAAGGGTCATCGGTGAATGGCATCATGACGGCAATTAGATTTGGGTCACAAGCACTAGACCTTTTAGGTTCGATCGCCAAGGGGGAGTTATCAAGAGACTTTGAGAACAGGCGAAAAGGATCTCCTTCGCAAAGTCTCCAATGAGTACGTTTGTTTTGCCAGCAGTTCTCGTCAAGTAGACCAAGATTCAACAATGCCTGCGATGGAAACCGTAAAATAGGCTTGGAGATCACGGGGTTGATAGACGGGGCATCCATATATCCTAGCGTGGCCACGGCACCCATATCATCCGACTCAAATTCGCGCGTCATAACAGTAGGAAGCTGAGCAAGAGCATTAAAGTCAAAACCGGTGCCAGTCCTATAGGCGCTCGTCAACTGCTCAGGAGTTCCCTCGAACATCCTAGAAGGCAACATTGGCTGCGTCTCATTGGCACGAACAATTAAGTTGAACAGCATTTACAACACACCCTATATACAGACAAGGCTAAAGCGCCTGAAAAAACATCCATTAGATTATTAACTTGTCTGGAAAGCAAAGCAATTGAATCCGACAAGCAGCTAAATCTTACCCGTATAGGCAAGACGCCAATACTGCTTGCCCAGAGCTGTCAGTTCACAAGACTTGGACTCCATGTCAGCATAATTGCGCTCACCGGTCCTTGAAGAGCCTAGAGACTCCCATCTTCTCCGCAACGCGCTGCACCTTGCGTGTGCTGGTGCCGGTGGCGCTCGAGCACGTCCTCCGGGAGAAGCTGCCGGAGCGCAGCTTGGGGATGCGCAGCGTCAGCGTGCCGACGCAGGTGGCGAGCGACCTCTCGCGGTAGCCGTTGCGGCTGTTCGCCCCGCCGCCGCACAGCTGGTCGGCCTCGGCATCCATCACGGCGTTCACGACCTGCTCGGCTAGTCTGCGGAGCAGCTCCTGCATGTCGATGGCGCCGTCGTCGAAACGGGGCATGGCGAGCATGTCCGGCGTCGGGTCTGATAAGATTTCCATAGCGGTCTTCGTCCTTTCCTAGAACCTGTTGTTGTGGTGATTTCAGATTCTAGGACGAAGGCCGTTCTTCGTTAAACGGACGCTAGGGTGTCACCCTTACACCAACATTTTCGACGCGATCAACCAATTTCGACAAGATGACGATGTCGTCACGCACCTCAGCTGTCTTTCTCATTTAGCCCCAGCAGGGAATCAAACCGGAAGACCCTCGAGGATTCGACCGGCACAATATGCTTAATTGCGAGCTCCCTATCGGAATCTTTAATTTCGGCGACAGTTAAAAAGGAATCAATAAGTGCCTGCCGCTGCTTTTGAAAACGTCGGAAAGAACCAGATCTCCTATCGGGCAAACTGTAATCAAAGATGTAGAGACGGGTGGAAGAGCTGATGATCTTCTTACCGACTTCTTTCCAAATGTAGGCATCGCTACGGCCGAGGCTGCAACCGTAAACGCAAATAGTGCTAGCGACGCTCACCAGATTTACCATTTGCTGACTCTTGGTATTACGCAATATGCTGGAATTTCGCTCACTCTTGATCCACAATTCTGTAAATTCATCGTCGCGAGAAAGTAAGTTAGAGGAAATCTGGGACTGATCGGAAACTCCAAATATGGGCGAGTCTCCATTGCCTTGGCTATCAACAGATCCATGCAGATGAAGAACCTGTTCAGGATAGAAATACCTAACAACAGAGCCGTTCACTAAAAGTGAATGCAATTTATTTTCAAAGATTGCAGAACGCCAAAACAAATCAAACGAGTTCGTATAGTTAAGCGAAATGGTAGAAATCCAAGCATTTTCAGAGGGACTAGTTTCCGGGATAGCACCATTCTGATCCAATTCTGCAAGCCGACGCGAAAACAGACACAACGACTCCCTGAATTCATCAATCGCAGCAGAAGGAATCTCGTCCGGCAGACGCTCCGATTCCTGCGCTACATACTCCAAGAGCTGATGCTGAATATCCTCAAACGTATCGTGAAATAGCTCGACATCGTCCTCGTAAAGTTCGGTGACCTTACCCAGCAGCGACTCAAGGTCGGACCAAAGATCGGACTGAGACTCTGGCTCAAATTTCCCCAAGCGTCTAACAAGTTCATCACGATATTTGTTCTCTGCGCCAGGAGCAAAATACTTATTTAGCAGGAATGAACGGTACCCAGTGTTGAGGCCGAGATTCTTATCAAAACCATTGCCAATAATCCAGAGAACCTTTGACACGGAACCCTACCAATCTATTCCGGAACTATCGCCTTAGGCTTCAATGTTAAAACGTATCCAGACCCAGGAAGCGTCCAATTATGGATAGAAATGGATTCGGTTACGTCATCCCTAAATTCAGAAGCGTAGCCTTCGTACATATGAACGTTATACGAGCTAAAGGTTGCAACAAGTGGATAGTACAGGTGTGCGCCAGATCCAGCAACAACCGCATTAACGCGCATGCACCTACAAGGAAATACAAGTTGATAGGCATGGAAGAACGAAGCGAGCGGAACCGTATGAATCGTTTCGTAGACAAGACGTGTGTCCCTAACGTCCCACGAGAGAGGGAGGTTAACGTCGACAATATATGGAAGCTGCCTCTTGGGATCGGTACATTTACGAAGCTGGATATCAACCTGGCTCGTGAGGTCTGCATCGTTGAGCAGAAACTTAATGCATCGATAGGACTCGGCCTGGGCCAGCGTCTCAAATCTTGGTCCAACCTGAAAATACGGAATACCTTCCTGGATGCTCATATAGCTAATGCGAGTCGTAATATCGACGGAAATAACACCTTTCGCGCAATCAATTTCCAGCTTGATGTCACGATCAAGTGTGTCAATATACGTGTCCTTAAGCAGAGACTGTCTGAGGCGATTTAAGATTTCATTATAAAAAGGGAGGCAGCTGCTCGAATACGCATACCGGCTTATAAAGGAACGGAATGTACCTTTAACGCCGTCGAACAAACTACGGTCATCGGGATTACTAAAATCTCTCACAGGACAATCCCAATCAGCACGAACACTTAACCCTACTTCCCCAGCGCCATTTTTACTTGCTGGTAGTCCCAGTCCAAATAACCCTTGCGACGGCTTTTCATTGGAGCATGAACGCCGCAATCCCTGATAACTTCAGGACACAAAGACCTGTTCACGCGCGCAGAATTATATAGAACTATGATACCGACTCCGGCCTCCTTGGCCATCCTGCATTCGTATTCGATATAGCTCTCAAACGTAACGTACTTTCCAACGTTGCACAGCTTATATCCACGACGATACGACCAGCACCACTGGCAGCTACCCTTTGTTACCGAGTCGGTGTGATCACCCACAATTAGAACAAAACGCTTTGAAGCATCCATGCGTTGCCTAAGAGATGCCTTGATGTTGCAGGGCTTGCTCGTATCACGAGACTGATGTAGCTCATGGGCATCGGTAAAACTAAGCGACCAGTAGCCGCTGTCGTTCCACTTTCTTAATTGTTCAACAGCGTCGAAATCATGATCCCAATCAGCTGCAATATAGGTTCTTGTACGATAAACCATGCGAGCTCCTCTTAATCCCAGATAGAAAGCTTATCAACATCGCCAGAGTAGACGACAACTGTCGTATGCCCGGTCAATTTGTCGCGATGGAGCGTTAAAAATGAAGTGATTAAATTGAATGACCCCTTATGGTCTAGACCCATGCGCGATAAACCCGTACCCATTAGAGGAATAACCAAGTTACAACCCTGACCGTTTCCATCATGGAATTCAATCATTCCATTTAGAGCCAAAAGTAGATTCTCTCTATCGCTATGAGCGACATTCCGGCTATCGAATTGAGATAGAGCAGTAAGCAGGTACGTAATATTACCGACGGTAAAAGGAACAACAGTCCCAACCGGATACTCATTTGTTTTGCCACGAAATCCAGAAGGAACTGTCTTAACGGACGCCGGATCAACATCCGCAAGAGCGTCGTCAATCCTTCGATCGATCTCGGCAACAGACAGACCACGCTCCTCCATCTTAGAAAGCCAAAGACCATGCAGGCTATATGGCGAAACGAGTGGATGCACACAAGAACCCGGTTTATCGACTACAGTATCGAAAGTCGTATTGACAGGAATCACGCAACAACAATGGCCACCTTCAAAATCGTCTGCAAACGAAAACAAATCCCCATAACATGCCTGCAACGATGAGCTGCCACAAGACCAAAACTCTCTATTTCTCTTAAGAGCGGCGTGGGCAGCACTGCCCACGCACGACAAAATGAGCAAGACCAAAAGAGCCATGATCTTTAAGCATGTACTATTTAGTCCAAGGTCATCTAGTGAAATAAAGGAAACTACTACACCCCAAATCCCAAACACTCCCCCGCACCATTTAACAAAACAGCTTCGCCAAAGATGGCTGCGAACACGAAGTGTGTCGATAAGTTTAGTCATCCGCATTTCACTAATCCTTAGCCGAAACGATATAATCCAAAGACACTCTATGGTTCTCACAAGCCCAATCGAGCTCAAACAGCGGGCACTCGAGCTCTTCTTGATAACTATCTTCAGTGGTGCCACTCATATTTAAACCAATGAATACGCTATCGGCCAGCGGCATAACAATCCCCCGTTATTAGCCAACCCTATTAACAGATCGGCATGCGAATATACAACGTTATGCTCCAGACAGTGAACGCGTGAATCAATAATACCCCGGGAGCCCTATTGAAGTGGACACCGCGACGAATAAGAAAGGGGCACCGGCTTTCGCCAATACCCCTCAAACCGACACGCTACATGTCCCATAAGCAAATAGCCACCTGACTATTTTCCACCCCTCGCGCTTACCAATGCGCGACGCAGCGGACCCGGGAAGAAATAGGCATGATCATTGAACCAGAGACTAAGCTGATGCTTTTTACTAGAAGCACGCGGTCCCAAATACTCGTCAAGAACAGAATCGAAACCGCCTTTCTCATAATCGGCCCAAAACTCATCGGACCTGCCATTTGCGGGAAACACCGTCCTCAAAGGGGGATTGCCCTTAACCGCCTCGCCAAGCTCTTTGTCAATCAAGTGGACACCGTCAACGGATTTAAGCAAACCCATTCCAGCATCAGAATTAACAAGAACAAGGCTAATACCGTCTTCGGTATTTCTATCAGCGCATGACTCCGAAACGTAGCCCCAGAAATCTGCGAGCGTGATATCGCTCAATCGGTCAGTCCCCGTATAGGGACACGAATGGCAAGCATTTTGCGTAATGTAATCACCGAGGAAAGCTCGGAGATAATAGTCGTCCACAGTGCACCAAGAACGTCTATCCCCGTTTTCAAACAGCATTTCAAGGCTGAATACTGTCCACGAAGGATCTTTCTTCCTAAATCGTGAAGAAACAGCCTTACTTCCGGCCTCCCTCTCACGATAAGAAACATAGTCGCCCCAAACCCTGGGAGACGGAGCGCCATGGCAAAGAACATCTACCGTCATAAGATTCGCGGAAAGACGGCCGCGCGCCAATCTGCGCATCGCATCGACCTGGCAGGAAGTTCCGGAAAACAGAACCCTCTCACCGCGTTTAAGCAAATCAAGACAGTCTGACAGAGCCGCATCAATACGGCTCTGAACATACTTCGAACCGCGCATCTTGACGATGACATTAATATCGTTAGAGACAATGTGCTCAACAATCATATTTTCGTTCATGGCCGCACCGCACACCCAGCCGCCTTGACTCACAAAGGCATCGGCAAGAAGCATAAACATGCCGCCAGATGTTGCGGCCAAACGACGGGCCCGATCCTTGTCCCAGGCAGCCATCGTCTTTAAAGGCCTGCGTCGTGAGGTTGGCGAACCAACAACAGGACATGCCCTAGAGCAAGCGCCGCAACCAACGCAAAGCCCATCATCAACCGACGGCCGATAGAAGCCGCGCTCATCCTGTTCGAGATTCAAGGCTCCCCTAGCGCACGCTGCCACACATGCCGAGCAACCAAGGCAATTATCTGGAGCTGGTAAACCAATTCTCTCTACTTTACACACGTTAATGTCCTACTTTCAATGATTTCAAGAGAGTTTTAACGATCTTCCGATACCTGTATAGCGTGAACAGCATGAAGAGGAGAGAGCAGACGATAGAAACCAGAGTTGCGAATGCAAAACCAAATGAAATGAGGACACATTCAACAAGCAGCAGCCCGAGTCCAATGACCTGATATGGGATGTCAACATCAATGTTAATTAGTCTCTTTGTATCATAAGCCCTCATGAGTGAAATCAAAACATAGGCAACAACACCAGCAATGATGGGCCCCCAGGTCCCGATCGCAAAAGAGAGCAAAGCGCCAAGCACCACATTAACAAAAGCGCCAACCATAGTTGTCACAAATATCATGCTGTTGTTCTTAGCCGCGTTGTAAAGCGTGCCGAAATAAGTCGAATATCCACTAATGACAGAACTGAGCATCAGAAAAGGAACGAAGACGTAAGCGGCAAAAAAATCACCGCTAAGCATAATGTGCGAAAGTGGAACAGTCAGTGCAATAACCAATGAACCAGCACACAAAAGGAATGCAGTAAAGACCTTAAAAACTGTTCCGAAGGAACTCCTAGAATCACTTGCATCGTATTCACGTGCTGAGAAAATCTGCCACGACTGTTGGAAAATGGTAACAACCATATTCATCACCGCAGGCAACTTAGAAGCGGCTGTGTATAGTCCTGCGACATCGGCGCCTTGCGAGAACATAACGATATAACGACCGGAGAGATTAACAAACCACCAAGCCAGGGCGTTAGGAATCATTGGAAGGCTATAACGCAGCAGGTCACGCGCCAGTGGTTTTGAAAATGCACCCATACTGGCAAAACGCCAGACTTTGGCCCCAAAAAAGACAAGCAAAAGTTGAATGCCCTGCGACAGAATCAGCGCCAGCAGGTAGCCATTTACGCCCATACCAAAAACGCCGAGGAAAAGGTAGCCGGCACAGAACAACGTTAGTGCGCCCAAAACCCCCGATGAGGCATAAAGTCGAGTCTTACCGATGCCCTTGGAAAATTGAAGGAAAATCACTTTAAAGGAAGTAATAAAGCAGAGAATGACCAATTGCCATGTGTAATCAAAGCCAGTAAATGAATAGCCGAAAATTCCCGCAGCTGCCACAACCGGCAAAAGGGAAAGAGCGATACCGATACCCGTAGAGAGTACGGCCTTATTATCGGAGTCCCGATCGATTGAAAAACGAAACACGCCCTCATAGACACCAAGGCAGCAAAGGGGATACAGCAATTCGGCAGTATTGTTTACAAGCTCACCAATACCGTATTGCTCAGTAGTAAGCAGTGCGGTATACATCGGAAGCAATAAGAACTGTATCAATTTCGTAAGCATGTTGCCGGCAGCAAAAACTGCAGCATCGCTTACAAGTGCCTTATAGCTTTTCTTCATGTATTACATTTCCTCAATAACGGATTTCAGACCATCATAATAATCGGCAGCGAAAGCAGGAGCGGAAACGCCGTCCGGGAAGCGCTTCATGAAATCGGAAACAAGCCCTGGGACCTCCTCAAGATTGTCAGCAACAACAATCCCCTTATCCCCTGCATCTGTAAACCATTTGGCACCTGAGACAACCTTGTGATCATTGGTCTTAAGAACCACAACGGGCGTTCCGGCAATACGGGCAAATATCGTGCCATGATAACGATCGGTAACAATAACGCACTTTTGCGAATAAGATTCGATGACGCCCTCGATTCCGGTCCAAGCATCATGAGAGTCCAAGTCGATACCATCCCATTTAACGGTAGTGTCAGTCCGAGAAACATCACAAAGACCGTAAAGAGCAGAAGCAAGTTTATCGATGGCCGCATAAGAGTACAGCTTCTCGCCATCGTTTCGAGCGCAAAGCAATACACCTTCGCGCTGGTTATCAAAGGAATATTTCCCAATCAATGAGGTCACAACGTCAGGATAAAGACGGACATCAAGTCGAGGATACAAATCTCGTGCAATCTGTGCAGAGACGGCATCCCTAGCCAAAAACAAAGTATTAACATGTGACCCTATTGTCTTACGGTCCAATTCTTTACCACGTTTGCTGTTAAAACGAATTGAAGTCGGGAAAAAAATAATTCTGTTATCGGGAAAACAAGTTGAAGCAAGCCTATGCGGCGTCTCATCGTCGTGGAGTCCATCCATCGTATGACCGCTCTGCATGACTATTAAATCATTAGGCTGAATATAATCCTTTATTATACGGATAACTCTACGAGTACCAGCGTTAAACGCTTGACTCGGTATTTTAATAATCTCCGCCATCGGATAATTGTTTTCAAGCCATTTTTCGATAACGAATTTTTGAGCCTGGTCTCCCAAATTCTGATGAATTGGGACTCCAAAATACCAGATCCTCATGTCATTAGCATCATTCAATTTCTGCAACGAGTTGACAAGTTTGACGTTCAACTCACGCATCGAAGGATAACGGACGGCATGACGAATGGTTATCCCCACTGTGCGATTCAAACCCTTTGCAATACCAGAGACGACTGGCACGGATTTAATGGCCATTTTAACTTTATTATTCATTCCTATCCTCACTAATCAAATCTTTGTCATAGCCGACAATTTCTAACCTCATTTGAGATCTATACAACAACGTCGAACAGCGCGACACAGCAAGACGAATCCAGGGGAAGAACCTCGACATGGAAACCCAATAAGCCCAGAAACCCCAGCGCAAGCAACAACGGAAGGCAAATACTTATACTCTAATAATGAATTTAAGTTAATTCGATATTGACGAGCGCACCGTAAAGTTTTCCAGCTAACGCATGAGAGATATGCAGTCAGAAAAGTCAACTCCGACTTCATACGGAATTACGCCTTGCCACTCCGGCCTAAATAAGCCAACAATGATGAAATAACTTAATGCAACAACGCCCAATAACAACATTATGAAAACCCGCTCGCCGGCGTTTTCAATAAACCTAAGCGCACAAGTAATTCCAACAAGCGCAAATACATTGAAATACATACAGAGGCGGCTAAATATCTGAATTTGCATACCAAGAATTGAAAATAATATCCAAAGCATGAGCATATGACAGTAAAATTGATCAACGTTACTGAGTTGAATTCCAACCCTTTGCCCAACTCGAAAATAATTCAAAACAATAACAGCAATAAACAGCGCCAAAAGGGCCTTGAGCAGAGCGCCAAAATAATTGCTACCAGTAAACTCACTGTTATAGAGCTGCTCCCTGCCCACTAAACTCGCAAGGAGATTTGATATTTGATGAGCAAAAATAAACGCTACCATGAACAAAATGACGTAAACCAAGATCGACTTTCTATTAAATCCAAGTCGCCATAGAGGCCATAGAATTACTAAAAACGGAGCAGTTTGATGAAAGCCAGACGCAATCGCTACAAACAGGAAGAACAGCAAACTGCGATTTGCCTTAAGCATTTCAAAAGCAATTAAAACAAAAGATACCGCAATAGCTTCACGCATGATATTCATATTAGAAGCGTACAAGCCTAAACCGACATATAGAAAAGCACTCAAAGCAGCAGAGGAAGAATTACGAAATATAAATACTCCCAATGGCACATTTATCAATATGCTTGAGACAATGATCAACAGCTGCGGGTTCACAGAGACATAATTCAGCACCTTGCAAAGAACCAAAAAGCCCCACTCATAGCGAAAACTGGAAAACAAGTTATCCCAAGGCGTCATGCCTATCATTTGATAAGCTCTGCAAAACTGCTCGGTATCAACTCCAACGTTTACCGAACGAATCCCCGCAACGAAAGTTAGCATAAAGAAACATAACGTAATATACAGTTTTGTTCTCTTCTCAGTCTCACGACACAGGACTGCACCAAATAGAGCAATAAAGGTCATTTCAAAAAGGTATATCGCCATATCTCTTACCTGTACATTCTTTCCCATTTTTCGGAAAAGGTCCCTAAATCAAGCCCGTTATCAATCATGGCGTTTTGACCGAGAACTATTTGAGCCTTATCTTTGTGATGCAATGTGCGAATTTGTTCAGTCCAACGCTTGCCATCAAGAGGCAGTCGCGTTACTAAAGCTGGACCGAGCATGAGTACCTCTTCAGTAACGTTCTCAGAAATAAGGCAGCGAGTACCGGCAGAAACTCCCTCAAGAATTGTCATCGGAAAACCTTCACCCGGAAGAGACGGAAGTAAAAGACAATCCAAAGACTTCATGATGCAGGCCATATCGTCTCGTCGACCAATGAAAGAAGTATTTAGAAGCCCGTATTCAGCTGCCTTTTCTTGAATCTTGTTAAAGCTTGAACCCTCTCCGACAAAAACGAAAAAGTATTTATCGGAATTCTTTAAATTCCTTGCAAGGTCAAGCGTAAACAGCTGATTTTTCATACTGCTAAACCTTGCCACTTGACCAATTAGAATCGCGTCAGAAGGACAGCCGATTTCATTTCGAAAAGATTTACAGTCTTTATTCGAAACTGAATCCGAGGCAGACACATCAACCCCGTTATAAAGCAATCTATAAGGATTATCTTTAAATAGAAAATCCCCTGCAGCACGGCTGCACGCGACTAGGAGGCTGGAATTCTGTACGCACTCTTTTCTAAGCGGAGATTCAAGGACAGCACGCTGGGCAAAACTTGTTCTTCGTTGTATTGCACCTACATGAGAATGACAAATCCTCTTCGGAATCCCCAGTTTTTTTGCCGCCTTTAGAGCCAAGCCAGACTGAAGAGAAGTGTGTGCATGAAATACATCGTAATTGGTATCAAGACTTCGAATTGCATTTTCAACAGCAATGGAATACTTGAACTTTAGTTTTCGAAAATCGCCATCAAGAACTACGACCCTATGGCCTTCGTTGCGCAGCGTCTCAACAAAAGAAACATCACAGCCACTATGGGTAAGAAAATCGACATCAATTGAGTCATCCTTAAAACCGTGTATAGCATTCATAATTGCAGTCGTGTCACCACCGCAGCCAAGGTGGCCAACCAACTGAAGTACTTTTGTGCGTTCGAAACCCAAGCGAACCTCTTCCTACTTCTGGCGCAACATACCCAAAACAAATCAATTGGGCTAGTCCCGCTTAAACAGATCCCTCGTGTACACCTTGTCCGCCACGTCCGCGAGCTCGTCGCTCCAGCGGTTGGCCACGATCACGTCGCACTCTGCCTTGAAGGCCTCCAGATCGTGGGTCACCTCGGAGCCGAAGAACTCCGGCGCGTCCAGCGTGGGCTCGTAGACCACCACGGGCACGCCCTTGGCCTTCACGCGCTTCATGACGCCCTGGATGGAGCTCGCGCGGAAGTTGTCGGAGTTGGACTTCATCGTCAGGCGGTACACGCCCACGACCGGCTTCGGCTTGCCCTCGTACACGCGGTCCCACACCATCTGCAGCACCTCGTCGGCCACGAAGTCCTTGCGGGTGCGGTTGGCGTCCACGATGGCCTCGATCAGGTTCTGCGGCACGTCCCTGTAGTTCGCCAGCAGCTGCTTGGTGTCCTTGGGCAGGCAGTAGCCGCCGTAGCCGAAGCTGGGGTTGTTGTAGTGCGACCCGATGCGCGGCTCCAGGCAGACGCCGTCGATGACGTCGCGGGTGTTGAGGCCGCGGACCTCGCAGTAGGTGTCGAGCTCGTTAAAGTAGGCCACGCGCAGAGCCAGATAGGTGTTGGCGAAGAGCTTCACGGCCTCGGCCTCGGTGGTGCCCAGCACGAGCTCGGGGATGCCCCTTGAGCCGTCCGCGTTCACGCGGTCGAGCTCGCCGGGGTCGGCGCCCTGCGCGAGCAGGCCGGCGAAGCGCTCGGCTGCCGCGACGGCCTCGGCGTCCTCCTTGGGCGCGCCCACCACGATGCGGCTGGGGTGCAGATTGTCGTAGAGCGCCTTGCTCTCACGCAGGAACTCCGGGCTGAAGAAGATCTTGCTGTCGCCCAGCCTCTCGCGCAGGCCCGCCGTGTAGCCGACGGGGATGGTCGACTTGATGACGATCCAGGCGTCCGGGTTCACCGAGCGCACGGCGGCGATGGCGGCCTCGACGGAGGAAGTGTCGAAGAAGTTCCTGTCAGAGTCGTAGTTCGTCGGCGTGGCGATGACGGCGTAGTCGGCGTCCGTGTAGGCCTCGGCCACGTCCACGGTGGCGTGCAGGTCGAGCTGGCGCTCCCCCGCCTTGGCCTCAGCCAGGAAGCGCTCGATCTCGTCGTCCTGGATGGGCGATACGTAGTTGTTGATCTTCTCGACCTTCTCGGGCACGATGTCCAGCGCGTGCACCTCGTTGTGCTGCGAGAGCAGGACGGCGAGGGACAGGCCGACGTAGCCGGTACCGGCGACAGCAATTTTTAATTTTTCAGTCATAAAACGACTCCTCAGAAGAATTGAAGTTACGGTTCATAACTCGTTGCTAAGATTTACTTTTCCTAAAGAATCCAAATGCTTCGGTAACGCAGGCACTCGGCGACGCAAAGAAAGCCTTGATCGCGTAGCCGAACGCATCCATATATCGTCGGCTACGCTTCATGGCAAATGCCAGGACGGCGTTATGTCGAAACTCTATATAGTTGATATCTTTCTTATCGAGCTGTGGGTAATAACTTTGAACGACCTTGTGTCTCGCCACTTCGCCTTCGATCTTGTTGTTTCCCAGGGAAAGGCGCTCGCCAGAATGCAAATACTGATGCACGTGGACTTCTGGCATATAGCCAATACGCGCACCAGCTTCAATACAACGAAGCATTAGCCACCAGTCTTGGCCCGTAGCAACTTCGCCGAATCCCTCGGTCACGTCAAACAGACTCTTCTTTAGCATGTAGATTGATGTGGGTGCTATTGGCGTTAATAGATGTGCTCTGAGCAAACCCTGTTTTGAGAAATCATCACAATGATTGAGCCGGCGATGCTCTACGAGCTTACCCGACTCGTTATACCAAGAGACATCCTGCCAGCACATATCGAGGCCATTTTCCAGTATATAGCCGAGCTGCGTTTCAACCTTATCTGGGAGAAACTGATCATCATCATCAAGAAATGCCAGATAATCGCCCATTGCTTGGCGACACGCATAGTTACGTGCGGCACCCCCGCCCGTACGACCGGCAGTATGGATTGTCCTTAGACGCGAATCTTCGTATGTTGAAAGTACTTTGTTTGTTTCCTTATCCCACTCGGAATTCGCTTCATTGTCGTTAACGACAATAATTTCCAGGTTCTTATATGACTGATTTGAAATAGAACTTAACGCATTTGTCAGCCGATCTGCCCTTTTATAGGTTGGAACAATAACGCTAACCAGAGGTCCATTCTCAATAGCCATCTATCGCCCCGTTCTCTGCTTGCCGAACATGGCACCAAAGGTGCCGGTAAAGCATTTCCAGTCCATGCGGAAGCATCGGTTACGCACGTAATGAAGCTCGATCTTTTGACGCAGGCCACTCTCGAACGTCGCAGCGTTGCGATCGGTTGCCTGCCACAGGCCCGTAATGCCTGGCTGGACAGAAAGCAACTCGGCCTTCTCCTCGTCGGAGAAGTGCTGCTCAAGTTCGTCTCTTGTAATGGGACGCGGTCCGATGACGGAAAGGTCGCCGTTCAGCACGTTCAGGAACTGCGGTATCTCGTCAATCGAACACTTACGGATAAACTGGCCGACTTTGGCAATGCGGGGATCATCGTCGACCTTGCGCTCAACTTCCCACTGATGTAGCTGCTCAGAGCTCAAATACTTCTGCACATTGCCGGCGTCGGCGACCATGCTGCGAAGCTTAAGGATCTTGATAGTCTTACCGCCCTTGCCGACGCGCTCCTGTGCGTACAGCGGGTTTCCGGGAGATTCAAGACAAATGAACGCACAGACAATGGCCACCGGAATTACCAGCGCCACGCTCACGCAAAGGCTGAAAACAAGATCAAACAGCCTCTTTAAAAAACGGTAAGCCATCGTACCGCTCGGTTGCATCTCCTGAACGGCTAGCGACTCCCCTACGGAAGTACTGCATTCAGCTATCTCTTTAGTAGTCAAGTTCAAATCCACGTCCCCGTTCCCCAGGGATCCCCCCCTCGATGAATTCAAAATGCAAATGAATTGCCGGTTCGACGTCCCCTTACGTCTTACTGGGCACGTCCAACGGAAGCAGCTCCCTAAATGTGGAGTCACCCTCGCCCACGTCTACCAGGCACCAGCGCTTATGACGGTCGATCTTCTTTACACGAGTCTCTTGCCCCACCAAGGGCCCTTGCTCTATGTGCAACACGCCGTCTTCTATGCGGGCGACGCTGTTGCGCACCACGCCGTCGTCGTCCAGTACGCTGCGGTACCAGTCCTGCGCATCGTCCGGCATGGGTGCATAGGCCCGCTCTCTACTGCCGGCAATGCGGCAGCCAAAGCTCAACTGGGCCAAAGCCTTGTCAAGCATGGCGGCATCGCGAGTGGCGACGAAGAAGTATTCCTTGTACATGGGTTTGGTTTGGAGCGACCAGGCGCCGTCCCGCTTAAACCAGAACTCCTTTTGCATCACAAAAGCGTCCTGCATCAGCTCGTGCGGGATAATGCGGCGGACCTTTTCGCAGGTCTCGCGCTCTTTACCGTTGGGGGTGTGGACCAGATACCAGCGGACGCGGCCATGCTGGCTGTTGGTGGTGGCGCCGTTAAATGCGCCCGGTAGCCGCTCTTGACGCCGCATTGTCTGTTCCATCTCTCGCCCCCTTTTCTTGTCTCCGCGACGCACGCGGATGCAGGGGCGTTAAGAACAGGCTTCTCGCTCGCAGCTAGGCGCAGTCGCAAAAGTACAGGTTTTTGTAGAGGGGTATGGAGATGTACCTACTGGCAGTACATTTTGCGTAATCTGGGCAAACGCTGAATAATTGCTCGTATAATGTCGTGTGTCGAAAGATACAAAAATCTGTACATTTTTGCACAACAAAAAAAGCCGCTCTAACAGCGGCTTTTTCTCGTTTGGGCATGAAAAAAGGCGACAGTCCTTTGCGGACGGTCGCCTTTGTTAATTGTTGTGAAGTTTGCCTTAGGCGCGAGTCTTGATCTCCTCGGTCACCTTGGCAACAAACTCGTCGACGCTCATCTGAACGGTCTCGTTGGAGCGATCGCGGACGGAGATGTTGCCGGCCTCGACCTCCTTCTCGCCCAGGATAAGCATGTAGGGCACGCGGTCGATGCTGCGGGCCTCGCGGATCTTGTAGCCGATCTTCTCGTCGCGGTCGTCGCAGACCACTCGGATGCCGGCCTCCTCCAGCTTGGCGCACACCTCGTGGGCGTAGTCGCGGCTCTTCTCGGAGACGGGAAGCGCCTTGACCTGCACGGGAGCCAGCCAGGTGGGGAACTTGCCCGCAAAGTGCTCGATCAGAATGCCGATGAAGCGCTCGATGGAGCCAAAGCACACGCGGTGCAGCATGATGGGGCGTTTCTTGGTGCCGTCGGCGTCAACATACTCCAGGTCAAAGTTGAGGGGCATCTGGAAGTCGAGCTGGACGGTACCGCACTGCCAGGTACGGCCGAGCGAGTCCTCCAGGTGGAAGTCGATCTTGGGGCCGTAGAAGGCGCCGTCGCCCTCGTTGACCTCGTAGTCCATGCCCAGCTTCTCCAGAGCGGTGCGCAGGCCTTCCTCGGCGCGAGCCCAGTCCTCGTCCGAGCCCATGGAGTCCTCGGGGCGGGTGGAAAGCTCAACGTGGTACTTAAAGCCAAACTTTTGGTACACGGAGTCAATGAGGTTGACCACGCCCACGATCTCGTCGGTCAGCTGGTCGGGACGCACAAACAGGTGGGCGTCGTCCTGGTTAAAGCAACGCACGCGGAACAGGCCGTGCAGGGCGCCACGCAGCTCGTGACGGTGCACCAGGCCAATCTCGCCGGCGCGAATGGGCAGCTCGCGATAGGAGTGCGGCTTGGAGGCGTACACCAGCACGCCGCCCGGGCAGTTCATGGGCTTAATGCAGTACTCTTCATCGTCGATGACGGTGGAGTACATGTTGTCCTTGTAGTGGTCCCAGTGGCCCGAAGTCTTCCACAGCTGCTTGTTCATGATGAGCGGCGTGGAGATCTCCACGTAGCCGGCCTTGTGGTGGATCTCGCGCCAGTAGTCCAGCAGCGTGTTCTTAAGGATCATGCCGTTGGGCAGGAAGAACGGGAAGCCGGGGGCCTCGTCGCGCATCATAAAGAGGTCCATCTCGCGGCCGATCTTGCGGTGGTCGCGCTTCTTGGCCTCCTCCAGCATATGCATGTGCTCGTCGAGCTCTTCCTTGGTGGCAAAGGCGACGCCGTTAATGCGGGTGAGCATCTTGTTGTCCTTGTCGCCCTTCCAGTAAGCGCCCGAGACGCCGGTGAGCTTAAAGGCCTTGAGGGCCTTGGTGTAGCAGATGTGGGGGCCGACGCACATGTCGATGTAGTCGCCCTGCTGGTAGAAGGTGATGCGGGCGTCGTCGTCCAGGTCGCCGATGTGCTCGACCTTGTACTTCTCGCCGCGCTCCTCCATAAGGGCGATGGCCTCGGCGCGGGGCTTCTCGTACACGGAAAACTTGAGGTTCTCCTTGACGATCTTCTTCATCTCGGCCTCGATCGCGGGGAAGTCGTCCTCGCTGATCTTGACGCCCTCGGGCAGGTCAACGTCGTAGTAAAAGCCGTTATCGGTCGCGGGGCCATAGGCAAAGTCGGCCTCGGGATAGAGACGCTTGATGGCCTGCGCCATGATGTGCGCGGCAGAGTGGCGGATGACGTGCGTGACCTCGTCCTGCGGGAGCTCGGCCACCGAACCGTCATTGTAGAGTGCCTTCATGGGTATGTTTTCTCCTCTCGGATGCCTAATGCAAGTGCGTGCGATGCGCTCGGCGTTTTTGACTTGCATCATTATAGGCAGGTTGCCTTGGTATACAAGCGCCCGCCGCACCTTAATGGCACGGCGGGCGATTTTCTACGCATGCTTCATCGTGTGGGGGCGGGGCTGCGGGGCGCGCGTGCGGCTTGCGCGTGACGCGCGGTGCCCGTGGCTTGCAGCCGGCCCGGCGATGGATGCGTTACTGGATGCGAGTTCGGCAGTAGGGGCAAACCTTCCAGTGCGCATCGAGCGGGCGATGGCAGCTGGGGCACACGTTGCGAACCTGGGTGTCGCACACGGGGCAGACGACAAAGTCCTTCTCGATGGGCGCGCCGCACTGCGGGCAGGTGCCGTACTGGGCAAGCTGGCGCTCGCGCAGGGCCATGTCCAGCTCCTGCTCCTCGCGGTCGGCCGCGTAGGAGTGCGGGCGCAGGACCAGGTAGGCGATGAGACCCACGAACGGGATCAGGGCGATGATGCCCCATGCCACGTAGGCGCTGGCGCCGCGGCGGCGAGCGTCGATGAACACATAGACGACCGACAGCACGTACAGGGCGATGATAAAGCCCACGAAGGCATAGATGACGCCCATAAGCTGCGGTGACATGAGCTCGTTGATGTATTTGGACATTGAGGTGTACCTTTCGGAATATTTACAGTCCGGTCAAGTTTACCACGGGGTTTGTTTATATGGGACCACGGCTGGGTACGGGGCCGGCGCGGACACAAACATCTCAATCTGTAACAGGTGGAGGCGGAATCCGGGTCTAGATGCTACAAATCGAGACGCAGGGGTCCCTCCCCGACTTTAAATCTCAATCTGTAACACATGGGACCGATTTTCCTCTCTTACTGTTACAGATCGAGACGAACAGTGGGCCCTCCGTTAAATATCTCAATCTGTAACAACTAGGGGCCAGAAACCCTTCTATCTGTTACAGATAAAGACAAAGGAAAACGTCCAATCTCAATATCTCAATCTGTAACAACAACTCGGTAAAAACAGTCCCAGATGTTACAGATTTAGACAAACCCTTCTCTCCCCGACTTCAATCTCGATCTGTAACATCTTGGGCCCCAAAACCCCTCTTACTGTTACAGATCGAGACGAACGGTGAGCCCTCCGTTAAATATCTCAATCTGTAACAACAACTCGGCAAAACAGGTCTAATCGTTACAGATTTAGACATTCGAAACCAACTGATAGGTTCATCTAAATCTGTAACATCTAGACCCCAAAACGGTCCGCAGATATTACAGATCGAGACAAACGGATGACCCGCCAGACTAACGTCTCAATCTGTAACAGGTGGGAGTGGAATCCGGGTCTAGATGTTACAGATCGAGACAAACGGATGACCCGCCAGACTAACGTCTCAATCTGTAACATCAGGAACCCAAATCCTCGTCTAACTGTTACAAGTCGAGACGAACGGTTGCCGTAGTCGTCGGCAGACGAGGTTGTCGACGTTGCCGAGTCTCCCCTCGCCTGCCGTTGGCGGATGTTGCGGGGCTGTTCGCCGCATTGCCACTGCACTGGGGGTGTGCAGACCGTAGGATAGTCCTATTGACAGCCTGTCAACTCTTCTGGGAGGCACTGTGACGGAAACGTTTGATATCGCGATTGTGGGCGCGGGCATCACCGGGTGCGCCATCGCGCGGCAGCTCGCGCGCTATGACTTGTCCATTTGCGTGGTCGAGGCGGCCAACGATATCGCGCTGGGCGCCTCGAAGGCCAACGGCGGCCTGGTGCATGCCGGCTACGATCCGGCGCCGGGCACGGTAAAGGCGCAGGTCAACGCCCGCGGCTGCGAGCTATATGGCGCCTGGGCCCAGGAGCTAGGCTTTTTGTTCCGCCGCACTGGGTCGATGGTGCTGGGTTTCAACGACGAAGACTGCGCGCACCTGGAGAAGCTGCGCCAGAATGGCCTGGCCAACGGCGTGCCCAAGCTGTCGATTGTCGGCCCCGAGCGCATCCACGAGCTGGAGCCGCGTGCGAGTGCCCAGGCCACGTGTGCACTATGGTGTCCCTCGACCGGTTTTGTCGATCCATTTGAGGTCGCCATCGCCGCGCTGGAGAACGCAGTTGCCAACGGCGTGACGTTTATGCGGTCCGCGCCGGTGGAAGCGATTGAGGTTGCTGACGTCGAGGCTACAGACGGGGCCGCACGCTTTACGATGGTGACGCCTGCCGGCGATGTGCGCTGCCGCTATCTGATCAACGCCGCGGGCAACGGCGCAGCAGACATCTCGCATATGGCGGGGGCCGAGGAGTTCCAGGTGGTCTGGCGCCAGGGAAACATCGTGGTACTGGACAAGGAGCCGCGCGCGCTGATGCCGCTCTACCCCGTGCCCACGCCCGTTTCCAAAGGCGTTATCGTCACAGGCACCGTGCACGGCAACACCGTGATCACCGCGACCGCCGCCGTGCGCGAGCCGGGCGACACGCAGACCTATGCAAGCGATGTGAACGCGCTGCTGACCGGCGCGCGAAAGCTGGTTCCCGATCTGGACACGCGCCGCGTGGTGCGCGCGTTTGCCGGCGGGCGTCCGGTCATTAAGGGAACGAACGACTTCTTTATTGGGCAGTCGGCCGTGGTTCCGGGGCTGTTTCAGGCGGCGGGCATTCAGTCGCCAGGCGTGGCGAGCGCGCCGGCCATTGCCGAGCGCATGGAGCACGTGATGCGCGAGGCGGGCGTTGCTTTGCGCGAGCGGGCCGATTGGGATCCGATTCGCCGCGCGCCGGACGACTTCGACCGTGCGCCGCTTGCGCGCAAGGAGGAGCTAATCGAGTCCGACCCTGCATGGGGGCAGATCGTCTGCCGCTGCGAGACGGTGCCCGAGGCCGAGATTGTGGCCGCGATCCGACGCCGCCCGGGCGCGGTTTCCGTCGAGGGCGTCAAGCGCCGCTGCCGCGCCGGCATGGGTCGGTGCCAAAGTGGTTTTTGCCAGAGCCGCGTGGTGGCGATTCTGGCCCGTGAGCTGGGGTGTGACCCCAGCGAGGTGCTGCTGGAGGACACTGGCTCGTGGCTCGTTGAGGGACCTTTGAAGGGGGTGCGCTAGGATGGCGGAATTCAAATCGAGCGTGATTGATACCGATGCCGTTGAGGCAGTACCTACGCAGGCCTTCGACGTGGTCGTCATCGGCGGCGGACCTGCCGGCATGGCTGCCGCACTTGCCGCGCATAAGGCCGGCGCGTGTGTGGCCATCGTGGAGCGCGAGCAGCATCTGGGCGGCATCCTGCGCCAGTGCATTCACCCCGGCTTCGGACTGTCGCACTTTAAGCAGGAGCTCACCGGCCCCGAGTATGCACAGCGCTTTATCGACCAGGTGCGCGCGACCAACATTGCGCTGTTCTTGGACAGCATGGTGCTTGGGATTGATTCGGGCGAGTCCACGGAAGACGCCGCGGTCCACACCGTCACGCTCATGAGCCCCACCGGCATGTTGCAGCTCACCGGGCGCGCGGTCGTCCTTGCCATGGGTTGCCGCGAACGCACCCGCAGCGAGATCAAGATTCCCGGCAGCCGACCCGCCGGTGTGTTTACGGCCGGCCTGGCGCAGCGATACATCAATATCGAGAACCTCAAACCCGGCTCGCGCGCCGTCATTTTAGGCTCGGGCGACATTGGGCTCATCATGGCGCGCCGCTGCACGCTCGAGGGGATTTCGGTCGAGGGCGTGTACGAACTCATGCCGTACGCCAACGGCCTGCGCCGCAACGTTAAGAACTGCCTGGACGACTTTGGCATTCCGCTGCACCTGTCCACAACGGTCACGCGCGTGATCGGGCACGACCGCGTGGAGGCCGTCGAAGTGAGCCAGGTCGATGAGCATCTGGCGCCCATTCCGGGGACCGAGCGCATCGTTCCGTGCGACACTCTGCTGCTCTCGGTGGGCCTGATTCCCGAGAACGAGCTTTCGGTTGCCGCGGGCGTGGAGCTGGACCCACGTACGCGCGGCGCCGTGGTGGACCAGAGTCTGCACACGGGCGTGTCGGGCATATTTGCCTGCGGCAACGTACTGCACGTGCATGACCTGGCCGACAACGTGACGACCGAGTCCGAGCGCGCCGGCGCGGCTGCGGCGGCGTGGGCGTTGGGGGCTGTCGGCACCGCGGCGAGAGTGGCGGACACGAGCTGCGAGCTCACGGTCTCCCCCACCGGCATCGCAGGCTACGCACTGCCGGGCCGCATTACGACCGTCGGGCTCACTAAGCTCAACTTCCGCGTAAGACGACCGATCGACGCCGCCCGCGTGCGCGTTCTCGCAAACGGCGAGGAACTGTTCGCCGGCAAGGTTCGCGCGTTTAAGCCGAGCGTAATGGAGAGCTTCCCGCTATCGGCAAAGGTGATTCAGCGCGCACTCGACCTAGGCGCCAACGAGATAGTCCTGTCCGTCGATCCCGTCGAGGAGGTATAACGTCATGAGCACGAATGTGATCGAGTCGCTGCAGTTCAACTGCACCATCTGCCCATCCGAATGCCTCCTGACCGTGGAGGTCGAGCGCGGCGCAGACGGTACCGTGGTAGAGGTGCGCTCCGTGACCGGAAACAGCTGCCCGCGCGGTGATAAATTCGCGCACCAGGAGCTCACCTGCCCCATGCGCGTGCTCACCACCACCGTGGCCGTATCCGACGGCGATGAGGCGCTGCTGCCCGTTCGCACGGCCGAAGCCATTCCGCTGGCGCTCCACGCCCAAGCCATGGACCTCATCCGCGGCCTGGTCATCGAAGCCCCCATCCGCATGGGCGACGTCGTGTTGGAGAACCTCCTCGACACCAACATCGACCTCATCGCCAGTATGGACATCGACCGAGCTTAAGTAGCTAATTAGGGACGGGGCTCTTTTAGCTACCCCACCATCAACCCCGTCCCTCCTCAATTGCGGTGAAATAGTTCCTGGTTTCCGTCAAAACCCCGGCACCCAGGAACTATTCCACCGCAACTGTCCTTGGAATCGGTATTTAGTTTGTGCCTACTTTAGTGCCATTTCAAAACTATGCCGGATTACGGGGCTGATTCGGAGACCCCCATCCATACCGGCAATTTTCGATTTTTGATAAGCCTTCTACCTGCGGTTTTTATTTCGCGATTATTCCTATGGTCAAGTAATACAGGTCCAGCCCCGTAATCCGCCATACTTTTGAAACCAGCCCATTTGGGACGGGCCTCTTATGACTATTTTTGCCCGAACGTTCGCTAGGCTGGCCATGCCAAGGAGCGTCCCGAAGTGCCGGCATAAAAGGAACGTCCCTAGCTGCCGGGCTTGGGATACCATGGTGGCACCCTAGCGAAAGGACGATGTATGGCACATGTCGATGACCAGCGTGTGGCGCGCGTGCTCGATGCGCTCGAGGCTCAGCACCCCGGCGCGCAGCTGCTTGTGAATGACCCGTGGTCGATTTACTACCTGACCGGTTTTTATGCCGATATGTTCGAGCGTTTTTGTGGCGTGCTGCTCGCGCGCGGAAGCGAGCCCGTGATCTTGGTCAACGCGCTGCATCAGCTGCCCGAATATGACAATGCCCGCGTCGCGTATCACAACGACACCGACGTCGTGACCGACGCCATCGCACGCGAAGTCGATCCGACCAAGCCGCTCGGCATCGATACTGTTATGCGCTCCGGCTTTTTGATGCCCCTTATGGAGCGCCATGCTGCGAGCGAGTTCTTCCTGGGCGACTTTGCCGTCACAGCCGCACGCACCCACAAGGACGCAGCCGAGCAGGAGCTCATGCGCGCGTCCTCGGCCGCCAACGACGCCGTGATGGCCGACGCCATCAAGCTCGTTCACGAAGGCGTGACGGAGCGCGAAATTGCCGACCAGATGCTCGGTCTGTACCGCAATCACGGCTGCGAGGGCTTTAGCTTTCCGCCCATCGTGAGCTTTGGCGTCAACGCCGGCGACCCGCATCACGAGCCCGACGACACCGTACTCAAGCGCGGTGACGTGGTGCTGTTCGACATTGGTGGACGTCGCCGCAACTACTGCTCGGACATGACGCGCACGTTCTTTTGGGGCGAGCCGGACGAGGAAACCGCACGCATCTACGACATCGTGCGCCGCGCCAACGAGGCCGCCGAGGCGCTCATCGCACTGGGCGTGCGCATGTGCGACCTGGACCGCGCCGCGCGCGACGTGATTGAGGATGCGGGCTACGGCAAGTACTTTACGCATCGCCTGGGCCACTCGATCGGCCTGCAGGACCACGAGCCAGGCGATGTTTCGCTCGTCAACGAGCAGGTCGTAGAGCCGGGCATGACGTTCTCCATCGAGCCGGGCATCTACCTCCCCGGCCGCACCGGCGTCCGCATCGAGGACCTTGCCCTGGTCACCGAGTCCGGCGTCGAGATCCTCAACGCCTACCCCCACGATCCGGTCCGCCTCGACTAGCCCTTACCCAATAGCCCCTCAATAAGTTGCGGTGGAATAGTTCCCAGATTGGTCCATAAAGGCATAATCCAGGAACTATTTCACCGCAACTGCCATGGGGCCTAGTCGACTAATTTGGCAGTCTAGAGATGCGCCACGAAAACGGCCTATCTACTACGTTTAACCCGCATGGGTCGACCATGCGGGTCTTTTTTGAAAATTGGCAAGCCTTCTACCTGCACTGATAATTGTTCTCGGGGGAAGCGGGCACTGCGGGGCGCGGCA
>ERZ857745.246-NODE-246-length-86896-cov-4.937368_pt1 | contig 86896 bp, 59 predicted proteins | sample MGYA00519699_ERZ857745 | MGnify/ENA primary metagenome ERZ857745 (study PRJEB31778, sample SAMEA3449357) | human gut metagenome | biome: human gut; feature: human-associated habitat; material: faeces | place: United Kingdom | collected 2010/2012 ... | reverse complement strand
CTCAGCCATCAGCGACTCCCGCGGGCGAAGTTATCCCCTCGGTGGACAGGCAGGCGAGTCCGGAAGCATCCAGAATCAAAAGGTCATCCTCCAACGGTACGCAGACGAGCATCATTTTTTGAACACGCGCTTTTTTGTGGACGACGGCTTTTCCGGCGTCAGCTTCGACCGCGAGGACTTACAGGCCATGCTCCAGGAGGTGGAGGCGAGCCATGTGGCTACTGTCATCACGAAGGATATATCGCGCCTGGGGCGTAATTACCTGAAAACCGGCGAGCTCATCGAGGTCATCTTCCCGGAGTACGACGTCCGCTATATCGCCATCAACGACGGCGTGGACACGGCAAGGGAGGACAACGAGTTCACGCCTCTGCGCAACTGGTTTAACGAATTTTACGCGCGCGACACCTCCAAGAAGATCCGCGCGGCCAAGCAGGCCAAAGCTCAGCGGGCTTCGCTACCGCCGCACTGGGAGTTGCCGCCATCCGCGCCCGCATCCCAGCTGCATCTACAACTGGCCGGACAAGACCCTCTATGATATCCTGTCGAGAAAGGAATATTTGGGGCATACTGTAACGGCGAAAAAGTGCGAGGTGTCCTATAAGTCCAAAAAGACGCGGCGCAATCCGGAGGACAAGCAGCACTTCTTCCCCAACACCCATGAGGCGCTGATCGACGAGGAGACCTTCGACCTGGCGCAGAAGCGGATCGCTACAAAGCACCGCCCGGCCAAAAGAGAGGAGATTGACCTGTTCTCCGGCCTTCTGTTCTGCGGGGACTGCGGCTACAAAATGTATCTTCAGCGAGGCGCGGGCACATTGGAACGCAAGCACGGCTACACCTGCGGCCGGTATCGCAACCGCATTCGCACCGGCGAGGTCTGCACCACCCACTATATCCGAAAGAGCGTCCTGAAAGAGCTGGTGCTGGGCGATATCCAGCGTGTCCTCTCCTATGTGAAAGCCCATGAACAGCAGTTTACCTTCATGGTATCCGGCTATGATGACGAGAAGGCCGCCCTGGTGGATAGGATACGCGGGCTGGAGAAGGAGCTCAGTGCCGTCACCGAACGCCGGGATAATGTGAGCCGCTTCGTGCAGATCGTCCGCAAGTACACGGATGTGCAGGAACTCTCCTATGAAATCGTCCATGAGTTCATCGACCGTATTCTTGTTTACGAATTGGACAAGGATACGAACACACGAAAAGTCGAGATATATTACAGCTTCGTCGGTCAGGTCGATACGGGCGAGGCACACACGGAAAGCGTTTCCTTCTTCCGCCAGATCGGCGCAGATGTGAAAAGCTATGCCGTATAAGCAAAAAGCCGAGGCAGACAGCGTACCTCACAAAAATGGTTACGCTATCTTACCTCAGCAAAGTTCGTGCCGGAATAGCCGTCATCATAGAATTGCCGGATATTTCTCAGCCAATGCTGACGGGCATATTCTTCAAGATATTTCTTTTGGTTCCGGATGGAGTTCGATTCTCCAGCCTGTTCATCATCTCTGGATAAACGCTCATACAGAGCTGTAATTTTGATTTCTTCTTTCTTCGCCACGGTTTTACCTCCCTTCTTTATGTAATTAAGCAGATAAACATCGGTCGTCCTTGTGAAACACACCCTTTTTCTATCTGCTTATAGTATAACCTTTCGGGTCGGTCACAACGTAGCTGCTGTGCATCTGCATAAGGTTCGGCTTGACGTAAAAGCGGGTTTTGCCGCTTCCGCTGCCGCCTACCACAAGCACGTTTTTATTTCTCGCATATTTCGGGTGCGATGGACGGCTTGACATCATCAGTCGTTCGGTGTTGGTAAGAAGCACGTTATTTTCAAATACGGGGTCTATGTACGGGGCAATATCATCGGCGTTGCCCCAACGTGTCGAGCCGTATTCTTTTCCTTTGCGGTATTTCCGTGCTTCAAGCCCGCGCACATACATCACAAGGACAATCAGCCCCGTACCGAATACGGAAACCGTCAAATCTATCAGGTTCTGACCGATACGGCAACCACTTTTTCGTTTACCTGGTCTTGCATTGCGTTCCTCCTTTCGTGTAGTAAAATGATTTAAGGCGGTATTTCCGAAAATCGCGCGGTCATGCGGTTAGCCCCCCTTGTCAATCTTTTTTGAAACAGCCCGCCGCCATATCGTGAGCGACAAGTGCGGTATAATAGTTATCAATGGTGGACGGTGCGTTGAACAGAACCGCCCGCAGATATTGCTTGATGTTGCGGATTTTGCTTGTGTTCTGCTTCATGCAGCCCAAAACGAATTCAATGTGCGAATGGTCAAGCTTCAAAAACTTCGATTTGACAAGCTCGGTATGGTAGTTATCGCCGGCTATGCGCAGCGTCTTTCTTGCGGTGCAGACCGTTTCAAGAATGAGGTCTACAATCTCATCAACCCGATCACTGTCAAGGCGGTTGCTTTGTTTAAGAACGTCATAGTCGATATTGTCCTTGATGATCTCCCGATAAATCTCTACCGCGCTTTCGGTTGCCGCTTCTTTTCCATTTCGTTCCGTCGGCTCTGCCGCATTCCCATTGAAAGGAAAGGGCTTTGAGGAAAGGATCGGTATTTGATAAATCCGTAATTGATTTATCTTTTTTGGATAAGTCGGTTTTTGATATATCTTTATTTAATTGTGTTGGATTTTCCAACATAGGGTTTTCCAACGTATGGTTCTCCAACATTGGATTATCCAACACAGGCAAATCCGATGCAGGCTGTTGCGGTTGCTCATAGATTATATAGTCGGCTCCGCGCAGACGTCCTTTGTCGTCGCGCTCTCTTGTCCGGATGACATACCCCGCCTTTTCAAGCTCACGTATCGCTTCGCGGATAGCGTCAATCTTTTCCCGGTTGATATAAGACAGTCCCGCAATGGTAAAATCCCAATCTTCGGGCAGAGAAAGCATTTGCGACAGCAGCCCTTTCGCCTTTAAGGATAAATCCTTGTTTCGTAGGTGGTGATTGCTCATAACGGTGTAACCCGCCGTTTGCTCCACCCGAAAAACTGCCATTGTGTATCACTCCTTTGCAATGGAAAAAGCGGAAAAATCCAATAAAATCAAGGGTTTTCGGCACTTCGTTTTCACAGGTTGTTCTTTGGTGGTCGTACCATCTGCTGCCAGATCTTCGGTAAGATCGGTTATAGCGTCGCCCTTTGACTGGAACGCAACGGCAGAGAAAGGCACGCCTCCCGATGACTGCGGCCATATTCCGGGTCCGTGATCGACGTAGTAGGGATAAAATCCGCTGTTTTCAATCTGTTCGTCTGTAAGGCTTCTTGTAAGCTGTCGCATCATCGAGCTTACAAGTTCCATGTGGGCAAGTTCCTCGGTGCCTATGTCAGTAAGCAGACCCGAAACATCGCCGTAGGGCATGCTGTATCTCTGGGAAAGATAACGCATTGACGCGCTTAACTCTCCGTCGGGACCTCCGAACTGACTCATAATTATCTGCGCGTTTTTCGGATCGGTCTTTTTGATGCTTATGGGGTACTGAAGTCTTTTCTCATAATTCCACATACCTCTTTACACCCCCATTTCCCACGGCATGGGCTGATCTGTCCATTGCCAGCCGTCTTTTTGTGCATTTATATTGTCGGTTGTAAGCGGCCCGAACATATTCTCGTACTCTCTCACGGCGTTTTTGCGCAGTGCATTCTGTTTGTCGAAATATCTTCTTGCGCCGTCACAATCGGGGTGCATATCGAGATAAAGTCTTGCTTCGTCTACGGCAAAAGAATGAGTCTGAACCGTTCTCAGTGCTTTTTCTCTCATTCTGCCGTCATTTCTTACATTTGGCATTTTGATCTCCTTTCACCCATCCACGGCAAGTCGAGTTCCGGAAATATCGTTCCGATGTCAAGTGCCTTGTCGGGATTGTAAACCGCCGCAAAATCGGCGTGCTGAACAGGGAAATTTATCATAGCGACTTTCTGGCAGCCCGTTTTTTCACATTCACGCTGCATTTCGGGCATAGCTGCCTGTCTTGTATATCCGCACACGTTGATTTCTCCTTCTGAATTATTTAGTCTGAGAAGCAGTACGGCACACGTTTCCGAACCGTAGCCGCGTTCTCAGTCTATAATATGCGGTATTTGTTTTTAACGGCAATGCCCGATACTCCGCACCGTTCTTTCGATGTTGACAAACGGGACGGTGTGTTGTATAATTGTATGGTAAATTTCATTAAATATCGGAGTAACAACATGAATATAAAATTTTTAAAAATACTTGCGGCGCTCTCTATCTGTGCTCTGCTGTTTTCCTCATGTTCGCAGAAAAATACCGATACGAAAGTTGCAGATAAAAATGAAAATGCGAAAGAAAATACTGAGAATCAGGCAGACGGAGAAACTAAAGCAGCCGACGCGGTTACATTTGAAAATTCCGATTTTGGGGACGCTTTTGCCAAAATTCTGGGCAAGGAAACAAAAGGGATAACAAAATCCGACTGTGAGTCGGTGAAGTATCTTGCGCTCGGAAAGGACTCCGACGGTTCGTTCAGCCTGTATGCAGGTTTTGACGATTACTCAAAGGCGTATTTTGCCGAGCTCGAAAAGGAGACTCCCGATCCTTCGGGACTTGTGCAGTACGTCTCGATACAGACAATAGATGCTTCGCAGGACGCGGTTTTTGATAAGGATCTTTCGCTATTTACCGGCATTGAAATATTTGAAATATACGATGTTAAGATTTCCGATGTTTCGTTTGTTAACAGCTACGGCAATCTTTACTACGGCTATTTTTCAAATAACGGAATTACCGACGTTTCGCCGCTTTCGGATTATGATCCCGAAACTCTGCGCGAACTTGATTTTACGGGAAACGATATTTCCGACTGGGAACCTCTTATGCACATTTCGAACAAGGTTATCGTGAAGTATTCTTCGCAGACCTTCACGGACAGCGACGGAAATCCCGTTACGTTTTCCGATACAACATATCTTTCCGACCTCGGAAAGGATGGTGAGAACACGGATTCTTCCGATAACTCATCTTCGGACGAAAATCAGATACAGTTTTCCGATGATATTGACTGGAGCGCGCTGTTTGACGAATAAAATGTACATAATGTCTGATTTTGCCATATAATTTACCGATTGTTAACAACCGATGCGTTTTGTAGATGTATAATATTTTATGTCTGAAAATCACGGTTATACTCAAAATGATTTGTATTATTTTTCGACAAGAGGTATTTAATTATGAAAAAATTCATGGGCGAAGATTTTCTTCTTTCAAATCCGACTTCAAATGCGCTGTTTGAAAACTACGCAAAAAATACGCCTATAATCGACTATCACTGCCATCTCGTGCCGGCAGAAATTGCAGAGAATAAGCAGTTTTCCAACATAACAGAGGCGTGGCTGTACGCAGACCATTATAAGTGGAGAGCAATTCGTGCCTGCGGCTTTGAGGAAAAGTACGTAACCGGCGGAAAAGACGTGTCGGACTATGACAGATTCCTCGCTTGGGCAAAGACTATGCCGAGCCTTATCGGAAATCCGCTGTATCATTGGACTCACCTCGAACTTCAGAGATTTTTCGGCTTTTATGAGCCGTTGTCCGAAAACAACGCGCAAAAAGCGTGGGAACATTGCAACTCGCGTCTTGCTGCCGGAAATATGGATGCAAAAGATCTGATAAAGGCGTCAAACGTCAAGGTGATCTGCACGACGGACGATCCTGCCGATACTCTTGAATATCATAAAAAGATAGCTGCCGATAAATCGTTTGAAACAAAGGTTTATCCAGCGTTCAGACCCGATAAAGCGGTAAATATCGAGAAAAACGGATTTAAAGAATATATCCATGAAAAACTTGAGAGCGCATACGGCTCAAAAATTGATAATCTTGACGAACTTTGCAAGTGCTTTGTTTCTCGCCTTGACTTTTTCGAGAGCCTGGGCTGCAAGACAAGCGATCACGGCATGGACTATGTGCCTTTTGCAAAGTGCAGCGCAAAGGAAGCCGACAGAGTTTTCAAAAAGGCAATGTCGGGCGATGCTCTCACAGCACTTGAGGCTGACGAATATAAGACGTACATACTCACGTTCTTTGCAGGCGAATTTGCAAAGCGCGGCTGGGTAATGCAGATACATTACGGCGTTGTAAGAAATAATTCCGATAAGAACTTTAAGGGACTCGGTCCGGATACCGGCTTTGATACTATCGCAGGACATGACTGCATAAGAAATATACTTATGCTGCTTAATGAGTTTGAAAACTGCGGCAGCCTTCCCAAAATGGTGTTCTATTCGCTCAATCCTATTGAAAACGCACAGATCGACGCCGCCGTCGGCTGTTTCCAGGGCAATAACGAGGGTATAAAGAGCAAGATTCAGCACGGTTCGGCATGGTGGTTCAACGATCACCTTGAAGGTATGCGTGCTCAGCTCAAGAGCTTTGCAAGTATCGGCGTGCTTGCAAACTTTGTAGGTATGCTCACCGACTCGCGCAGCTTTCTTTCTTATCCGAGACATGAGTATTTCAGACGTATTCTCTGCGATTATATCGGCTGTATGATTGAAAACGGCGAATATCCGGCGGACCTTGAAACCGCAGGAAAGATAGTTGAGGATATAAGTTTCAATAACGCAAACAGATTCTTCGGTTTTAATGCCTGAAAAAGCAAATACACGTAAATAATAAGCATAAAAATAAGCGGCGCGTAAAAGCGCCGCAAAATATCTGTCCGTGGCACAGCTGGATAGCGCATCAGACTCCGACTCTGAAGGTCAAGGGTTCGAATCCCTTCGGGCAGGCCAAAAAAGGCACTCGGTAACGAGTGCCTGAAGTTTTATATTCAGCGTTTTGTAAATTTCGGAATAAATTCCGCAAATGAATTTTTGCTTTACTTTATTCCCATGCCGCCGTCAACAAAAATGTTCTGTCCTGTGATGTAGGAGGCATCGTCGGAGCAGAGAAGTCTTACTATTCCGCGGAATTCCGAGGCATCTCCGGCTCTGTTCATGGGGATTTTCGAGAGCACGACGGAACGGTATTTGTCGTCCGCAAGAGACTCTGCGTTTCTGTCGGTGGCAATAACACCGGGAGCTATGCTGTTTACGGTAATTCCCGTACCGCAAAGCTGAAGCGCGAGAGAGCGCATCATGCCGGTAAGCGCGCATTTGCTTGAAGAGTATACAAGCATATCGTCGTGCGGTTTTTTCTCCTGAACGCTGCCGACCGAAATTATGCGTCCCCAGCCTTGCTCTTTCATGTGCGGCACGTATTTCTGTGTCAGAAACAGCGGAGCCTTGAGATTGCAGTTTATTTGGTCGCAAAACTCTTCTTCCGTAATTTTCGCCCATTTTTTGCGGTATTGGACAGACGCGTTGTGAATGAGAATGTCAACGTCGCCGGTTTGAGAGTATATGTAGTCAGCACAGTCCTCGTCGCAGAGATTTTTCTTTATAAGCGCGCATTTTCCGCCGGCACTTTCAATCATGTTTTTGGTAATGTTTGCCTGTTCGTCGTTTCCGGCATAGTGAACAAATACAAATATTCCTTCGGACGAAAGCTCAATAGCCATTTGCCTGCCTATTCCTCTGCCCGAACCCGTGATAAGGGCTTTTTTTATATTATTTTTTCCCATTTCGTACCTTTCCTTATGTGTTATAAGTTATCTTCCGATTTTGACGCATAGCGCACCGGGTAAGCTGACGGAATTTCCCGTATATCTTAATGTTCCGTCGGATCTTATGTCAAAGATGCATAAATTTCCGCTTTGGTTTGCACATATCAGAGTCTTTCCGTCGGGACTTATGTCAAAATCTCTCGGATCGCTGCCCTGCGGATCAAATTCGCCCTTTTTGGTGAGCGTTCCGTCTGAATTAATGTCGAACTGCGCAATAATGCTCCTGCCGCGAACCGATGCGTAAAGACGCTTTCCGTCGGGTGTAATCTTTATCGCCGCGGCAGTTGAACCCTTTATGTCGGTACTGCCGTTGAAAATCGGAACAGTTCCACACAGCGTAAAAATGCCGTCGTTTACAGTAAAGCGTGAAACGGTGCAGCAAAGCTCGTTTATGCAGTACGCGGTCTTGCCGTCCTGTGTAAAGTAGAGATGCCGTGTTCCGTGACCGGGTACGCCGTCAGCAGAGCTTATTTTGTGCATATTCTCATCGCATACGAAAATCTTGTCAAGTCCGAGATCGCATACCGCAAAAAGCCGCGTTCCCGGTATTCTTATAATCTGATGAGTGTGCGCCGAGTCCTGACGCGGACTGCTTGCACCTTTTCCGAAGTCTGATAACAGCTTGTGTTTGCCGTTAAGTGTGTCAATGCATACGGCGTTTCCTGAAATGTAATTTGCGGCATATACTTTGCCGTCGAGAACCGAAATATGGCAGGGGACAGCGCCGTGCGTTGAACCAAGCAGCACAGGATTTCCGAGTGTTCCGTCCGAAATGCCGGCTTTGTACAAAAATCCGTGCGATTCAAGGCTTTCATAGTTCCTTGCGATTATATAAAGACTGTCATTTTCGGAGCATACAAACATTGCTCCAGGAAGTTCCGCATAACGCCCGTCCGTAAGCCTGCCGTTACGTAAAGTATACCTGTATACTCCGCTGCCGCTTGTTTCGCAGCCGCAGGCAAATACGTCAAATGTGTTTTCCATTTGATAAACTCCTTGATATAGGGCTTTACAGCGCCGTCTGAGTGTCGTTGGGATCGCCGTTGCGCGCAAGGTCGTATTCTTTTGACCAGTCAAGCGAACGGTACTGCTCTCCTCTCGGATCGTTCTTTATAAAGTCCATGAGCATATCAAGCATTTCTTCCGTCCATGTGTTGCGGTCTATCTGAGCCGTAGTAAACTTGTTCTGAGCAATCATTTCAAAGCCGAAATCGTCCTTTATGTGCGTCTTTGCCGCACCGTCCACAACGTCCGCTACAAGGTGGCTCGGTATAAAAAGCACACCTCCGCCGGCACCGAATACAACGTCTCCGGGCAGACATACCGCACCGCCGAAGTTGGTTACGGAATTAAAGCTTTTCATTATAAATTCGCGTATAGGCGTAGGATCTATGCCACGGTAGTATACCTGTACACCCTCAACTTTTTTCATCTGTTCCACATCTCTTATTCCGCCCCATATTACGGCGCCGCCGTTTACGGTTTTGGTGCGTATCGCGGTGGTGAGGTTGCCGCCTAAGAATGTTCCTTTGTATATCTTGTCGTACATATCGCAGACTACGACGTCGCGTTCCTTAAGCGAATCTATGACCCACTGATTGTAGTTTCCGCGGCGGCCTTCGCGCTCGCCAACGCCGAACATGACTTCGTGAAGATCCGGACGCGTCGGGCAGAACGAACAGGTAACCGCTCTGCCGATGAGCTTTCTGCCGTCGTCGTGTAAGACTTGCAGGGGATTTTCTCCTCCGCCGACAAACTGGTTTTCGTATCCTAAGACAAATATAGGCTTCCAAACTTCCTCAAGCGTCATTTTTTGCAGTGCGTCAAGATATTTGTCCGCAACCTTGGGACGTCCGTCCTCAAAGCGTTCGCCTTTCCATAATGGAGTAAGCTCGATTATTTCTTCTCTGCTGTTGAACTGTATCATTTTTTATTCTCCGAAACACCGAAAATAGCGGTGTGTTTTTATTTGATAGTTATACCGTGCTTTCCTCTTGCGGTCTTGCTGTGGTGAATTTCACATTTAAGCTGCTTTCCGTCTGCCTCTGCGGTAATGTCGTACATTCCGTAGAAACCGTTGAATACTGCGCTTCCGTTGTCGGAGGTGACTGCCGTAAGCTCGGTGTGCCACTTTTTCTCAAAGAGGTTCTTTATCGTGTAATATGCGGGTTTCGGCGTCATGTCAAATCTGAGTAGACCGCCGTAGAAGTAGTTTTCGCCGCTTGTCATGTCGCCCTGTTCGGCGAATGCGGCATATCCGTCGACAAGATTCCAGTATATTATTTGTTCCATTGCCGGGTGCGAGAACCATACCGAGTAGAGCTTTTCGATTATCTGTGCCTGAATTTCCTCGTCCTCCGGATCGTTGGAGTATGCAGGAATCGTAACCTCCGTAACCTGTAAAGGCTTTCCGAGAGTAGCGTATAAGTCCATGTGCTTGAAGAGCTGTAACGGATTGTAGGTCGTTCTTGTGGCGTTGTACTCATTTTCAAGACGGTTGAACTGGTGATACTGCATACCTACGGCGTCAATGCGCGCACCTCTGTTTATTGCGTCTTTGATGTAGAGGTAATACTTGTCGTTTGATTCTGCGCGATCCTCCCACGCAAGACCGGTAAACTCGTTTATGCAAAGCTGATTTTTCGGGAAGTACTTTTCCGCAAGCTTGAAACAGAATTCAACATATTCCGGATTAAAATAAAAGTCTGTTTGCGAGTCGCCCCATACCATTTCGTTTGTTACTTCTATCGTGCGTATCTTGTCGGCGTATCTTTCGGAAATTTCGCTGAAACGCTTTTCAAGCGCCGCTTTTACTTCAAAATCGGTCTTTCCTTTGAGCCAGTCCGGAAACATATGCTCGTATGCAAGGGCGTGTTCGCGCGGCTCAATGCCGTTTTCGCGGCAGAATTCCATGCAGAGGTCGATAGGCGGTCTGCGGTACAGCTTTTCACTGCCTTTAGCATAACGCGTTTTGCCCTGTTCAGGCTCGGTCGAATTCCAGTAAAAGGGTAGGGTTGCCATATTGCAAAGCTCTTTTATGTATTTCTTATATAATGCATTTTTCTCGTCGCTTTCAAGCTCGTCAAGCATAAAGAGGTTTGCACCGTATCTGAAATCGTGGTTTTTCTGCGTGATTTTTAACTTTGCGCCTTTTACGGGCTTTCCGTCCTTGTCCGTAACTCTGATTTCGCAGACGCCTTTTCTGTAAAGCTCTATTCCGCTGTTTATTCTGCTTTCGGTGACATCGCTGTATTTGTCGAATAATTCGAGAACTCTCTTTCTGTCGCTCATGTTGGCATGCTTCCTTTCCGATATATGTGATATTATATTATAAAAAGTCTTATTTGCATAGAGTTTTTTAACTCCATATTCTGTCGTTTGAAAATTCGGTGTTCCACTCGTCGGTGCTTTCAAAGAATCCGGGTATTTTTTCGTCTATGTGCTGCTTGATTAGCTCTTCGTTGAGTCCGTCAAAACCGAGTCCCGGCTTTTCGGGTACTTTGATAAAGCCGTTTTCAATAAGATTGCCGTCAATGCCGGTAACAATGTCCTTCCACCACGGAATGTCGACCGAGTGAAGCTCAAGCGCAAGCACATTGTGCATGGCAGCGGCAGTGTGAACGGCGGCAAGGCACGCAACCGGGCTTTCAGCCATGTGTACCGCAACAGCAACGCCGTTTTCGTCGGCAATGTCAGCTATCTTCTTGAGTTCAAGCGCGCCTCCGCAGGTGAGAATGTCGGGGTGTATTACCGAAACTCCGCCCGCCTTTATAAGCTTTTCAAAGCCTTCTTTTAAGTATATGTCCTCGCCCGTGCAGACAGGGATAGTTGTGGAATTTTTCAGCCTTACATACTGATCCGTGTATATCCACGGAATCATGTCCTCCATCCATGCGATGTTGTACTTTTCAACTCTGCGCGCAAACTTTATGCAGTCCTCTACGCATACGTGTCCGAAATGGTCTATTGCGATCGGAACCTCGTAACCCGTGACGCTTCTTACGTCCTTTATGTACTGTTCGAGAATGTCAAGTCCCTTTTCGGTTATGTGTATTCCCGTAAACGGGTGAGCGGTTGTTACTATGTCGTAGGTTGTTTTGTGGGCGCTCATCATATCTGCGCTTACCGAACCGCCCTGTACGTTAAGAATGTGCGGCGCATATTTTTTCATGTCGTCGATAAATCCGAGAGGAGCGCAGAGCGTTCCCGGAATGTCAAGCAGCATGCCTATGCCGAGATCCATTTTGAGAAAAGTAAAACCCATTTCCATTCTCTTTTTGAGAGCTTTTCCCATGTCCGTTCCCGTGTGCTTTCCGTCAACGTCGGTGTCGCAGTAAACCCTTATTTTGTCTCTGAACTTGCCGCCGAGCATCTGATAGAGCGGAACTCCGTATGCTTTTCCTGCAAGATCCCAGAGCGCTATTTCAATGCCGGAAACTCCGCCACCCTGTCTTGAGGGCCCTCCGAACTGCTTTATCTTGCGGAATATCTTGTCAACGTTGCATGGATTTTCTCCCAAGATTCTGCTTTTTAACATTGCGGCATAAGTTTTGCTTGAAGCGTCGCGGACTTCGCCGTAGCCGCAGATGCCCTGATTTGTCATGATCTTGATAAGCGTGCAGCGTTTGGGCGCTCCGTTAATGTCCGCAAAGCGCATATCCGTGATCTTTAAGTCAGAAGGGTTTGAATGTTCGTTATACATATTGTTTTTTCCTCCGGCATAAATTTTACAATGTAATTGTACTACCCTGAAAACGCGCATTTCATCAACTTTTTCACTTAATTTGCAAACTTTTGCACGGGGCGGCGCTTTAATGGAAAATTAACATCTTAAAACTCAATTTGTACCGTCAATGTTGTTGAAAAAACAGGAAAAATGTGAGATAATGTAATAAAAGAGAAAAGAAAAGTCTAAAACGGAGGTTTTGATTTTGAATATAAACGGTACTCTTCCAAAGAAAAACAGAAATTTCCCCGCAATACTTTTAAGCGCCGCGCTTACGGTAATATGCCTCGGTGCACTTGCGGCAATGCTTATAAAAATAGGTTTGGGCGATGCTGACGCTCCCGACGGCGGTGTTGCCGGCGTTCCCGAAAAAGATGTAAACGTGTCAGTAAACGTATCTGGTCAGAAAGAGATGAGAGGCGTGTGGATAGCCTCGACACTTAATATAAATTTCCCGTCCGAACAGGGACTTTCGGAATCCGCGCTTAAAGCCGAGATAGACAGCATACTCGAAACCAGCGCGAAAGCCGGAATGAACGCCGTGTTCTTTCAGGTAAGACCTGCTGCCGACGCATTGTATAAGTCGCAGATTTTCCCTGCGTCAAAGTACGTGTCGGGCAAGAACGGAGTTATGCCTGAAAATAATTTCGACTGCCTTGAGTATATGATAGACAGCGCCAAAAAGTATAATATTGAGGTTCACGCATGGGTAAATCCTTACAGGGTGTCCATGTACGAAACGGATATTGACTCTCTCTCGGATAACAGCCCTGCAAAGCAACACCCCGAATATACCGTAAAATATGCCGACGGCAAGACGTACTTCAATCCCGGACTTCCCGAGGTAAAAAAGCTTGTAATTTCGGGAATAAAGGAGCTTATTTCAAACTATCCCGGTCTTTCGGGCATACATTACGACGATTATTTTTATCCGTATCCCAAGGACGGCGCGGACTTTGACGATAACGCGGCTTACGAAAAATACGGAAACGGCAAAGATAAGGCTGACTGGCGCAGAGATAACGTAAATCAGCTCGTAAAGGAGACTTATGACGCCGTAAAGAGCATAAATCCCGATTGCAGTTTCGGAGTTTCGGTGTTCGGAATATGGGCAAACGCGTCGAGTGAGAATACGCCCGTCACCGGCAGCGATACAAACGGACTTGAGGCGTACTCCTCGCTTTACTGCGACGCGCTCAACTGGATAGACGGCGGCTTTGTCGATTATATAGCTCCTCAGGATTACTGGAGCTTTACTACGTCGGCAGCGCCTTTCGATAACGTCGCACGCTGGTGGAACGCAAACCTTGAGGGAAAGAACGTTGATCTGTATATAGGACACGCCGCCTATAAAGCCGCGGATTATCCGACGGGAGAGATCGCGCGTCAGGTAGAGTTCTGCCGTTCGTTGCTTAATTATAAGGGAAGCATATTCTACGGCTATGACGATATAAAGAATAATACCGGTGAAACCGCGTCGCGCTTAAAGGAGCTTTATTCGTCGCAGACATACTATTCCGAACCCGTGCCGTCGGGAAAAGAAGTGACCGTGACGTTCCCGAAGAATAATGCGACGGTTACAACTGAAAAAAGCTATGTAATAGGCACGTCGGATCCCGCATATGAGCTGCTTGTAAACGGAAAACACGTATCGCGTACAAAAGACGGCTGTTTTTCGCTTTTTGAAACGCTTTCTCCCGGAAAAAATACATATTCTCTCTCGCAGAATTCAAAAACAACGACGCTTACGCTTAATTACGGTGCGTCTGGCAGCAGCACTTCCTCGTCGTACCGCAAAATGAGCAAGTTTGAGATAACCTCCGTTTCGCCGTCAGATTCAAGCTGGGTAACGGCAGGCGAAAAGCTTACTCTTGCCTGTGCGGCGCCGTCAAAAAGCGTAGTCACCGCAAAGATAGGAGATACTGTTATTGTGCTTTCTCCTACGATAAATCCTCCCGACGAGTCGGATTATATGTACGAATACTATACCGCGCAGTTTACGCCGTCCGTTTCGGTAGGCGATACCGAAGTACGCTCTCTCGGAACTCTTACATTTACCGCCGAGAAGAACGGAAAGAGCGCGTCAAAGACTTCGGGTGAAATAAGCGTTGCCGGAAAGAACCCGACGGCATATGCAAAGGTAAAATCCGATTATACTCATACCAAGGTCACGACGTCAAGCTCGTTCTATGACGATTTTCTTCCGTCAAGTGCAGGTATGACCGATAATATCAAGACCATGACAAACGGATATTATAAACTGAATTTCGGGGGATATATCGCAAAGGACTCGGTAGACGTGTATTACGGAAAATCCGTGCCGACAAATAAAATATCCTCTGCAAAGGTAACTGTTTCGCAAAAGAACAAAGAGGTTTCGGGCGGAACTACGGATATTTGCTTTAAAGTCACGCAGAATATACCCGTAGACGTGGATTTTCGCGAAAACGCGATGAGAATTATAATCTATAATACAGATACGTCGTCACTGCCGGATATAGAGGTGTCGGCAAATCCGCTCATATCGTCCGCAGAGACTACGCTCGGAAGAAAAGCCGGAATGGTAATATACAGAATAAAACTCAAGAACGACGATAATTTCTACGGATTCAATATTGTCTATGAGGACGGTATGATGAAGGTAAAGCTTAATAATCCGCAGAAACTTTCCGACGGCGAAAAGCCGCTTTCGGGAAAGGTCATAGTCGTTGACGCGGGACACGGCGGAACGGATACGGGAGCGCCCGGACCTGCCGATAAAAACGAATCGGTACTTAATTTTGAAATTGCGTCAAGAGTTGCGGATGAGCTTGAAAAACTCGGCGCAGATGTCAGAAGAACCAGAAACTCGCTTGACAGCACCGTATCGCTTTACGCGAGAATGGATATTTTAAACGAAGTAAACCCCGATCTTGCAATTTCAATACACCATAACTCAGTAAATTCAAACGCAAACGCGCTTAAAGCAAACGGATTTCTCGCGCTGTACTCCAATAACAGCGGAGTTCTGCTTGCCAAAACCGTGTCGCGCACCGTCTGCAGACAGCTCAACAGATATGAGAGAACTCCGTCGTATCAGCAGCTTGCCGTTGCAAGAAACCACCGTTTCCCGTCGGCGCTGTTTGAAATGAGCTTTATATCAAATATTGAAGAATATCAGTGGACTGTAACACCCGGAAATTATGACCGTTCGGCGGCCGCCGTCGTTTCGGGAGTCCTCGATTATTACCGTGCGCAGGAGGCATACCTTGAGTATTAAAAAAGAGTCGGCAAAGGCAAAAAAAGCGCGCTTTGAAAAGATAAACGCCTATCTTGAGCAAAAATATCCCGATGCCGCGTGCTCTCTGGAATATAAAAACGATCCGTGGAAACTGCTTGTAATGGCAAGACTTTCGGCACAGTGTACCGACGCGAGAGTGAATATTGTTTCTGAGGAGCTGTTCAGGGTTTTTCCCGATGTGTACGCTTTTGAAAAAGCGGATATACCCGATATAGAAAAAATAATATATCCGTGCGGACTTTATCACACAAAGGCTAAAAGCATAAAGGAAATGAGCGTGCGTATAGTAAACGGTTTCGGCGGAAAAGTTCCGGATACGTATGAGGAGCTAATGTCGCTGCCGGGCGTCGGAAGCAAGATAGCAAATCTCATGCTCGGAGACGTTTTCGGCAAAGGCGGAATTGTCGCGGATACTCACTGTATAAGAATTTCAAACAGGCTCGGACTTGCCGCGTCGAAAAATCAGTCTGCGGTCGAAAGATCTCTCGGAGAAATAGTGCCGAACCATTTGCAGAGCGACTTTTGCCACAGACTTGTAATGTTCGGCAGAGAAGTCTGCACAGCGCGAAATCCCGACTGCGAAAACTGCGGTATATCTGAGCTTTGTCCGAAAATCAAATAAAGACAGCGATAGTTTTGAGATAAAGCCGGTAAAAACGTAAAATGTCAAAAAAAGACCCTCCTATAAAAACTTTCATAGGAGGTTTTGTTATGCCTGAAGAATTCAGACTCTAAATGCAGGCGTAAATGTCGTTTGCAAAGTATTTGCCGAAAATGTATACCGGCACTGCCGACCAGCCGTGACACAGACTGCCTGCCTTTGAGAAGTCGTCCGCACCCTTGTCGGTTTCCCAAAACGTGTCCGCACCGCGCTTTATCATGTTTCCCCAGCGCTTTTCTATTTCATTAAGTACGGCTTTCTTTCCGTTTTCGGCTTTTAATAATACCTCGTATCTGAAGATCGTCATGCTTAGCGAATCCGAAAGCAGCTCCGTACCGGTCATGGATTTTATTACCGTTTCGGTAAGATCTTTCGGAACCGCACCGCAGTACAGCATAAGCGACTGAGTAAGTACGTGCCGAGCCTTTTTGTCGCCGAGCCTTGTTATGTAAGCGCCGCTGTTCTTGTCAAAGAATGCCTTGTGCGTATTTTGAGCCAGTTTTTCTGCGGCGTTTTGGTATTTTTCACCGTCAAGACCGATAAGGCCGAGAATTTTTGAATAGCACATGAGCGCGTCGCTCACAAAGGCGCATAACGGCGATTCGTACAGCTTTTCATCATTGCCGTAGCGTTCGTGTCCTTCAAGACCGTTCTGCCACTCGTAGAAATTCCAGTGGTCGTTTCCTGTATAAAGCGGAATAAGCCCGGTTTCGTCAATGCGGCTTATAAATCCGTCGGCTATCTTTCCGATTACGCGCATAAAATCACTGTCAAAGCTCTTATCTCCGGAATACAGTATATATTCATATACCTGACGTAAGAAAACCGCGGTAAAGCCCGGAATGGTAATGGGTTCGCGCCCCGGAGAACAAAGCTCAAGCAGACCGTCGCTCTCTCTGTACGAATGAGACATCAGTACAAGAGCCGCCTTTGCGAATTCAAATTCTCCGAAAGCATAATATCCGCATAGCATCTGAACGCGGCTGTCCATAGCATACAGCGCCTGTTCGCGCCACGGGCAGTCCTCGTAATGCTCGTGCATGCAAAGTCTGAGCGTTTTTACTCCGACGTTGTATATCATCTTGTGAAGTCCGTCCGTAACGGGGCAGGGCAAAATGTTCAGAGGATAGTCCGACGGTCTTATGCCGGCACGGATAATTTCCGCCGAACGGGAATAGACGTGTATCTGTAAAAATCTGAGTCCTATTCTCTGATACGGATAGAAAAATTCGTTAAGTCCGGGCTTTGCAACGTATCTGAAACAGAAATTTCTCGAACCGAGCCTGCTTCTCACTCTCATATCGTCGCAGTGCTCGCCGTAGCCTATGAGAATTTCGGCTTTTTCGGGAACGTTTATGCACAGATCCAAAAATCCCGCACTCTCACCGCCGAGGTCAAAGATAAAATAACAGCCGTCGGCATTGTCGTTTTCAGACAGTTCGGCTTTGAAACCGTTTTCGGTGCGTTTTATAAAGCTGTCGTCGCGCGATGAAAGAAAAGCCGCGTACATTCTGTCGGCTTTGGGCGCGTCTTTGATATTGTCGGAAAATACGCCTTTTGCCGTAAGCTTTCCTGTCTGCGGCGCACCTATTTTCAGCTTTTTTATGGGACGCATTGCAAAATCGCGGCTCTTTTCGATTTCAATGCTTTTTCGGAATTCATAAGGATCGGATGTTTCGTCGTATTCGGCATTGAACCCTAACTGACCTGACAGCTTTTCCTTTTTGTCAAGAAATCCGAAAGCACGTGATGAAAGTATGTCCGCGCCGCTGAAAAGAATTTCATCTTTGTTTTGCGTCAGCGTAAATATAATGCCGGGAACGCCCTTCGAGCGCGTCGAAAAATTCTCGCCGCATACGTAGTGACCTATTTCAATGGTGTTGTTTCCCGTTTTGCAAAAATCAGTTATGTCAAGCACGTCGTAAAACGGGTGAAAATCATAGTCCTCATACTGACCGCAGTCGGCAAAAACGCCGTTTACCGTGACCGAATATGTCGTGAACGCGCTAATGTATAAAAGTACGTTTTCGCAAAGCTGTATGTCAAAATCCGCTTTGTAGGTGAAAAATCCGTGTACGGTGTTTTCGTCACAGTCTTTCGCGGTAATCCACTTTGCATTTTCAAATATTTTTTTCATTGTCTTTACACTCTCCCCTGAAATTGTACCGTGTTTTGGAATTATAGCACTTTACGGCGCATATGTCAATGAATTTCAAATAATTCCGTTGTACTTTTCGGCGCACATATGCCTGTATTTCATGGGCGGCATTCCGACAGCGCGGTTGAAACAGTCTGTAAAATATTGCTGACAGCCGAAGCCGCAGCTTTCCGCGATTTCCGTCATGCCGTAGCGCGTTGACCATAGCATTTGCTTTGCCGCGTTTATTCTTACCGTCACAAGATACTCATGCGCCGTGATGCCGAACGCTTTTTTGAAAACAAACCGGAATCGCGATTCGCTCATTGATATGTGTTTTGCTATGTCGGCTGACGAAATGTGTCCGCGGTAATTCTGCTCTATATATATCTTCGCTTTTTCCATTACGGGGTAGCTGAAATTCGTACCGCGTTTTACGTGTTCGGCGTCGTCCGCAATTTCGCTTAAGATCATGAGAAACAGACCGCCGTAATATATTTTGTCGGTGTCCTGTTCGCTTAAAAGTATGAGTTTTTTTAACTTTTCCTTAATGCTGTCGCCGTGCAGAGAGAAAAAGTATTCCGGAAGCGACGAAAGCCTTTTCGCAATAAGACCGCCGCACTCAAATTTCAAAAACAGGGTTTTGAACGGCAGCAGACTGTTTCTTTTCTGTCCGGCACGCGCTATAAGAATGTGATCCTTTTTCACGGGTATCTCTTTTCCGTCAAGATACGTAAAAAGCCCGTCCTCAATGTAATATTCTATCTCAAACCCCGTGCATATGCGTTCGGGAGATGTTTTCAGCGTGCCGAACTCGGAGCAGTCAAAATATCCGCAGTTAATTTTTTCGGGAAGAAGAAGATTTTCCATATACTCACCTCAGTCGGAAATCTTAAAAAATCAGTCGGTTTGTATCTATACGCCGTACTTTTATTATTGTACACTGTTTCTATCAAAAAGTAAAGGACTGATTTTGTGGAATCCGTAAAAATAAGCGTGGTTAAAACTGTAATACCGACATATCCCGAACCTGCCGCCGAGGAACTTCCGATGTTTGCCGAAAACAGGGTTCATCAGAGAACATGCGGAAATCCGTATCCCAATAAAGTCGTGCTTGCCGTAAACCGCAGGGAAAAGGTGGATAAGGAATACGACGTTGTTGTGCTTGAAAACGAATATCTTAAAATTGAAATTCTGCCCGAAATAGGAGGACGCATATATTCCGCGCTTGATAAGACGACGGGATATGATTTTTTCTATAAGCAGCACGTAATAAAGCCCGCGCTTATAGGAGCGCTCGGCTCGTGGATATCGGGCGGCGTGGAATTCAACTGGCCCTTTCATCACAGAGCGTCGGGATTTATGCCCTGCGATTATATGACAGAAACACTGCCCGACGGGAGCGCCGTGTGCCGCCTTTCCGAGTATGATCCTACCGACGGCATGAAGGGTATGGTAAGCATAATTCTGCGCCCCGGTGAAAAGCGCTTTGAAACTGCGGTAAGACTGTATAACCGCACAAATACGCCGCGTTCGTTTCTGTGGTGGGAGAATGCCGCGGTGCCTGTGCATGAAAAATACCGTATTTTCTTTCCCGAAGACGTTACATATGTCAACTTCCACTATCTGAAGTCGCGTATGCCGTACCCGACGGCAGGTGAGACGGTCTACAACGGAATACCCATGAAAGAGCCGCGTGACATATCGTGGCACAAAAACACCGTCAATGCTACAAGCTACTTTGCGTGCGCGTCGGACTATGACTTTTTCGGAGGCTACGATTACGCCAAAGAGTGCGGAGTCGTGCATATAGGCGACCATAATATTTCGCCCGGAAAGAAAATGTTCACATGGGGATACGGCGACCTTTCAAAGTGCTGGGAAAACGCGCTTACCGATACCGACGGACAGTACGCCGAGCTTATGGCAGGCTCGTATTCGGATAATCAGCCGAATTTTTCGTGGCTTGACGCATACGAAACAAAGTGCTTTTCGGAATACTGGTATCCAGTGTCTAAAATCGGTTCTCCGAATTTTGCAAACCTTGACGCGGCTTTCAGACTTGACCGCGAAGAAGAAAAAATGTATGTTCAGTCAACAAAGACGTTCGGCAATGTAAAAATCACGCTGTACGACGGTGAAAAAACGTATTTTGAAACGCACTGCACGCTGACTCCCGATAAATGCCTTGATTTTGACGTCGGCAATATACCCGAGGGCGCGGCAGCCGAGATAAAAGACGGCGACGGACAGATAATCGCGTTCTACACTTTCCGTAAGCACGATAAATTCAAGTGCCCCGAAACAATTCCCGATATGCCTGAGGCTGCGACTATGGACAGCGCCGAACAGCTTTATCTTGCCGGCGTTCATGTAAATCAGTACCGTGATCCTGTGGTGAGTCCCGACGTGTACTGGAGAAAAGCTCTCGAACGCGACATAAATCACATTCCGTCGCTAATAGAACTTGCAAGATTTGAATATCTGCATATGAATTACGAAAACGCGCTTGAATACGCAGAGAAAGCCGTGAAAAATCTAAGCCTTTTCAATACGCGCCATAAGAGCGGAGAGGCGTACTACGTTTATGCGCAGATTCTGGAGGCTTCGGGCAGATATAAAGAGGCATATGATTTTTATTATAAATCTGCTTGGTGCGCGGACAGCGTGTCAAAGGCAATGACGAGAATTTCAATGCTCGATATAAGAAATTCCGATTATGAAAAAGCATACGAACACGCGTCCCATGCGTTGAAATACGGTACCGATAACAGAGACGCCATGTTCGTGATTGTGACTGCCGCAAAAAAGCTCGGAAAAGATGCGGACGGTTTTGTTAACGAAAGTCTGAAGTCCGATCCGCTCGACCACCTTATGAGATTTGCCGCGAAAAGCAAAGATTTCTGCGATATTCTTGACAGCGATCCGTTTCGCACAAGTCTTGTTCTGCTCGAAACGCTTGATTCCTGCGGACTTTACGGCGACGCCGTGACGCTGCTTTGCGAAATCGAAAAGCACAAAAAGGACAACATGGCGGCAATGCTTTATTATCTGCGCGCATACTTCAAGAATCTGTGCGGAAAAGAGTTTGATGACGATCTTGAACTTGCAAAAAACGCAAAGACCGGGCATTTTTATCCGTCGCTTGCAATCGAGCGCTGTGCACTTGAATTTGCGGTAAAAAATAAAAATTCGGCGCACGCAAAAATGCTTCTCGGTTGTCTTTTGTACGGCAAAAAACATTATTCCGACGCGGCAAGCCTCTGGGAACAGTGCGGTGATGTAATTTCTCTGAGAAACCTTGCCGTCGCATACTTCAGCCATCTCGGAAGGAAAGACGGGGCGCTCGCACTTATGAAAAAGGCGTGCGAAACAGACAAAGACAGCGCGCAGCTTAAATACGAGACTGCCGTGCTTATGGATATGCTCACAACAGCGCCCGAAATAAAAGCCGAATTTCTAGAAAACCACCCGTTTGACCGCGATGATTATTTTGTTGAGCTGTCAAAGGCTTACAATCAGATGTTCAGACCCGAAAAGGCTTTAGAAGTGCTGCAAAGCAGACGCTTTATACCCTGCGAGGGCGGAGAATACGCGATAGCGGACGAGTATATTTTTGCGCATCTGGTGCTCGGAAAACAAAAGCTTGATAACGGAGACTGTAAAGGCGCGCTTGAAATGTTCAGAGCCGGACAGACCTTTCCCAAAACACTCGGCGCCGGAATATGGAACCATTGCAAGCTGATACCCTTGCGTTATCATGAGGCGCTTTGCCTTGAAAAAATCGGAAACCGGAGCAAAGCAAATGAAATATTTGAATACATCGCAAATACCGAGGTCGAATATTTCAGCAATATAAACTTAAAGGAACTGCCTTATTTCAAAGCTAAAAGCCTTATGCATCTCGGAAATACGCTTGCCGCGGATAAAATTATAACAAAGTGCCGCCGTGAATGGGAAAAGACGGACAAGGTCACGGATAACGGATATTTCTGCACGACGCCGTTCTTTATAAGCTTTGTAGACGACGCAAAAAGACAAAGACGCGCACAGCATCTCTATCTCAATTCGCTTATTCTCGACCTTACCGGAGAACCCGTCAAGGCGAAAGAATTTCTCGCCGAAAGCTGTAAACTCAAAAACGAAAATCTAACAGCGCTTTTCTTTGAAAAGTACGGCTTTGTAAAATAAAACATAATTCAATATCCTTGATTGCCGCTTTTGTTTTTATAACAGAGGCGGCTTTTTTGCGCTGTGCCAAAAAATAATTTTAAAACACTTTACTTTTGTAAAGTAATTTGCTATAATAATATAATAATGAGAAAATGAAAGGGACGCAAAGCGTCTTGGTGATAAAATGAACGAGAAACTGAAAAGTCCGCTTGTCAATAACCTTTTCCGTGCGGTGCTTTCGCTTGAGAGCATAGAGGAGTGCTACGACTTTTTCGAGGATCTTTGCACGGTTGCCGAAATTAACGAGATGGCAAAGAGAATTGCCGCGGCGCATATGCTTTCGGAAGGAAGAAAATACACCGAAATTGCTGAAGATACCGGACTTTCGACCGCAACGATAAGCCGAGTAAACCGTTGTCTGAAATACGGCAGCGACGGATACGCAAGGGCGCTTTCGAGGATAGAATATGAGAAATGAGAGCTACGGGAAATACCTGTCGGAGGTATACGACGTTTTTAACGCGGATTTAGACTATAAGGCATGGGCGGATTTTCTTGAAAAATGCTTTGAAAAATACGCCTGCACCGAGGTAAAGCATATAAACGAAATTGCCTGCGGAACGGGAAGTATGTCTGTCGAACTCTCAAAGAGAGGATATACGCTTACCTGCTCCGACCTTTCCGACGAAATGCTGTGCCTTGCCGACGCAAAGGCAAGAAATAACGGCTGCCGCAATATTGTTTTTGCAAATCAGGATATGAGAAGCTTTTCGGACTCGGTAAAGGCGCAGGGCGTTATCTGCCTGCTTGACAGCGTCAACTGCCTGACCTCTCCCAAAGACGTAAAGGCTTGTTTTGAAAGCGCGGCTGCGGTGCTCGACGACGGCGGAGTTTTTTTGTTTGACGTTAATTCAAAATATAAATTCGAGAACGTGTACTCTGATAACGCCTTTGTGCTTGAAGACGAGGGCATTGTCTGCGCATGGCAGAATTTTTATAACGAAAAGAATAAGATATGCGACTTTTATCTGACTTTCTTTATCGAAAACAGTGACGGAACGTACAGCCGCCATGACGAAGAAGTAAGAGAGCGTATGTATACCGAAAAGCAGATAAGAAAATATCTTTCGGAAAGCGGATTTGAAACAGCCGGAGTATTTTCGGATTTCGATTTCGGCAAAGCCGACGAAAATAAGGACGAAAGACTGTATTTTGCCGCAGTGAAAAAGCAAAGCGGCGCGGAGTAAAACAGATGAAATATGACGTTATAACGCGTGCGATGACAAGGGACGGAAACGCGCGCATAATCATGATAAATTCAAAGAATACCGTAAACGAGGCTATAAGAATACACCACACCGCACCTACTGCAAGCGCGGCGCTCGGAAGAACGCTTACAGCCGCGTCCATGATAGGCGTAATGCTTAAAGATAAGACCGACAGCGTAACGCTTACTTTCAACGGAAACGGCTCTGCCGGAAAAATACTTGCCGTAAGCGACTATTACGGAAATACACGCGGTTTTATCCAGAACCCGTGCGCGGATCTGCCGCTTAATTCAAAGGGCAAGCTTGACGTTTCGGGAATTGTCGGCAAAGGAACGTTAAGCGTGGTAAGAGATACCGGAGAGGGTCAGCCGTTTGTCGGGCTTGTGCCGATAGTTTCGGGAGAGATTGCGGAGGATATAACCAATTACTTTGCCGAAAGCGAGCAGATACCGACGGTCTGCGCACTGGGCGTGCTTGTGGGAACGGATAAGATGTGCGCGTCCGCGGGCGGATTTATGATACAGCTTTTGCCGGGTGCTGACGAGGCGTTTATCGAAAAAATCGAAAAAAGACTTCCGCTTATACCTCCCGTGTCGAGAATGTTTTCGTCGGGAGAGGAAAACGGACAGTATATCGCAAATATTCTCGGAGATATAGAATTCGACATTTTCGACGAATCCGAGGTTTCGTATAAGTGTTACTGTTCGCGCGATAAAGTCGAGAGAGCACTGCTTTCAATGGGCAAAAACGAACTTCAGAGCATGATAGACGAGGATAAGGACACAGAGGTTTCGTGCCAGTTCTGCGATAAAATATATAAGTTTTCAAAGAATGACCTTATTCATCTGAGTAAACAAAGGTAAAACACATTTATGAGTATAAACGCAAATAACGAAAATACGGCGGATATTAAAAATCAGGATAAGTATGCCGACAGAGTGCGCGCAATAACGTCGCAGATGTCGCTCAACAAGGGCGGAAAGCCAAAGGTGTGCGTTGTAACTTTCGGCTGTCAGCAAAACGAGGCGGACAGCGAAAAGATCATGGGTTCGGCAAAGGAACTCGGCTATGAGAAAACGGCGTTACAGGACGACGCCGACCTTATAATTTTCAATACCTGCGCCGTAAGAGAACACGCAGAGCTTAAAGCGCTCTCCAAAACCGGGCAGCTAAAGCACTTAAAAGACAAAAACCCCGATTTGCTTGTAGGTCTGTGGGGCTGCATGGTAAATCAGGAGAGCAGGATAGAGGATATAAAGCATAAATACCCTTACGTCGATTTCGTAGCCGGAACAAATATGCTCCACAGGCTTCCCGAAATACTCTGCGACGTAATGGTAAACAAAAGACGCAGATACTACGTCGATTCTCAAGACGTAAGCGTGGTCGAGGGCGTTCCGACGCAGCGTTCAAGCAGCATAAAAGCGCTTGTTTCGATAATGTACGGCTGCGATAATTTCTGCACTTACTGTATCGTGCCGTATGTGCGCGGCAGGGAACGCAGCAGAAAGCCCGACGATATAATTTCCGAAGTAAAAGAGCTTGTTGCCGGCGGCTGCAAAGATATAACGCTGCTCGGTCAGAACGTAAATTCCTACGGCAAGGGACTTGACGGAGAGGATAAGTGTACATTTCCGGAACTGCTTGAGAGAATAGCAAACCTTGACGGCGATTTTGTTCTGCGGTTTATGACGTCCCACCCCAAGGACGCCTCCGATGAACTTGTGCGCGTTATACGCGATAATCCTAAGATAGAGCGCCATTTTCATCTTCCTCTGCAATCGGGCGACGACAGGGTGCTTAAAGCGATGAACCGTAAATATACGGCGCAGAAGTATCTTGAAATTGCCGAAAAGCTCAAAAGCATACCCGATATGCTGCTTACCACCGATATAATCGTAGGTTTTCCGTCAGAAACAGACGAAGAATTTGAAAATACGCTGAAGCTTGTCGAAAAAGTAAACTTTGACGCCGTATTTTCCTTTATATATTCTCCGCGTCCGGGAACGCCTGCGGCAAAACTTGAAGATCCGACGCCGTATGAGCAAAAAACAAAGCGTATGTCGGAACTTTTAGGACTTCAGCGAGAGAATGTTCTCAAAATAAACCAAAGCTTTGTCGGAAAGACAGTCCGCGTGCTGTGCGAAACAAAGCAAAACGAAAAGGGATTATTTACCGGAAGAACTTCGTCATTTAAGCTCGTAAAATTCGAGTCGGAGGATAAAAATATATACGGTAAGTTTGTAAACTTAAAAATAACCGGTTTCAGCGAGTCGTGCATTTCGGGAAACGCGGTTTCTGAATGATATTTTAAGGAGAAAAAACATGGAAATAATAAATCTTGCGAGAAAACTGGGCGAAGAACTCGCCGCAAGCGACGAATATAAGAATTTCTGCACCACGCGTGACAAGTGCCGCGAAAACACCGCTCTTAAAGTAAAGCTTGACGAATTCAAGGTTCAGAAAAGCATACTCGATGTTGAAAAGGAAAAGGACGACGACGAGCGCGACGAGGGCTTTGTGGACGCAGTGTCCGTAAGAGTGGAGGAGCTTTATAACGAGATAACAAACGATCCCGATATGAAAGCCTATAATAAAGCAGAGGAAGACCTCAATCTTCTCATGACCGCGATAAATATGACGATAACCTCATATATAAGCCCCGAAAGCCTTTCGGGAAAATACGGCGAAGGCGACGGAGACTTTGACGGAGACGACGGCTGTACCCATAATTGCAGCACCTGCCATGGCTGTCACTGAACAAAAATAAAGACACTTATAATTTTTTACCCGGAGGCCGCAAATGCCATATACGCCAATGATGCTCCAGTACCTTGAGGTAAAGGAGAAATATAAAAACGAAATACTGTTTTACAGACTCGGCGACTTTTACGAGATGTTTTTCGACGACGCCGTTACCGTTTCGCGCGAGCTTGAACTTACGCTTACGGGAAAAAGCTGCGGCACCGAAGAAAGAGCGCCCATGTGCGGAGTGCCGTTTCACAGCGCGGAAACATATATCGCGCGCCTTGTAAAAAAAGGCTATACCGTCGTAGTCTGCGAACAGATGGAAGATCCGGCGACGGCAAAGGGACTTGTAAAACGCGACGTTGTGCGCATAATCACACCCGGAACAGTAACCGAGAGCGTAATGCTTACTGAGGGAAAGAATAACTATCTCTGCGCGCTCTACATTTCGGGTACGTGCGCGGGCATCTGCTTTGCCGATATATCGACAGCAAAGGTGTACGTTACGCAGATAAACGACGGCGACGTAAATAACCGCATAATAAACGAGCTTGCAACGTATCTGCCGAGTGAGATTATAACAAATGCCGACAGAACCGGCGTAAAGGAAATATTCGAGTACGCAAGAGACCGTATAGGCAGCGTTTATAACGATGCGTCAAAGAATCTTTTTTCGGGCGACGCCTACGGCGAACTCTGCACGCATTTCGGAAAAGACCAGCTCGATAAGGCGCTGCTTTACGAGAACAGTCCCGGAACACGTGCGCTTTGCGCGATAATGCGCTATATTGCGCAGACGCAGAAGGTAGACCTTGCGTATATAGATAAGATAAACAGCTACGATTCGGGCGTGTATCTCGGAATAGACGTAAATACAAGACGCAGCCTTGAACTGTGCGAGACCATGAGAACGCGCGAAAAACGCGGTTCTTTGCTGTGGGTGCTGGATAAGACCAAGACGGCAATGGGCGCAAGACTTCTCCGCAAGTGGGTCGAACAGCCGCTTGTCGGCGTAAACGAAATACTTGCAAGACAGAACGCCGTAACCGAACTTTTTGATAATTTCATAGCCAAAGAGGAGCTGCAAAGACTGCTGTCCGAAATAAATGACCTTGAACGCCTTATGACAAGGGTTGTTTTCAATACCACAAACGGCAAGGACATGAAAGCCATAGAGCAGTCGGTAAACGCGCTGGTTCCTATCAAAAAGCAGCTTGCGGAATTTCGCGGCGCGGAGCTTAAAGCCTGCGAAGAAAACCTTGACACGCTTGAAGATATAGGCGAATATATTTCAAATGCAATAGTAGACGATCCGCCGTTTTCGGTAAGAGAGGGCGGAATGATAAAGAAAGGCTTTTCCGAAGAAGCAGACGAACTCCGCAGCATGATGGAGGACGGACATTCGTGGATAGCCAAGATCGAGCAGTCGGAAAAAGAGCTTACCGGAATTAAAAATTTGAAGATCGGCTATAACCGCGTGTTCGGATATTATATCGAGGTAACAAATTCCTTTAAAGATATGGTTCCGGACAGATACGTAAGAAAACAGACGCTCACGGGTGCCGAAAGATACATAACTGACGAACTTAAACAGATGGAGTCAAAGGTTCTCGGGGCAAAGGAAAGACTTGTATCGCTTGAATACGAGATATTCCAGAAACTGCGCGCGTTCGTCGCGGATAATCTTCACAGAGTTCAGAAAACGGCGGCAGTCATAGCAAAGCTTGACGTTTATGTTTCGCTTGCAGACACTGCGAAGAAGAATAATTACGTGTGCCCGGAAGTGGATATGTCGGACGTTCTTGATATAAAAGAGGGCAGACACCCGGTCGTCGAACGCTTTATGAAAAACGAAATGTTTGTGCCGAATGACGCTCATCTCGACGAAAACAGACGCCTGTTACTCATAACAGGTCCGAATATGGCAGGTAAGAGCACGTATATGCGCCAGACCGCACTTATAATCATAATGGCTCAGATAGGCTCATATGTTCCTGCAAAGAGCGCGCGTATAGGCGTTGTTGATAAGATATTCACGCGAATAGGCGCGTCGGACGACCTTTCGGCAGGTCAGTCAACTTTTATGCTTGAAATGTCGGAGTGCGCGTACATACTCAAAAACGCAACAAAAAGAAGCTTTGTCGTGTACGACGAGATAGGCAGGGGAACGTCTACCTATGACGGCATGAGCATAGCGCGCGCAATAGTCGAATATACCGTCAGCAAAAAGCTTTACGCAAAGACAATGTTCGCAACGCATTACCATGAACTCACAGAGCTGAGCGAGGTGTGCAAGGGCGTCGTCAATTATAACGTAGTCGCAAAGAAAAAGGGCGACGAGCTTGTATTTCTGCGCCGCATAGTCGAGGGTGCCGCCGATCAGAGCTACGGAATCGAGGTCGCAAAGCTTGCCGGAGTGCCGAAGGAGATCGTAAAGCGCGCCGACGAAATTCTCGAAGAAATAGAGAGTAAGCACGCCGTGACTCCCGTTGCAAAACAGGTGCCAAAAACTCAGACAGACGGATTCGGAAGTCTGCCGCTTGAGAGCTTTGTCAACGACGAAATATGCGATGAGCTGAAAAAACTCGATATAAATACATTGACGCCGATAGAGGCGCTTTCAAAGCTGTATGAGTTTCATAAAAGGCTGAAAGAGAATTAAAACTTAAAGAGAGGATTTACCAAAATGAGCAAAAAGGATATAGAAGCCAATAACGTCCCGTCGGACAATCAGGTAAAGCAGCATATATATACGGAAACCGCGCCCGACGCAAAGTTTAAGATACTGTTCGCCGGAAATTCCATAACCATACACGATCCCGCGCCCGATATAGGCTGGCACGGAAACTGGGGAATGGCGGCAAGCGCCAAGGAAAAGGACTACGTTCATGTGCTTAAAAGTATGCTTTCGGAAAAGTACGGCGCTTTCAGCATGGGTGTGCTGCAAGCCGCAAAGTGGGAACGCTCTTTCTGGGAGGATAACGCGCTTGAGAACGACGGAATAGAGGCTGCGCGCGATTTTGACGCCGATATAATAGTAATACGTCTCGGTGAAAACGCGCACCCTTTTGCAAAACCCGAACGCGATTTCGGCGCTGCACTCGAAAAGCTTGCGGCGTACCTCAATAAGAGCGGCAAGGCGAGAATAATCATAACCGATATGTTCTGGCAGTCCGAAATACTCGATAATCCCATACGCGAAACTGCGCAAAAGAACGGCTGGACTCTCGTACATATCGGAGATCTCGGCACAGAGGACGAAAATAAGGCGCTCGGACTTTTTGAACATCACGGAGTTGCGATACACCCGGGAGATACCGGTATGAAACATATCGCACAACGTATTTTTGAGGTAATCTGAACGGCATATCTAAAGCGAATTAACATTTTCCGGTATACTTTTAGTGTGCCGGATTTTTTTGCGCAAAAAAGAATGGGCACGGCGTAAAACCGCACCCATTCGCAAATGTTTCGTGTTGTTTTTTATCAGAGATTTGTAACGACGGATATTACAAGCACAATAGCTATAATAACCGGAAGAACGTAGGTCATGTACGGTCTTATCCATTTCGGAACCTTAGCGCCTTCGCCTTCGTTTACTTCGTCAAAATAGTTTTTCCAGCCCCAGCCGAATTTTGCCGTGCAGAATACGACGTAAAGCAGACTTCCTATCGGGAGAATGAGGTTTGAAACCATAAAGTCCTCAAGATCCATGAATCCCTTGCCGAGTACCGTAATGTTGCTCCATACGTTAAGGCTTAGTATGCTGGGCAGCGAGAGCACAAACATAAGCGGAATGTTGATTGCAACGATCTTTGTTCTCTTTAAAGGAGTAAGCTCTATCCAGAACGAAACAATGTTTTCAAATACCGCAATAACCGTCGAGAACGACGCAAATATCATAAAGAGGAAGAACAGCGCGCCGATAATTCTTCCGCCGGGCATTGCGTTGAAGATTGACGAGAGGGTGGTGAAGAGAAATCCCGAACCGACAGTTCCCGCGTCTGCCGTAACGCCGTTGTTGTAGGTAAAGCAGGCAGGGAAGATTATAAGTCCCGACGCGAGCGCAACGAACGTGTCAAGGCATACTATTGTGACGGCCTCGCCGAGAAGTCTCTTTTTCTTGTCGATGTAGCTGCCGAATATCGCAATTGATCCCATGCCTATCGAGAGCGTAAAGAATGCCTGTCCCATTGCCGAGGAGACAACTGTTCCAAGACCTGCCTCCTTTATGTGCTTTACAGACGGAACGAGATAGAATTTAAGTCCTTCGCGCGCGTTCGGCAGAGTGCAGGAATATATTGCAAGTCCTATCATGAGCGCAAAGAGCGCAAGCATCATGACTTTTGTAATTCTTTCAACTCCGTTTTGAAGTCCGAGCGCGCATACGCCAAAACATATGAGTATTACAACGGCGGTTGCCGTCATGACTAAAGGCGTGTTTGTTACCATGTTTCCGAACACTTCGCCGAAAGCCTCCGCACCCGATACCGACTGCATTTCGCCTGTAAGGTATTTTATGAAGTAGATTAACATCCAGCCGGAAATTGTGGTGTAGAACATCATGAGGAGATAGTTTCCGGCAATGCCGAGATACTTCATGAAGTGCCATTTCTGACCTTTCTTTTCAAGAACCTCAAACGAGGACGCAATACTTCTCTGACTGCCTCTGCCGACTGCAAGCTCCGCTGTCATGACGGGAATTCCGAGAAGTATAAGGAACAGTATGTAGATAAGTACGAAAGCGGCACCGCCGTAAGCTCCCGTTGTAATGGGAAAACGGTAGACGTTTCCGAGTCCTATTGCGCAGCCTGCGGATATAAGTATAAATCCGAGACGCGAGGACAGACGATCGCGGTTGTTCATTGTGGTTTTTTCCTTCCTTTATACAAAATATGAATATATTATAACATGAGTTAATCAAAAGGTCAATAGTTTTGTAAAAATCCGTAAAAAACAGTACGTATTCGCCGCACTTTTTGCGTGAATTTAAACATATATTAATAATTTGTGCAGAAATGCTCACGTTATGTCCCGGAAATGCGCATAAAAAACTTGCAGGATTTCTCCTGCAAGTAAAAATCTGATTTTTATGAAAACAAAAGCACTTGAATTGCGGTACAATCTTTGTTTTTAAGCGTTTGCGAAAAGCGATACCGGCTTTGCGCTTTCAAGACTTGCCCAAGCCATAATTTTTACGCTGTCGTGCGGTATGTCGGTTTTTATTGTGAGCGTTTGACCGTTGTAGAGTGCCTGTACAAAGCCCGCAAATTTTCCGCCGTCGTAGAGAGCTGCTATTATGACGCAGGACTCCGGGACGTTTTCTGCGTTTATTACATATTCGGTCTGTCCGCTGTCAGATGTATTTGCATAGGCGTATAAAACGGGTGCGCAGAAGTGAACCGCTATGTTCTGATATGTTCCCACGTTCTCGTCGTATGCGGATATTGCGCTGTTCCACTGCTCCTGTGTGCCGGCAAAGTATATGTCTTTGAGATTATCACATTCGCCAAACGCTGAGTTTCCTATTTTGGTTACGCTTGACGGAATTATCGCATAGCTCAGATTTTTGTTTGCTCTGAAAGTATAAGACTGAATGACGGTAACGCCCTGCGGAACAGATACCGATGTAAGTCCTGCATTTTTGAATGCAAGAGAGTCTATGCTTGTAACGCTCTGCGGAAAGTTTATGGATTTCAGACTTACGCAGAAGGAAAAAGCGGATTGACCTATTTTTGTAAGACTCTGCGGAAGGTTTACGGATTTGAGTTTTACACAGCCGGCAAAAGCGGATTTGCCTATACTTGTAACGCTTTGCGGAAGGTCGGCGGAAACAAGATTTTCACAAGCCGAAAAAACATAATCGTCTATGGTTTCCACGCCGTAGGGAATTGTAATTTCACTTAAATTTTTGCTGTATTCAAATGCTTTTTTTGCGATACTTGTTACACTCTCGGGAATGTTATAGCTTGTTTTTTCTCTTGCTTTCGGATAGATTAAAAGTTCCGTTTTGTCCTTGTTGAAAAGCACACCGTCCCTGTCCGAAGAATAGACCTTGTTGCTGCCGTCAACGGTGAATGATTTGACGCAGTTGCAGTCATCGAACGCGCCGTCGCCTATCGAGATAAGGCTTTGCGGCAAGCTTACACTCTTGATGCCGCCGTTTTTTTCAAAGGCGTTTGCACCGATTTCCGTGACGTTTTCCGGAATTACAAGCTCGGTTATGCCGACACCCATTCTGAATGCGCCGTCGCCTATACTTTTTAAAGTTGACGGCAAAGTAAGATCTCTTAAATTATCTTCCGAAAAGGCATAAGTGCCTATGCTTACGATACCTTCGGAAACGTTGACTGCCGTCAGATTGACGCAGTGGTAAAATGCGCGGTCGGGTATTTGCTGAACCGCACCCGGAATATCTATGCTTTTAATGCCAAAGCAGTCGGCAAAGGCATACTCTCCCATGCTTTTTAAGCTTTCCGGAAGAACGCAGTTTTCCCATAGATTCATACCCTCAAAAGCGTGAGCGCCTATTGTTTCAAGTTTTTTCGGAAGAGTCATGGTTTTAATAAAGCCGTTTTTGTAAAAAGCGTAATCACCGATGCTTTTAACGCTGTCAGGCAGGGGGAATTCTTTGTACGACGGGTAATCGGAAATGTTTGAAAACGCATAGTCGCCGATACTTTCCACCGTGTCGGGAATAGCTATACTGCTTATATAAAAGCAGGATTCAAATGCATGGTTTCCTATGCTTGTAACTCCGCTTTCGATGTTTATAACAAGTTCGTAATTGTTGAACTGATACCACGGCGTTTCTTCATAGCTTTGGTAATCTTTCATTTTTCCGTTTCCGGAGATCGTGAGCGTCCCGTCCGTAAAGGTCCATGTAAGATTTTTGCCGCCGTTTTCCGCACCGCAGGTTCCGTTGTACACAGCCGCAGAAGCGGAAAATGAAAAGAGCAGGGATATAATAAAGGTTATGATGCAGATTTTAAAAATTTTCTTCATGGCCACACTTTCCTTTTTTAAAACGTTTTATTCTGTAATTATTATACAAAATATCAACCGTAATGTCAACACGTATAGGCGCGCTTTTTGGTCATTCTTGCACCATGTTACGACACTTTTCGACAAAATTCGACAAACATATATAGGTGCGCCGCAAATGCGCGTATATGAGCAAAAACAAAAAGATCCGGCAGAAACAAGCTCCGCCGGATAAATATATAATATATTATGAGAAGATTTAGCACCCGGAATGTTTTATATGCTCAAGATATGACCTGACGCCGCAGCGAAAACGTTCAAGTCCGTCGTTCAAAATGCTGCCGGGGCACGCGGTGTTGAGCCTTATAAAGCACTTTCCGCTTTTGCCGTACTGTTCGCCGTGCGAGAGATAAAGCCCCGTCGCGTGCCTGATGTATGCGCAAAGCTCTTTTGAACTTGCCGAAACGCGCGAACAGTCAAGCCACATAAGATATGTGCAGTCGGATTTTACGGCGCGTATTTCGGGTAAGTTCTGAGATAAAAACGCGCATACCGTGTTCTTGTTTTTCTCAATGTATTCGTTTAACTCGTCAAGCCAGTCTTCGCCCTTGTCAAACGCCGCGATTGCCGCAGGAACGGCAAAAACGTTGGGTTCCGCAACCTCGTCGGTGTTGAGCGCACGGTAAATTTTGTGCCGCAGAAAAGGATTTTCGGCATATACCGCAGCCGTCTGTATGCCGGCAATGTTGAACGCTTTTGTCGGGGCAATGCAGGTTATGCTTATGTCGCGGTTTACTTGGTTCACCGACGCAAACGGCACGTATTTTTTGCCGGGAGAGGTAATGTCGCAGTGTATCTCGTCGGAAATTATCGTAACGCCGTGCTTTTTTGCAAGCTCGCCGACTTTTGCAAGCGTCTGTGCGTCCCATATTTTGCCTACGGGGTTCTGCGGGTTGCATAATATCATGAGCGATACCTGCGGATCGGAAAGCTTTTTGTCAAGATCTGCAAGATCCATTTCGTATCCGCCGTCTTTGTATATCAGCGGATTTTCAAGTACGGTGCAGCCGTTGTTCAGTATACTGTTGAAGAATATGTTGTAAACGGGCGTCTGTATAAGCACCTTTTCTCCGGGAGTGGTGAGCTTTCTTACGGCGCTTGAAATTGCGGGAATAACGCCGGTGCAGAAGATAAGCCCCTCTTTTTTCATATCAAAGCAGTGGCGCCTTTTCCACCAGCCGGTGTACGCGCCGTACCATTCGTCGGGAATGACGCCGTAACCGAACACACCGTGCGCGGCTCTTGAAATTATTGCGTCTTTGATTTCTGGCGCGGTTTCAAAATCCATGTCCGCAACCCACATTGGAAGTTCGTTTTCTTTTACGTCCCATTTGAGCGAATTTGTTCCTCTTCTGTCCGTTACCTTGTCAAAATCGTATTTCAAAACGCCGTGCCTCCTTTGATAAACCGCATTTTTACGCGTTTGCCTTATCGCGTACCGTAATTTTTGTAAGCGACGGATCTATCCTGTCCTTTTCGAGTATAAGCTCTCCTATTTCGTCCGCAGTAATGCTGCCCGACGTCGGATTGATCACGCTTTCGACTTTTCCGTTGATGTCTGCCTCGACCTTTGAATACTCAAACGCAAGCGTTGTGTTGAGCAGTGTGCAGTTCTGCATTTTCAGCCCGTCAATGTAGCACATACCTTGCAGACTTTCTATCGTGCAGTTTACAAACATCAGATTTTTTGCGTTCCAGCCGAGATATTCACCCGAAATAAACGAGTCGTAAACCGTGACGTTATCGCTGTTCCAGAAAGCGTCCTTTGAAAGTAAGCGCGAATTTCTGACGGTTGCGTTCTTTACGCCGTCAAACGAATAGTTTCCGTAAAGCGTAAGACCGTTTACCTCCATGTTGTCGCAGTTCATTGCAAAATAGTCGCCCTTTGCGGTCACGTTGCAGAGTTTTGTGTCCGAACAGTGCCAGAGAGTTTCGGCGGCGTTGGGGAAAGATACGTTTTTGAGCGTCAGATCTTTGCATCTGCGGAAGTTTTTCGGTGCCTCTATCGCGCAGTCGGTGACGCTTATTCTGTCCGTGTACCATACTCCCGCGCGCGCCATGTCAAACCACGTCGAGTTTTTTACATCAATGCCGCGGCAGTACCAGAGCGGATATTTCCACTTGAACATACAGCCGTCAATTTCGATGTCCGAACATTCCTTGAGCGGAGATTCTCCGTCGTGGAAAATAGTGTTTTTTACGTAAAGACCGTGCTTGCCGAAAAGCGCGCGTTCTCCGGAAAGCATTTGGTTTTGTATAAGCTCTTTTTCCTTTGTCATAATTTCCTCTTGTAATAATAATTGATTGTCTGATGTTATTATAATATATTGCGTTGTAAAAAGCAAATGCGATCGGTTAAATATTTGTTTCAAACTTTGGTGTTATTGACGAAGTTTCGGTAAATAAAACTTTAAAATATACAAATTGGCTTTTTCTTTCCGAAAGCCGGCACATTTCAGGAAAAAATTCAGATGTGCGGAAAAAAACGGGAGACAATAAATATATTGTTGCTTTTTTGCAATATATGTGATATCCTTTTATAGGAATTGCATATCGGAATAATATGCAAAAAAATTATTTTAACGGTATACGGTAGCAAACACTGAAACGTCTGCGGTCAAATACCCGGAGGAATTATGGATAAATGCTCTAACCCCGGAAAAACACAAACTTTGCCCTGCAAAACGGCTGAAAATACCGCGGAAAATTATTGTTTGGGCACTGACGACAGAAACGGCGGAATATACGGGCGCGACTCGTTTTTTGAAACCGCCGCAGCAATGATTTCGGAAAAGAAACCGGGATACTATATTCTTTCCTGCATAAATATAGATAATTTCAAGGTCATAAACGACCGTTACGGGACGGATATCGGAGATAAGGTTCTGAAATATGTTGCCGAAAGCATAAGCGATGACATGAAAGATATGGGCGGAATATGCGGCAGAATTGCCGGAGACGATTTCGCGCTGCTTTTCCCGGCGGAATACGCAAATTCCGGAAGGCTCGCATTCGGCTACCAAAAAGCAACATCGCCCGACTGTATACCGCAGAAAATGCGCATACGCGTCGGAAGATATACGGTTACAGACCTGTCCGAACCGGTTACTGCGATGTATGACCGCGCAAAGCTTGCGGCAAATTCAATACGCACAAATTACGAAAAAAATATCGAAATGTACAACGATTCTATGCGCGTGGATCTTGTGCATAAGCAGAAGATAGTTGACGATATGCGCGAGTCTCTCGCAAACGGAGAGTTTGAGGCGTGGTTCCAGCCGCAGTATAACCATGCGACGGGTGCGGTCATAGGTGCCGAGGCGCTTGTCAGATGGAAAAAAGACGGAAAATTCATTTCTCCCGCAGAGTTCATTCCGATCTTTGAGCAGAACGGCTTTATATACGAAATGGATAGATATATGTGGGAGCAGGTCTGCATAAAGTTAAGAAACTGGATAGACGAGGGAATTTCTCCGCTTCCCGTTTCCGTCAATATCTCAAGGCGCGATATTCTTCATGGCGATTTTACCGATGTCCTTATGGGGCTGTTGAAAAAATATGATGTTCCCGTAAAGCTTTTCAGAATAGAAATAACAGAGACCGCGTTTGCGGATTCCGAGGAACTTATCAGCGAGAAAGTGGCAGAGCTTATATCGCTGGGTTTTGTTGTGGAGATCGACGACTTCGGAAGCGGATATTCTACGCTCAATACGCTAAAAGACGTCCCGTCGTCGGTTCTGAAACTCGATATGAAGTTTTTTGAGAGCACAAAGAACAGCAGACGCGCCGGAAATATAGTTGAGTCTGTCGTAAGAATGGCAAAATGGCTCGGAATGGCTGTAATTGCCGAAGGCGTGGAACAAAAGGAACAGGCTGACTATCTGAAGTCAATAGGCTGCTATTATATTCAGGGATTTTATTACGCAAAGCCCATGCCTGCCGAAGATTATGAAAAAATGCTCGAAAACTGTTCAAAAGAGCAGGAACTTTCAAGGCTGAAAACAATAGAAAATCATAATCATAATGAGTTTTGGAATCCGAATTCAATGGAAACGCTCATTTTCAACAGTTATGTCGGCGGCGCCTGCATTTTCGAATATAATAACGGCGCAACCGAAGTGCTGTGCATAAACGACCGTTACTGCAAGGAGTTCGGAGGAATAATTCCCGAAGGAACGGAGATTTCCGACGTCGGAATTTCAAGATATATAATTCCCGCCGACAGGGATAAGTTTTTTAAGACCTTAAAGCTTGCCGCAGACGCCGATAAGGAGCAGACCTGTGAGGTAAGAGCGTGCGGAAACGGCAAAAACGAATACCTAAGAGTTACCGTGAGAGTAATAGCAAGAACCGACGAAAGGCAGCTCTTTTATGCGGTTGTTGTCAATACCACCGAACTTCATGAGGCTCAGGCAAATGAACGAAACGCATCAAAACAGCTCAACACCATTGTTGACAGTATAAACGGCAGCGTAATAGTGTCGCTTTACCACGCCTTTGACGATATTGATATTATTTATCTCAACGACGGTTTCTATTCGATGTTCGGATATACAAAAGAGCAGTACGAAACCGAAGTCGCGTTTATAAACGATCTCATTTTGCCCGATGACCGCGCATATGCTTCCCAAATGGCGGAAAAAGTAAATAATACGCATAAATCGCTGACATATGAATACCGCTGCCGCAAACGTGACGGCAGCATAATCTGGGTTCAGATGACAAATTCGCTTATACCGCTTGACGGCATTTCGGATAAAGTTCTTCTCGGGGTGGCAACGGATATAACTTCTCAGAAACTTCTCGTGCAGAAAGAAGCCGAAATAAGCGATAAACTCGGAGCAGTCCTCAATACCGCAGAAAACGGAATAACCGCGGCAACCGTCGAAAACGGGAAGGTTTCGTTTATTATAGCGAACGATAAGTTTTATGAGATACACGGCTTACCCAAAGGACGCGCGGAAGATATATCAATTGAAGTATTGAAAGGACTTACTCATGACAGCGACAAAAAGCTTGTAAGAGAAAAGATCAAAGACGCGTTCGCAAACGGTAAGAAACTTGATATAGTTTACAGAATAGTCCGTCCCGACGGAAATACAGTCTGGTTAAAGACGATAAGCGCGACGACAAATATATCAGGAATTTCAAAGCCTGTATATGTCACGGTATTTTCGGACGTTTCCGACGAAATAAACGCGTACGGCAGACTGAAATTCTTAAATGATTCCGCACATGAAATTCTCGCTCAGCACGATACCGATATGGCAATACAGCATACTCTTATGAAAATGCTTGATTATTTCGTAGCAAACCGCGCATATGTGTTCGAGTTTGATTATTCGGACGGCACTACAAGCAATACATATGAAGTGTGCGCACCGGGTATTGAAAAAGAAATTGACCTTTTAAAGAAAATACCTGTCAGTACCGTTGACTGCTGGATAGAAATGTTTAAAAGAAAGGGATATTTGGCGATAGACAATGTTCATAAAATGGAAAACGACGATAAACTGAGAAAAATACTTCTCATGCAGAATATAGAGTCTATTATCGTCTCGCCCTTGAAACGCGACGGCGAGCTTGTGGGATTTGTCGGCGTCGATAATCCTTCCAATGATGTAAACGGAGTGCAGTATCTCGCGGCTCTCGGAGATTATATTGCGGTGCTTATAACGAGGCGCGACTTGTCTGCGAAAATTGAAGAAGAACGTAAGCTTTCCGAAGAACTGCTGGATAATATTCCGTGCGGCGCGGTGCTTTATGAGTATGACGGAAAGAATATCACCGCCATACATCTCAATAAACGCTATAAGCAGATGACGGGGCGTCCGGAATACAGCCCGCGCTCAATAAGCGCACCGGTCGAGTTTGTACATCCCGACGACAGAGAAAACTTTGTCTACGATGTTATCAACGACGCTATCGTTCACAATAAATCCGCACAATGCAGCCTTCGTATAATGTGCGGAGACGGGCAGTACCGCAGCTTTGAAGTCGACGCGAACATAAAGAAAAGATCTGACGGGAAATATCTTATATACGCTACATTTAAATAATAAACATAAAATAAAACCGCACCGTTTTGCGGTCGCTGATAACGGAGGAAAACAAAATGGGACTTGCCGAATTATTCGTACTTGCCGTCGTGCTTTCGATGGACGCGTTTGCCGTGTCTGTCTGTAAGGGGCTTGCACTGAAAAACATAAAGCTGAAAAACGCGCTTTGGGTAGGACTCTGGTTCGGCGCATTTCAGGCGATAATGCCGCTTATCGGTTTCTTTTTGGGCGTAAGCTTTAAAGGCATAGTCGAGGCGTTTGCTCCCTGGATAGCATTTGCGCTGCTTGCCCTTATCGGCGTAAATATGGTAAGAGAGGCTCTCGGAGAAGAGGAAAAGGCTGATGCGGGACTCGGCGTAAAGGAAATGTTTCTGCTTGCTGTTGCGACAAGCATAGACGCACTTGCCGTAGGAGTTTCTTTCGCAATGATGGGAAACGTAAACATCGCATATGCCGTTACTTTTATCGGCTGCGTTACATTTGTGCTTTCCGCACTCGGAGTAAAAGTCGGCAGCGTGTTCGGAACGAGATATAATAAACGCGCGCAGATTACGGGAGGCGTTGTTCTCGTGCTGCTCGGACTTAAGATCATTCTCGAACACTTCGGGGTTATTTGAAAATATATGATTTTGCCGTATTTGTATTATTTTTTGTGCCGGAGTTGTTTCCGGCACTTTTTTTGTGAAATTCGGGCGAGAAATGAGTTGATAATCCAAGTCACGGTAAAAATTGTGCAAAATGCTGTTTTTTGTTGTATAAAGTGACGATGTTGGCATAACGGTATTGAAAAAACGCAGGCAAAATGGTAATATAACATTGTTTAAAATTTGTATTTGTTATGTATTATTTATGTATTATCGGTTCTCTGAACCTGTAATAAATACCAACAAGGAGAGAGTGGATAAATGAAACTCAAAAAACTCGGCGGAGTAATAGCAGGCTCTGCAATAGCTGCCGCTTTGTGCCTTTCTTCGTCCGCACAGTTTGCAAAAACGCTTAAACTTGCAGACGGACAGTTCAAAGACGTGAAGAACGATGCTTGGTATGCGTCCGAAGTAAAGAACGCATATGAGCTCGGCTTTATGAACGGCACGGCAGCCGACAGCTTTTCACCCGACGGGAGCGTTACCGTTGCCCAGGGAATCACCATGGCGGCACGTGTTCACGCACTCAACAACGGCAAGGAAGTTCCCGCAAACAGCACGACCGGAAACTGGTATGACAATGCCGTAAAGTATGCGCTTGAAAACGGTATTATATCCGAAGGTCAGTTCGACAGCTACACAAGAGACGCAAAGCGTTACGAAGTAGCCGAACTTTTCTATTCGGCAATGCCGGCAGACGCCTATAAGGCGATAAACACCGTATATTCCATACCCGACGTATCAAATGCGTCCGATTATTCGGATATGCTGCTTGTAATGTACAACGCAGGCATAGTAATGGGTTCTGACGAATACGGCAACTTCTATCCGGAAAACAACATAAAAAGAAGCGAGTGCGCGGCAATCATCAACCGTGTTGCACTTCCCGAAAACAGACTTCATAAGACGCTCAAGCATGACCGCTCCGACGACGCGTATACGCTCTGCTATAACGAGATGTATGCCGGATATAAGGAAGGTATAAACTCAGGCTGGGTTCTTGATAACCGCGGCGGAGCTCCCAGATTCTCCATTGACGGCGGATACGGCGCACTCAACGATGTAAGCACGGAATTCGGTACGGCAATGATCCGTGAATTCAACCCTGTATACTCCGGCAGAATCGTAACCGAAGCTGCATACAGCGTAAAGGGCGACGGCGTATTCCTTGAATTCAGAGACGTAAACGATAAGCCTACCTACCAGATAAAGACGGTAGACGGCGCGTGGAAGATTCTCGGTAAAGACGGGAAATATACCACAATTCTTGAAAATGCATTCGGCGAAACCGGAGCTAAGAGCTTTAATTTCAGAATTGTGACCGACCTCAATACCGGAAAGAGCACGACTTATATCAATAATAAAGACTGCGGTACATATCCGCTGCTTTCCGACAGCGTTCTCAACTTCAGATTCGCAACAGATGAAAAGTCTACCGGCGCAATCTCCGGTTCAAGGATTAATATTGTCGTAAACTACGGAGCATATGAGGACTTTACGTTCTTCGGCCCCGAAAAAATATACGGCTGGAATGCAACCGAGGGTGCAAAGCTTGCAAGCGGAGAACTCACTCTTGCTGAAAATTCTTCGGCTGTAAAGAACTTTGATAAGATCGGCGGCAAGGTTGTCGGCGAGACCTATTTCATTCTTCCCGACGGCGGAGAATTCTCCTATGCTCTCAAGAGCGGAGATACAGCTTCCCTAACATTTGCAGCCAAGGACGGCAAGTTCTACGCAAACGATAAGGAAGTATATACCTATACCAAGAATATGTGGTACAGACTCAGGATTGAGGCTGATACAAAGAATTCAAGCGCAAACGTACTTCTCAACGGCAGAAGCATAGGCGAGGTCAAGCTCGGCGCTTCTTCCGAAATTGATAAATTCGAGGTTAAGACAGGCGCTGCAACGACCGCAAGACTTGACTTTATGAAGGTTTACGGTCTTGTTGAGCACGCAGACTATGTTCCCGAACCTACCGCAAAGGCAAACCTTGACGACTACGTTGTAGGTCTTAATATCTGCTCTCTTTGGAGAAACGGTACTCATTTCGGTTGGTCGTGCGTAACTCCTTACGATGAACCCAAGACGGTTCTCGGCTACTATGATGAAGGTATGCCCGAATCGGCTGACTGGGAAATCAAGTACATGGTTGAGCACGGAATCGACTTCCAGGCATTCTGCTGGTACAGCGACCTTTCCAACGCTCCTCTTAAGGATCCCAGAAACGGCGAACAGCTCCATAACGGTTATATGTACTCCAAGTACAGCGACTATATGAAGTATACTCTCATCTGGGAGGCTGCAAACAGCGCAAGATTCCACGCAGATGCTTTCAGAAACTATGTAATTCCTTACTGGTTTGAAAACTACTTCCTCGACGACAGATATTTGAAACTTGACAATAAGATTATACTCTGCCTGTTCGGTGCAGATTGTCTTTCGCAGAGCGATTACTTCGGAAGCGCCGAAAAAGCAAAGGTCGAACTCGATTACCTTGATGAAGTTGCAAAGAGTTACGGCTTTGACGGCGTTGTAATACTCGCCTGCGGCGGTCCTCAGGGCATGGGTATCGAAGGAAACTATGCGTATAACTGGGGTGCAGCCGGAAAATCTCTCCAGACCAACAAGGACAGAAACCTCAGCAACGCAACTTCAAGCAAAACCTGCTACACCGTTCCCACAATAAGCGTAGGCTTTGACAGCATACCGTGGCACGGCACAAGAAACGGCATAATGACCGTTGAAGATTTCGACGCTGCCGCAAAGTGGGTAAAGGACAGCTATCTCCCCAGATTCCAGACCAAGGGTACATGGAATGAAAGACTTGTAATGCTCTCCACATGGAACGAGTACGGCGAAGGAACATATATCATGCCTTCCGGACTCAACGGTTTCGGCTATCTCGACGCTGTAAGAAAGAACTTTACAAATCTTCCCGACGAGCATGAGGATAAAACTCCGACCGCTGCTCAGTCCGAACGCTTTAACCATCTCTATCCGCAGTATGCAAGACTGCTTCGCAGACAGGGCTGGCTCAAGTACAATAACGGCGGTTCTTTAAAGATTGAATCAGAGCTTTATGTAAACGATCTTCCGTTTATAAGTGAAATACCTTCTCAGAACAATGCCGCAGCAGGCATACTCTATCCGTTCGATCCGGCAACCGGCGAAGCATTCGCTCTTAATGTTCATTATACATGGAGAAAGGGTGCAGGATACTTAAAGATAGAGGGTAATAAGCATACTGTTGAGTATCTCGTAGGCTCTTCAAAGTATACCGTAGACGGCACCGAAAAGGATCTCGGATATACGCTCTATCTCTCCGACGGACTTCCCATGATTTCGTTCAAGGCACTTGCCGAGGCTCTCGGATATACCTCCGAAGTCAAGGACGGAAACACATACGTAAAGACAACCCAGTATGATATTTATAAGTCTGTTGCAAACAGAGAAGTCGGCGACTGGGAATTCAATGACTTTGACACAGAGGGCTGGACTTCAACCCATATGTCGCTTGAAGTTAGGGACGGAGCAATGACAATGACCGTTCTCAGCGACAAGAACAACGACCCGATCATGACCCGTTCCCAAGAGACTAAGTTTGATTCAAAGCTCTTTAAGGAATTTGAAATCAGGATGCGCTATAAGTTCACCAACGGCGAAAAGCAGACGCTTACGATATACTTCATCACAGACAAAAATTCACAGTGGGATGAGGTTAAGACCATCAAGATTCCGCTTGAGAAGAAAGACACCGAAGGCGAATGGGAATATTATAAGGTAGACCTTACAAAGAACAGCGCATGGAAGAATACCATAACCAACCTCAGATTTGACCCGTTCAACTCTCCCGGATACATGGAGATCGACTACATGAGGTTCATTAAGGATCCCGATTATGTACCTTCCGAACTCCGTCCTTTTGAGATTGAAAACGGCAACGCAGAGGACACATCCAATGCAACCGTATTCTACTCCAATAACGCAAAGATAACTATCGCCGAAGAACCCGGCAATACTTCAAACCACGTATGGTACGTAACTTCCGCTCCCGGAAAGAACTGGACATACTTCAGACAGGCTGCTCTCTTCAAGAAGGGCAAGAAGTATAATATCTCCTTTGACGTAAAACTTGTCGGAGATAATGCAAATAAGGGGCTCAAAGAAGCAGCCTTCAATCTCAATATCAGATATCCCGAAACCGGAGCGCTCAATAACTTTGACCACCTTATAAAGGCATTCAAGGTTACGACAGACGGCTGGACGCATGTTGAGGCTGAACACGTTGTCGCAAAGATGGACAGCTCGTCGGGACACGAATTTACAATCTATGCAAATCCTTCGGGAGACGCTTCGTTCACCTATATGGTAGATAATATCGTAGTTGCCGAATCCGATTCCGGACTTGCGGTTGAAGATGATAAGAAGACAGAGCAGACAACCGAAACAAAGCCCGATACCAAAAAGGAAGAGGCAGTACAGGGCGAGATTCCCGCACTTACAGACGCAGGACTTCTTACCGGCGTAACTCCTTATTCCGATAACGCGGTTATTACAAGCGTTGACGATCCTAAAGAGGCAGGCAAAAAGGTTTACTGTGTGACACCTAAGGCTGGCGAAAAGAGATGGACGTATTTCAGAGCAAAGACCGACGCTTTTGAATCTGAGGCTACATATAAGTTCTCTTATGATGTGCTTGCCGTAAGTTCGGGAGCAAACACTTCCGGCTTTACAGCTCAGATCATGGCTAACTTCAGATATAAGTCCGGAGATAAGAATGATCATGTTGTAAACCCGGTAAAGATAACTCCTTCCGAAGGCTGGATTCATGTTGAATTTGAATACAAGCTTGAAGCTGTTACAGATCCTCTCGCTACACAGGAATTTACTCTGTATACCAATCCTAACGGTGAAGATTCAGTAACTTACCTAATCAAGAATTTAAAGCTTGAGAAAAAAGCGTAAGTAAAACTAATTAAATAAAGCAGTTGCGGCACGGTGTAAAAACCGTGCCGTTGTTTTGTGCCGGAAAGTCATGCTTTGTCACACAGAAAAGCAAAAAAATAACGGTACACGAAAAACTAAATTCCGTATACCGCTTTTGTATTTAAATTTGCAATTTTGTTTATCTGTTGAAGTACTCGTAGATAGACTCAAAAGAATACTGCTCGGCATTTTCAACCGTTTCAGCCCACTCAATAAACATACTGTTCGTAATTCCGATGTTTGTGAGCGCCTCGGTTCTTAACTGGGAAGCCTCGTCAAAAATTGACTTGACATATTTGTTTGCCGTTGTTACATTTTCGTCGAGCGCGTCGTCGCTTTGATTAAACTCTATGTTCTCAAAAATCGAGTTGTACGTTTCGGAAAAACCGTCGTAAAATCCGGCTCTGTCGTCCTCAAAGTCTATTGCATTTGAGTTTGCTGCAGGAGCTTTGGCAGGAGAAGAACCGCCGATGTTTGAAGAACTTTCGTTATTGCCGTCGTATTTCGGAAGACCGCAGATCGGTTCCGAATCAACTGAACTCGCTGCCGCGGATTTTTCCGATTCCGCTGTCTCGGCACTTTTGCCGGTATCTGTTTCGGGACCGACGTATGATGCTGAGGGTGATAATGAAAACATTATGCCGCCCGTATAACCGTCGCTCCGCGCCGTGTCGGAACCGTAACCGGCTGCCGTATTGTCCGACGCACTTTTCGTTTGTTCTGAATCTGAGCTTCCCGGCAGATCGGTATGCGTCACAGTACGCTTTTGTACGGTTTTGCTCTCATCGTCAGAGTTTACGTCTGTACTGCCTGTATTGACGGATGTGCGAAATGTGACGGTAGGATTTTCGTCATTCTGAAGTGCAATTTCGTTTTTCTGTTCCGAAGTATCCTGTAATGATCTTTCCGACGAAGCATTATTGTCACCGGATTTTTCGTTCTGTCCGTCCGAAGAAGTGAAAACACCGTTTATCGGAGTAAATCCGCTGCCGGTATCTGCCGTGTCTGCGGTGTCGGAAACCGATACGTTTCCGGAATTGTTCGCTCCGTTCTTTGAGGAAATCATGTTTGTGAGATCGTAGCCTTTGTTTGCCGCAAAAAGCGCAATGACAATGACAAGCGCCGCAGCTGTTCCGATGTGGTGCGTAAGACGTACACGCGGAAAACTTATTGATTTCGATGTGCGGATTTCTTTCATCACACGGTCTGCAATTTCGCCGTCTTTTAAGCCGGGAACGCCAAGTCCCGATAACTCGTCTTTTATTCGCGAGTTCTGCTGAAGAAAAGCACGGCACTCACCGCACGACTCAAGATGACGTTTAAGCTCATCAGTCAGTTCTTCGTCGGATAAGACGCTTATCTGCAAACTTTCGCATTCCGAAAGCTTTTCATTTTTGTTGTTGTTCATCGCCGCACACTCCTTTCATCAGCTTTTACACTTTTATAGACGTAAGTAAAACCAAAAAGTTCCGGTATTTCTTAATAAATCTTAAAAATAATTTTCTTTTAAGAGCTGTTTCTTCAGTGCCTCTCTCGCACGAAACAGCCTTGACTTGACGGTGCCGGGTTCAAGACCGGTCATCTGAGTTATCTGCTCGTATGTGTAGTCGTTAATGTCGCGCAGTACGATTATCTCGCGGTGCTCGTCCGAAAGACGCGAAACGGCAGCCCATAAAAGCTGTTTTCTCTCATTTTTGAGAGCCGTCTGTTCGGGATAATTCTTTTCGTCGGTATCGGGAAGCTCAAGACCTTTGCCGTCCTCGTCGGTTTCGTCAAGACTTACGTTTTCTCCTTTTTTCTTTCTGACAAAATCGTATGCGCAGTTCTTGGCAACACGGTACAGCCACGTTGAAAAGCTGCTTTCGCCCTTGAAAGAGGAGAGCGAACGGTAAACTTTCAGAAATACTTCCTGGCAAACGTCTGCGGTATCGTCCGCACTGCCGATTATCGGGTAAACGCATGTGCTTACAAAGCGTTCGTATTTGCGCACGAGTGTTTCAAAAGAATTTTCATCGCCGTCCGCAGCTTTAAAGGCAAGCAGTGTGTCCTCGGGGAGATCTTCGCCGTAGTTTTTCTGCTCTTTTGCCTTAAAAAACAAACCCAAATATAAGCACCTCCGTTCTTTTATAATATCATTATTAAGTATATCACGTTTCAAATACTTTTTCAAGTGTAAAATGCAACAATCCGCAAACGATTTGAAAATATTGCTTTGCGCAACGCTTACAAAATCAAAAGACGCAGCAGCAATTTTTAAGAATGCCGCAGCGCCTCGTTTTTTGGTTATTCGATTACTATTTCAAGGCTTTCAAACAGATTTGATACTTCGGGATAGCAGAAACGCGCTCCTTTCAGAGAATTTGTCAGCACGTCTATCCTGTACCCGTATGCGTCCCTGAAATCGCACTTTTTTAAGTCGCATTTGAAAAATTCTGTTTTTGCAAGATCGCAGCCGTAAAAGCTTGCGTCCGAAAGATCACATTCCGCAAAGAGCGTGACCGAAATTGAGTTTCCTTTAAAGTCAAAACGTCTGAAATTCATATTTGCAAACGTGTTGTATTTTAAATTGCAGTTTTTAAAGGCTTCGACCGGCTTTGCAAAACGGCCGCTCGAACATAATGAAAGCCAGTTGACGCCGTAAAGCGCACAGCCTTTAAAATTGCAGCTCACAAGCACGGAATTGTCGTCGTTCGGGTTAATAATGCTGCATGAATCAAAGGTGCAGAGAGAAAATTTTACCTTTTTGACAAGCGTGTTTTCAAAACGGCAGTTTTTAAAGGTGCAGCTTTCAAACTCAATGTTCTCCGCAGTGCTGTCGAGAAGATTCAGATTTTCAAACAGCCTGTCCTCGTAATAGTTGTACTCTGCCATATAACTCAGTCGTCAACACGCGTGCCGAGAATTTCAACGTTGTCGCGGAAGAACTGCTCAAAGCGTCCCTCGTCGAGTGCGGCGCGTATTTTTTCCATAAGCGTGTTGTAGAAATAGAGGTTGTGAAGAACGCAGAGTCTCATTCCGAGAAGCTCGCGCGCCTTGAAAAGATGTCTGATGTAGGCTCTCGTGTAGCTTCTGCACGCCGGACACTGACAGCCTTCCTCGATAGGACGCGGATCGCGTTCGTACTTTGCGTTGTTTAAGTTCATGAATCCTCTTGAGGTAAAGAGATTGCCGTGACGGGCGTTTCTGCTAGGCATAACGCAGTCGAAGAAGTCAACTCCGCGGCGCACAGCCTCAAGAATGTTTACGGGAGTACCGACGCCCATTAAGTATCTCGGCTTGTCCGTCGGCATAAACGGCTGAACGACGTCTATAATGTTGTACATTTCCTCTGCGCTCTCGCCGACCGCAAGACCGCCTATCGCATATCCGTCAAGACCTTCAAATTCTGCGATCTGCTTCATGTGATCCGCACGCAGATCCTCGTATGTCGAGCCCTGATTTATGCCGAAAAGCATTTGTTTGGGGTTTATCGCACCCGGCTCCGCGTTGTTCTTTTTGACTTCGTCAATGCATATTTTGAGCCAGCGTGCGGTTCTCGCGCAGGAGTTTTTCGCGTAGTTGTATTCCGCAGGGTTTGCAACGCATTCGTCAAACGCCATGGCAATGGTAGAGCCGAGATTTGCCTGTATTCTCATGCTCTCCTTGGGTCCCATGAAAATGCGTTTGCCGTCCATGTGAGAGGCAAATAAAACACCCTCTTCGCTTATCTTTCGCAGTACCGCAAGGGAGAATACCTGAAATCCGCCGCTGTCGGTGAGAATGGGACCTGACCAGTTGAAAAACTTGTGCAGACCGCCGAGATCGCGGATAACGTCGTCGCCGGGACGTATGTGCAGATGGTAAGTGTTGGATAATTCGACCTGGCATTTGATTTGTCTTAAGTCGTCTGTCGATACGGCACCCTTTATGGCAGCCGATGTGCCTACGTTCATGAATACCGGCGTTTGTATTGTTCCGTGCGGAGTTACAAATTCGCCTCGTCTTGCAAGACCTTCCTGCTTTAAAAGTTTAAACATTGATTTTTTCGCCTTTCAGTATATGATGGTTCATGTTCTGTCGAACATTTTGTTGAGCTTGTCGCGTGAGATCTCGTGAATTACGGGTCTGCCGTGCGGGCAGTAAAGCACGGCGTCGTTACCGAAAACCTCGTCTATTATCATTTTGTTGTCTATGTCGGTGTGCTTGTCTCCGCCCTTGATTGCGGCGCGGCAGGCAGCAGTGAACAGCGCGCGGTCGAATATTTCTCCTGCGGAACGGTTGTTGCCTTCGGCAAGCTTTCCGGCAAGGAAAGTAAAGACGTCTTTTGCGTCGGAGTGACGTATCGGCGTCGGAATGGCGCGTATTATAAAGCTGTCTGTGCCGAAATCGTCAAACTCAAATCCGATCTTTTCAAAGTATTCCTTGTTTTCACGTGCGCACACAGCCTCTTTCGGCGTAAGGAATACGTTTATTCCCTCAAGAAGAAACTGAGATGAATGTTCGTAATCGGGATTTTTCAGCCTTTCGTATATAATACGTTCGTGAGAGGCGTGCTTGTCGATTATGTACATGCTCTGCTTGTACTGAACAATCAAATATGTATCGAAAACCTCGCCTATGTATATCGGCTTTTGCCTGAAAGCGGTTGAGGTAATCTCGCCCTGCTTTTCAAAAATCCTTTGCGGTACTGTGTCTGATACCGATTTGACTTCATTTTCGGTTTTAACGGAAACACTGCTGTCTGCGGCAATATTCGTAATTTTAAATGCACTTTTTGCCTCGTCCGCAGTTTTTTGTGCCCCATTTAAGCCGAAAGCCTGTTTTGTTTCGGATTGTTCATTAACACTTTGACTTTTTTCATATTCGCCGAAAACCATATTCGGAAGTTCGGCAGATTTGGTTTGTACCTCGTTCTGCCCGTCCTTGCCGGAATCGGATTGCGGAAGATCCGGAACGTAAAGCGCACCGTTATCCGTAATCTTTATGCCGTTTTCGTAATGCGGCAAAGCAGAGACGTTATTTTTTTGCTCCGTATTAGTTTGTAATGCCGCGTCGCTTTGTACTTGATGGTTGTATACAGGTATACTTTCCTGCACGGGAATTTCCGCGCTTTTTGAAAGCGCTGCCGGGACTTCGGAAATGTGTTCTTTGGTTTCCTGTGCGGAGGGGCGTTTTTCTTCGGCAGACGCACTTCCCGAAACAATCGAATTTCTTTCAAACTCCGTAAAGGTAACTCCCGCCGAAACGGCGTTCTTGACGGCAAAATATACCGAAAATTCTTCTTTCGTCGGAGAATTTTATCTCCAATTTTGCCGGGTGAACGTTTACGTCAACGAGCCTGAAATCTATGTCGCAGAACAGCACGCACGCAGGAAATTTTCCGGTAGGGCAGAAACCTCTGAAACCCTCTTCGAGTGCCGCAAGCATGGTTCGCGAACGAATGTATCTGTTGTTTACGAAAAAGTTCTGCATATTGCGGTTTGGACGGCAGAATTCGGGTTTTCCGATATAGCCGTGAATCTTAACTCCCGAATATTCGTAATCTACGGGTAACAGCGCTGCCGCAAATTCGCGTCCGAGCGCAGAATATATCGCGCTTTTGAGATTTCCGTCGCCGGGAGACTGCAATTTAACATTGTTGTCCGAAATAAACGTAAGAGCAATGTCGGGACGCGACAGAACGAACTTTTCGCACACCGCAAGCACCGAAAGCGCCTCCGTAGAATCTTTTTTCAGAAATTTGCGTCTTGCCGGGACGTTTTCAAATATGTTCTGAACCGTGATGGTGGTTCCGTAGGGACAGCCCGCGTCCTCAAGCACCGTCTGCTCGCCGAAATCGCACTCGAACAGCGTTCCCGAAACCTCTTCTTTGCACGACGTAAGTATTCTCACCCTTGCAACGGAGGATATTGCCGCAAGAGCCTCTCCGCGGAAACCGTACGTCATTATGGCTTCAAGGTCGCTGCCTGTCTTTATCTTGCTCGTAGCGTGTCTCATTACGGCTTTCGGAACATCTTCGCGCGACATTCCCTTGCCGTCGTCAGTAACCCTTATAAAGGTCGTGCCGCCGTTCTTGATTTCGACCGTCACGTTCTTCGCGCCCGCGTCGGCACAGTTTTCAAGCATTTCCTTTATTGCCGAGGACGGACGTTCCACAACTTCGCCGGCTGCTATTAAGTTTGCCGTTTGTTTGTCGAGAATGTTGATTATGCCCAAAAGTTCTCTCTCCTCCTTTGCACGTAAATAGAGCGCATATATTCTGTCGTAATGTGCGCATAAATACCTTATTATAAAATCTAAGTTTAATTCTACCACATTTTTCGTCTTTTGTAAACAAATTTTGAGTTATTTGATTAAATTCGCCTTTTTGGTATTATTTTTCGGTAAAATAAGCTTTTGATAAAAATATTTCTTGTAAAATAAGCAAAAGTATTGTATAATAGGGTAAATAATTATCGGGAGTAACTGTAAATGAGTAAAGATATAGGAATAGATCTCGGAACGGCAAATGTGCTTGTATATGTAAAGGGCAAGGGAGTAGTGCTTGAAGAGCCGTCCGTCGTTGCCGTTGAAAAGGAAAGCGGCAAAGTGCTTAAAGTCGGAAAAGAGGCGCAGGCGCTCTTGGGACGAACACCGGGAAATATTCTCGCGGTAAAACCGCTTGAGGACGGCGTTATCTCGCAGTACGACGTCACCATGAAAATGCTTAAATACTTTATCAGAAAGTCCGTCGGCACGGGATTTTTCAAACCGCGCGTAATGATATGCGTTCCGAGCGGCATAACCGAGGTTGAGGAAAGGGCAGTGTGTGATGCGGCTCTCGCGGCAGGCGCAAAAAAGACTTATCTTATAGAAGAACCCTTTGCCGCAGCGATAGGCGCAGGTATCGACGTATCTAAACCCAACGGCAATATGGTCGTTGATATAGGCGGAGGTACGACCGACGCCGCCGTAATATCCTACGGAGATATAGTGACCAGCGAGTCCGTAAAGGCTGCCGGAAATAAGCTTGACGAAGCGATTGCAAAGTATATACGCTATAAGTATAATGTGCTTATCGGCGAGAGAACGGCGGAGGATATAAAGAAACAGATAGGTTCTGCGTTTCCGCTCGACAAAGAATACGTAATGGACGTAAAGGGCAGAGATCTCAAAGAAGGACTGCCCAAGATGATAACCATAAATTCGGCTGAGGTAAGAGAGGCTGCGGAACCCGTCGTAAAGCAGATAGTTACGGCTGTTCTTCACGTAATAGAACGAACTCCGCCCGAACTTGTCGGCGACGTTGCCGCAAACGGAATAGTGCTTACGGGCGCCGGAAGCCTGCTTTACGGAATTGACCGCCTTATAGAGCATGCAACCGGAATACGCACATATATTGCGGAAAATCCGTCTGCCTGCGTTGTTCTCGGAACGGGAAGATACCTCGACAATCTTCAGGTTCTGCCCGAAGGGACGATAAATATTTCGCGCCGCAGACAGCAAAGACTTTAAAATGCGCGAATAAATAAAAATTGACTGCGGCTTTTACGCCGCAGCCTTGCATATATGATTTTCGGCTTTGCCGTTTTCAGCAAAGTCCCAGGGAATGGAGATAGTCAAAGCTCTTCTTTAAGCACTCGAACTGATCTTCGCCGTAGCAGCTGTCCTGTTCGACGAACGCATATTCCGTGCCGCTGTCAACGGCAGCCTTGATGATGGGCTCAAAGTCAAGCAGTCCGCTTCCTACCGGTGCAAAGTGTTTCTCGCCGTCGGGTAGTATTACCATGTCTTTTAAGTGTATGCAGGGAATTCTGCCGGATAATTTCTTTAACCATTCGACAGGATCATGACCGGCAGCCTTTACCCAGTAAGTGTCAAGCGTAAAGCCCATTTCGTCGGGAGCAAAGTTTTTCATGAGATATTCCATTGCGGTTTCGCCGTCAATTTCTATGAATTCCTTGTCGTGGTTGTGGTACATGAAGTAGCAGCCGTTGTCTTTCATGATTTTTGCGGCGTTAAGATAATTTTTTGTAAAATCGTACCATATATCTTTGGATTTGCTTAGATGCTCGCTGAAAATTCCGGGCATGGAGCCGATGCCTATGTATTTGCAGCCGAAAATTTTGTGTTCTTTTATGACGTTCTCGGTGTCGGTGCTTATTCTTCCCATATCGTAGTGGGTAAGATCGCAGGTAAGGCCGTTTTTGTCAAGTTCTTCTTTTAACCATTCCGGCTCGTATTTGCAGGTTCCTGAAACCTGAACCGATTTGTATCCTATGTCGGCGATCTTTTTGAGACATTCGGATATGCCTTCCGTGTTTTGTGTAAGATCGTGTACCGTATACATCTGTGCGCCGATTTTCATAAATAAACCCTCTTTTCATCAGAATATGTTTTTTGTATTTATTATCGGTTGACATTCTCTCTGTTTGCTATTATAATATTATTGAAAATATTTTTCAATGGATTATTTTAAGATAAACTATGCATATTTGTGTTTTTGAACTGTTTTTAAAAAATAATTCGGAGGTTTGCATATGCCCGACGTAAGATATTTTATACATTACCTTGCCAAAAGAAGCTGCATTGCGGAAAAGATAGACGATTTTGAGCCGCTTACATACTGCGACCTTACTTTTGTAATAGACGGAAGCCTGAATTACCGCATTAACGGTCAGAGCTTTACGCTCGGTCCGGGGGACGCAATGTTTTGTCCCGAGGGCGGAATAAGAAAGCGTGAAAAAGGCACGGAACGGACAAACTATATATCTATAAACTTTCGCTGCTCAGGTTCAGACGTTCCGCTCATGCCGTACTGTATGCGAGATATATACTGTCACGATATAGATTATTGCGTTTCAAAACTGCTTGGAATATACTATCAGAACGGAAAATATACGCTGAAAAAGTGCAGCTGCCTGCTTGAATACGTGCTTTTTGAGATGCTTGAACGGCTTTCCGACGAGGAGGAAAACAGACACGTTGCGCTCATGAAGAGGTATATTTCATATAACTGGTACAGAAAAATAAGTCTTGATGAGATATCCGAGGCTGCGCATCTGAGCCGTTCATATTCGTCCGCTGTGTTTAAAAAGACGGTCGGAATGTCTATAAGTGACTATATTATAGATATACGTATAAGCAGAGCGTGTGAAATGCTGAGATTTTCCGACGAGTCGGTTGCGGATATTGCCGATAAGACGGGATTTTGCGATATTTTCTATTTCAGCAAGACCTTTAAACGCATAAAAGGTATGTCTCCGCTTCAGTATCGCTCAATGAAATGATGTAAAAACGAAAGGAATGTAAATGAAGAAAAAGTTTTTCCTTCTGCAAAAAAATAAAGACGGCTTTACACGAACGCAAAGCATAATATATGATTTTTTTATGCCGCTGATGCTTGTAATATCAGCCGTGATATGCGGAGTTCTGTCGCTGATGCTTGCATACGGGCAGTATGAAAGAGTGCTGTTTTACAGCTATTTTTCAAATCCGTTTATATTGTTTCTCAACATTCTGCCGACGGTGCTTATGTCGCTTGTTTTGTGGGGACTTTGCGGCAGGGCTTGGATCGCAAACCTTGTTTCGTCCGTCATAACTCTCGGATTTACGTCGGCAGACTACTATCTTCTCAAATTCCGCGACGATCCGCTGCTGTTTTCCGACGTAATGTATGTAAGAGAGGCGGCGCAGATTAATTCAAGATACGATATGACTCCCGGTAAGCGTATGATATTTGCATATGTGATTTGTATTGTTCTTACCGTACTTCTGTTTTTCTTTGCACGCAAGAAGCCCAAAGCCGGAATACGGATACCCGTGACGGTTATTGCTGTGCTCTTGGCATTTGTTCCGGTCAAAAATCTTTATACTGACGCCTATATTTATGATGTAAAAACGGCTAACTACGAATATATAAACCACTGGTCGTCAACGCAGAACTTTGTTTCAAAGGGCTTTGTATATCCGTTTCTTCACAGCGTATCCGACGCATTTCCGAAAGCTCCCGACGGTTATTCCGAAAAGGCGGCAAAAGAAATACTTTCCGCTTATACCGATTCGGATATACCCGAAGAAAAAAGAGTCGATATAATCGCGGTAATGCTTGAAGCATATAACGATCTTACGCTGCTCGGCGTTGACGGAATAGACCAAAGCGTTTATAAAGCGTACCACGATCTGCTTGACGAGTGCTATCACGGACGCCTTGTGACAAATATCTTTGCCGGAGGCACCATCGATACCGAACGCGCGTTTTTAACGGGATATTCGACGCTCGGCAATTTCAGACACGATACAAATTCTTACGTGCGCTATCTTGAATCGCAGAATTATTACGCCGATGGAAGCCACCCGTGCTACCGCTGGTTCTACAACCGCATTAACGTGAATAATTATCTCGGCTTCAAGAACTATTACTTCTACGAGGACTATTACAGCACGCTGTCGTCTACGATTGCCGTGGATTCGATAGTATTCCCGGAAATAAAGAATTTCTATGACCGCGAAAAGGATTCGGGACAGAATTATTTCGGGTTTCATGTAACTTATCAGGGACACGGCCCGTACTCGGCTGAAAGTCTCGACTGGGTATCTCAGCCGGTGTTTTCAAACCCGGCAGTCGGAGAGGCTTCGTCTGTCATACTAAATAACTATCTCGGCTCGGTATCAAATACGGCGGAAAATATAGTAAACCTTGTAAATGAGCTGAAAAAAGAGGATAAACCCGTTTTGTTCGTATTCTTCGGCGACCATAAACCGTGGCTCGGAGACGGTAACAGCGTTTATAACGAACTCGGAGTTGATCTTGACGTGTCAGAGTACGACGGATTTATGAATTACTATTCCACTGAATACGCAATTTTTGCAAACGACGCCGCAAAAGAGCTTCTCGGCAATGATTTTGTCGGAACGGGACCGACAATAAGCCCGTGCTTTTTAATGAATGAACTTTTTTCTGAATGCTCGTATGAGGGAAACGCGTATATGAAGTTTACAAACTACGTCAGAAGTCTGCTTCCCGTAATAAACAAAAACGGATTTATCGACGAGAACGGAAATTTCTACACCGACGAAGACGATCTTGATGAACAGCATAAAGAGGCTTTGCACAAGTTCAGAATTGTGGAAAAATACGTGTCGGATAACTTCTCAAAGTAAAACACTTTAAGAAATTGTAAACAAAACGCCGCATTAATGAATTATTTTAAATTTTTGTATTGATTTGCTGTTATGTGTTGACATATTCGGCTTTGCATAGTAAAATACGTTCATACACGAAAGAACACAGGTGACGGATAATGAAAATGTTTGATCTTATCAAAACTTATTTTTATTATTATTACGGCTTTGCTTTTAATACGGCAAGGTCTTTCGTCGTTGTGCCTTCGGCTGCGTAACAAAAAAGCAGTACGTTGTTGATGTGCGAAAGACCGCGGTGATGAAAATTTCACTGCGGTTTGTTTTTTTGTTACAATATGACATGTGAAAATAAAAATAAAGGGTGGTATAATTATGACAGTGGGAATCGTTGGACTCGGACTTATAGGCGCATCTCTTGCAAAGACAATAAAAAAGCATACGGACTTTGCGGTAATGGGATATGACCTTTCCGAGGAAGTAATGGAGTCGGCGCTGCTCGACGGAACGATAGACGAGAGGCTCAATCTCGGCGGAGAGCATTGCGATATGATACTTGTCGCGCTGTATCCCGACGACGTCGTGGATTTCGTAAGCAAAAACGCAGATCTGTTTAACGATACGATAGTCATCGACTGCGGCGGCACAAAGAAAAAGGTCTGCGACAATCTTTTCCCGATTGCGCGCGAGCATGGATTTACCTTTATCGGCGGACATCCTATGGCAGGTATAGAAAAATCCGGATATGCCGCGTCAACCGACAGTATGTTCGACGGCGCGTTTATGATTCTCGTGCCCGACGAAGGCATTGATAAGATGAAACTTGACTACGTAAAGATGTTCTTTATCTCGATAGGCTTTCACAGAATAACGCTTACTACCGCAAAGGAACACGACGAGATAATAGCGTATACCTCTCAGCTTGCGCACGTCGTGTCAAGCGCATATATAAAAAGCCCGACGTCGGTAAGAAACCTCGGATTTTCCGCAGGCAGCTTTAAGGATATGACAAGAGTTGCGTTCCTTAACGAACCTATGTGGACTGAGCTGTTTTTCCAGAATAAAGAATTTCTGTTAAATGAAGTTGATATTTTTATAGAGAATATGAAACAGTACCGTGAGGCTCTTGCGAACCTTGACAGAGATAAGATGATGTCGCTGCTTGCAGAGGGCAAAAAACAGAGAGTAGCCGCGTGGACTGCGGTTTCGCAAAAGAAATAAGAATTATTTTTACCCGGAGGCAAATCATGACCGTAACGCTTGATCCAAAGACTATACTCGGAGGAACGCTGGATATAATTTCCTCAAAATCGGATATTCACCGCTGCATAATCTGTGCGGCATTTGCGGATAAGGAGACAGAAATAGAATTCTGCGGACTTTCAAAGGATATACTCACAACCGTCGAATGCGTCGAAAAGCTCGGAGCAAAGGCAGAGTTCAACGATAAAAGAGTAAAGATATATCCTGCCGATGTCTCGGCAATACGTCAGGGACTTGTGCTCGATTGTCACGAGAGCGGAACTACCGCACGTTTTCTCTTGCCGATAGCGGCGCTTGTGTGCAGAAACTGTACCGTCACCGGAAGCGGAAGACTTCCCGAAAGACCGTTCAGCGCGCTTTGCAAGTCGCTTGAAGAACACGGAGCGCAGTTTTCGTCGGAAACTCTGCCCATAACCGTTAATAAGCCTAACGGCGGCAAAGGCACATATAAGATACCCGGAAATATCAGCTCTCAGTATGTAAGCGGACTGCTGCTCATGCTTGTTCTCGCAGGCGGCGGAAAGGTTGAGCTTACGACTCCGCTTGAGTCTGCCGGTTATGTAGATATGACGGTGTATACGCTAAAGCGTTTCGGCGTCGATGTAACTTGCGAAGACGGAAAATATACCGTGCCGGAAGGACAGAAGTTTGTTTCTCCCAGAAGAATAAAAGCGCAGGGCGACTGGTCAAGTGCGGCGTTCTGGCTGTGTGCCGACGCACTCGGTGCAAACGTGTCGCTTAAAGGACTTGACGTAAACTGCCCGCAGGGCGACAGAATAATACTTGATTATCTTGAAAAATTCGGTGCGGATAAGAAAATAAACGGCGATACGGTGTCTGTCGAGGCCGCGCGCTTAAAGGCAATAGAGATAGACGCAAAGAACTGTCCCGATCTTGTTCCCGTGCTTGCGGTTACGGCATGCGCCGCAAAAGGCACTACAATAATAAAAGGCGCTGCAAGACTGCGGCTTAAAGAAAGCGACAGAATAGAGTCTACCGTAAAGATGCTGAGAAGTCTCGGAGCAGACGCAGACGCACTTCCCGACGGCATGACAATACGCGGAAAAGGATACCTTGACGGCGGCAAGGTTGACGGCTGCAACGATCATCGTATCGTAATGTCCGCTGCGGTCGCGTCGCTTATCTGCCGTTCCCAGGTGGTCATAGACGGTGCGAGAGCCGCCGAAAAATCCTATTCGACGTTCTTTAACGATTTCGATAAGCTGACTTTGAAAAAATAATTTCGGAGAAAGAAAACTATGAATACATTCGGCGAAAAAATCAGAGTTACCGTGTTCGGACAGTCCCATGCTCCGGCAATAGGCGTGACGGTTGACGGACTTCCGTGCGGAGTGAGCATAGACCAAGAAGAACTTTATAAATTCATGCTGCGGCGCGCACCCGGAACCTCAAATACGTCCACATCGCGTAAAGAGGCGGACAGACCCGTTATTGTTTCGGGACTTAACGATAAAGGACTTACCTGCGGCGCTCCGCTTACCGCGCTTATTTATAATTCCGACGCACATTCAAAGGACTATTCCGGACTGTTTATGCGTCCGCGTCCGTCGCACGCTGATTTTCCGGCATGGATAAGATACGGAGAAAACTACGATATACGCGGCGGAGGACAGTTTTCCGGCAGACTTACCGCACCGCTTTGCATTGCCGGAGGAATACTCATGCAGATACTCAAAGCAAAGGGAATACATATCGGTGCGCATATACTTTCGGTAAACGACGTAAGGGACTTCGGATTTGACATGGCAAATGTTTCGGCAAATGAGCTTGAAAACATAAAGTCAAAGAATTTTCCGACTATTGACGACGCTGCCGCAGAGAGTATGAAGGAAAAAATACTTTTTGCAAAGCAGAATCTCGATTCCGTCGGAGGTGTTGTGGAGTGTGCGGTCGTCGGACTTGGACCGGGACTCGGCGAGCCTGAGTTTTGCGGAATTGAGAACGCCGTTTCACAGGCGGTTTTTGCAATACCTGCGGTAAAGGGAATAGAATTCGGTTTAGGCTTTGAAAGTACGCTGCTTTACGGCTCGGAGAACAATGACGAATATGCTTTTGACGGGCAAAAAACTGTAACGCTTACAAATAATGCCGGCGGTATCTGCGGCGGAATGACAACGGGTATGCCGATAGTTTTCAGAACGGCGTTCAAACCTACACCGTCGATTGCAAAGGCGCAGAACAGCGTTGACCTTGCGTCGCATGAAAATATAAAGCTTGAAATAAAGGGCAGACACGATCCTTGCGTTGTCGTAAGAGCAGTGCCTTGCGTTGAGGCGGCTGCCGCAATAGCGATAAGTCAGTTTGTACTTTGATATATGGGAGAATTTAAAGACATGGAGCTTTCGGAACTCAGAAAACAGATAGACGCGATAGATGATGAACTTGTATCGCTGTTCTTAAAAAGAATGGACGTATCGGGCGAGGTCGCAAAGGCGAAAATGCAGAGCAATACCGCCGTTATGGACAGCGGCAGGGAACGCGCAATAGTCTCGCGCCTTACAAAGGGACTCGACGACGATACCGCAAACTATGTGTCGGTGCTGTATTCGACGATATTTGAAATAAGCCGCGCAAAGCAGAGAAAAATGCTCTCTCATGACACAAAACTTGCCGATGAGATAAAGGAAGCAAAGCTTTCGACCGACGAGCTGTTTCCGTATGCCGCCGACGTTGCGGTTCAGGGCGTTGAGGGTGCATATTCCCAGCACGCCTGCGACAGACTTTTCGTAAGACCCGATATAACCTATACCGAAAACTTCAAGGACGTCTTTAAGCTTGTCGATTCCGAAAAGTGCAGATACGGCGTCGTTCCGATAGAAAACAGCCTTCACGGCTCTGTCGGCGAGGTATACGATCTGCTTAAAGAATATAAAGATAAGATTCATATAGTGAGATGCGTGAGAATACCGATATATCATTCTCTGCTTGCCAAGAAAGGCGCTCAGCTTTCGGATATAAAAAAGGTGTATTCACACAGCCAGGCGATAGGGCAGTGCAGCGAATTTCTCGCGTTGCACCCCGATATTGAGGTGAATGTCTGCAAGAATACCGCGGCAGCCGCAAAAATGGTAGCCGAAAGCGACAGAGGAGATATTGCCGCAATTTCGTCAGCCGACTGCGCAGAGCTTTACGGACTCGGAATACTCAAAACCGATATACAGAACAGCGATAATAACCATACGCGCTTTATCTGCATATCAAAAAAGCTTGAAATATATCCCGGCGCATCAAAAATAGGCATAATGTTCACCGTAAAGCATAAAGCAGGAAGCCTTTTCAATATGCTTGCGCGCTTTGCGTGTCTCGGAGTAAACCTTACAAAGCTTGAGAGCCGTCCCATAAAGGGCAGGGATTTTGAGTTTATGTTCTATGCCGAAATGGATATATACGGACTTTCGCCGGCACTTTTGTCATTCCTTTGCGAGCTTGACGACAGACCTGAAGAATTTGTATTCTTGGGCAATTATTCGGAAATATGACGTTTTTTATATAAGGAGCGATTTGTTTTGATAACATACGGACTTTGCGGAAAAACACTTAAACACAGCTATTCAAAGCTGATACACGAAAAACTCGGAAACAGCGAATACAGACTTCTTAATCTCGAAAAAGACGAGTTTTACGAACTGCTCGAATCGCGTTCCTTTAAAGCCTGCAACGTGACTATTCCGTACAAAAAGGACGCATACAGCCTTTGCACCGTGCTTTCAAAAGAGGCGCAGAGCATAGGCAGCGTAAATACCGTCGTCAATAAAAACGGGGTGCTTTACGGATATAATACCGACTATGCGGGCTTTGAATATATGCTGCGCCGTGCCGGAATTACGCTTGAGAATAAAAACGTCATAATACTCGGAACGGGCGGCACAAGCCTTACGGCACAGGCAGTCGCAAAGGACGGTGCGGCAAAGAGCATAACTGTCGTTTCGAGAACGGGAAAAGTTAATTATAACAATGTGTACGATAAGACCGATACCGAGGTAATAATCAATACGACTCCTGTCGGAATGTATCCGGATAACGGCAGATGCGCCGTCGATGTTTCAAAATTCCCGAAACTTTGCGCGGTGGTTGACGTAATCTATAATCCGCTCAAAACAAAAATTCTTGCCGACGCGCAAAAACTCGGCATAAAGAATACCGGAGGACTGCCGATGCTCGTATATCAGGCAGTAAAGGCGCATGAACTGTTCTTTGACACAGAGGTTCCTGCCGATGTTCCCGAAAAGATACTCTCAGAATGTCTGTTTGAAACGGCAAATATCGTACTTGTCGGAATGCCCGGCTGCGGAAAGACAAGTATCGGCACGGAGATTGCCAAAAAGCTCGGACGCGTGTTCCTCGATACCGATAAGTTTGTTGAGCAAAGCGGTCTGACAATACCCGAAATATTTGAACGCTACGGCGAAAAAGATTTCAGAAACCGTGAGACCGAGGCTGTCAAAATGCTTACCGCACTTTCGGGAAAGGTAATAGCAACCGGCGGAGGCAGTGTGCTGGATAGTGAAAACGTCCGAATGATGCACCAGAACGGAATTGTCGTTTATATCAAACGTCCTCTCGATAAGCTTGCGACGGACGGCAGACCTTTAAGCGACGGCGGAATGGAAAAGCTGCAGAAACTGTTTGAGCAAAGGCGCGAGGTTTACCAAAATGTAAGCGATATCGAGGTCGAAACCGACGGAGATATACAAAAGTGCGCCGAGAATATAATTGACGGCGTAAAAAGGAATATCGCGGTTCTCTGTCCCGGGAACGCCGCGGAGGAGTAATTAAAATGAAAATACTCGTAATAAACGGCCCGAACATAAATATGCTCGGCATAAGAGAAAAGAATATCTACGGCACAAAGAGCTATGCGGATCTCTGTGAAATGCTTGAAAAGAAAGCAAAAGACGAAAACTTTGAAATCAAGCTTTTTCAGTCAAACCATGAGGGCGATATAGTCGATGAAATACAGGGCGCGTATCAAAAATACGACGGTATAGTAATAAACCCTGCCGCGTACACCCATACAAGCGTCGCAATACTCGACGCGCTCAAAGCTGTGTCTGTTCCGGCAGTGGAGGTTCACATCTCGGACGTCGATTCAAGAGAGGATTTCAGGCAGATCTCCTACGTTTCACACTACTGCTTTAAGACGATCAAAGGCGAAGGTTTTGACGGATATATTCACGCGATAGACGAGATAGCAGCGTATATAAAAAAGTAAATAACATAAAAAATAAAAAAGCTAAGCGCGCGTTAAACGTACTTAGCTTGATTTTTTGCCTTTCGCGGCACATTTTGCCGTGCTTGCTTTTACTTTTTGCCGTTTTCTTCGGGCGTCGGGAAGATTACGAGAAAGCTCGATTCTCCGAAACGTTCGCTGAGATTTAAGAAACCTTTTTCGTCAGCAGTGCAGGGTTCTTCCGAAGTGTATAAACCGTCGGAAACAATGCGGGCGGTGTAGTTTTTGCCTTTTTCAAAGCCGCCGATCTTCAGTCTTACCGCGTCGGAACAGCTTGCCGTGACGATGACGTTTTCCGCACCGAATAAAAATCCGTATGAGTTGGTGCCGAAGCCAATGTTTTTTATTCCGGCATATCCCGTGTATTCTCCGAGATTGGGATCTGCCGTGAGAACGCTGCCGTCGGTATCTGCGCCGAAAAGACCGTATACAGCCATGCTTGCCGCGGCTCCGCACTCGGCATATCCGTTTACCGAAAGCGTTTCGGGACTTGAGATAAGCAGCTTTCCGTCAGTATAGCAGGCGGTAAAGTCCGTAAAGCGGTTCAAAAAGCTCTTTTTGGAAATTTTCGCACGCGCGGCAAGGTCATAGTATTCCGTAACCAGCGACGCGCCGCCGTTCTGCCAGTATTTTCCGAAAGCCGCGGTCGAAGATAACGGGAAGTTGCCGTTTACATAGTCCCACCAGCTATCGCTTGCATTTATCGTGGTGGAACGCGGAGCAAATCCGAACGCATATATGTCTGCACCTGTCGAAGTGTCGCTTGAAACTTCGGTCTTGCCGTCAATCCACGAAAGAATTGCGTCCGACGTCTTTTTGTCGGCAATGCCGGAGCTTATTGCCTCAAGATTGAGGAAAGTAAAACCGAGATCGTGATAAGAACCCGACGCATCCTTTGCGCCTGCGTATCTCGAAGAAGATTCTCTGAAGAATGTCTGATTTATTGCGGTTTTGTTCTTTTCCGCAACTGCAGAGTATTCGTCAGCCTTTTCGGGCTGTCCCATAAGCGTGTAAAGCTTTGCAAGGTCGTTCATTGCCTCGTTGAAAGCTATGTTGCAGTATGCGTCGAGATAACCGAAACGGTGATTGAACCAGTAGTTTGAGCCTGCGCCGTTGGACTCTCCGCTGTTGCTTTCGGTGAGAATGTATACGAGTCCGTCAGCTTCGTTGAAGCGTATTCCGCCGCCGTTGAGGTCGTTCTTGTCAAAGTAGTAATTTACGGCTTTCTCTAACTTTTCGAGAACCGTAAGACCGTTAGATACGTCGAGTTTCGGCGCGCTTGTCGTGTCCTTTTCGTAAAGGAAAGACGTGTCTGCCTCCCAAAGCGTGATTTCGCACACGGCTGAGATAAATCTCGAATTTGTGTCGTAAAGATAAAATCCGTTCTTTTCGGACTTCATGGAGCTTTCCGACGACCATATGTAGCCGTTGGAGAATATCGGATAGTCGCGCAGTATCTGTTTAAGTTCGTTTATATAGGTTTTGTCGGAGTACCAGGCGTATCTCTTTGCCTGCCAGAGGAAAGTTGACGGATCCGAACTTGATACCGGGAGTGAGAGAGAGGGATTTTTTGACAGTGCAAAGTCGTTTATAAGACAGTCAGCCGCTGATAAAAGCGCGTTTTCGTCAGACGAGTAGATGATTTTTCCGCTGCTGCTGAATTCGTCATATGCCGTGAGTATGCTTTGATCGACAATGTTCGGATAAAGATCGGGTTTCTTTGTGATTTTCTTAAATGCCGAAACAAGAACCGCGATAACCGCGATCACAACTGCCGCAAATCCGAGTATTATTGCCCATCCGCGTACAAGGCGCTTTATCTTTTTGATTTTTGCGCGTTTAATGCGTTCTTTTCGTCTAAGTACCTCTGCGTGCTTTGCACGGCGTTCGCGTGCCAGCATTTCGTTCTGTCTGATAAGGTCGGTTTCGCCTGTCTGACCGAACTGCCGGCTGTTGCCGTTGGGACGTGAAAACTGCGTTCTTGCACGCGAAGTGTTTGGATTTGAGTTTTGAATTGTATTTATGTTAATGTCGCGGCGCATATTTTCGGGATTGCCGCCGTAGCCGCGCGGCATATCTGACGTATTTTGAGGGTTGTGACGCGGCTCGCCGTTTTTGCTGTAATTGCCGTCGTTCTGCAAGGTAATTGTCCTCCTTGTTTTCAAACTTTACATTTATATTTTATCATAACGCATGAGAGTTTTCAACAGTATATTTAATTAATATATAAATTTTGCTCTTTTTCGGTTTCTTTTGTTGCTAATGCTCATTGACGTAAAAGGATAAATGTGGTAGAATGTGTTTGAAAATCGAATATTTGCACAATGTGTCGGATATGCTGCATAAAAGGCATACCCGGTGAAAAGGGAACACGGTGTGAATCCGTGACGATACCAGTCGCTGTGTGCATCCGAAGGGAAAAATTTCCGTCGGTGAAAGCCGGTCATTGGGAAACTGAGAAGGCAGGAGATTTTTTCGGCGCAGTTTGTCTGCGATAGGGTGTAAAGTCAAAAGACCTGCATTGATGCTTTTTCGCACGTACCGCAAGCCGTTCCGATGTCCGGCAAGGCAGGGAGCTAAAAATAACGCTTGCTTTACAGAAAAAGTATTATCGGCTTCTTGCAGATTTTTTCAGTATTCTGCAAGGGCTTTGTTGTCGCGCCGATTTGCAAGAGTCACAGGAATAGCTGCTGTGGTAAGTTTTGTTTGCTTGCCGCGGCGGCTTTTTTGTATGCGGCAAATTTAAGTTTGCAGTCAAATGATTGAATATAAAAAGGAAAGGAATTTCAAAAATCATGACAAATCGCAAAAAAAGCTCAAAACTTCTGCTGATTTTTGCAGTCGGCATACTGTCGGCGCTGCTTGCATTTTCCGTAAGCGCAAAAGGCGGAACAATGAGCGGAGACGGAAGCCGTGACAATCCTTATCTGATTGACGACGCGGCGGACCTTATCGCATTCCGCGATGAGGTAAACGTTCAGACCGCAGACGCTGCAAGTACGCTCTGCGCAAAGCTGACAGCCGATATCGACATATCGGACGCGGCGTGGACGCCGATTGGAAATTCGGGTTACGCAACTCAGGGCTATGCCGGAGTGTTCGACGGAGACGGTCATAAGATAAGCGGACTGAAGATCAGTTCTTCCGCGTCAAACCAGGGTCTTTTCGGCTATCTCGGTCTTGACGGCAGCGGAACAAACCGCGCGCTGATAAAGAATCTTGCCGTTTCGGGAACCGTTACCTCTTCGGGTAACTATATCGGCGGAATTGCGGGACAGATGACGTCCGCCGAGATCGTAAACTGCTCTTTTTCAGGCAGCGTTTCATCAAGCAGAAAAAAAGGTTCGAATGTCGGAGGAATAATCGGATATATCAATAATACCGATAACACAGGAAAAAATCCGAAACCGAGAGCGCTCATCAGCGGCTGCGCAAACAGTGCGGACGTATCTACCGACGCAAAAGGCGTTGCCGGAGGTATTGTCGGTTACGCAAAGTTTATAGATATAGAAAACTGCTATAATACCGGAGATATTTACGGAACTTCGCGTTCGGGCGGTATTGCGGGACAGATGCAGAACAAGGTAAACGCCTCGAACTGCTATAATATAGGTGCTGTTTCGGGTACTTCCACAAGCGCAGACATTGCGGACTTTATCTATAAGGGTTCGGAACTTATTAACTGCCATTATCTTGTAAAGGCATTCGGAACAGGTGTGGGAACCGCCGACGCGGACTGCGCAAAGATTGAAAGTGCAGAAGGACTTTCTGAACTTCTCGGCGAAGCTTTTGTTCCGGATAAAGACGGCGTAAACGGCGGTTATCCGATTCTTGCATGGCAGGCGGGCTCGGCAGGAGAGGTTAAAAACCCCCGTCTTGAGCTTATGGGCAATACCGTACTTAAAGTGCTTGACGGATTCAATACGGCTGATTTTTCCGTAAAGTTTGCCGATACGGAACCCTCTCATATCAACTGGAGCGTTGTTTCGGGAGAAAACGTAATCTCGGTTATTTATCCCGTAAATCCCGACGAATATAATACTTCCGTTGTTATAAAGGCAATAAATCCCGGTAAAGCCGTAATACAGGCTGCAACAGACGACGAGAGCCTGAAGGTAAGCGCGGATATAACCGTTCTTCCCGAAATCACAGGACGTGAAATCGAAGGAATTGTAGCCGCGGGAAACACCGTAAGCGCAAAGATCACGGTTCTCGGCGCAAAGCCTTACGACTATGATAACTACCCCGAACTTGTATTCCAGTGGAAATATTTAACAAGCGAAGATTATCTTTCGGGCAATACCGGTTTTAACAGCTATAAGAGCATAAGCGGCGTAAACGACCGTACATTTACCATTCCCGAAAGCCTTGTCGGAGATTATCTGTCGTATACCGTAATGCTCGGCAGCGAAAGTTTTATGCCGTCGTCGCCGTACCTTGTAAAATCAAGCGACGAGTATAATGTTGAAGCCGACGCTGACGCACTTGTCTTTGATTTTGATACTATAAAGACGGATATGCAGCTTGAACTTGCTTTAAAAGGAGCAAACGGCAGCACAATAGAATGGACAAGCGATAACCGTGACGTAATAAATTCAGAAACCGGCGCTGTTGTTCTTCCCAAGACCGGAAAAGTTACCGTAACTCTTACCGCAGTCTTAAAGAGTGGCGAGGCAGTCAAGAGAAAGACCTTTACTTTTGAAGTATATTCGTTAAAGCAGACACAGATAGAAATTGCCGATATGAAAAAGAGACTTAAAAACGGCATAAAGTCTCTCGGAAATTTCTATAAGCTCTATCCCGTATACGGAACAGACACAAATGTTCTCGAAATGCTCTGCGATGATATAAAGAACTGCAAAGAGCCTGAAATGACAGCGGCAATCGAGAGCATTGAAGAAGTTTACGGCGGCGCGGGAATTGCAGAAAACGGAGATATAACATATTTCTATGCAGATCCCAATAACGCACCGGGCGTTCATAACGGTTCTTACAGAGTAACGTTTGATTTCTCGCTCGGCGGTGAAACTCAGAGCCTTGAAGTGCCGGTTATAATACCGTGGAACGCAGAGCTTGTAAAACAGGCTATGACGGAGCAGATACTCCCCGAAATTGCACTTCCGTCGTATACCGAACAGAATATTTCACTTCCCGTGTGCGCCGACGGCAAACTCTGGGCGCTTGCAAGCTGGACTACCTCAGATGAAACTGCAGTAAGCATAAATACCGTCAAAAAGTCTGCGAAAGAAAGATTTTCACCCGATACCGGCATTATTTATCCCGGACTTGAAGAAAAACACGTAAAACTCACGGCGGCTGTAACATTCGGATTTACAAATGCCTCGATAAATGAGCCTGAAATAGTTCTCTATAAGACTTTTGATGTAACCGTCGGAAAGATCGACGAGGATACCGCAGAGAAGATAAAGACCGACCTTGAAAAAAAGCTTGAAAACGGACTTGAAAAGGCAGGGCTCCGCGATGCCGCAACGGGAAAGGCTCTTGAAATAAACGACGGAGTTTATACCGTAGTCAACGATATACTCTATCCCACAACACGCGACTTTAAGATCGACGGTAAATATTATCCCGTAACCATAAAGAGCGATAATGAGGACGTAATTGTATCTCCCGACGCAAATAACGCCGCAAGAACAACGGTTTACCGTCCTATGCCCGGAGAAGAGCCTGCAAAGGCAAACGTAACGCTTACAATTCTCGATAAATCGAGCGGAGTATCCGTTTCAAAGACTTTTGCCGTTGAAGTAAAGCCGCTTACGGATGAAGAGATCGAAAGCGAAAGAAAACTTCTCAAAAAAGTTTCCGAATCCGTATTCGACGGTATAAAAGCAAGGAACAAGGAAACCGGCGATATTCGCTATGACCTTTCGGCATTTACCGAAGTATATGAGAATAACGGAAAGCTCGTCTTTGTATATTCAAACGACAAAATGACGGGTTCGGGCATTGTTCCGACCGCGCTTGAAGGCTGGGAAGAACTTGAGGCATGGAGACTTTTCAGATCTTCCAATCCCGCAAGCATATCTCACGAAAACCTTAAAGTAACAATTAACGATAAGGCAAAGGACGTAACTCTGACGACCGCCCTTTCGAGCGAAACACTCGGAAAATACGGTGAGCTTTATAAGAAAAATCCAGTAAAGTACAAAAAGTACGAATCCGTCGCCGATCTTTACTATAATTTAGTTACATTAAATCTCACCGTGCGCGGAAAATCCACGCCTGCCGGAGCAAAGCCTCTCGGCGAGAGCGAAAAGATAACCGTAACCTTTACCCTTCTCGGTGCGGACAAGAACGAGCTTATCAAAAAGACGACGCTTGCAAACCTTGACGAAACAGTGACCGCGTTTGACGTGTTCAAGACCGTGCTTAAAGCCGAAAACTTCACATATGAGGGTTCGGGCAGCTATGTTTCGGCAATTACCGACGCAGACGGAAATAGACTCGGTGAGTTTGACTACGGAAAGTACTCGGGCTGGATGTATAAGGTCAACGGTAAGATACCCGATTATGTAATGACGGCTTGCGGACTTAAAAACGGCGATGATGTCGTAATGTTCTACACAAAGGACTATAATGAGCTGTTCCCAAGTTCGGGCAGCGGTTCTTCCGGTATGGGTTCTGATAACGATACCAAAAAGGACAACGAAAAGTCAGACGGAAAGACGGATGAAAAACCGGCTGACGGCAATACCGAAAAAGATAATGAAACAAATCCCGGCGGCGAAAAGGCCGAAATAAAGTATTCCGACGTGACGGGACACTGGGCAAACGACGAAATAGCAAAGGTAAGCGGATCGGGACTCATGAAAGGTGTTTCTGAAACCGAATTTTCACCCGATACTACCCTTACAAGAGCAATGTTCGCGACGATTCTTTACAGGTTTGCTTCTGACGGAAACTCCGATGTAAATACCGAAAAGCAGGTATTTTCCGATGTTGCAGGGGACGCATGGTACTCGGCGGCTGTCGTATGGTGCGCGGACGGAAAAATAATCCTCGGTGTTGCTGAGAATACATTTGCACCCGATAACTTCATCACTCGCGAGCAGATGGCGCTTATACTTTACAGATACGCTCTGTCTCTCGGTGAAACCGAAAAGACGGATACGGAAAACCGGAAGCCTGCTTTCTCTGATACCGATACGCTGTCTGACGAGTCAAAAGCCGCAATCAAATGGGCGAGCGAAAACGGACTTGTAACCGGACTTCCCGACGGACGCTTTGCTCCGAAGGACAACGTAACCCGTGCGCAGTGCGCCGCAGTATTCGCAAGAGCACTCGGCTGCAAGGTTCTCGGCAAGTAATTACATACCAAAGGCATAAACAGTGACACTCCGTTCGTAAATTTCGTTCGGAGTGTTTTTTTGACAATGCGTGCGTATTTTTGAAAAAATATATGTAAAAACACGGCAATTTTTCATAATTTGTGCCTTTTTTGAATATTTGTCTGCGTATTGTTGCATTTGTTCGGGCAGTGTGATAAAATGAGCGTGAAAAAAGAGTGAATCTTGCTCATAAACGGAAAAACAAGGAGAAAAAAATGTCAAAGATTCTGAATATTATACGCGATTTCAAAAAGGAATGTCCCTGCGGAAGAAAGCACGAAACGGCGATACAGGACGTTGTAATAGAATCGGGGGCTGTGAATTTTGTCGGAGATGTGCTTAGAAGAAACGGCTTTTCAAAAAAGCTGTTACTTGTTGCGGACAAAAACACGCTTAAAGCCGCGGACGGCATACAGAACAGCCTTTCCGGCTTTGACGTCGAATATAAGCTTTACGATAATCTGCGCCTTGCGGATATGGAAAACGTAGAGTGCATAGAAAAGCTTATAGCAGACAGAGACATTTCGGTTCTGTCCGTAGGAACAGGCTCTCTTAACGATATCTGCCGCCTTGCATGCGCAAGACAGGATAAAAAGCTGTGTATCTTCGGAACGGCTCCGTCAATGGACGGCTTTGCTTCTTACGGCGCGCCGATAGTGTGTGACGGCTTTAAATCGTCGTATTCCGCAAAAAGCCCGGATGTAATAATAGGAGATACAAAAATTCTCGCCGCATCTCCGAATGAGCTTAAATCAGCAGGTTTCGGCGATATGATGGCAAAATATATAGGTCTTGTCGACTGGCAGGTGTCTTCTCTGCTTACGGGCGAATACTACTGCGAAAGAATAGCGGCGCTTACAAGAAGCGCGACTGACGAACTCTTTAATCTCGCTGATAAAGTAACGGCGAACGACGAGTATACCGCAGGAAAGATCTTCGAGTCTCTTTTAAAGACAGGAATAGGCATGAGCTTTTCGCAGAATTCCCGTCCGGCAAGCGGCAGCGAACATATAATTTCCCACCTTATCGAGTGCGTTCAGCTGCGCGACGGCATTCTGCCCAACTTCCACGGTGAGGATATAGGCGTCTGCACGCTTGAAATGTTAAAATACTATAATGAGCTTGCGGAGCATAAGACGATAAAGACAAAGAAAGAAAACGTCGATTGGGACGATGTGTATAAATTCTACGGCAGCATGGCGGACAACGTTAAGAAACTTAATTTCCCGCATAACGTCGTTGATGACGTCGATAAGGACGTGCTTCGCGAACGCTGGGGCGATATTGTGAATATTATACACAGTGTGCCGGATTACAACAGCGTAAAAGAGGCTATGGTCAAGGCTCATTGCAAGATTACGGTTGACGATATAGGAAAAGACAGAACGCTTTTCGATAACTGCGTGAAGTATTCGCCGTATATGAGACACCGCCTCACGCTTCTCAGACTTAAAGACATGATTGTAACCGAGTAATTTTTCGGCTTTCGGGAGAAAAACGTATGTTTGACGGACTTATAATTCTGCTTGAAATGATAGGCGTTGTCGCCTTTGCGGTTTCCGGTGCCATAACGGCAATAGAAAAGAAAATGGACATATACGGAGTGGCGGTTCTGGGATTTACGACGGCTGTCGGAGGAGGAGTTCTGCGCGATGTACTTCTCGGACTTACGCCGCCAATGATGTTCAGAGATCCCAAATACGCTCTTGTCGCGGTAATTGTGTCAATCGCCGTCTTTGTGCCGTCGGTGCGCAGAATTATAATGAAAGATGAGAAAATATACGATATGATAATGCTTATAAGCGACTCGATAGGACTCGGAGTGTTTACCGTAACCGGCATACAGACGGCATATGCTGCGTGTTCGGAACGCAACGTGTTTCTGTTCGTGTTTGTCGGAGTGCTTACCGGCGTCGGCGGCGGAGTAATGCGGGATTTGTTCTCGCAGAGCCGTCCTTACATATTCGTAAAGCATTTTTACGCATGCGCGTCGATGATAGGTGCGATTGTCTGCGTTTTCCTGTGGGACATTGCAGGGAACGCCGCGGCAATGCTTGCGGGTGCTGTGTGCATAGTGGCGCTGAGACTTGCGGCAGCCCATTTCAGATGGAAACTGCCGAAAGCATGAGAACAAATCTGTAAATCATTTTGTGTTAAAGGAGAAATAAATATGTCAGATTCAAAAACTTCAACAATGCTTATAGCGCACAGAGGATTTTCCGCACTTGAAACCGAAAACACGGCGGCAGCGTTTGTCGCAGCCGGAAACAGGGACTATTTCGGAATTGAGACCGACGTTCATGTAACGCGCGACGGAAAATTTGCGATCATTCACGACGACGATACAAAGAGAGTTGCCGGAGTTGATTTTTCCGTTGAAAACAGCACATTTGAGGAACTTTCAAATCTGAAACTTAACGATAAGTACGGCGAAACAAGAAGAGATCTCGTAATACCCGAACTTTCGGACTATATCAAAATCTGTAAATTCTATAAAAAGACCGCCGTGCTTGAGCTTAAAAATCCCATGACGGCGGATAGCATACGCGGTATAACCGACTGTATCAAAAAGTATGACTATATTGAAAATACAGTGTTTATATCGTTTGCGTTCGATAATCTTGTCGAGGTCAGAAAGCTCTATCCGGACGCAGCCGTACAGTTTTTGTGCGGAAAGATTTCCGACGAACTTGTAAATAAGCTTGCCGAACACAGATTTGACGTTGACGCTTATTATGAGTATATAGATAAAGAGATTTGCGAAAAGCTCCATAAACACGGTATAAAGATCAACTGCTATACCGTTGACTCCGAAAAGGACGCAAAGCGCTGCCTTGAATGCGGAGTCGATTACATTACGTCAAACTGTCTTTCCGAACTCGATTAAGAATCGGGAAAAAATCAGAACAGCTCAAAAGCGAATACCCTGAAATCTTCACAGCCGTGGGTGCAAAGCGGAATAAGCCTTGCCGAAACGGCTTTTTTGTTTATGCAAAGACGGACGAAACGCTGATAATTTCCGCGAATTTCGATTTTTTCCGTACTTCCGTTTTCGAGAGTAAGCTCAATGTCAAAATCCCTTATAAGCGTTTCCGGCGTTCTGAAACGCGTTTCGCCGAGATAATAGTGAGAGGGCATATTGTGAAAAGGTCTGTTTAAGTCGCTGTCAAATACAAGAGTTATGCCGTTTATGAATTCGGGCTTTTCAAAGACGTACTGCGGTGCGTCGCCTTTCTTTAATATACAGACATTCTGTTCGCCGCGGCTTATTCCGTTTCTTAAAACTGCGTATTTTTCGTCAAGATTTGCTTTTTCGGTAAGCTTGGAAAGTTTTCTTTTGACGCCGGGCAAAAAGCAGTCGTCGTCCATCAGCGTCTGCTGGAGAAAATCTATGTCAAGCGTTCTCGTGGAAGAGCCTTGACTTGTCATGACGTATGCCGCAGTTCCGACAGCCTGACCGAGAATTGCGCAGGTGGACATAACGCGGCTCGAACTGAGGGCTGCGTGGGTTACGCTTATGTTTCGTCCTGCAAACATGAGATTTTTTATGTTTTTTGAATAAAGCGCTCTCCACGGAATAGTCCACGGAGTCGGCGCAGGGTGGTATATAGTCGGGTGTCCGCCGTCGAAATAAAAACCTTCGGGAAAGTGGTCGTCCATAGTCCAGCCGGCATATGCAACGGTGTCCGGAAAGTTTCCGCCGGATTCCACGTCGTTTTGTGTAATTACATGATCGCCTACATAGCGTCTGCTTTCGCGCTTTCCGGGAAGAAATCCCACCCAGTCAAGCTCAAAGTTTTCAAAATCTGTCTTTTCGCCGTTCTTTACAAAGTCCCATACTCCGAAAGCTATCTTCATAAGCTCATCGCGGCACTTGTCGGTGTCGTGTATGCAGTCGCCCATGCCGCCGTACTCTATCCACCAGAAATTCGTATCTCTGCCGTAGCCTTTGCTTTTGAGCTTTGAACCGTCTATCTTGTATGCCCACGTCGGAGCTTTGAAGGGTACGGGATGATCTGTTTCTCTGCCCATGATAAGGCAAGACATACCCATGGTGTGACTGTCTGCAGCGTCGGGAGGAATGGTTTCGCCAAAGTCGGATTTCGCCTCGCGCCCGTACATGTATTCCGCACCCGTGATAGGCGCAAGAATCGAGTCGCCCGAACAGTCGGCAAAATAGTCTGCATTTATAATATGATATGTTTCGGAATTGAGCGTCCAGCCCGTGACGCTTTTTATAACGCCGCCGGTTACTTCTGCTTTCTGACAAGTGCAGTTTAGCAAAAAAGTAAGATTTTCCTGCGTGAGCGCCTTTCCGTACAGAACGCTGTCCCATACCGAAAAGGACAGGTTCGGGTTCATGGCAAAATTTTCGAGAAACAGCTCCTCTGTAATGCCTGTTTCGCGGTTGTCTTTGCCGTGGCTGCCGCAGACGTGCATTCTTATCTCGCTTGAGGCGTTTCCGCCGAATACCGGTCTGTCCTGCATGATTATTGTCTTTACGCCGTGCCGTGCCGCTGCAAGCGCTGCGCATAAGCCTGCCATGCCGCCGCCGATTACGCAAAACTGCGCCGAATGTGTAACGGTTTTCATATATATGTGTCCTCCGCTTTGCTTTTTTCTTTATAATACCATAAACGGCTGTGATTTTCCATGACAATACTGCCGTAAAAATTTAAAATCCTGCACTATTTTTTGCAAAAATGACGGAACTTGTCGGAAAACTGTACGTCATACAGAGTGTAAAGCAAATAACATAAAGCAAAATTCAATGAAAGCAGGTAACTTTATGAAAAAATTAATGATCGCGGCAATAGTAGCCGCAATGCTCATCTCGAATGCCTCGGTATATGCCGATGACGCGGCTGAAGTAAAGCCGGCAAACGATTCTCAGACGGCAGAGCAGAACGAAGTGAAAGAAAAAATACCTTATTACGTATACGATAAAGCAACCGTAAAGTCGGTTGAAAACGGCAGCATTAACTGCACGACATTTGACGATAAAGAAATTTCTCTTATACTTAACGTTTCAGAAGATACGCTGATACTGGACAATAACGGAAATAAGATTAGCCTTTCGGATCTCAAAGAGGGAACGGTAATATACGCATACGACAGTCCGTATAACGCAAGAATATTGATATACCCCGCAACCTTTAAGCCTTATGTGATAGTTGCTGCGACTGATGAAAACGTAAATTTCTGCCTTGACGCTTTTTCAAAAGATCCCGATTCAAAGGAAACAAGATATGTTTCCGACGGAGGAAAGCTTGCGGTAAATATTTCGGACGAAACAGAGTTTAAGGGATACGACGGAAGCGAGATCACCGATAAAGATCTTGAAAGCAGAATCGCACTTATAACCTACACCGATTCTACAAGAAGTATTCCGGCGATAACAACCGCGAAAAAAGTAACAATTCTCGGAGCCGTTCCGGTCGTGCTTCCCGATTTTACCGAGGAAAGACCGGTAGTTTCCGAAGATACTCCGACGGTTCTGCCCGATCTCTCGGAAGAAAGACCTGTTGTTACGGAGTCTGAAACCGATAAAACAATAAAGGTTGCCTTTGACGGAGAAAAGATGAATTTCGACGTCGATCCGATAATCGAAAACGGCAGAACGCTCGTACCGTTCAGAGCAATATTTGAAAAACTTGACTGTGCAGTATCATATTCCGAAACAGACGGCGGAAAATTTGTCGAGGCGCAGAGAGGCGACGATGTTGTTCTTCTTGAAATCGGCAAGGACACAATGCTCGTAAACGGTAAGGAAGTAAAGCTTGACGCACCGGCAAAAATAGTTGACGGAAGAACTCTCGTTCCTCTGCGTGCCGTAAGCGAGAGCATGGACTGCACCGTTGATTGGCTTGACGATGTTAAGACTGCGTCCATTCATAAAAAACACGGTCAGCACATAATAGACTCCGGACGTATCGAAAAAAGCATAACCGACAGCGACGGCACGGTTCTGATGAATATAAGCGCCGTATATCCGATAATCGCCGATGAAACCGGAAGCGACGCGTTTATTGCGGACATAAACAAGAGTTATAAGGAAAATGCCGAAAAGTATGTTTCGGATATAGAAAAAACTTTCACTAAAGATGACGCTGCCGAAATGCGCAAGGCAATGGGCGAAAATTTCCGTCCTATGCAGTTTACGCTTACATTTAAGGTAAACACCGACAGAAAGAATCTCCTTTCGATCACTAATACCGATTATCAGAACGCAAACGGCGCGCACCCGAATACGCAGAGAACTTCACGCACTTTCCAGACTCTCATGAATAAAGAGCTTGCGCTTACAGATGTCTTTGACGCCGAGCAGGACGCTGTCAATAAGACGGTATACGATACATTTAAGGCAAAACTCGAAAAAGAAGTTGAAGAATACAGTGAAGAAAACGCAAAGAAGCTTGAAAAAGAGCTTGCAAACGTAAACTTCTATCTTACCGATAACAGCGTTGTAATGTACTTCAACCCTTATCAGATCCTCCCGTATGCATTCGGCGCTCCGAGTGTCGAGCTTAAATACGGTGAAAAGGACAGCCCCGTAAAGCTTGACCTTTCGGAAGCAAAGCTTGACGCACTTGAAATAGTTCTTGACGGAAATCCCACAACCGGTTTTACATGGGAGGCTGTCGAGGCGGATTCCGAAATTGTGGATATAAAGAGCGAGTATAAGCAGGACGAGGCGGCCGAGGATATGGCAGGCGTCGGCGGAAAGTATACTTTCACCGTAACCGGAAAATCAAACGGAAACGCTCAGATAAAGCTCTGCTATATGCGTTCTTTCGAGGGCGAAGGCTCTATTCAGAAAACAGTCATCGTCAAAGTGTACGTTGACGAAAACGGCAAGGTCACCGTTCTTGACCGTACAGAAAAGTAAGCATAATGCTTTAAACATTTTTCATAATTCTTTTCCTCATTGACCGCCGTAAGTTGTTGTTGCTTGCGGCGGTTTCCTTTTGCAAAAAAAGTTTGAGAATTTTTGAAAAACCTCTTGACAAAACCGAAAAAATGATTATAATATAATTGTAATGATTACAAAAATGAAATCGTTACAGCAAACAACGCATAAAGGAGGGCAAAAAATGGACGTAAAAGACCTGATGCTCGAAAAAGGAGTAAAGCCTTCCGTAACCCGGCTTGCAATATACGATTATCTCTATAACCACCGCACACACCCGACGGTAGACGAGATATACGAAGCATTGTCGCCCGAAATTCCGACGCTGTCAAAGACCACTGTTTATAATACGGTAAACCTTTTGGCAAACAGCGGAATAATAAAGTCCATAAGCATAGAGGGGTTCAGAACAAGATACGACGCAAATAATAATTTCCATGCGCATTTTCTTTGCACAAAGTGCAATAATGTGTATGATATATTTGATCTTGAATGCCCGAAGTGCCCGTTAGACGGTTTTACCGTGTCATCTGAGGATATTTTTTATACCGGAAGCTGTAAGGCTTGCTCGGATAGGAAATAATAAAAACACACAATAAAAATTATAATTTTGAAAGGAAGTAAAAGTCATGAAAAAGTATGTATGTATGGTTTGCGGTTATGTTTATGAGGGAGAAGAGCCTCCGAAGGAATGTCCGGTCTGTCATGCGCCCGCATCGAAGTTTAAGGAACAGGGAGAAAAGACATGGGCTGCCGAACACGTTGTAGGCGTTGCAAACGGCGCGTCGCAGGATATAATCGACGACCTCAGAGCAAACTTCAACGGCGAGTGCAGCGAAGTAGGTATGTACCTTGCTATGGCAAGAGTTGCACACAGAGAGGGTTATCCCGAAATCGGACTTTACTGGGAAAAGGCAGCATATGAAGAGGCTGAGCATGCAGCAAAGTTCGCAGAACTCCTAGGAGAAGTTCTCACAGATTCCACAAAGAAGAACCTTGAAATGAGAGTAGACGCCGAAAACGGTGCTACCGCAGGTAAATTCGACCTTGCAAAGAGAGCAAAAGAGGCAGGTCTTGACGCAATTCACGATACCGTTCATGAAATGGCTCGCGACGAGGCAAGACACGGAAAAGCATTTGAGGGACTTTTAAAGAGATATTTCAACTGATCTGACAGCCTAAAAGACATCAAAGGAGAGTTTTGACATGAATAAGACAAAGTATGCCGGAACGCAGACCGAGAAAAACCTTGAGGCGGCATTTGCCGGAGAATCGCAGGCGCGCAATAAGTATACCTATTTTGCAAGCAAGGCGAAAAAAGAGGGATATGAACAGATTGCCGCGCTGTTTCTTAAAACTGCCGAAAACGAAAAAGAACACGCAAAAATGTGGTTCAAGGAGCTTTCCGGAATAGGCGATACCGCGCAGAACCTTGCCGCGGCAGCCGACGGAGAAAACTATGAGTGGACAGATATGTACGAGGATTTTGCCAAGACTGCCGAGAAAGAGGGATTTCCGGGGCTTGCCGCAAAGTTCAGACTTGTGGGCGCGATAGAAAAGCACCACGAGGAAAGATACCGCACTTTGCTTAAAAATGTCGAAACCGCAAAAGTCTTTGAAAAGAGCGAAGTCAAGGTATGGGAGTGCCGTAACTGCGGACATATAGTTGTTGGAACAAAGGCGCCCGACGTATGCCCGGTCTGCGCACATCCGCAAAGCTACTTTGAAGTACACGAACAGAATTATTGATTCGTAATAAATAATTGGTTAAACGCTGCCGAATGTGAAATTTTTGCACTCGGCGGTGTTTTTTTCTGCAATAATATAATGAACTCCGACTGATTTTACGGCAGGCTTTGCAGCTTGCCGTACTTTTCTGTTTATAATTTTTAAATTTCTGCTTTGCCGCCTGAAAATACGGGAATAAAGAGCGTGGTTTTTCATTTTTGCTGACATATTTCTTTGTTTTTTCCGCTTTTTCGTCTTTATGTTATTATCGATTTTTAGCGAATTGTGTAAAATGCTGTCGAATAGATGTATATATTAAAGACTTTATATTAACAATATGTACGGAAAAAGGTTTTCTGGAATATTGTGTCGTTTTATGTTATTTTTAGTATATAAAATTTAAATGAAAAGGGGTATGCAAATGAAACGGCGGATTTTACTTTCACTATTACTGGTTATGATTTTTCAAACCGGATTATCGGCAGGTGCCGATGCGGAGTTTGAGGGTGCCGGAGAAATTTATGACAATACTGCGGCTTCTGTTGAAACTCCGGAAGAGAATACCGATGACGGAGAAACGGTTTATGATGACTTTGTTTCAGATAACGGAACAGATGAAGCCGATCAAATTGTATTTGATGATGATTTTATTAACCGGCTTGAATTTGTGTTTGAAACGAACAACAATATCTCCGGCAACGCCATGATTACCGAAAGTATCGGCGGCGAAAATGAAATAACCTCCGACGAAACAGATGAAACATTGACCACGGCTCCCGTTGTTGATAATGATGTTTCTCTGAAAATTGCGAATGATACAGTTGACGGAATGCGTTATTTGGCAACGGCATCATATGAACAAAGAGAACTGGCTGCGGAATACGGATTTCTGCTTTGTTCCTCCGAAGCATTGGAAAGCAGCGGCATGGAACTCTCGCTGGAGCTTGAACAGGTACAGTATGTAAAAGGCGTTGCTTATAACAGGGAAGAAAATATTGATAACTATTATCAGCTGCTCATGGACGGCGGATGTATATATAGCGGTATAATAACTGGGATTCTTTCGGAAAACTATGTCGATTATATAACGGCACGTTCATACATTATCTATGATGTTGACGGTGTAAGAACCACGGTTTACGGGAATACAGTCAAAGCGTCTGTGTACCGTAAAATGAAGTATTATGTAAATGAAAATCTTGCAGGCAGCAGAAAAGAGCTGCTGGAAAGCCTGATACGCAGTGCTGATGATTCGGCTGATTTTTCTTCGGCGCGCACGGCAGACATACTGCAGACTGTAACGGGAAATATCGGCAGCGATCCCGATATTGATATTATCCGCTTTATACCTGAAAGTTCAGGATTTTATACTTTCAATCTGACCGGCGAAGGTACGGGTGCGGATTATAATATTTTTTCGGCAGATAAAACTCTTATCGGAAAAGATGAGAACGGCAGCTATTATTTTGATAAAGCAAATGTTTATTATGCAAAAATATACGGCACTGCCGGAAACGGATATGCGATGAATTCCGAGTTTTCACAATCATTGAATAACAAAGCCAGAGTCGGAAAAGTTTATAATGTTGTAATCTGCGATCACCTTGTCGCGAAAAGTACGACCAAGACGTATATTTTAACATATGATCCCGAAAGCTTTGTTCTTGATGATGCCTGCGGTCTTACTTATACAAAGGAAACCTCGACAGGTACCGTAACCGGAACCAATATTAATGTTACTTTGATTCCGGCGGGACAGGTAAAGTTTACATTTAAAAATACGCTTGGAAATCCTGTTTCAGGCGTTATAAACTGCATAAAGTTTAAATGTATAAAAGAAGCTGATTTCAGCTTTTCAATAACTTAAAGGGGGCTTATTCATGAATATAAAACGTATATTAAGTGGCATTATTGCCGGAACAATGCTTTTTCAAACGGCAGTTTTTGCAAATGAAAAAACACTTGAGATGATTTCCGAATATCAGAATGAGTCCGAAACGGTATCGGAGGCCGAAACACAAGCGGAAGATGAGGACTCAGTATATGTGTATTTTGATGATGGCGACAGCTCTGCACAATATGATATTTCCGCTGCCGATGAAGAAACCGGATATGACTTGTCAAAGAATACGCGCAGAAATTACATATCGTCCGAGACAGAACCGTATTCAGTGGCACTTCCCGAAAATGATGAGGCAAGAATAATTGTATCTTATGTCAATGACGGCACCGTAAAAAATGTGAATTCAGCAATCGCGAATAACAGTGTTTTAGCCGGAACGGAAAATGTTTCCGGAACACAATCCCGTAAGATCGGTGACGGTCAGTTTGTGCTCAATCTGAAAAAGAACAGTATAAATGCGGTTATAAATGATGAAAACTGGTTTGTCGAGCTGGATAATCTCGTACATAAAACAACGCTTGATGTTACATGGGAAACGGCAGATCTTGATGTTCTCCGCGGTGTGATTTATCCCGGAAACTTTGATAATATTAAAGTTAAAGAATATCATGACGGCGAAATCACCGGAAAAGGTGTAAAAATTGCCATACTCGATACGGGACTTGACTGCGACAGCACAGAACTTAATATTTGCGGCGGCGCGGCATTCGTTGACGGTGTAAACAGCTTTTCCGACGATAACGGTCACGGTACCGCAATGGCCGGAATCATAGGCGCGGCAATGGATAATGTCGGTCTGACCGGTATTGCTCCGGACGCAGAGCTGTATTCGGTAAAAGTGCTTGATTCCATGGGAAACGGCTATGTAAGCGCGGTAACGGAGGGTGTAAACTGGGCGGTTGAAAATGGTATGGATATTATATTTTTCGGATTTGCCGGAAAAGAATATTCGTATGCACTTTCCAAAGCTGTTGAAAATGCAAGAGATAATAATATCTTAATGATTGCACCGGCCGGAAATGACGGTCAAAAAAAAATCTGTTATCCTGCCGGATATGACGGAGTAGTTTCTGTCGGCTCGGTGGATAATACCGGCAATATCAGCCGTTTTTCAAATTACGGCTCGTATGTAGATGTATATGCGTTCGGTGAAAAAGCAGACAGCATTTTGTATGTAAACAATAAGCCGACGGAGTGTACGGGTACTTCTGTTGCAGCGGCGCAAGTGGCAGGATTTGCAGCGCTCGCTGTTCAGGAAAACCGCGACAGCAGAAACTTTGGCGCATATGATTATATTGTCGGCGGCGATGAGACTGAAAACTTTGGATTTGTCAGAATTTCCGGAGACGAATCGGCTGCCGGTACTCTCAATATTGCTGAAAATGCTCTTGTTTCTCAAAACGCTGATTTTGTTGTTATGAAAAGCACGGAGAATGCCGCTGTTATGGCAACTGTACAGAACGACAGTCCGTCCGGAACCCAAATAACGATCGGAAAACCGGTAATTTCAAGTATTCCAACTTCAAGCAAAGTGAATTACTATTATTTTGTAATTGAAAATGAGTCGGAAATTATAAAATTCAACTTGGAATACGAAGACGAAAGTAAAAATCTTTTGTTTTGCTATAAAAATGATACTACTGGAAATTATTACAGTGTCAAAGGACAAACGCTTGTACTTCAGAAAGGCATATACAGTGCGTTTGTATGCGGAGAAACCTCAAGCGATTACAGCAATTCAAATTATACGCTTTGCTTAGAGAGTCTCGGTGTCAGCAATGCCGTAACGGTGCATTATCTAGGCGACGGTGTAAACGAGGCAACCGGTAATTTCGGCTATACGCTTGATGATATAAAAACGGTTATTGCCGGAAAGGATTTTATAATCAAGCGCAGCTATAATTCAAATGATAATATAAATGGTCTTTTTAGCCGGGGCTGGAGACTCAATCTTGAATGCAGTGCAAAATATGTCAAGAAAGAATATCTCCGTGAAAATGTTGAATATGTCACCTTAGAAAATCAGATTGCCGTTACAACTCCAGACGGTGAAATACTGTATTTTGAAAAGCAAGACGATAAATATAAACCGTTGAATTCCCGCGCAGAATTTTCTTCAAACGATACTCTTACGACGGATATTCGTATAAAAATACCGCAAAGCGGCGTCACATATTACTATAAACCGTTAGAGAGCAGATCCGGCACAAGTTCGCGCGGATGCTTGTATAAGATAGTTGACAGTAACGGCAATACAATAATCATTTCCTGGGATAATAATAAGATAACAAAAATTACCGACTATATCGGAAACGAATATACTTTTGCGTATTCAAACGATAAGCTGATCTCAATCACTGACAATTACGGCAGAAGCGTAAGTTATGAGTATGAAAACAACAGGCTTTCCGGATCGTGTTCCGCAGACGGGAAACGTTATTATTACGAATACAACGACATATCTTTCTTGAAAAAAATCAGTGATGAAAATAATAACGTCATAAATGTTGTAAACTATGACTTTTACAATTCTTCGGAAGAGTACAGGGTTTCATCAGTTACGGATAAATTCGGCACGGAATACAAATATTATTATGACGACGCCAATTTCAAAACAACCGTCAAGGTTGTTGAAGACGACGGAGAGGAAACCTTTTTTTCCGAAACGGGCTATGATGCGGAAAGGGACGTAACATACTTTACCGACGCTGCAAATTCGACTGTATACACAAAATATTTCTATTATGAAACCGGCGAGTTAAGCGGACGCAATTCGCCGAAACTGAGCTGGATAGTAATTGATGATGACTATACCTGCCGGAAAAACGGTGAAATTTCAGTTTATGAAACACCTTACAGCTATACGGAATTTTCATTTGAAACGCTCAGCGGGCGTCCGAACGCCAAAAATGTTTACAGGAGTTCGGGCAAAAATATACTTGTTGCAAGTGAAAAATACGAGTACGATAACAACGATAACATAAAAAAGAAATCGGTTTTGGTATACAAAAGCGGCACAACAGGTTACTATAAGGTTACTTTGTCGGAATATGACGGCAAGAAGCCTGTAAGAGTAGCTGAATATATGCCTGCCGTTTCCAAAATATCAGATGTTACTTCTATCGGCACTAATCCTACAAAATTTGTCGTAACAAGTTATTCTTATATAAATGCTGCAAATTATAAAGGTCTTGTGAGCAAAATAACGTATCCCGAACAGTATACGGGCGCGGATTCGGATAAGGGATGGCTGTATGAATATGATGACAACGGAAACTGCATTTCTGTTACAAATCCCGAAAACAGCACTCAAAACGAGATTAAGGAGCTGTTTGAATATAACAGTTTCGGTCTGGTAACAAAACATACAAGCGCAAACGGAAACATTGAACAGTACGAATATGATGACAGTTTCAACATAACCAAAAAGCTGGTCGCTACACCCTCCGGAACGGCTGTGTACAGGACAGTTTATAATTATCTCAATTTGCCCACACAGATTGTCGAACCGGAACAGTATAACGCTTCTTTTGAACAGGCAGATGGTTCTTACGGCGACAGTGGAGCCGGTGTAAGATATGAGTATGATACTACTGGAACTTTAATAAAGAAAACCGACGCCGAGGGTAATGTATACAGTTATTCAAGGGACGGATATGGCAACATTGTAAAGAAAGTGCTTCCGGGCGGAGGAGTATATCTCTATATTTACGACAAGGTGTCAAACCTTAACGCAACATTCTTTAAAAACTCAAAAGACGACGAGCAGTTATACTATGTTGACGAACATAATTACAGCAATGGAAACTCCGTACATCTGACAACGAAGTATGACAGTGACAGAAATATTATTTCTTCAATCCAGAAGGTTACGAATTATTTCGGAAAAATTTCGGAAATATCCGATGCCTCTGCCGACGGTTACGGAGAAATAAGAGAGTTCAGATATGATTATGCCGGAAACCTTGCCAATGAATATGAGCTGACCGACGGGACGGATTGGCGCGTTACATATTATAAGACGGGAAGTTTTGACAGCACAAAAATAAACCTTTACGATGAAAAATTTGTTTGCCTGAGTACCGCGTCGGGTAAGCCGGTTCTGAATGCCGTCACAACACCTCCGTCGGGCAAGCAGTATAAGTATGAAAGAACGATTTACGACAAAAACGGAAATGTCGTAAAGACCATGGCTGCAAAGAGTTATCTGTCTTATACGGGCAATCTTGCGGCGTCGAATGCAGTCGTTGAAACAAATGAGTATTATGCCGATAATCTGCTTAAATCCCATACGGACGATTTCGGCGTCGTTACAAATTATGAATATGACAATGACCGCAATTTGAGCAAAATGACAGTTGTCGAAAACAACAGCACCGTTAAACATATCGAATATGAAAACAATTATAACGGAAAACCGCTGAAAATAAAGACATATGTTTTCGACAATAATATCACTGATTCCGAAAATCTTCTGACAGATGATTCCGGAACGTATATTCTTACGGAAAACACATATGATAAAAACGGAAATCTTGTAAAACAGGTTTCAAATACCGGGCTTGTTACCGAGTATACATATGACGGCAATAATCTTCAGCTTTCCGTAAGCAGCTATGAGAACGGAAACAAAGCCGCAAAGCAAACCGAAAGCGTAGTATACGACGGTATGTGCAATGTGGTTGAAAAAACAGATAAAAACGGAAATACTACAAAGTTTGTCTATACAAAGAGCGGACAGCTTGCCTATACTTTGTATCCGAACGGAAAAACCCAGTTGACAGTTTACGATTTGCATGGTAAAATAATTACAGAGGTAAATCCTGTTGACTATACCGGAAACGTGTCTTTCGAAAATGCCGATATAAGCTCATATGCCGCAGATCTGCGCAATCTTTCAAACATGAACCGGACTGTTTACGCATATGATAAGCTTGAAAGAGTTGTTTCCGAAACCCGTTATGTGCTTGATCCGTATACTCAGACATGGAAGACCAAGGTAAAGTATACAAACGAGTACGATGCTCTCGGAAATGTTCTTTCGGTAACGGACGCCTGCGGAAATATCCTATCATATGAATACGATATTCTCGGCAATCTCATAAAGTACATCGAACCGGATAAGAAAGACATTGATAACGCGTTTACCGTCAAGTATACGTATGACGCTCTGGGGCGTAAGACCCAAGAGGGAAATTCCTCAAAGCAATATTATCTGTATACTTACGATAATAACGGAAACCTTACATATTTTAAAACTCAGTCCGGCACGTCGAGCGCGGTAACGGTATCTGCATATACCTACACAAACGGCGCAAGAATTTATACGCAAAAAGACGGCAATAACAATATAACGACCCTTGTTTATGACAGTAATATGCGTCTCAGCAGGCAGTATGACGAGGGCGACGCGTCAGATCCGTCAAAGACAGATTACTATAAGTATGACGTCAAGGGAAATCTTTCCGAACACCAGAACAAAAACGGCGATGTAATAGGCTATGAATACGATTCGTTCGACCGTCTTGTAAAAAAGACAAGTCCCGACGGAGATGTCGTATATACTTACGACAAGAACGGCAATATTCTTACCGTTGCAGACGGCAGCGGAACCGTAACATATGTTTATGACAGCATGGGAAGAATCCTTTCAAAAGGTCATTCTCTTACCGGAACCGTAACCTATTCGTATGATAATTATAATGGCGTTCCTTACGGACTTGTCTGCGAAACAACAACGACGCCGGACGGAAGCACCGTTGAAAAATGGTATGACAGCGAAGATAAAATATACCGTGTAATCGACGGAGAAAATATCACAAAGTACGATTATTACGATAACGGAAAGCTTAAGAGCGTTACACGTCCCGACGGTGCTGTTTCGGTCTATACATATGACGGAGAGGGCAATCTTCTTACCCTTGTAACGACCTCTGAAAGCGGAAGCGTACTGGATTCGTTTTCATATACATACAGCGACTCAGTATCGGGCGCTAAGAATATTGCCT